>Ga0326728_10018031_pt1 | contig 14009 bp, 11 predicted proteins | sample MB3enrmetagenome_FD_207602 | JGI IMG/M metagenome (GOLD analysis project Ga0326728, IMG submission 207602) | Lab enriched peat soil microbial communities from McLean, Ithaca, NY, United States - MB31MN | ecosystem: Environmental > Terrestrial > Soil > Wetlands > Peat | place: USA: New York...
GTTGATGCTCGTCGGCGGGTTCGGTACCCGACTCCGCCCGATCACCTACAGCCTCCCGAAGCAGCTCGTCCCGCTCGCCGGCAAGCCGATGCTCTACCACGTGCTGGACCTCCTGCCGAACGACATCGAGGAGGTCGTCCTCGCGACCGGCTACAAGGCCGACCTGATCGATGCGTTCCTCAAGGCCCATCCGCCCCGAATGCCGGTGCGAACGGTCTCCGAAGCGCAGCCCCTCGGGACCGGGGGCGGGATGAAGAACGCCGGGGACGGCATGAGCGACCCGTTCTACCTCCTCAACTCGGACGTGATCACGCGGGTCGACCTGGCCGAGATGGCAAGGCAACACATCGCCCACGGGGGGGTCGGCACCATGGGCCTCTTCGAGGTCGAAGACCCCCGGCCGTACGGCGTGGCCGCCCTCGACCCCGACGACCGGATTCGCGGGTTCGTCGAGAAGCCCGAGCTCGCGGACGCCCCGTCCCACTGGATCAATGCTGGGTTCGCGGTCTGGAACCGCGAGGCGATCGACGCGGTCCCGGGCGGACGAGCGGTGAGCTTCGAACGCGAGATCGTACCGGGATTGCTCGACCGGAAGGTATACGGATATCGGATCACGGGCTACTTCGACGATGCGGGCAGCCCCGAGCGTCTTCTCCGGTCCCAGCGGCTCCTTTTCGACGATGGGCGAGGGGGGAAGGGTGCGCTTCCGAGCGGCGCCTTCGGGAAAGGGCCGGTTGCCCTCATGACCGGGGCGCGTGCGAGCGGCGCGTCGTTCGGCCCGTACGTCACCCTAGGGCCGAACGCTATCGTCGAAGCGGGGGCGCACGTCGAGAACTCGATCCTGATGGAGGGCGTGCACGTCGAGAAGGACGCCAGCGTCCGCGACAGCGTGCTCGGGCCGAAGGTGAGGGTCCGCTCGGGCCACAGCCTCGTCGGCCAGGTCCTGGGCGAAGGGGTCGAGGCCTGAGGGCGCACGCCGCCCTAAGCCGAGGCCGCCCCGGTGACGGTCACCTTCACGGCTTCGTCCGGACGGCCCGCGAGGCGGAACGCCTCGGCGATCCGCTCGAGGGGAACGCGGTGCGTCACGAGGTCGGCGATCGAGAGCTCTCCGTGCGCCACGAGGCGGTGCACTTCCGCGAGGTCCGCTTCCGTGGTGGCATACGATGGAACGAGGCGGACCCCGCGCAGGTAGAGGTCCTGGAGGTCAGCGTCGAGGCGGCTCCCCGCCTCGGGGAGGCCAAAGAGGTTCACCGTGCCGCCGCGCCGGACGAGCTCGGTCGCGGATTTGGCGACCGAAGGGTGCCCGGTGGCCACGACCGCGAGGTCGACACCCCGACCGTTCGTGCCCGCATCGACGGCGGCCCGGACGGCCGAGGGGTCCCTCGGGTCGACCGTGACGTTGATCCCGCCGCGCTCGGCCGCCGAGCGTCGGAGTGCAGCGACCTCGGTGCCGCCGACCCACGAGGCACCGAGCGCGCGGACCAGTCGGGCGTAAAGGATACCGACCGGGCCGAGGCCCAGGATGAGGACGGTCGCGCGCTCGGGCATCCCCACCTTCCGGATCGCGGTGAGGGCGCACCCCGCCGGCTCGAGCAGGGCGCCTGAGTCCCAGTCGACCTTGGGGTCGAGCTTCAGGACGGCGTGCCGCTCGACGTTCTCGCGGGGGACCCGGAACGTCTCGGCGAACCCGCCCGGGTCGAGATTGGTCTTCGAGTACGTCGGGCAGAACGTGTAGTCGCCGCGGGCGCACACCTCGCACGCGTAGCACGGCACGTGATGGTGGACGAAGACGCGGTCCCCGACCGATAGGTCGGAGACGCCGTCCCCGACCTTCGCTACCCGACCGACCGGCTCGTGCCCGAGGACGCCGGCGGTGCGGTAGTTCCCCCGGAGCTTCTCGAGGTCGGTCCCGCAGACTCCGCATGCGGCAAGCGTGACCGTGACCTCGCCGCGGCCCGGCGTGGGCTCGCTGCGCTCTTCGAGGACGACGGTCCCGGGACCCGCGAGCCGACCGAACCTCATGCCGCGGAGTGGGCCGTCCGGAGCGCGGCCTCGAGGATCTCCACCGCCTCGTCGATCTCCTCGCGGCGAACGATGAGGGGCGGGATGTAGCGGATCGCGGACTTGCCGCACGGCAGCAGGATGAGGCCGTGCTTGTACGCCTCTTCGAGGACGCGGTCACGGAACGCCACGGCGGGCTCCTTCGTCTTCCGATCCTTCACGAACTCGGTCGCCGTCATCAGCCCAAGGCCGCGCACGTCGCCGATCTCCTCGAACTTCGACTGAAGCTCGCGGAGGCGGCTGAGCAGGTAGTTCCCCTGGTCGCGGGCGTTGTCGAGGAGGTGCTCCTTCTCGATCACGTCGATCGTGGCCTGGGCGGCCGCCACCGCGGCGAGGTTCCCCCCGAAGGTGTTCGAGTGGGCGCCGGGGGTCGTGAAGTCAAGCTCCTTGCGGAACGCGATCGCTCCGAGCGGCAGGCCGCCGCCGAGCGCCTTCGCCATCGTCGTGATGTCGGGCGTGACCCCGTGGTGCTCGATCGCGAACCACTTGCCGGTCCGGCCCATCCCGGCCTGGACCTCGTCGTTGATGAGGAGGATCTTGTGCTCGTCCAGGATCGCCTTCAGGGCGGCGTGCCACCCCTTCGGCGGCACGATGTACCCTCCCTCGCCCATGACGGGCTCCGCCAGGAACGCGGCGACGTCCTCGGGCGGGATCGAGGTCTGGAAGTAGAGCTCCTTCAGGATCTTCGCGCAGTAGAGGTCGCAGCTCGGGTACTCGAGCTTGTACGGGCACCGGTAGCAGTTCGGGGGCGGGATGTGGTGGCCGCCGCCGACGAACGCCCCGAACCGGGCGCGCTGCACCGGCTTCGAGGTGGTCATCGTGAGCGAGCCCATCGTACGCCCGTGGAACGCGCCGATGAGGCCGATGACGATCGGCTTCTGGCGGTTCCAGCGCACCATCTTGAGCGCGGCCTCCGCGCTCTCGGTTCCGCTGTTGGTGAAGAAGACCTTCTTCTCGTAGTTGCCCGGCGTGATCTTGACGAGCTTCTCCGCGAGGAGCGTCTGGTTCTCGTAGTAGAAGTCCGTCCCGGCGAAGTGGGTCAGCTTCCCGACCTGCTCGCGGACGGCCCGAACGACGTCCGGGTGGGAGTACCCGACCGCCGCGACGGCCACTCCCGAGGCGAAGTCGAGGAGGCGGTTCCCGTCGACGTCCGTGATCCAGACCCCGTCTCCGGACGCGGCGACGATCGGCGACGTCTTCGTGCTCGTCATCAGGTAGCGACCATCGCGGGCGATCACTTTCTGGGCCTTCGGGCCCGGGATCGGCGTCTTCAGCACGACCCCGTGCTTCGGCTTTCCGGTGGGCGGCATCGCGTCGGGCGGAACGTGTGCAGGAGTGCTCTCGCTCATGGGTCTCGAGCGGCCGAGACCGGCGCGAAGGTAATAAATCCACGGTTCGCCGGGTTGACCTTCCCCTTCTTTTGGAGCGTTGGCTTTTATGCCGCGTCCCAGGGTCGTTCCCCTGGAATGGCCCCGTCGAACGAGGAGACTGTCGGGTCGTTCGACGACGAGGTCGAGGCGATCGAAGAGGTCGTGCCGGCACGCGCCGTGCTGACCGAGCTCGCCCGCGGGTTCCTGCTCGTCCACCAATCCGACCGGGACCGGGCGGTCCGGTTCGCGACGACCTTCCTTCAGGAGCGCGCGGGTCGGCCGGCCCCAACCCGGGTCGAGCCGGTCCACAACGTCACGATGGCGAGGCTCTCGCTCGGCCGCTTCCCCCAGGGGGCCGTCGAGCGACTCGAGCGCTTCGACCGCTGAGAGAGCTCGCCGCCTTCGCGGGCGTTCGCTCGCGGGGGAACCGCGCCCGGACCGCGAGGTAGGCCTCTAGGTCCGCGGGAAAGCTCCGTCGGGTGAGGCAGAGTCGAACCCCCGAGCGGTCTCCGAAGAACGACCCCGGACAGACTAGGACGGACGCCCTGAGGGCCCGGTGGGCCAGGGCGTCCCCTCCCTCTCCCGACTCGGGACGGTCGAACATCACCGGGCCCGCGGGCGGGCGCAGCCGCGGGAACGCCGCTCGGGCCGCCGCCACGTTGGCGCGGTGGACGGCGAGGACCTTCCGACGGATCTTCTCCCGGTCCCGAAGCGCCCGCGTGGCACCAGCGACGGAGAAGGGAGCGAGGAGGTTCGTGACGAGACCGTGGAACCGCGCGAAATCCTCGGCGCGTTCCTCCGGAGCGACGAGGAATCCGACCCGCAGGTCATCTCCGGCGAAGAACTTCGTGAACGACCCGCTCGCCCACAGGCCCGGGTGGTCCGTTCCGAGGAGCGAATGCGTCCCGGCGAACTCGCGGAACGTCTCGTCCACGAGGACCGACCGCGCGCCCGAGGCCCAATCGAGGAACCGCGTCCGGTCCCAGAGGTCCCCTTCCGGGTTCCGCGGCTGGGAAACCATCGCGATCTCCGCCGGACCCGCCCCCTCGGTCAGCCGGAAACCGGCCCACCGGGCCGTGTCGAACATGGGGGGATACTCCGGGGGGCAGACGCGACACGCGCCCGCCGTTCCGCCCTTACGGAGCCGGGCAAGGAACAGGATGGCGAGCGCGTTCGCTTCGCTCGCACCAGTCGTCAGGAACACGCGACGGGCATCCACACCGAGGTCCTCGGCCAGTCGAGCCCTAAGTTCGCCGGCATCGGCCCGGCGGACCTCTGCGGGCGAAGGAACGGGGGATGAGATCGTGCCGACCATCCCACTGATCGCGAGGTTGTGCCGGCAGCGGGCGTGCCCGTCGATCCACTCCGCCAGCGGGAACGACATATCCATTCCCCGTAGGGGGGCCGGGATAAACCGTACATCGACGTGGTCACGCCCGGCAGGCCCTAACCGAGGCACTTCCGGCCGGATCGATTTCCTGTCCACGGGAACCCTCTTGAATGCGGGCGCTGCGGTCGGAGCGATGCCGCGCCCGAAACCCTCCGAGTCGGTGGTGGTCGGGCCGAACGGCCGGATCATCTCCCTCTCCGCCGCGTGGTTCTCCGACGGAGCCCGCCGCCGAACGGAGGCCCGCCGGGCCGGTCGTTGCGTGGAGTGCGGCCAGGAGCTCCGCTCCCGCCGGACCCCGTACTGTTCCCGCAAGTGCCAGTGGAAGTTCCACGGCCACTACTTCTGGGACTCGGCCCGTTCCTACGTGATGCTCCGGGACCGGTACACCTGCCAGATCTGCCACGGCCGACGGCGGGCCCGGCAGCTGGACGTCGACCACATCGTCGAGATCGCCGCCGGAGGCGCCGCGCTCGAGTACTCGAACCTCCAGACGGTCTGCCGCGACTGCCACCGGGTGAAGACGCACCGCTTCCTCGCCGCTCGAAGGACCTTGGACGCTATCCCGCCGTAACGGGACCAAAGAGCTCATAGCCGACCCGGTGTCCCGCGCCCAAGGCACCGACATGAAGGTAGGCATCCTCGGAAGCGGCGACGTGGCGAAGGTTCTCGGCAGCGGATTCATCACCCTCGGGCACGAGGTCCGGCTCGGGAGCCGGACCGCCGACAACCCGAAGACGACGGCCTGGGCGAAGGGGACGAATGGGAAGGGGTCGTACGGGACGTTCGCCGATGCCGCGGCGTTCGGCGAGCTCCTCGTCCTCGCCACTCACGGCGTGGCGAACCCGGAGGCGATCCGGATGGCGGGTGTCTCGCATTTCGACGGGAAGGTCGTCATCGACACGACGAACCCGCTCACCTTCTCCGCGCAGGGCCTCCCGAGCCTCGCGTACGGCGCCACGACGTCCGCCGGCGAGCAGAACCAGAAGCTGCTCCCTAAAGCTCACGTCGTGAAGGCGTTCAACATCGTCGGTAACTCCCTCATGTTCCGACCGAAGCTCCCGAACGGGCCGCCGGACATGTTCATCTGCGGGAACGATGCGGGGGCCAAGAAGCAGGTCGAGAAGCTCCTCCACGACTTCGGCTGGCCGTCGGTCCTCGACATCGGCGGGATCGAGGCGTCTCGCGAGCTCGAGTCGCTCTGCATCCTCTGGGTGAAGTCGGCGGCCGGTCTCGGCAACTTCAACGTCGCGTTCCGGCTGCTCGGCAAGTAGCCGGGACGACCCGGCCCGGGCTCCGCCTACGGGGGGAGCAACCGCTCCAACTCGTCGACGGAGAACGTGAGCCCAGTACCCGTCAGGTAAAGGAGCACCCGCTCGCCAGGGCGGATCGACCCGCCCTTCAGCAACTTCGGGAGCGCAGCGTACGGCGCCGCCGCCTCGGGAGAGGCCGAGATGCCGTGCCGGCTCGCGAGGTCGCGAATCGCTCCCACGATCTCAGAGTCGCGGACCGTGACCCCGCCCCCGCCGCTCTCCCGGACCGCCTCGAGGATCCGCTCGGAGGAGAAGGGGGCCGGGACGAGAAGGCCGGGCGCGATCGTCTTCGCGTCGGGCCACGGGGTCACCTTCGACGCGCCGTCGGCGAGCGCGCGGACGACCGGCGCGCATCCTTCGGGCTGAACAGCATACAACCGGGGGGTCCGGTCCAGGAGACCCAGGACCCGGAGCTCCCGGAACGCCTTCGCCATACCGACGAGACCGGTCCCGCCGCCCGTGGGGTACAGGATCGCGTCGGGAAGACCGTCCGGTCCGGTCTGCTCGACGATCTCGAACCCCATCGTCTTCTTTCCTTCCACGCGGTACGGTTCGCGCAGCGTCGACATGTCGAACGATCCCCGGGCCTTCTCCCGGGACCGGGCCGCCTCTCCGGCCTCTCGGATCGTTCCCGGGACCTCGATCACTTGGGCGCCGTACGACCGGATGGCCCGCTTCATCGGCTCGGGGGTCCGTTCGGGCAGATAGACCCGGGCGGTAAGGCCCGCACGGGCCGAGTAGGCGGCCAGCGCCGTTCCCGCGTTGCCGGCGCTCGGGACGAAGAGCTCGCGGAGGCCGAGCTCCCGGGCGCGGGAGACGGCGACCGCCATCCCGCGGGCCTTGAACGAGCCGGTCGGCATCACTCCGTCGTCCTTCGCCATCAGCCGAAGGCCGGGGACGGTCTCGACCTCGCCGAGGTCCAGGATCGGGGTGCAACCTTCTCCCAACGTCGTGATGTGGTCGCTCTCCTGCACCGGCAGAAGCTCACGATACCGCCAGAGGGTGGTCGGACGGCCCGCTAGGCCGTTCCACCAGGCCCGGCCGTCCATGGAGGACGTGTCGTAGGTGGCGAAGAGCGCGTGCCCACACGTTGGGCAGGTGCCGACCGTCCGACCCGCCTCGACCGAAGTACAGCAGGCACGGCACTCGAGCGCGGCGAGTCGGGACCCGGTCCTCATGTGCCCCTACCGGAAGGACGCGCCCTCGGACCGCGCGCCCGACCTTAGGGTCTTCACTGCGACGGCGGGAGCGGCGCGGCGCACGCCGGGCAGAACTTCGAGCCGGGTGGAGCGGTCGCGTGGCACGACGCGCAAACGACCCCATGCCGCGGCTGGCGCGGCAGGCGGCGGGACAGCGTGACCGCGATCATGATGACGCCCACGGTCAGCGCGACCAGGAGTGCGAACGCCGTGATCCCGGCGATGAGCGCATACGTCATGATCGGCCCGAGCCCGGAGAGGTTGAACCCGTTCGAGTTGTTGTTGTTGGAACCACCGCCGTTGCCATTTCCGTTGCCGTTCCCACCGTTGCCGGTCACCGTGACGGACGCCTGACCGATACCCGAGGCTCCCACGGGATTCGTTACGGACACTCCCACTGAGTATTGCCCGGAGTTATCGATGCTGCAGGTCCAGCTCGAAATGTTACCCGGGTTGGGGCAATTATTGGGGAGGATGTTCCAGTTGTATGAGAAGGGGCCGGCTCCGCCCTGGACCGTCGCGGTGACCGTGAACTGAGACCCCTCGGACACAGTCTGTGGGGCGACCGAAACCGAAACCGACAGGGGAGACGCGGAAGCCGTCAATCGTGGAGCGGGTCGTCCGGTCCCGGACGCGAGCCCGCCGAGGAGCAGGATCCCGACCACAACGCACACTCCGACCCAAACCACCGTCCGGCGTCCAATCATCTTCTTCCTACCTCCGAGGTTTTCGGTCGCTCCACCGGGCGAGCCCGGCCGGCAAAGCATCCGACGGTGAATTGACGGTTTTTTCGAGGGTATAGAACCAGCGCACGACCTGCAGGCGGAGTGAGTCACGGGATAGCAGACCCAGCGCTGCCCGAGGGACGGTCGAGCTATCGCCGAGCCGTCGGTCGCGGTGTCGGTCCCGCGGCGCGCCCGCTGCTCGCGTCGGGCCAGTCGTCCAAGTACTCCTCGACCGACCCCCGGACGAGGTCGAAGCCCTCGGGGTGCACGACCGCCGGGAGGGAGGAGACGCCTTGCCCTCCGATCGCCACCCGCAGCCCGGGCACCTCCCGAAGGAGGCGACGGGCGAGCCTTCGGCCCGGTTCGAGCCAATCGGGCATGGTGACGGAGATCAGCACTGCCACGGGACGACGCGCGCGAACGAACTCGAGCACGGAGGCGGCCGGCGCCGAGCCTGCGACGTTGAGGGTCCGGTACCCCCGACGCCTCAGCAGGCCCTCGGCGACCTGGAGCGGGAGGATGTGGCTCTCCCCTTCCGGGAGGCACAGCACGACCTCCGGCGATCCCTGCGGGGCCTCCTTCATCGCCACGTTGACCTCGTTCAACATGGCCGACGCGATACCGGTGGCGAGGTGTTCGGCGCTGATCGTGATCTGGCGCGTAGCATACCGCCGGCCGATCTCGTGGAGGCCGGGAACGAGGATCTCAGAATAGAACGCCTCGGGTCCCATCTTCCGGATCGTTCGTTGGGCCAGGCTCCGGACCGCCGGGCGGTCTCCCGCCAAGAGCCGGTCGACGAACCGGACGCACTGGTCGGCCATCCCGCTGCGGAGACGGGTGCGCTCTGCCGATACTAGACGTTCGAGCGCGCCAAGGACCGAAGGCGAGCGGTACCCGACGGGGATGGCGTCGGCCCGGGCCCGGTCGAGCCGGCCGAGGTAGGCAAGCACCCGCTGTCGGGGATGTCCCGCCGCGGGGTCCCATCGGCTCTCGACAAGGTAGGCGTAGGAACGACCCCCGGCCCGCTTCACCCGCAGGAATGCCATCGTCTATCCCTCCGTCTGCGTGAGTGTGGAGTCGCTCGGGAGTCGCCCGGGGGGGAGCCGCGACAAACGCCGCTTCTCGACAAGCGCGAGGAGGGCAGGGAAGTAGAACGGGCGCACGACGAACGTGTCCAAGAGGAGCGAGATCACGAACGCGATCCCGATCTCCTGCAGGAACGAGAGCGGCTGCAGGGCGAGGGAACCGAGCGAGGCCGCGAGGATGAGGCCGAGGGCACTGACGACGACACCGCTTCCTGCGATGCCGCGCCGGATCCCCTCGAGCGGACCGTGATTGGCCTGCTCCTCTCGCACGCGCGTGAGCAGGAACACCGTGTAGTCGTTCCCGAGGGACATGAGGATCACGAACAGGATGAGCGGGATCAACCAGAGGAACGCGACGTGGAGCAGGTACGTGCTGATCAGGTAGAGCGCTCCCGTCGTCACCGAGATGCTGAGAAAGACCCCCGAGAGGGAGATGAGAGGGACCCAAAGGCTGCGGAACGCGACGGCGAGGATTGCGCCGATGAACAGGGTGATGACGAGCTCCAGGGCCGGGTATTGGACGTTGTCGAGCGCCTGCTGGTCGACCACCGACGAGGTGAGCCCGCCGACGAGGTAGGAAGAGTTGCCCCGCAGCGACTCGACGAGGGCGAGGGCGGACGAGGAGTACGGTCCGTAGGACGAGTAGACGGTGTAGTAGACGGCCGTTCCGCCTTCCAGAGCGTAGGTGGCGACACCCGAGCTTCCGTTCGCGACCGGGGTGAGGTTCGTCCCGGCGACGTACGGGCCGTCGACGGACTGGACGCCGGAATGGTGCAACAGGTCCGCGGCGACGGTGGGAAGGGCCTGCAACCCCTCCGGGGAGACGGTTCCGTTCGGGTCCACGAACGTCGTCTGGGCGCTAACGATGACGTAGGTCGGGTAGAGTAGATTGGCCCCGAACTTCTGCTCGATCACCTGCTGCCCCTGAGCGCTCGGCGTGTTGGAGGGGAGGCCCCCCGAGAAGTCGTACGAGGTCGGGACCAGCAGGAATCCGAGCACCGCGGGTACCGCGATGATCGCCGCCAGCGCGAGGACGAAGAGAGGGCGCGAGGTGGACCTCCGGGCCGCGCGGTAGAACGCCGATTGCGGGACCGGACCGGCCGGGCGGAGCCAACGGCGAACGAATAGCCGGGGGCCAATCAGTCGGACCAGAGCCGGTAGCAAGGTCACCTCCATGAGGCCGATCCCGGCGACCGTGGCGAAGAGAACCGGGCCCCAGGTTTCTAGGCCGGTGAGGAACGACAACGTGCCGAGGCCGACGGCGACGGTCGCCGCGCTGACGACGATCGCCCAGCCGGAGGTTCGAGTGGCGGTGCGCAGCGCCGTTGCGGAGTCCCTTCCCCGGGTCAGCTCCTCCCGGTAGCGGTAGAGGAAGAACAACGCGTAGTCGGTCGCGACGCCGAGGGTGACAGCGGTCACCGTGTAGGTGACTGTGAAGTCGACCTTCGCGAGGACGAGGCCGGTCACCAGGATTGCCAGGTAGCCGACGACCGTGGAGAGCGAGACGAGCAACAGTGCGAGAAGGGGGGCGATCCACGAGCGGAGCGTCAGGGCGACCGCGACCGCGAGGAACAGGAAGGTGAGCGCGAAGAGGATTCCGGCCCCGCTCTCGAGCTGCTGCGAGTCATACGCAGCCGCGCCGGAACCGGTTACCAGCGCCACACTCCCGAACTCCGTCTGGGCGATGGACCGGACCGTGGGCGTGGCGGCCTGCGCGGGATAGGTGCCGTCGCTGGTCCGGAAGCTCTCGGTGACGTTGAACAGGACGAGGATGAGCTCGAGCGACCCATCGGGGCTCAGGAACTGTGCGCGGAGGAACGAGGGGAGCCCGACAAGCCCGTTCTGAGCCACGTAGTTCGCCCCGAAGTCACCGGGGAGGAGGGCGACCGTCACCCAAGCGACCGACACGGGGGGTCCACCTCTCGGGGTGAGGAGCTGGGCCACGAGCGTCGGGGTGGCGGAAGAGTAGGAGGTCACGTTGGTCGAACGGAGCGTGGCGTTGAGGGCGGGCTCTGCCGGGAAGTTCCCCGGCGCCGTCGCCACGACCGCGGCTTGAACCTGGGAGGCGGGAAGAGACCCGAGCGTGAAATTCGTCCAGAGGGCGTCGCGGAACTCTGCCTCATAGCCCGTAAGAGAACACCCGACCATCGTGAACGTGGAGTTGATCGTCCCGCGGGCCGTGCCCGCGGAGACCCAGGCCGAGAGAAACCGGGAAGGGAAGGCATAGACCGCCACGGTGAGGTTGTCGACGGTCGCCGCCAGCGAACGAACACTCGGCACCTCGGTCCCGAACGTGCCGTCAAGGTAGCTCGCGAAGCCGCTGTACACGGATTCCGAGCTGTTGAGATAGGCGATGTGGTGCAACGAGATCGCCTGTTGGAAGGCCAGCGTCTCGTTCTTCGCCAGCGGGGGCGAGAAGCTAGAGTCGTTGACCGCCACGATCAGCGTCGAATGGGACGGCACGACGGTGGAAAGGAGGGCTTGGGCCCGGGCGGACTCGGTCCCCGTTAGGGTCGACGACGAGCCGGAGTAGTTGACCTCATGGGTGTAGGTCAGCGCCGTCGGCGTAAGGACCATGAAGAACACGACCCAACCGAGCACCGTCAGCCAAGGGTGCGCGAGGATTGCTCTGGGGGCTCGCCCCAGCGTCGCGGGTCTACCCGACACGGCCGAACCATCGTGCCTACGTCACTTAAAGACTTCGGCACTATTGGAGCGTCTTGGGCACTAGAGACTCCGGGGCGGATGCGGGGTCGCGGAGCACCTGATGTAGTCTGCCGCCCTGGTCTCGAGCGACGGGGAGCTGATCCGGAGGGGAAGTCCGATGGCCGAGGACCGGACGCCGGAGCAGAGGAGCGTCCGCCCGACGGAGGCTCCGCTAGCCCTGGTTGCGGGAGCGACGGGGTTCGTCGGCCGGGAGCTCGTCCGAAGGCTGGACCTACAAGGGTTCCGCATCCGGGCCACGAGTCGGAGCATCGACTCGGCACGGAGGCGGCTGGGCGACCGGATCGAGGTCGTGCCGACGGACTGGGTCACGGGTCAGGGCGCTGACGGCGTCGCGCGGGGGGTCCGCATCGCTTACTACCTGGTCCACTCGATGGGAAGTCGGCCGGATTTCGAGGAAGCCGACCGGGTCGCCTCGGGCCGCTTCGCGGCGGAGATGAGCCGGGCGGGCGTGGAGCGGATCATCTACCTCGGGGGACTGGGAGGGGAGGACCCGTCGCTCTCCCCGCACCTTGCGAGCCGCCGCGAAGTGGAGCGCGTTCTTCGGAAGGGGTCCGTCCCGGTGACCACCCTCCGAGCGGCGATCATCCTCGGGGCAGGGGGCACCTCGTTCGAGATGCTCGTCCAGTTGGTGGAGAAACTCCCCGTCATGATCTGTCCACGGTGGGTGGAGACCCCCTGCCAACCGATTGCGCTCGAGGAGCTGCTCCGATACCTCGTGGGTTGCACGGACACGCCCGGCGCCCTCGGCGAGACATTCGACGTGGGAGGCCCCGAGGTGCTCACCTACCGTTCGATGATGGAGCGGGTGGGGGACCGCATCGGGCGGCGACCCTGGTTGATCACCCTGCCGGTCCTGACCCCCTCGCTCTCGTCTCACTGGGTCGGGTTCATCACCGACGTCGACCCCGACGTCGCCCGTCCGCTCGTGGAAGGGATGAGGAATCCTGTGGTCTGCCGCGAGGACCGGATCACCCGTTTGGTGCCCGGCCCCAGGATCGGGTTCGATGCGGCTCTGGAGCTCGCCTTGAGGGACCGTCCCCCCGGCGTCCGCCGTTTCGTTCGCTCTCCTAAGCGCCCCTAACCCCCCTCTCGGACACCCCCTCCCGGTCGGGTCGGGCGACGGTAGGACTGGTCCAGGGTCTGCGACGCCTTGCGAGGCCGATGGAGGGCGCCCGGTCGGGTTCTGCTCTAATCCAGTTGACAAGGTATTGAACTAGCGCGCCCGACTCGTTTCTCTTGGCCGAGCCGCTATGGGCGAGGTTGTCCGAGAGAAACCCGCGGGGGACCCCTCCCTGCGGAGGGGGCTCGAGATGTTGGAAGAGCTCGAGAAGGGGCCCTGGCCAAGCCACGTCTCCGAGCTCAAGAAGGGGCAGTATCCGATCGAGGCCTACGCGAAAGGCCTGGGTCAAGGGCTCTCGCCGTGGTTTGGAGGTTCCGCCCGGATCCGTTGTGAGTTCACCGGGTTCATCGCCCGCCGAACCAAGGACGGCCAGCAGACCGAGGTCCACTTCCGGGTCTACCACCCGTCCGGTCAGTTCTACCGCACCGATGACCTCCGCAAGCTCCTCGACTTCTCGGACCGGTTCGGTCTCGGGTCGGTCGAGACGGTCGGGCAGACGGGAGACCTCGTCATGCCGATCCGGCCCGAGCTCGCCGACCAGGCCGTGGACGAGCTACGGGCCCTGGGGACCGACCTCGGTGGCACCGGAGATACGTTCCGGGATTCGGCAGCGTGCGTCGGCCCGGCGCTGTGCGAGTATGCGCTCTTCGATTCCTTAGCTGCGCGGGACTACTACTTCCAGTACCCCGCGTTCTACGACAAGCTCGCGAGCCAACCGTTCCCGTTCAAGATCAAGGTCAAGTTCAGCGCGTGCCCGATGGATTGCGCCCGAGCGGCCCATCGAGCGGATTTCGCCTTCGTCGGATTTTGGGAAGGGGCTCCCACCGTGGACCCGACCGCCCTCCGCGCGAAATCCGAGGCCGGAGAGGTCTCCGGCAAAGAGCTCGCCGCGCGATGTCCGGGAAAGGCGATCCGGTGGAACGCCTCGACCCACGAGATCTCGATCGACGGGGCCAAGTGCAAGAAGTCGATGAACTGCATCCGCCAGGCCTTCCCCGCGATCAAGCCCGGTCCGAACCGGA
>Ga0326728_10018032_pt1 | contig 14008 bp, 8 predicted proteins | sample MB3enrmetagenome_FD_207602 | JGI IMG/M metagenome (GOLD analysis project Ga0326728, IMG submission 207602) | Lab enriched peat soil microbial communities from McLean, Ithaca, NY, United States - MB31MN | ecosystem: Environmental > Terrestrial > Soil > Wetlands > Peat | place: USA: New York...
TCTCGGCCCAGCCTCACAGGCCATCCCTTATTAGTTCACAGCTTACTCTCAGAATCGGGACCTAAACTGATCGCGTTGCCGTATCGCCCATGTCGACGCCGAAGCCGGCGTTATGCTTTGCACTCCTTGTCAATCCGAATATCGACATCGGATGAGAATGAATCTGACTTCCAAAGGGAGCTCCCGCATGCGGAGAACCATTCGCCGAAATAACGTGTCCTCGCCCGCGCTCCGAATCCGGTCGGTGTGGCGGGTCCTGTTTCCTGTGCTGACCATATTGCTCGTCTCCTCTGTCGCGTTGAGCGCGTGCGGGGGCGGATCATCGAGCGCGACCTCCTCCACGACAACCTCCACGACAACCGCCGCAACAAGTGCCGGCAGCAGTCCAAAAGCGTCATCAGCGGCATTCGCCTCGTGCATGCAGAAGCACGGCGTGAAGTTCAGCGGGTTCGGCGCTGGCGCGACCGGTGGCAGCTTCCCGACGGGTGGCAGTTTCCCGGCAGGTGGCAGCTTCAACTCGCCCGCGTTCCAAAAGGCGTCCGCCGCGTGCGCGAGCCTGCGCCCGAAGGGATTCGGCAGCGGCGCGGGTGGCTTCTCGAGCGCGGCCCTCGCCGCATACCGCAACTGCCTGGCGCTCCACGGCGTGACGTTGCCCAGCGGGTCTTCCGGCGCCACCAGCTCGACCACGACCACGCTCAACACGAAGAGCGCGTCCTACCAGAAGGCGCTGGCCGCCTGCGCAAGTCTCCGACCGAAGGGATTCGGCAGGGGAACGGGTGGCTTCTCGAGCGCAGCCTTCGCCGCGTACCGCAACTGCCTGGCGCTCCATGGCGTGACGTTGCCCAGCGGGTCTTCGGGGGCCACCAGCTCGACTCCGACCACGCTCAACACTAAGAGCGCGTCCTACCAGAAGGCGCTTGCCGCCTGTGCAAGTCTCCGGCCGAAGTTCCCCCTGCCCTCTAGCACAAGCTCGACGTCGACAACAGGCTGACTGCTTGCGTGCCTCGTCCTCCCAGCTTGCCGGTCTTTCTTGATGAGTAAGAAACAGGATTGGCGGTGAGGTCTATTTTTCACAAGTCGCGTTCGAACTCGGAGGCCGAAGACGCTGAGACCGCGCATCGCGCGCGACGACGGCGCAGGATTGCCTTGTACGGGGTCCTCGTCCTAGCCATCGCTGCGGTCGCCGGATTCGGCCTGCGATCGATCTACGAGCCCACTTCCACGTCAGCCGGCATCGCTCGGACCGTCACAGTGCAGACCGGCATCGTCCAAGAAAGTGTTACGGCTTCTGGCAACATCAGCCCTGCCACTGCCGTCAACGAGAACTTCACCACTGGCGGCACGCTCACCGCCGTCGACGTCGCGGTTGGGGACCAAGTCAAGGCCGGAGAAGTACTCGCCACGCTTGACCCGACTACAGCGCGGGCGAACCTCGAGATTGCTGTCGAGAATCTCCAGAGCGCCGAAACAGCGTTGCAGGAAGCTCGACAGGGTGGCTCGGCATCGCAGCTCGCCGAGGACAAGTCGCAGCTCGCATCTGCGCAGACCCAGTTGAGCTCCGACAAGCAGCAGCTCGTCTCGGACCAGTCGACACTGTCAACCGCAGAGGCTCAGCTTGCTACGGATCAGAGGCTCGGTTGCCCGTCCGCCTCTTCGTCGTCATCGTCCACCGGCACGGGCTCCACCGGCACAGGCTCGACCGGCACCAGCTCCACCGACACCTCCTCCACCGGCACTGGCTCCACCGGCACAGGCTCCACCGACACCTCCTCCACCGGCACAGGCTCCACCGGCACAGGCTCCACCGGCACAGGCTCCACCGGCACAGGCTCCACCGACACCGGCTCGGGCTCGACTGGCACTGGCTCAACCGGCACTGGCTCGACTGACACCAGCTCCACCCCCACTGGCTCGACCACAAGCACCACCACCACAAGCCCGACCGCCACAAGCCCCACCACCACAAGCACCACCATCGCCAACAGCACGGCCCCCACGGTCGTCACCTCGTCCGCGGCGTCCGTCACGACAAAAACAGCCACTCTGGAGGGATCGGTAGACCCCAACGACGCTGTGACGACCTACTTCTTCCAGTACGGCATCACCACGGTGTACGGGTCGCAGACCGCACCAACCACGGTCGGCACAGGTGAGACGACCATGACAGTCTCAGCTCCGGTGCACGGACTCGACGCGGCAACCTCTTACGTTTTCCGCCTCGTGGCTTCCAACAACAAGGGAACCTCCTACGGCTTGCCTCAGTACTTCATCACCGGCACCAGCTCATGCGTGACAGATCAGGATTCAATCGTCAGCGATGAGCAGACGGTGCAGGACGCGAGGCAGACGATTCAGCTGCAGCAGGCGAGCCTGGCAGCCACAGAGGCTAGTCAGACCGTAAACACGGCCACCATCGCTCAGGACCAGGAGGCGGTCACCCAGGACCAGCAGACCGTCACATCTGACGAGAACGCGCTCAGCGGAACGGTCCTTACTGCCGCCATCTCTGGCACGGTGACAGCTGTCAACGGCACGGTCGGTGAGACGGTGAGCGCAGGCAGCTCTTCGTCCGCGTCCGGCAGCAGCTCCAGTACTGGGAGCGCCGCGTCGGCGTCGGGCTCGGCGTCGGCCTCGAGCTCATCGTCGTCGAGCGGTTTCGTCAGCATCGACAATCTGAAGGAACTCGAGGTCGTCGCCGGCTTTGCCGAAGCTGACGCCACGAAGATCGCCGTGGGTCAACCGGCAACCGTAACCTTGGCAGCCCTGCCTTCCACCGAGGTCGCGGGCGTCGTCACAGCGGTATCGCCAACGTCGGTGGTCACGAGCAACGTCGTCACCTACGACGAGACGATCGCGCTCAGGAACCCTCCGGCCACGGTCTTGGACGGGATGACGGCAGACGTGAGCGTCGTCGTCGAGACGGCGACGAATGTGCTCGAGGTCCCGAGCGCCGCAGTGACGACAACCGGTCTGGCCTCGACCGTCACGGTGTTGAAGAACGGGAAACAGGTCACCACCCGCGTGACCGTCGGCCTGGTCGGTAACTCGACGACGCAGATCCTGAGCGGCGTCACGGCAGGCGAGAAGCTCGTAGAGCCGACAGCGACCATCTCCTCCTCGTCCGGCACGACAGGCTCGACGGGCGTGACAGGCGGCTTCGGTGGTGGCGGTGGTGGCTTCGTCGGCGGCGGCGGCTTCGGATGAGTAGTCGACGGCTGTTCCGCCATAGTGGCAGGTCGCTCGACGGTCCTCGCGCCCTGCCATCTGAAGCCACGACGGCTCCGGTGGGTTCGGTCCCCGGTAACGGGAAACGACCGGTCGTCCTCCTGCGGGCGGTATCGAAGACCTACAAGACGGGTGAGGTAGAAGTTGAGGCGCTCCGTCGGGTCTCCTTGACCGTCGAGGCCGGCGACTTCGTCGCTATCATGGGCGCTTCCGGCTCCGGGAAGTCGACGCTGATGAACATCATCGGGTGCCTCGACGTGCCGACGAGGGGGCACTACTGGCTCGAGGGAGTGAACGTACGCAACCTCGAGGAGTCGGATCTCTCGCGGATCAGGAACCGCAAGATCGGCTTCGTTTTCCAGAACTACAACCTGATTCCGCGTACAACCGCCGTGGCGAATGTGGAGCTCGCACTCGCCTACGAAGGTGTGAAGCCGAAAGAAAGGCACGCACGGGCTATGGCCGCGCTGCGCCAGGTCGGCCTCGAGGACCGCAGCCAGCATCTTCCGAGCGAGATGTCCGGTGGCCAGCAGCAGCGCGCCGCCATCGCCCGAGCTCTCGTGACGGCTCCTGCTCTGATCCTCGCCGACGAGCCGACCGGGAATCTCGACACCGCTGTGAGCCACGAGGTCATGGCCATCTTCAGTCGACTGAACACCGAAGGTCGAACCGTCGTGATCATCACCCATGAACAGGACATCGCCTCGTTCGCGAAGCGAGTCGTCCGCTTGCGCGACGGACAGATCTACGAGGACAGCCGCTTCGTCCCGGTGCATTCCTCGGACACGAGAATGGAGCAGCGGGAGGGACCTGCCGGCGCCGCGCCTGCGTCAGGCGACCTGAGCGGAAGGACGAGATGAACATCTTCGACAATCTCCGGGTCGCCATCGCCGGTATCAGTTCGAACAAGCTCCGCTCGGCGCTCACGACCCTCGGCGTGCTGATCGGTGTCTCGGCCGTCATCATCCTGGTCGCGGTCGGGACCGGATCCTCTCAGGCAGTCGAGAGCCGGATCAACCAGCTGGGGACGAACACCCTGACGGTCTTCAATACGGGTCGCTTCGGACGAGGGGCCTTGGCAAGGGGTACCCAGACCCGACTGGCGTCGTTGACGATCGCGGACGTCAACGCCCTGGAGAACCCGAACAACGCCCCTGACGTGAAGTCGGTCTCTCCGGTCGTGTCCACCAGCGAGACGGCCAGTTATGGCGCGAACACATACACCACCACCGTCGAGGGCTCGACCGCCTCCTACCTCGGTGCCGAGGACTACACCGTCCAGGCCGGCAGCGCCATCACAAGTCAGGAGGTCACCTCTCACGCCCAGGTCGTCGACATCGGGTCTGATGTCGCGAGCAACCTGTTCACGACAGGCGAGAATCCTCTCGGTGCGACGATCATGATCGGTTCGACCAACTTCGAGGTCATCGGCGTGCTGGCATCAAAGGGCACGAGCGGGCTGACGAACCAGGACTCCGTAGCCATTGCGCCCTACACGGCGATCGAGGACCACTTGACCGGCTATTCCCAGTCGTTCAGCGAACTCATCGTTCAGGGCATGTCCGCCTCAACGCTGAACCTCGCTGAGGCCGAGGTCGAGAACATCCTCGCGGCACAAAACGACACGACGGTCGCAGATCTGCCGTTCGAAGTACTGAACCAGGCGACCCTGCTCTCTACGGCACAGTCGACCTCGAGCACGTTCACCGTGTTGCTCGGCGCCGTTGCCGCCATCTCACTCCTCGTCGGGGGTATCGGAGTGATGAACATCATGCTCGTGACCGTCACCGAGCGCACTCACGAGATCGGGATCCGCATGGCGATCGGTGCTCCGAGGTCTGCGATCCTCTCTCAGTTCCTGCTTGAAGCAGTCTTGCTGTCATTGATCGGAGGAACCGCTGGCGTCGTCGTCGGTGTGGTGGGCACGCGGTTCAAAATCGCCGGCGTTCAACCCGTCATAGCCCCCTACTCGATCGTGCTCGCCTTTGGCGTGTCGATCGCCGTAGGTGTGTTCTTCGGTCTCTACCCCGCCAACCGGGCTGCCTCACTCCGACCAATCGACGCCCTTCGCTATGAGTGAAGACAGAGGAGCATCCATGCCAGACAAACCGATTTCCGGCGAGGAGCGTCCTCCGATCAGCGGTGTCGTCACGGAACCGGTCGAAGTCGCCAGAGTCCCTCCGGAACTCTCCGGTTCCGAGCAGCCAGCGGGACAGCTTGGCGACGACGAAAGCGAGATCTTGGACGACGACGAGGACGAGTGGCCGACGCGAAGCCCGCGATCGGGTCTTCGGCTCAGGTATCCGACGGCGGTGCTCCTGGCCCTTCTCTTCGCTGCCGGCGGGCTCTGGGGTGGAGCCGCCTTGCAGCGTTCCCACGGGACGACCGGCGCCTCCAGTGGCGCGTCGAGCTTCGCAGCAAGGTTCGGCTCCGCGGGGTCTGCCGGCTTCACTCGCGGCAGCTTCCCGGGATTTTCGAGCTCGAGTGCGGCCGCCGGCATCGTGACGACCGTCGAGGGCAACACCCTCTATGTCACGACTACAAGTGGAGGCCTGGTCAAGGTGATACTCGGGAAAGCCACGACGTACACCCGTGACGCCAAGAGCACGGCGTCAGCGATGCAACCAGGCGACACCGTGATCGTGCAGGGCACGAAGGCGAAGAACGGGACTGTGTTAGCGACATCCGTCGCTGACACCGCTGATGGCGTGTCTGCCGCGGGCTGAACCACGCCTGCCTAGTGGGCAACGACATCGATCGGCACCACCCAATGACTCAAGGAGCGAAAGGACATTCAGGTGAACGAGCGACCCCCTGACGATTCTGGGGCTGTACCCGACAAGGACCATGATGTATCCGGGAGTACCGCGGCGCGTTACGGTCGACGGGCGCTCATGTTCGGGGCGGCGGCAACCGGGGTTGGGATAACCGCCAGCCTCGTCGCGGGTGCAGACCCTGTGCAAGGCTCGACGCCAGGCTCGACGCCAGGCTCGACCGGCGCTGTGCTTCTCGGCACGACGAACTCGGCTACCGCCACGACCGTGGTCACGACCACCAATGGCTCCGGCCTTGAGGGCATTACCTCCAAGACAAACGGCAGCGGCGTCGAGGGCGTCGACACCAGTTCGGGCGGCGGCCGTGGTACCTCTGGGCTCTCGACGCACGGGATCGGCGCTTACGGCCAGACCCGGGCGAACGACAAGGGCGGCGTCGAAGGCGTCGACAAGAGCCCAAGCGGCGGCTACGGAGTCGAAGGAACCTCGGAGAACGGCACCGGTGTCCAAGGCCGAACCTCGGCGGCAAACCGGAGCGGGGTCGCAGGCATCGACACGAGCAAAGGAGGCGGCTACGGCACCTACGGGGACTCGACCAACGGTACCGGTGTCTACGGCCAGACCGCGGCGGCTGGCCAGAGCGGCGTCGAAGGCGTCGACGCAAGCAAAGGAGGCGGCTACGGCACCTACGGGAGCTCGACCAAAGGTACCGGCGCCTACGGCCAGACCGCGGCAGCTGGCAAGAGCGGCGTCGAAGGCGTCGACACGAGCAAGCTAGGCGGCTACGGCACCTACGGGAACTCGACGAACGGTATCGGCGCCTACGGGGCCTCCAGCGAAGGTGTCGGCGTCCAGGGTCAAACCTCGGCGGCTGGCAAGAGCGGCGTCGAAGGCGTCGACATGGGCGAGAAGGGTGGCTACGGCGTTCAGGGAAGCTCAGAAAACGGTATCGGCGTCTACGGCCAAACCGTGGCAGCTGGCAAGAGCGGCGTCGAAGGCGTCGACGCGAGCAAGCTAGGGGGCTACGGCACCTACGGGAACTCGACGAACGGCACCGGCGTCCACGGCCAGACCGCGGCAGCCGGAAAGAGCGGCGTCAGAGGCGTCAACACGAGCCCAGACGGTGGCTACGGCGTCGAAGGAACCTCAGAGAACGGTTCCGGCGTCTACGGCACCACCACGACCAACGGCAAGAGCGGCGTCGAGGGCGTCGACGCAAGTCCGTCAGGCGGCTACGGCAGCTACGGCCGCTCGAGCAACGGCATCGGTGTCCACGGCCAGACCGCGGCAGCTGGCAAGGGTGGCGTCAGAGGCGTCAACACGAGCCCGGACGGTGGCTACGGCGTCGAAGGAACCTCAGAGAACGGGCCCGGCGTCTACGGCACCACCACGACCAACGGCAAGAGCGGCATCGAAGGCGTCGACGCAAGCAAGTTAGGCGGCTACGGCACCTACGGGAGCTCGTCCAACGGCACCGGTGTCCACGGCCAGACCGCGGCGGCTGGCAAGAGCGGTGTCAGGGGCGTCAACACGAACCCAGAAGGCGGCTACGGCGTCGAAGGAAGCTCAGCGAACGGGCCCGGCGTCTACGGCACCACCACGACGAACGGCAAGAGCGGCGTCGAGGGCGTTGACACGAGCAAGGAAGGCGGCTACGGCAGCTACGGGAGCTCGACCAACGGCACCGGCGTCCAGGGGCAGACCTCAGCGGCTGGCAAGAGCGGCGTCAGAGGCGTCAACACGAGCCCAGACGGCGGCTACGGAGTCGAAGGAAGCTCAAAGAACGGGCCCGGCGTCTACGGCACCACCACGACCAACGGCAAGAGCGGCGTCGAGGGCGTTGACACGAGCAAGGAAGGCGGCTACGGCAGCTACGGGAGCTCGACCAACGGCATCGGCGTCCAGGGGCAGACCTCAGCGGCTAACAAGAGCGGCGTCGAAGGCGTCGACGCAAGCAAGTTAGGCGGCTACGGCATCTACGGGAGCTCGACCAACGGCTTCGGCGCCTACGGCCAAACCTTGGCGAATGGCAAGAGCGGTGTCAAAGGCGCGGACACGAGCCCAGGCGGTGGCTACGGTGTCCAAGGAGCTTCAGAGAACGGCACCGGGATCCACGGCCAAACTGTGGCGACTGGCAAGAGCGGTGTCCAGGGTGTTGATACCAGTGCGGCCGGCGGCTACGGCACCTACGGGATCTCTGCGAACGGAATCGGCGCCTACGGAGCCTCCAGCGAAGGTGTCGGCGTCCAGGGGCAAACCTCGGCCGCTGGCAAGAGCGGAGTCGAGGGCGTCAATACGAGCCCAGGCGGTGGCTACGGCGTCCAGGGAAGCTCAGACAACGGCACCGGCGTCTACGGCACTACCGCGACCAACAACCAGAGCGGCGTCCAAGGTGTTGACACGAGCAAAGAAGGCGGCTACGGCACCTACGGGAGCTCGACCAGCGGTATCGGTGCCTACGGCCAGACCGCGGTGGCCGGCAAGAGCGGTGTCCAAGGTGTCGATACCAGCCCAGGCGGTGGCTACGGCGTCCAGGGAACCTCAGACAACGGCACAGGCGTGTACGGCCAAACCGCGGTGGCCGGCAAGAGCGGCGTCCAAGGCGTCGATACGAGCGCTCAAGGCGGCATGGGCGTCTACGGCAGCTCCCAGGGCAGCGGCATCGGCGTGCTGGGCTCAAGTGACACGGGGGTCGGCGTGTCGGCCACCAGTACTTCTGGCCCGGCGCTCCAAGTCCAGGGCGTTGCCACTTTCTCGCGAAGCGGAAGCGCTTTCATCGCAGGAACCGCGACCAATCCCGAATCGAGCGTGACGGTCGCCGGAGTCCCTCTCACTTCATCGAGCCTGATCCTCGCTACTGCGCAGTTCTACGTCCCCAACATCGGGGTCGCAGCCGTCGTACCGAACGCGACAGGCGGCGGCTTCACGATCTATCTGACAGGGCCCGTCGTAGAGACCGTTGAGATTGCCTGGTTCGTCATCGGGTAGAGCTCAAGCGACCTCGTACCGTCGCACAGCGACTTCCTCGCCCCAGTGCCCGCACGAGCCTGGCCGAGGATCGCGCGCGCTTCCGACGCTTCCGCCAGAGCCCGCTCGGTGCTTCAGGCCTCGAACACGTACGCCCGGCCGGCAGCCTTGGCGTGACCATCGGCACCCGCGACGGCGCTCGTGCCCGAGATGGCCACCGAGCCGCCGAAATCATCACCGGCGACGGTGTCGGAGCCCTTCAGTTCGGCGGCTTGCATCCAGCCGCTGGCCGTGTCGGTGAACACGTACGCCTGCCCAGCCTCCTTGGTGAAGACCGGTGCACCCACGACGGCGCTCGTGCCCGAGATCGCCACTGAGTAGCCGAAGCCATCACCGGCGACGGTGCCGGAGCCCTTCAGTTCAGCGGCCTGCTTCCAGCCGCTGGCCGTGTCGGTGAACACGTACCCCCGACCGGCGTCCCTGGCATAGCCCGATGCACCCACGACGGCGCTCGTGCCCGAGATGGCCACCGAGCCGCCGAAGCCATCACCGGCGACGGTGCCGGAGCCCTTCAGTTCAGCGGCCTGCTTCCAGCCGCTGGCCGTGTCGGTGAACACGTACGCCTGCCCAGCCTCCTTGGTGAACACCGGAGCACCCACAAGGGCGTTCGCGCCCGAGATGGCCACCGAGTAGCCGAAGTAATCACCGGCGACGGTGTCGGAGCCGTTCAGTTCAGCGGCCTGCTTCCAGCCGGCCCCCGTCTTCGTGAACACGTACGCCCGACCGGCAGCCTTGGCGTGGCCGTCGGCACCCACGACGGCGCTCGTGCCCGAGATCGCCACCGTGCGGCCGAAGCCGTCACCGGCGACGGTGTCGGAGCCCTTCAGTTCGGCGGCCTGCTTCCAGCCGCCCCCCCTCTTCGTGAACACGTACGCCCTTGCCAAGCCCGGCGCACCCACGACGGCGCTCGTGCCCGAGATGGCCACTGAGTAGCCGAAGTAATCACCGGCAGCGGTGTCGGAGCCCTTCAGTTCGGCGGCCTGCCTCCAGCCGGCCGCCGTCTGCGTGAACACGTACGCCCGACCAGCATCAATGGCGTAGCCCGGTGCGCCCACGACGGCGGTCGTACCGGAGACGGCCACCGAGCCGCCGAAGCCGTCACCGGCGACGGTGTCGGAGCCCTTCAGTTCCGACAGTTGGGTTCCGATCGGCGCGGTCCGCGGGCTCGCCGCGACCGGTGAAGTGGTGCCCGCCAGCAGTGGCAGCGAGATCGCCCCCACTACGATGAGGCTGGCTATACAGGACGTACGCATGCGACCCCCAGTTTCATGGACCCACTCCGCAAGGCCCTTCGCGTAGCCATCTTGCACGCTCGGGGGTGCTCCTCGCCAGATCACGACATCCTGGCGACCGACTTCCCCACAACAAACTTCGTCTCTTTCCCAGCAAACACCCAGGCGATTCTCGAACTCTCTGCAATTTCGTAATATCGGCCATAGTTGTCATAGCGGCTTATCTTCTGAATCCGAGGCGTTCAAATGCATAGGTTCCACGTGATTCACCTGTTCGCAATCCTCGCCTCGGGAGCGATCTCACTCCCACTGCTGGCGAGCACCACCTCAGCGGCGGCGGCCAGTCCGAGGACTACGTCGGCCATCGAAGCGCAACTGGCCGGCCTGGAGGCTCCCGCCGTGTCCCAGGCTACTTTGGTTGCCTCGGTCAGCTTCGTGTCCTCTGACCGCCAAGGGGCCATGCCCGCGAATTGGACCGTGGATGCCTCCACGAGCCTGAGCGGGGCGCTCGCGATAGGCGGCACCATCACGATCAGTGCTCCGGCCTCGACGACGTTCCCCTCGTCGAGTTCCGCCTACAAGGTGAACGGCACCGTGGTGACCGCGATCCCGACGACGGCCGCGGGTACGGTGACGATCGCCACCCCGGTGGCGCTGGGTGACTCGAGCGAGTTCTCGGTCGTGATCACAGGGGTAACCAACCCGGCCGCGGGCAGCTACGCGAACAGCTCGTTCAGCGTTTCGACGATCGCCGACAGCACCGCCGCGAACCCCGCCAGCGGGCTCAGCTTCGGCACAGTCGTCTCAGGCGTGTCCTTTAGCCTGTCCTCGTTGCTCGGCGCTGGGAGCGCCACCTGGACGGTCGGCTTCACCACCAGCACGAACGGCGCCCTCGCGACAGGCGACACCATCACGATCAGCGCTCCGGCGGCGACGACGTTCCCCTCGTCGAGTTCCGCCTACAAGGTGAACGGCACCACGGTGACCGCGATCCCGACGACGGCCGCAGGTACGGTGACGATCGCCACCCCGGTGGCGCTGGGCGATTCCACGGCCGTCTCGGTGCAGATAGCCGGGGTGACCAACCCGGCGGCCTCTTCCTACCCGACTACGTCGTTCAGCGCCTCCACTACCGCTGATGCTGCCGCCAACCCCGCCACCGGCCAGTCCTTCTCGGCGGGCCTGGCGAACACCACCACCGCCCTCGGGCTGTCATCGGCCTCGGTGGCCTACGGCTCGGAGGCCTCCGAGATCTTCACCGTCACGGTCACCGGCCTGTCGGGCGAGGGCTACCCAGAGGGGACGGTCGCGGTCTACAGCTCCTCGACCGAGCTGTGCAGCGCCACCTTGTACGCCATCAGCAGTTACGGCGCTGGGGCCACTTGCTCGCTCACGGCCTACGAGCTCGCCGGCGGCGCCTACGACGACGTATTCGCCACCTACATCCCCGGCGTCCCATCGTCCTCCAATTCCAGCTACACCTACGGCACCTCGAACTCCGCGGTCCAGACGCTCTCGGTTGCCTCGGCGAACACCACCACCACCCTCGGGCTGTCATCGGCCTCGGTGGCCTACGGGTCGGAGACCTCCGAGATCTTCACCGTCACGGTCACCGGCCTGTCGGGCGAAGGCTACCCAGAGGGGACGGTCGCGGTTTACAACTCCTCGACCGAGCTGTGCAGCGCCACCTTGTACTCCATCAGCAGTTACAGCGCCGGAGCCACTTGCTCGCTCACGGCTCGTGAGCTCACCGGCGGCGCCTACGACGACGTATTCGCCAGCTACAGCCCCAGCACCCCATCGTCCTCCACCTCCAGCTACACCTACGGCACCTCGAGCTCCACCCCGGCCCAGGCCTTCTCGGTGGGCTCAGCAAGTACCACGCGCACCACGGTCTCCGCGTCACCGACCAAAGTCGCCTACGGCGACGAATCGGCGTCGCTCTTCTCCGTGACCGTCACGGCCGACGATGGCGCCGCAGTGCCTAGTGGTGAGAAGGTGACCGTGCACGTCGGCGCTATCAGGTGCACTACGGCCTTGAAGGAGGGCAAGGGGACCTGCAGGGTTGCCAAGACCGCCCTGCCGGCGGGCTCTTACCCGGTGTCGGCCACCTACGGCGGTGATGCCAACCTGCGTGGCTCCAGTGGCTCGAGCGTCTCCAGACTGGCCGTGAGCAAGGACACCACGCGCACTTCTGTCTCAGAGTCACCGGCCAAGGTGAGCTACGGCCACGAATCGGCGTCGCGCATCTCCGTCGCGGTCACGACCCGCTACGGCGAGGCGGTGCCCAATGGTGAGACGGTGACTGTGCACGTCGGCCCCGTCACCTGGACAGCGGTGCTGAAGGGCGGCAATGGGACCTGCACGATCGCCAACAACGCCCTGCCGGTGGGCTCGTACCCGGTGCAGGCCACCTACGGCGGTGACGCCAACCTGAGTGGCTCGAGCGTCTCCGCACTGACCGTGAGCAAAGACACGACGCGCACCAGGGTCTCAGAGTCACCGACCAGCGTCACCTACGGCCACGAATCGACGTCGGTCTTCTCCGTTACTGTCACGACGCACTACGGCGAGATGGTGCCCAATGGTGAGATGGTGACTGTGTTTGTCGGCCCTGTCACCTGCACAGCGGTGCTGACGGGCGGCAATGGGACTTGCACGATCGCCAACAACGCCCTGCCGGTGGGCTCGTACCCGGTGCAGGCCACCTATGGCGGTGACTCGAACCTGAGCGGCTCCAGCGGCTCGAGCGCCTCCAACCTGACCGTGTGAAGAGGCCGTAAGGCAAACCCCAAGTGGCCGCGGGTCATGCGACTGCGTGTTGCAGCGTTCACTCAGACGCGTCGCCACGGGCTCCGCGGTAGGCACACGGCCCTAAGTTCGCCCACATGGGGGAGAAGAGGGCTCGGTCCTTGTCGTTTCAGGCGCGTCGAGGGCCCTCGGAGGGCACGGGCGTAGGGCGCCCAGTTTGGCGTGCGCCGGGTCAGGCACCCGTCACCGATTGACGGCAACCCATCGAGCGACAAGGCCTCGGTTCATCACTTGACGACGGTGAGGGTCTCCTTGGCCGAAGTGGAGCCCTTGAAGCTCGCGCTGCCGCCGTAGGTGGCGACGAGGTGGTAGGTGCCCGCCTTAAGCTCCCTGGACGAAAGGGTGCGCCTTCCCTTGCCCGACGACAGCCTGATCGTGCACAACGTCGTGCCGGACTTGCTTATCGTCACCCTACCGGTCGGCGTCGAGCCGGAGTACTGCGGCAAGACGGTGGCTGACAGATGCTCGACCTGTTCGTGTCCGTAGGTCACCCGGATCGTTGACAACTTGAGGACAGTCTTGGAGGTGGCCTTGGCAACCCTGAAACTCTGAGTGGCCTGGGCGGCCGCGAGATAGTCAGCGTCGCCGGCCTGGTTTGCGTCGATGACGCACGTGCCCACGCCGATGAAGCGCACCTTCGCGCCCGACACGGTGCACATCGACCTCGCACGGAAGCTGACCGCGTTGCCCGAGGCCCCGCCGGTGGCCGTCACCGTGTAGGTGGCGCCCACGGTCGCGTTGGAGGGCGCCGTCGAGGTGAAGGTGATGGTCTGGGAAGCCTTGCCGACGGTGATCGTCTGCTGGACCTGGGTGGCCGCGAGATAGTCAGCGTCGCCGGCCTGGTTTGCGTCGATGACGCACGTGCCCACGCCGATGAAGCGCACCTTCGCGCCCGACACGGTGCACATCGACCTCGCACGGAAGCTGACCGCGTTGCCC
>Ga0326728_10018034_pt1 | contig 14007 bp, 11 predicted proteins | sample MB3enrmetagenome_FD_207602 | JGI IMG/M metagenome (GOLD analysis project Ga0326728, IMG submission 207602) | Lab enriched peat soil microbial communities from McLean, Ithaca, NY, United States - MB31MN | ecosystem: Environmental > Terrestrial > Soil > Wetlands > Peat | place: USA: New York...
GTGTAAGCTTCCCGCCGCAGGCAACGGGCCTGTTTTTCCGGCTGGCGAAACAGTTTTGATCGCAGGCAACAAGAGAATCAGGAACAAGATGCCGTCAAGACCAAGCCTTGCCATCACATGGCAACATGCCAAGAATCGTAATGCGTCAGTGACGGTTGCAACTGGATTGGCAGGGCGGCGCGCTGCGCAGACCGGACGTCGCGGCGCGGCGTCCCTACCTCCCATGAGCGACGCATTTCCAACAATCACCCATAAATTCTGCTGTGGACCTGAAAATGGCTGCAATTTGTCTCTTGCCCTGCGCCCGCGTCGCGGCCAGTATTTCCAGAGGGAGCTTGCGGAAGAGGCGCCAAACCCCTTTTTCACGCCCCCGTTAAGGCATGAACGCAAAAGTATTTGCGCCGGTCATAGACCGCCGCTACACTTTTCCACGCCCTTGTTAAGACATGACCGCAAAAGAAGCCACCAGTTCAAAACGTCTGTGTATCTGGGCAGAAACCCCGGAGCAGCGTCATTACATCGAAACCCGTCTCCCCAAGTACCGCCGGTCATTGATGCCCGTTTACTATCAGGGGAAGGAACTGGCCGAGGTTGTCGTGGCCAGCCGCGTGGACGGCATCATTTTCCACTCCGACAACGTTTCACTGGTGAAACTCACGCTGCATCTTCTGGAGAACCAATGCCCCGCCTGTTGCCGCTTCGTCGTTTGCACCCGCCGCACCGACGGGCCTTATCGTTCCCTGGACGGATTTCCTCCCACCATCTTAAGAGAGGAAGAATCACCCGAAACATGGGCCGACCGGATAGAACGGGCCGTGCTCGTCAACCAGTGGCTGATGAAGCCGGAGTTCCGCATGCTCCTGCCTCGCCTGCGCACGATTCCCAGCCTGCCCGAGTCCCATCGCCGCGTCGTTGAGGCCCTGCAAGACCCGCAATTTGAACTGGACAATGTCGCCCGCATCGTCGCCGAGGATGTGGGCCTGACCGCGCAACTTCTCAAAGTCGTCAACTCCGCCGCCTTGGGGTTGGCCCACCCCATCCACTCCATCCCGGACGCCATCGCCTTGGTGGGGGCCATTCGTCTTCAATCCCTCGTCATGTCCGCCTGGGCCTTTTCCTTTGCCGACGAGAAAATGTGTCCCGGATTTAGTCCTGCCGCCGAGTGGCAACATGCCCTGGCCGTGGCCCAGGCCGCCGAGAATCTGGCTAGGGAGCGGCACGCCAAACCCGCCCTCATCGAGTTCGCCTTCGTCGCTGGCATTCTGCACGATGTCGGCAAGCTGATGTTGGCGGCCAATTCGCCGGAGGCCTACGCCGACATCCTCGGCCTGGCTGGGAAACAACCCAAGCCCCTCTGGCAGACGGAAACTGAAGTCCTGGGCTATTCCCACGCTGAGGTGGGAGGTTGCCTGCTCGGCTTGTGGGGGCTGGATTTGACCATCGTGGATGCCGTTTCCCGCCACCATCAATCGGACCTTGCCTTCTCCGAAGAGGTCTCGCCCGCCAAACTCGTCTTCGACGCCAACCTCCAGGTCCACGCCGGCAAAACCACGCCTGGCCATCAGAAGGCGTGACGCCCTCCCTCTGTTTCCCCCGCCAGCCCGTTGCGCCTCCTTAACTTGCTCCGGATGGAACAAGGATGTCGTTTCCGCGCTGCCGTTCCTGGGCTATCTCCTCTTCATCAGAAAATCTCTTCGCCGCCAATCATAAAAGGGGCCGCCTATCTGCCCGCATAAAGTTGCGCGAAAATTTTGAGGAATTTTGCCACCGCGTCCTTCCTCTTTTCGCCCATGGCCAACACATCTTGATGCACCAGTTGGCCGGACTTGGCGTCGCCGCCCGCCGGGTTGGTGATGCACGAGACCGCCGCCACCGCCATCCCGCATTGCCGCGCCACGATCGCCTCCGGCACGGTGCTCATCCCCACCGCGTCCGCTCCCAGGCGTCGAAACATCCGAATCTCCGCCGGGGTCTCGTAAGCGGGGCCGGACACCGCCAGATAGACGCCCGAATGCCAGCGCAGCTTGCTTGCCTTGGCCGCTTTCTTGGCCAGCGCCATCAGTCCCGGATCGTAAACCCGCGTCAAATCCACAAAACGCGGCAGCCCGGCCAGCCCGGGACCGCGCAACGGATTGGCCCCCATCAAATTGATGTGGTCCTCCAGCGCCATGAAATCGCCGGCGCGAAAAAGGCGGTTGACCGCCCCGGCCGCATTAGTCAACAATAATGTCCGCACCCCCAATTCCGCCAGCACCCGCACCGGGAAGGTCACCCGGGCCATGTCGTGCCCTTCGTAATAGTGCGCGCGCCCTTTGAGCACGACGACGGGAATGTGGTCAAAGTGTCCGAAGACCAGCTTTCCGGCGTGGCCGGTCACGCCGACGGTGGGGAAGCCGGGCAACTGGCCGTAGGCCAGTTCCAGGGCCGGATCGAACTCGCCAAGGGTGTGTTGAAAACCGCTGCCCAGCACCATGGCCAGCGCCGGGCGCAACAGCGTCTCTTTTTTCAGCAGTGCGGCGGTGATTCTCGGATCATGCATGGCCGCCCATTATTGCCGCATCCGCCCGTCCCGGCGCAATTTTTTTCCGAGACGGGTTAACCTCGAGTGAGTCCGGTAGGGCGGGCAGTCCCCTGCCCGCCGCGGCGCGCGCGGAGTGCGCGCCCTACCACCAAAGCCTGGAGAATTACCTCTTCTCCGCCTTCCGTCGCAAATCTCCCGGAACAATTCTGGACACGGGCCGGCGCGCCCGGCATCCTGGAGGCGATGAAAACGATGGCACTTCCCATTTTGCCCGGGCGCGGCCGGGAGGCGTTCACCCTCATCGAACTCCTGGTGGTTATTGCCATCATCGCCATTCTCGCGGCGCTGTTGCTGCCCGCCTTGTCGTCCGCCAAGCAGTGGTCCGTCAGAACAAAATGCGCTTCCAATCTCCGGCAAATCGGCCTGGCCATGTTTATGTATGCGGACGACTCGAATGGACTTTACCCGGAATCCGGCGGCTTGATCCCGTGGGATCAAACCGATCCGCAAACCCACCAGCAGAGTTGGATGGAGCAAATTGTTCCCTTCACCAAGAGCACCAATATCTTCCGTTGCCCGTCGGATTTATTGAGCCAGTTCAGCTACTTTAACGGAGCGCGCGCCGCTTATATCCTCTTAACCAATTTTGGCTCCGTTGATACCGGGCTGATCCGTTTCCCCGCTGCCCAGGTGTTGTCCGGCGACACCATCTGGACCAACGGAAGCGAGTTGGACGCCGACAAGGACGACTACTCGCAGAATTGTGTGGGCGGCCCCAACAATGGAACCCCGGCGGAGGGATGGCAGGTTCACAGCGGAGGCCAGAACATCCTGTTCACCGACGGCCATGTGAAATGGTACAACGCTTACAGCCGGGCGGAAATGACCTTCCGCTACGATTCCATGCATGGGTGGCAGTGAGCTGAATTTGGAATAGTGAATTGTGAATTGTGAAATTTCCGCATTCTTAATTCTAATCCTACTATGGCAACAGGCCCGGAACGGAAGGACAGCGCAGACCAGCCGGCTTTGTTCCCGCGACCGGGGGTTTGTGAGTTTGCCGGCATTTTGATTTTGGCGCTGTTGGCGGCTGGGTTTCTTCATCTGTCCTGGCGCAAGTGGCCGGACCCCATCGTGGATAGCGGCATGCAATGGTATGACGCTTGGCGGGTGTCGCAGGGCGCGGCGCCTTATCACGACTTCCTTTGGAACTATGGACCTCTTTCCCTGTTGTGCAACGGGCTTCTCTTCAAGTGCTTTGGCGCGGGCATGATGGTGTTGGTCACGGCCAACCTGGCGGTTTATGGGGCCATCGTGGCGCTCGCTTACCTTGCCTTTCGCGTGGCCTGGGGGTGGCTGGCAGCCTTTGCCGCCTTGGCGGTTTTCATTTCGGTTTTCTCCTTTTCCATTCTAAACGGCGTGGCCAATTATAATTTCGCCACCCCCTATACCCATGAAGCCACCCACGGCATCCTGCTCATGTTGGCGACGGCATTCGTCATGGTGCGATGGTGCCGGAAAAAGTCGCGCCCGCTGGCGTTCTTGCTGGGACTGTGCGGCGGGTTGGCGGCGGTGTTGAAACCGGAGTTCATGCTGGCGGGAGGTATTTTGGGGGCCGCCGCCTTGATGGTGCGGCGCTGGCAGGGCCAACCGGCCAGGGCGGCGGAGTATGCGCTGATTGCGGCTGGAGTGGCGCTGCCCACCCTGGGATGCGCGGCATGGCTGGCTCGCGGGGAACCGTGGCGCGCGGCCTTGGTGGATGCCTGCCAGGCTTGGTGGCCGGTGCTGGTCGGCGGCCAGAGCAGCGCGGGCCTGCTCTACCAGCCGCTTTTCTCGGGGTTTGACCATCCGTGGCGCAATGCCGGTTTGGAATTGCGGGCCACGTTTTACGCCACCGTCATCCTCGGCACCATCTGGGCGGCGGGCTGGTTTGTCAACCGCTCCTGGTCGCGCGCCTTGCGGCTGGCCACGGCGCTGGGGGCGCTCGCCGTGGTTTGTTCCATTCATATTGACAAAGAAGCAGGCCCGTGCCTGCCGGGGTTGATGGCCATCGTCTTTGGGATCGTGGCTGCAAGACTCCGGCGCGAGTTGCGGCAAAACGGGCGCGGGCAAACGCGCACTCTCATGGCGCTGGCGCTGGTGTTGCTGGGGGGAGCGATGCTCGCCCGCATGATCTTGCGGGCGCGCATTGATCATTTTGGGTTTTTCCAGGCCGCTTTCGCCGGGATGGTGGCGGCGGCGGTGATGGTTTCAGAGATCCCTCGTTGGACCGGCGCGGGCCTCTGGGGGCGGCGGCTGGCGGCGCTGGCCAGCCTGGTGGCGCTGGGCATGGGGTGCGCTTCGATTGCGGCGCAATCGGCCATGATCCGGGCGCACCAGACGCAGCCGGTCGCGGCGGGGCGGGACCGCTTTTACGCGCTCGAACCGGCTGTGGATGAAACGGGATGGGTGGTCAATTGGGCGGTGGAGCGGCTGCGGACGATTCCGCCGCGGGCCACGCTGCTCGTCCTGCCGGAAGGCGTCATGATCAACTACCTCTCGCGGCATGAAAGGCCCTTGCCGGATGATTTCTCCAGCGAAGATTTGTATCTCCAACAGTTGGGCCGGTCGCCGCCGGATTACGTGCTTTTGATCGCGCGGGATTTGCGTGAATTCGGCATCGCCCAGTTTGGCGCGCCGGGCAATCCGGGAGAGAAGATCTTCCCGTGGGTGTTGCAAAACTATGTGCTCGAAGCCACGCCTCCGGGCCGGCCGCGAAGCGCGATGCTGCTGCGCCGGAAAACACTGGACGCATCTTGACACAACCCCCGGCGCAACCCCAAGGCTTGACCCGTTCGGAGTTCCGCCTTTAGGCGGTCTGGGCTGGCATGTTCCAGGAAGCCGTGTCAACGCGGGACTCCAATCGGGGGCAGTGTCAAGATGCGCCCGAAAACACTTGCTTCACCCGTTCCACTTGACAGATAATTACAGAACCAAGCCAGGTCTGATCCGGGTATTGCGCATACTTACTGAGTAGTCCGTTGCATAGACGACAGATTAGAGCATTTTAAATAAAGCCGTAGCCGCGCAAACGTCTCGTTTTCGGGGAGCGCGGGCGTCCTCGCCCGCCGTGTTCGGCGTCCCGCCGAACACATTCCCACAATGTCTCGGCTACACTATTTCTTAAACCGCTCCAGGAGAAGAGAATAGCCGCGAAAAAGCTCAAAAGGCACAGCGCGGCTAGCCGCAACCAAAGAAATTGAACAGGAGCAAAAAGAGGCGGAAAAATCTTGCCAAAAATGCGTAACTTTCCGATATAGCACTGCATAAACAGAAGACCTTTCGCGCTGCAATCTGCCAGAGTCGCTCCGTTTCGCGAAGATTTTTACCGCGGATGGCGCGGATGGCGCGGATAACGGCAATGAAGAAAGCAGTGTGCAGAGTTTTCATCCGCGAAATCCGCGAAATCCGCGGTTCAATTCCTTTTGGTTGCGGCTTGGCCGCGCTGGGCTTTCTTGCCCCGAAAGCTTTCGGGGTTGACTGCCTTTTTCGGCAACGCCATTGTAGCCCACCCTGCGGCCTCCTCTGTAACGCCGCTCAGGATTGGACCCGCTTTTTTGGCGAAATTTAGCCACCTCGAAAAACTCACCTTCCCGCTCTGGTATCTCGCCCCCCAGCTTCGAGATACGCCTTTTTCCGGTCTGGATGTTTTTTCAGTTCTTCCCCAGGCTTTGCACTCGCTCACCGGAAAATGCCCTCCGTTTTTGAGAGGTAAAATGGCAACCGAAGGGATTTCCCCGGCCTTGTCTTCCGTAGGCCGCCCCGACAAGTGCCTGGTCGTGTCGCTGGATTCCAACTTGCGCCCTGTTTGCCCTTCGCAACATGGAATCCACCGCCATCACCACCAGGGAGCTGAAGGCAGGCAGGAAAAGCCGCTTTTGGGTATCAGCCTTGTTTTCCGCTGTTGCGGAGTGGGGGGAAGTTAGGACGGGGCATCACTCGCTCTCCGCCGCCGCGTGGGGCGGCAATCTTTCTTTACCCGATCAAAATCGGGTGTGGCATCCGATCAGTGGCTCTCGTAGAAAACTGAACCATCGCCGGCAGGCGACGTGAACCGCGACAATGCGACCGAACGCAAAAATGCCGGTTGGCTCCGGCGAATTATTGGAATTATGTTTCCAATCCAATGTGTAGTTACTTAAAATACAAAGCGAGAAGCACACCAACGAAGGCGAGCCAAAGATTACGCCCAACTTCATGGCCATACTTGAACTGCTCAAAAGGTGGGCGGTGACCATCCGTAGCCGTCCACCAAATAAAGCAATACTCGCACCAAAACCATAACGGCGGCAATATACCACAAAGGAATAGTGAAAGCTTCGCCAGCATACGTTCCTTCCATTGACCCAAAGCGGGTGTCAGCAAAACGATGCTCGCGAAAATAGCAACAACAAACAGGAAAGAAACGACTACGCGGACCACCCGGCGCCTCCATGTATTGTATCCTCTCACCGATGGTTCAATTCGGGCATTCTGAAGCGCTGGAATTTGGCTTGATGAGTCATCCATATCATTTGGTGTGTTGTGGCCTAACAATTAACATACAAAAGGTTCTTCGTGTATTATCTGGCCAAATGAATACGAACGAAGCAGCACGGCGACTGACGGAAGTTGCTCGACGCAAACACCTTCCACTCTCGACCGAGCGCAATTACTGCGCCTGGCTCAGGCGATATTGCGGCGACCTCAAATGGTTCGCGCTTCATTTGTCACGAAGATGTCGCCGCGAGCACCCAAAATCAAGCCTCTAATGTGATTATGTTCTTCCACAAAAAGGCTTGGGCCCGGAGTTGAATATCCTCCAGGCACTGCGGGCCAGACGGCCAGCCCAGTTCCGCCATCTCCCGACGCCACCGGAAACCTGCCCTGTAATCAGCACGATCCAAATCAATGCCGCCTTCGCCACAAGCCTGGCCGTGCGGCTGCCATCACGCGAACTCTCCGCCATGACAAGCGCCTTATCGTGAAGACACTGGAATCCAGCTTGCGCCCTGTTTCCCCTTCGCAACAGGGAATCCACCGCCATTACCTCCAGGGAGTTGAAGGCAGGGAGGGAAGCCTCCTTTTGCAGGTTGGCGGCAAGTATCTCACGAATCGAAGGAGCGATTTTCTGTAGGTGGTTGATGGAAATGCGAATTGCGTTCTTTACACGGCCTGCGGAAGGGGGTACACGTTTGGGAATGTCCTGTCACCCGGTTTTCAGGCCGCCTGCGGCGGATTGTGGCGCGAAGAGCAATGTGTTCAGCATTGTTGGCTCCCGGCTGCTCTTTGGTTGCATCATAGTTCTCGCACTTGTCGTCAATGCGCAGCCTGTTGTGCCGCCCGTCCAAGTGCTGTCGATCGGCAGCACAAATGCGATTGGAGACGCCGAGGCAACAAACGTCATCGCCGTCGGATTCTATATATGGCAGACATTCCCGTCCGGCGATGGGATAGATTATCTCGTGACAACGACGAACCTAACGAAGCAGCTCACCAACAAGCAAGATCTTGACGCGTTGAACACGTCCTTGATGCTGCGTTACGCTACGAATGTCCCGTCGTATGGTACGAATAAAAATCTGCCATTCACGATGTATGCCGGTGCCATCAATAGACTCGGAATTCAGTTGCTCTACTGCAACTTCACGGTCAATCTGGTCGCATCAAACGGCTCGTACCAACTGCCGCCGATGCCGACGCAGATTCCGACTAAGCTTTATGCCTGGGGCGCTTTCCCTTTTCCGGGAATCAAGAGCGCTCTGGTGGAAGCCCAGACCAATGGGATGGCTAATGGTTGGACTCCGGTCATGGACAGCCGGTGGTCGTCTAATCCTTGGTATTGGAATGATGACTGGACTGGGGGCGGAGCCGATGTCAACGACCAATGGCTGGTCCTGCCGACGGCTTTCGTAACTGGCGGGTATCCGCTACGGATTGCTGTCATTTCCGGAACAACCAATGAGTATCAATTAATGAACGAGACGGGGTACCTGATCCAGGAAACCCCGACCAGCATCAGCGAGTCGTTCGTTGGACATCCAGGCAAAGGCATGGCTCTCACGGTCACCGCCCAAGGCGGCGATCCGGGACGCAGCTTGGTGATACAGAGGTCGAGCGACCTCCAAAACTGGATAACCGTAACGACTAACCATGTCGTCGGGTACATCGGCGTTGCCCCCGGATTCAGCTTCTCGGAGCAGGCCACGGCAACCCACGAATTCTATCGGGTTGCAACTACCAATGCCCCGTTTTGAATTCTTTGCGGGTTTTTACCGTGAAAGGGTCAATGAAAGGGTGTGAAAGGGTCATGTGAAAGGGTCAAGCCCGGAATTCGGAATCACAATTGCTGTACCTCGCAAGAGATGATCAATTTCAGCAGACGTTCCCTCCTTCGCTCAGTGGGCTTCCGCAAAGACTTAACCACGGATGGCCCAGCGCGGCCAGCCGCAACCGAATCCGGAATTGCCCGCAGATCACAGATGAACGCGGACGAAAAACTTGGAACAGGAGGACACGGAGGGCGCAGAGGGAAAAACTCTGTGCTCTCTGCGTTCTCCTGTTCAATCCTGCTTGACGTATCTGCGTCCATCTGCTTGATCTGCGGGCAAATGCCTTTCTTTCCGAATTTGCTGCGGTGCAACAGCTTAGACAACTCGCAGCGTGAAAATCTTGTTGGAATTGCATGATTCCTCGCTATTGTGGCACGGATGGCACGGATGGGGCAAATGCAGAATGCAGAATGCAAAATGAAGAATTCTTCTAAGTAACTCGCTCCGAACATGCTGGTCAGCAACGACTTGCAAAACCACGAAAAATGCGCTTTTTGGGGCGGAAATGGCCACAGTTACGTTCCTCCGCCCGCCACTTCTGTGGTTGATTTGCTTATCCGTGAAATCCGTGAAATCCGCGGTTAAATTCCTTTGGTTGCGGCCCCACCGTGTTGAATGCGATGAAGAATTTTGGAACAAGAGGGCACGGAGGAAACGGAGAAATAACTCTGCGCTCTCTGTGTGCTCCTGTTCAAAAGAGTTTGCCTTATCTGCGTTATCTGCGTCCATCTGCGGGCAATTCCGGATTCAGCCGCCTTTGGCCGATTTGGGTGTCTCGCCCCTTCCACTATGGGGTCAGTACGATACACAAGTGGCTAATGTTCAGCCCCTTGCAACCATCCGCATTTTTTCGCACTTTTCCATTGACATCCATACTTATCAGCTATATAATTGTCCGCGTATGGTAAGGAACGAATGGACGAACGGCAACAGCACGAAGGAGGCAAAAGCTGAAAACTCAAATGCTGAGAACTGAAATGCTTGGCGTCTTGGCGTCTTGGCCTGAGAAGTTCATGGGTCAATTGCGGGTTGCGGATGTGTCACGCAAAGCCGCCAAGTCGCAAAGGCTTTTCCTTCCTTGCAGTGCTATATCGGAAAGTTGCGCATTTCTGGCAAAACTTTTCCGCCTCTGTTTTCTCTGTTTGCTCCTGTTCAAATTCTTTGGTTGCGGCTGGCCGCGCTGGGCCTTGGCGTCTTTGCGTTGGATTCTTCAAAAGGATTGCGGATTGGGTGAGACTGCGACAGGACGAAGAAGGGTGTGCCGTTCTTCGGCCTCCACAATTTGTGCTTTCTGTTTTCCAAATTTCGGTTTCACCGAACCCCTCGATTCGAGTTGTTTTTAGATATTTTGAGATATTTCGAGTTAATTTGAGTTCGGCATTAAAATTCACTATTCTCAGCACTCCATCACCCCATTCCCCCTTCAATCACCGCCCGCTCTCCTCCATCCCAATCAAGGTCAATCAAAGTGAATCAAAGTGAATCAAAGTGGATCAAAGTAAAAAAAAAGAAGTTTTTATGACCAGAAATGGCAAAATCGCACGAATCCCCCGAGGCCGGAGGGCCCGGGACTCAGGCAACATCATTGAGGGCAAAATCATGAAGACAGACCAGCGCGGCCGTTTTCCGTTTTCCGAGCGCCGGTCTGGCTATGAAATTCCCGACAAAGGAGAGATGCGCCCCCTCGTATCCCCCTGGCTTGTTGGCGGCAGGTCTGCTATCTTCCAAGTTATGGAAAACAAGCAGTGCCCCCTGTTGCATTGGTTGTTGCGGAAGTATCCCGATACTCCGAAAAGCCGCGCCAAACAATGGATTCTGGCGGGACGGGTCAGTGTCGGCGGCAACGTCATCCGCAAACCGCATCTGATGCTCCCTGACCCGGGTGAGTCGCTGGTCTTGCGCGACCGCCATGCCACGACGCTGGCGTGCGGGGCGGGCTGGCAGATTCATCCGCGGGTTTCCCTGCTCTACCTGGATTCGGCGCTGGCCGTTGTCAACAAGGGGCCGGGACTGATTGCGGTTCCGGCGGCGGAGGGCGAGCTGTCGGCGTTGAGCATTCTGGCTGATTTTTTGGCGGGGAAACTCAAGGCGCACGAGCGCGGGGTGGCGGGGAAGTCGCTCCCGCCGGCTTACCGCCGGCTGCAATTGCTGCCTGTTCACCGGCTGGATCAATATACCAGCGGGGTCTTTTGCATCGCGGCAAATCCGGCGGCGCGCCATCATCTGATCGAGCAACTGAAGGCGCACACGATGGAGCGGGAATATGTGGCCTATGTGGAAGGACGCGCGTCCGCCCCCCAGGGGACTTGGCGGAATTGGTTGCAGTTGAGCCGGGATGAATTGCGCCAGCGCGTTCTTTCCGAGGCGCAGGCCAGCGCCGCCGGGGACGAGGCCCGCGAAGCCGTCACGCACTATGAAGTCATCGCGGAATATGCGCGGCCCGGCGGGAAGGAGTTTTGCAGTAAATTGCGGCTCCGGCTGGAAACGGGGCGCAAACATCAAATCCGCGCTCAGGCGGCCCAGGCGGGCATGCCGCTGATAGGAGACCGGATGTATAATCCGGCGTATCGGGCACGGGACCCGGCCCATCCGCCGGTTGATTTCCCGCGGCAAGCCTTGCACGCGGAAGTGCTCCGGCTGGAACACCCGGAGCGGCCCGGAGCGCGCCTGAGTTGGACGGCGGAATTGCCCAAGGACCTTCGGCAACTGGAAACCGCGTTGCGCTCGGACCGCATTTGAGGGCGCAGGACAAAAATCTTCATGTCGCCGGTAGGGCGGCGCTGCTGCGCCGCCCAAGAATTCAGGGCAGAGCGGCAGCTCTGCCCTACCAGCAAGGTGAAGATTTTTGTCTCACCCCCGCGTTTGACCTGCGCAGAAAACCAGCTTGTGGGAAGATTCACAATGTGGCAGAGTGAATTTGCGCTTGCAGTCAGGCGCGTTAAATGGATTGCTTGTTGTTAACCGACAAGTTTGAACTATGAAGAAATCTGTCTTGATCCTCGCGACTCTCGCGCTGGCCGCCTCGTGGCAAATCGCCCCGGCGGCGGATGTGACTGGCAAAGTGACCCTGAAAGGAACTCCTCCACCGGAAAAGGAGATCGTCTTCGACGGCACTTGCGGCCCGATGAATCCAACGCCCGTGACCACGCGGCATTATGTGGTGGGCAAGGACAACGGATTAAGAAATGTCTTTGTCTATGTTTCCAAGGGGTGCGAAGGCAAGACCTATCCCGTGCCCAAGGAAGCGGTGGAACTGGATCAAAGCAAATGCATGTACCAGCCCTATGTGTTGGGCATGATGGTTGGGCAGACGCTCAAGATCAAGAATTCCGATACCTGCATGCATAATGTGCATGCCTTGCCCCTGGCCGCCGACGGCGCGGAAGGGTTCAACATCCCCCAGGGCGCGGGCCAGGAGAATGACAAGACCTTCACCCATCCGGAGGTTCTGGTGAAGTTCCAATGCGAGGTTCACAATTGGATGTTCGCCTATATCGGCGTGGTGAGTAACCCTTACTTTGCCATCACCGACGAGAACGGCAATTTCAAAATCCCCAATCTGCCGCCCGGAGACTACACCCTCACCGCCTATCATTTAAAGACGCACGGGAAGACTTCCACGGGGGTTTCGCAGGCGATCAAGGTGGCGGGAGACAAGGCCGTGACCGCCAACTTCACGGTGGAAGTCCCGCCCCCCGCGCCCTAAAGACGGCGGCTCTCACCGTGCGCAACGGCATGTCACTGGCAACAGAAAGCGCCCCGGCGGATAACCCGGCCTTGCGGCGTTTTGCGCTCGCCACGGCGGCGGCGACGTTCGCGCTGGTCTGGGCGGGCGGCCTGGTGACCAGCCACGGGGCCGGTTTGGCGGTGCCGGACTGGCCGAACACCTACGGCTACAACCTGTTTTTCTTTCCATTTTCGAAATGGCTGGGCGGGATTTTTTTCGAACATACCCACCGCCTGATTGCTTCCGGCGTGGGCTTGCTGACCACCATTCTGGCGTTGTGGCTGTTTGGCCGCAAATCGCGTCCGCTGTTGCGCTGGGGCGGAGCCTTGCTTTTGCTGGCCGGCCTTTTGGCGCTCTTCCTCAATCCGCAATCAACCGGCCGCAGCCCGATGGAGGATGACCTGATGCTGTTGGCTGTCGGCGCGGCTGCCTTGGCGGGAAGCTTCGTCTGGCCAAAATGCGAGCCGTCCCCGAAATGGCTGCGCCGGCTGGGTGTGCTGGCGTTTTTCGCAGTGGTGGCCCAGGGCGTCCTGGGCGGATTACGCGTGACGCTACTCAAAGATCAACTGGGGATTTTCCACGCGACTCTGGCCCAATTATTTTTTGTGCTGATGTCCGCAATCGCGCTGTTCCACACGGCCTTCTGGCGCAACCTGCCGGCGCAGGCGGAGGGCGGCGCAAAGAGGTTGCGGTGCTTCTTTCTGGCGGCAACGTTGTTGATTCTGGCGCAGTTGGCGCTCGGAGCGACCATGCGCCATCAACATGCCGGATTGGCCATCCCCGATTTTCCCGCCGCTTACGGCAAAATCTGGCCGGACACCGGCCCCGCCTCTGTTCTCAGGTACAACCAGCAACGCATCGAAGTCGAAGGCTACGCGCCCATTACCGCTTTCCAAATCGTCTTGCAAATGGTTCATCGCCTGGCGGCGGGGATCATATTCCTGATGGTGGGGGCTTGCGCGTGGCTGGCCCGGCGGCAACTGGGTCCGCAACATCGCCTCAGCCGCCTGGCGTCCGGCTGGCTTCTGCTCATTGTGGCGCAAATTTTCCTCGGCGCGGCCACGATCTGGACGGGAAAAACGGCGGACATCGCCACGGCGCATGTGGCGTGCGGGGCGTTGAGCCTGGCGCTGGGCGGGCTGATTTCGATTATTTCCTTCCGGGGTCTGGCCGCGCCGGCGGGGCGGCATTGCCCGGCGCAAGACAGCCTCATTTCACCCGGGCAAATTGGTTAAGCAAGGGGCGGGTGGCTTTCCAGAAACGCTGGCCGCGCCCACATGAGGTTATCTGATACCTGAATCCGGCGTGAAAAGCGTCGCTCTCTATGAAAAATGGCCGAAAACAGGGGATTTCTTTAATCGGTTTATGCAGCAGTCGATCAATTTTTAGAGTATCGCCTTCAATCGTCG
>Ga0326728_10018037_pt1 | contig 14003 bp, 10 predicted proteins | sample MB3enrmetagenome_FD_207602 | JGI IMG/M metagenome (GOLD analysis project Ga0326728, IMG submission 207602) | Lab enriched peat soil microbial communities from McLean, Ithaca, NY, United States - MB31MN | ecosystem: Environmental > Terrestrial > Soil > Wetlands > Peat | place: USA: New York...
TCGTTAGGGAATTCCTCGTCGAAAGTAATGAGAACCTCGATCAACTTGACCGGGACTTGGTGACTCTGGAAAAGGACCCCACCGCTCGGGAGGTTCTTGCCAGCATTTTCAGGACGATTCACACCATCAAGGGCACAACCGGTTTCTTGGGCTTCTCCCGCTTGGAGTCAGTGGCGCACGTCGGTGAGAACCTCCTGAGCAACCTGCGTGATGGCCGCCTCATGCTTAATGCCGAGATTACCTCGGGGCTTTTGGCCATGGTGGATGCAGTCCGCCAGATGCTTGTCAACATCGAAACCACGGGTCAGGAGGGGGAAAGTGATTACACTTCCCTCATCGAAACGTTGACCCGATTGCAAGGGGGTGACAAGAAGCAAATAGAGAAGCCTCCCCCCGCAGTCGCGGTCCCGCCCACTGCCGCGGAAACGCCGGACCGGTTGCAAGGGGGTAACAAGAAGAAAAAGAAGAAATCTACCCCGGCGGTGGCAATCCCGCCAACTCCTCCTGCCGCCCCACCTCCTCGCCCTGCCGACTTGTCGCTTTCTCCCCCGACCATTCCACCCGCTCTCCCGGCTGCCCCCCCGCCCTCCTCCCCCGATCCGATCGAAACAGAAGGAGGGCCGGAGGATCCCTCTGCAGCCGGGTTGCCCCTGGGGGAAATACTGGTGCAGGCCGGCCGGGCCAATCCTCAGGAAATCAACGAGGCGCTGAAGCTCCAACATGAGGGGGACGACCGCCGCCTGGGTGAAATCCTGGTGGAAAAAGGGGCGGCCAAGCCCGCCGCCGTGCAGGACGCTTTGCAGGTCCAGGCGGAAGCCCGCGGCCTAGCCCTTTCTGACAGCAACATTCGCGTCGATGTGAGCTTGCTGGATAAGTTGATGAACCTGGTGGGAGAACTCGTCCTGGCCCGCAATCAGATCCTGCAGTTTTCCTCGACGCAGCAGGATACGAGCTTCCTCAACACCTCCCAGCGCTTGAACCTTATCACCACCGAACTGCAGGAAGGCGTCATGAAGACGCGCATGCAGCCTATCGGCAACATCTGGAGCAAGTTCCCCCGCGTGGTGCGCGACCTCGCCACCTCTTGTGGCAAACAGGTGAACATTGAAATGGAGGGCAAGGAGACCGAACTCGACAAGACCATCATCGAGTCGATCAAAGATCCGCTTACCCACCTCGTTCGCAATGCCGTCGATCACGGCATCGAGATGCCGGAAAAGCGTCTGGCCTCGGGGAAATCCCCTGAGGGACACCTCCTCTTACGCGCCTTCCACGAGGGCGGGCAAGTCAATATTGAAATCTCCGACGATGGCGCAGGGATTGACCTGGAACGAGTCAAACAAAAGGCCCTGGAAAAGGGCTTGCTCGCCTCTGACCAGGCAGCCCGCCTTAGCGACCGGGAATTGCTGAACCTGCTATTCCTCCCCGGGTTCTCGACTGCTGAAAAGGTCACGAATGTTTCCGGCCGCGGCGTGGGCATGGACGTGGTGAAAACCAACATCGAGAAAATCGGGGGTACCGTCGATATTCAAAATCGTGTCGGCCAAGGAACCACCTTGAAGATCAAGATTCCCCTGACCCTGGCGATTATCCCCGCTCTCATCGTAACCAGCGCCGGCGACCGCTACGCGATTCCGCAGGTGAGTTTGTTGGAGCTCGTCCGCTTGGAAGGGGAGCAGGCTCGCAAAGGCATTGAGAAGATCCACGGCGCGGCGGTTTATCGCTTGCGCGGAAAACTGCTGCCCTTGGTGAACCTGAACCACGAACTGCGCGTGGAGGAAAGCGGGAATGGATCGGGCCAGGATGCCACGGATGGCTCCCCAACGGTTGTCGGAGCGGATTCTGAAGCGCACGCGTTGGACTTTGCTTCGGCGCGCAGTAAGCACCTGCTTTGGAAATCGAGATTGCGGGATTTCCTGGATGGCAATGGCACCCTGACCGTGGCGGATGCCAGCTCCTACAAGGACTGCGCCCTGGGCAAGTGGTTGTATTCCACCGGATTGCAGCAGTTTGGCAAGTTGCCGGAGATGCAGCAGTTGGAAAACCTGCACCAGCAGTTTCATGGGGCAGTTCGAGAAGTCATTTCCTTAAAGACTTCTGGCGACACAGCGCGCTCGGAGCGGGAGCTCACGCGGGTTGAATCTCTCTCGGCACAGGTTGTCTCCCTTTTGACCGGACTGGAACGCCAAACGGCAGAACAAAACGCCGTCAACATTGTGGTTTTGCAGGCGGATGACCGGCATTTTGGCTTGATCGTCGATGAAATCAACGACACCGAAGAAATCGTCGTCAAGCCCCTGGGCAAGCAACTCAAGGGCATTTCCACTTTCGCGGGGGCGACCATCATGGGAGATGGGCAGGTGGCCCTCATCCTCGATGTCCTGGGGTTGGCTCAACGGGCCAATGTGGTCTCCGAGGTTCGCGACCGGGGTGTGGGAGAGAAGGCCGCAGAAGCCGAGTCCGGGCACGACGATGGAGAATCGCTCCTGCTACTGGGAGGGCCTGATGATGGGCGGATGGCCATGCCGCTCTCCCTCGTGGCGCGCTTGGAAGAGTTCGCCCAGAGCGCTGTGGAAAAAGCGGAAGGACGGCACGTGGTTCAATATCGAGGCCAAATATTGCCTTTAATCCACCTGTCCTCTGCTATCACCGACCGCCGCCAGGAGCCCCGTAATTCCGGCCCGTCTGCGCCGGGAGCAGAAGACGAGAAGATCCACGTGGTGGTGTACACCGACCAAGGCCGAAGCGTTGGGCTTGTCGTGGACCGCATCCTCGACATCGCCCACGAGGCGGTCAAGATTCAGAAACGCACAGGCCGCCAGGGAACTTTGGGCTCCATGGTTGTCCAGGGCCGAGTCACGGAATTGCTCGACGTGAAAGGCATTATCACCACGGCTGACCCCAACTTCTTCAACGAAGCGGTGGCAGCCTGAAAGGGAAAAGGTGCGGGGCACTGGGGGCTACGGACTGGCTCAAACCCCAGAACCCAGCACCCGCCCCCAGACCCCAGGAGAGAGCTTATGGCAGCGAAAAAACAGTTTTCGACCTTTGTTGTTGATCAACTCCTCTTTGGAGTGGGAGTGGAGAAAGTGCAGGAGGTCATCCGCTACCAGGAAATGACCCGGGTGCCTTTGGCGCCAGCCGTCGTCAAAGGCCTCATCAATTTGCGCGGCCAGATTGTTACGGCCGTTGACCTGCGCCGCCGGCTGGGCCTGCGCGAACGCGCCGCCACCGATCTTCCCATGAACGTCGTGATCCGCCATGAGGACGGCGCCGTCAGCCTGCTCGTAGATGAGATCGGGGATGTCTTGGAAGTCGAAGAAGAGGCTTTTGAGCTGCCTCCCGGCACTCTCGCCGGAGAGGCGCGAGAGCTCATTCGCGGAGTTTACAAGCTGAAAGACACATTACTGATTGCTTTGGATACGGACAAGATGCTGAATCTGGTGACGTCTGCCGCAATAGGCGCTTAGCCAGGAAAACACACTAAATGGAGGATGAAATGAAGAAAGAATCGACTCTACAGAAGAAAAACGGAAGTTTCGATGAGTTGAGTGCCTTCGCGGCTGAAATGAAAGCCATGAGCGATGCACACAACGCCGGGGACATCGATGTGGTAATGCCCGAGGAGAAGTTTGAGGGCATCTACCGGACGATGGCCAAGGGTGTCAATGACATGGTCAACGGCCATATTACCGTGAAGAAGAAGGCGATGGCCTGCATTTCCGAGTTCAGCAAAGGCAACCTGGAGGCTGAACTGGAGAAGTTTCCGGGGAAGAAGGCCTTCATTAACGAGAATATTGAGCATCTGCGAGCGGCGGTCAAAGCGCTGGCCACGGATACTAACCTCCTCATCAAGGCTTCGCTCGAAGGCAAGCTCTCCACGCGCGCCGATGCCACGAAACACCAAGGCGAGTACCAAAGGATCGTTCAGGGCGTCAACGAGATGCTGGATGCCATCCTTCTGCCCATCGGCGAAGGCAACCGCATTCTGGCCCAGATCTCCAACGGCAAGATTGACGAACTGATCGCCCAAACCTACAAGGGCGATCACGAGAAGATGAAGCAGGCCGTGAACAACGTCGCCGTGGTCGTGCAAGGCTTGCAGAAGGAGTTGGGGCGGTTGACCGAGGCATCGCGTGACGGACTACTCTCGGAACGTGGCAAACCCGAGCAGTTCCAGGGCGCTTACGCGGGCATCGTGAAGGGCGTCAACGAAATGCTGGACGCCATTCTGCTGCCCATCGGCGAAGGCAACCGCATTCTGGCTCTGATTTCCAAGGGCAAGATCGACGAACTGATCGCCCAAACCTACAAAGGCGACCACGAAAAGATGAAGCAGGCCGTAAACAACGTCGCCGCCGCGCTGCAAAGCATGATGGGGGACGTCACCATGCTGGTGAATGCCTCGTTGGAAGGCAAGTTGGCGACCCGCGCCGATGCCACCAAGCATCAAGGTGAGTTCCGCAAGATCGTGCAGGGCGTCAACGCGACATTGGATGCGGTGGTCGGGCCGTTGACCGTGTCCGCCAAGTATGTGGACCAGATCTCCAAGGGAGACATCCCGGCCAAGATCACCGACACCTACAAGGGCGACTTCAACGAGATCAAGAACAACCTCAATGCCTGCATTGATGCCGTGAACGCGATGGCGGCGGATACCAATCTGCTCATCAAGGCGTCACTGGAAGGCAAGCTCTCTACCCGCGCTGATGCCTCCAAGCACCAGGGCGACTACCGCAAGATCGTCCAGGGCGTCAACGAGATGCTGGACGCGGTGATTGGACCGTTGACCGTGTCCGCCAAGTATGTGGACCAGATCTCCAAGGGGGACATCCCGGCGAAGATTACGGACACTTACAAGGGCGACTTCAATGAGGTCAAGAACAATCTGAACATGTGTATCGATGCCATCAACGCCCTGGTGGCCGAAGCCGGCACGTTGGTGAAGGCGTCCGGGGAAGGCAAGCTGGCCACCCGCGCCGACGCCTCCAAGCACCAGGGTGACTACCGCAAGCTCGTCGAGGGCATTAATGAGATGCTGGACGCCATCCTCCTGCCCATCGGCGAAGGCAACCGCATTCTGGCCCAGGTCTCCAACGGCAAGATTGATGAGCTGATCGCCCAAACCTACAAGGGCGATCACGAGAAGATGAAGCTAGCTGTGAACAACGTCGCCACGGTTCTGCAAGGCTTGCAGAAGGAGCTGGCGGGACTGACCGAGGCATCGCGGCAAGGACAACTCTCGGAACGCGGCAAACCCGACCACTTCCAGGGCGCTTACGCCGGCATCGTGAAGGGCGTCAACGAGATGCTGGATGCCATCCTCCTGCCCATCGGCGAAGGCAACCGCATTATGGCCCAGATCTCCAACGGCAAGATTGACGAACTGATCGCCCAAACCTACAAAGGCGACCACGAGAAAATGAAGCAGGCCGTGAACAACGTCGCCGTGGTCGTGCAAGGCTTGCAAAAGGAGTTGGGGCGGTTGACCGAGGCATCGCGGGACGGACTACTCTCGGAACGGGGAAAACCCGATCAGTTTCAGGGCGCTTACGCCGGCATCGTGAAGGGCGTCAACGAGATGCTGGATGCCATCCTGCTGCCCATCGGCGAAGGCAACCGCATTCTGGCCCTGATTTCCAATGGCAAGATCGACGAACTGATCGCCCAAACCTACAAAGGCGACCACGAGAAAATGAAGCAGGCCGTGAACAACGTCGCCGCATCGCTGCAAAGCATGACGGGGGACGTCAACCTGCTGGTGAAGGCCTCGACGGAAGGCCGGTTGGCAACCCGCGCCGATGCCGCCAAGCATCAAGGTGAGTTCCGCAAGATCGTGCAGGGCGTCAACGAGATCCTGGACCTGGTCATTGCACCTGTACAGGAAGCCGGCGGAGTGCTGCAAAAAGTTGCCGGTGGAGATCTGACGGCGCACGTCCAGGGCAACTACCAGGGCGACCATGCACGCATCAAGGACGACATCAACATCATGGCCGATAAACTTTCGGAGAGTATGGGACAGATTAGCCATAACGCCCAGACCCTGGCCAGTTCCTCCGAGGAGCTTTCCGCGGTCAGCGCGCAAATGAGTTCCAACGCGGAAGAGACTTCCAGTCAGGCCAACGTGGTCTCGGCGGCAAGCGAGCAAGTCTCGAAAAACATCCAGACCGTGGCCACCGCAACGGAAGAGATGAGTGCCAGCATCAAGGAGATCGCCAAGAGCGCTACGGAAGCGGCCAAAATCGCGACGGGCGCGGTACGCACGGCGGAAACCACCAACGCCACGGTCGGCAAGCTCGGCGAATCCAGCGCCGAAATCGGGCAAGTGATCAAGGTCATTACTTCCATCGCCCAACAGACGAACCTCCTGGCTTTAAACGCCACCATCGAGGCGGCACGGGCCGGAGAAGCCGGCAAAGGCTTTGCGGTGGTTGCCAACGAGGTGAAAGAACTGGCCAAAGAGACCGCCAAGGCCACCGAGGATATCAGCCGGAAGATCGAGGCGATCCAGGGAGATACCAAGGGAGCCGTGGAGGCCATTGGTCAGATTACCACCATCATCAACCAGCTGAACGACATCTCCAACACGATTGCCAGTGCGGTGGAGGAACAAACCGCCACCACCAACGAAATTACCCGCAATGTGGGTGAAGCCGCCAAGGGAAGCTCACAAATTGTCGAGAATATCGTGTCGGTGGCCACCGCCGCGAAGAGCACCACCGAAGGCGCCACCAACACCCAGACGGCCGCGCAGGAATTGGCCCGCATGGCAGCAGAACTCCAGCGCCTGGTGGGGCAATTCAAATTCGACGAGGGGGGAGGCGTAGCCGGCACCGGGGAAGTCCGTCCGGCAGCGAAACAGGTTCGCGAGGCACATTTGGCCAGCCGGGCCAAAACGCCACCGGGCGTTACCACTCGCCTCCAGTAAGGAAACAGCCTGGCCCTAATGGGCAGAGAGGGGTTCGGGAAGCTTGCCAAGAATCTCGAACCCCTCTTGGTTTGTGAGTGGTGCTTGAAATGATCAATCGCCTCCCGTGAGGAGATTAGAAGTGGCCTTCACCTTTTTCTTTCGCGATCAGCGCGTGCTGGACTCCATCGTGCAACACGTAGTACCCAGCGTCGCCGGGCGCAGCATCATTCGGGTATGGGACGCCGGTTGTGCCAGCGGCGAAGAGGCCTACTCCGTAGCAATGTTGTTATTTGAGAATATGTGGCCCTTTGCCTCCGACAATTTACACATCGATGCCACGGACATTGAGGAAAACAGTCAGTTTGCGAACACGATTGCGACGGGAATCTACTCGACCGATCTTTTGAAGGGCAGCCCTCATCAGGAGTTGCTGGCCAAGTATAGCGCCCCCGCGGCGCGCGCCGGCTATGTGGAGTTCGACGTCGCGCTGCGCAAATGCATTTTCTACCAGCGGCACGATCTGCTGTCACTCCGGCCCATTGGCAACAATTTCAGCCTGGTCGTGTGCAAGAACGTCCTGTTGCACTTTGCGTGCGAGCAGCGGGTGGAAGTCCTCAAAATGTTTTATGAGGCCCTCTCGCCCGGCGGTTATCTGGCGCTCGATGAACTCCAGGAACTCCCCGCCGAAGTGGCGCCGCTGTTTGTCCGGGTTCGGGCCGACGGCAAGTTATGCCGAAAGGCGGAGAGTGCGGAATGAGAATTACTCTCCTCCAAGGCAACCCGCAGAACTATTCCTGCAATGCCTACCTGGTGCGCGGGGACTCAAATGAGCAGGAGGATGTCAACACCCTGGTGGATGTGGGAATTGACGGATCGATCTGCGGCGAAATTGAAAACCTGTGCACCGGGATCGGGAAGAAAAAAGTGGCACAGGTAGTCTTGACGCATGGCCACTACGACCATGCCGCCGGCCTGGGCGTGGTCGCGGCGTGTTATCACCCGCAGGTATGCGCCTTTGCGCCGGGCAAGCATGTGGATTCCGTATTGGTTGACGGCCAAGTCCTCCGCCTGGGCGACCGGGACTTTGAGGTCCTGCATACTCCGGGACATTCGGAGGATTCGATTTGCTTGTACTGTGCCCGGGAACGAGCCCTCTTCGCGGGTGACACACCGCTCAATGTGAAGACACCCGGAGGTTCCTACCCCGGCGAACTCCTGGCCTCGTTGGAGAGAATCGCCAATCTCGATGTGGCGACAATTTATGCGGGGCATGCCAGTCCCATGACCGAGGGGGTCCCGGAACTCATCCGCAGGACGATCCGGAATGTCCGTCTAAGCACCCTCAGTTACAGCTACAGGGGCGGCGCCTCGAGATCCGGAATCGGGAGCCGGGCATGATTTAGTTTTGGTACATACTGCCAAAAGCGATCCAGTCTCAGGGATTTACAAGGTTATTCACGCTCCAAACCATACCAGCGAGCACGAGGTGACCTGAATCTGCGGCAAGACGTTTCCTCCCGGCAACCACTGCGGCCGCCTCCTCAGATTCGGTCTTTTTGTCAATCAATAAATCATTGGGTATAGCCTTATTATTTACTTGACATTCGGGATAGCCAGTGGGAGACTTGACGATATGCCAGTCCCGACTGGCGGAAAGGGCGCGGCCCTATTCAAGGGTCGGCGTAATCCATAGAACAGTAGGCAGTAGGCACAAGGCAGTAGGCAGCGTGCTGGCTCCTGACTTCTGACTCCTGAGTCCCGCACGTTGTCTGTCCGCTATCCACTGCCCTTGGGAGGTTTTCCATGTCACTTATCAAGAAACCCGAAATGACCGAAAAGAAAGTAGCCGCGAACGCGCGGAACCGAAAGCTCGCCCATGGTCCGGCGACGGACGAAGGCCGCGAGCGCATCCGCACCGCCCACCTCCGTCATGGCTTCTATTCGCAGGCGGAGGAGGCGGCGCTGCGCGCTCTCGGTGAAGACCCGGCCCAGTATCAGCAACTGTTGGAGGACCTCTGGGAGGAATGGAAGCCCGTCGGCGCCATGCAGGAGGGACTGGTGATCCGGCTGCGGCGGTGCATGTGGCTGACCAATCGCGCCGACCGCATGCTGGAAGGCTGCGCCGTGCAGCAGGCGCAGGAGATGAACCGCGGGCGGTTGGACCGGCTGCACGCCAAAATGATGCGGCTGAAGTTAACGGCGGAGAGTTTGGGGTTGTTCGTTCAAGCGGTCGCGCGCGAGCATTACGTCACCACTCCTGAAGACCTGGAGAAGATGAAAAACCTGCACCAGGAGGGGGTGGTGAAAGAAATGGGGGAAATGGCCCTCGCCCTCTTCTACCGGCTTCAGCCGCCGGGTGCGGGCGAGGACGGACTGGATCCCATGGAGAGCGCGCGCCGGATGGTGGACCAAGTCAAGGAGATCTTTGGTATCGGTTTGCACCCTCCCTACGCGCCGCCGTCGAATGCACCGCCGGGTTCCAGCCCGGTCGAGGATGATCCGCAGGATGCTGAGGCTCCCGAAGAAGAGATTGATCATCGATACCCCAGCATCACTGCGGCGGAATGGGAGGCGCGGGTGCGGCCGCGCCTACTTCTGGAAAATATCCTGAAGCGGCAGGTGGAGATTTGTGAGGAGCAGCACCAGGCTCTCCTTAAGGAGTCCGTGAAAGGCCCCTCGCCCTACGAGCGCGCCACGGAAATCGCTCCGACTCACCCCAACGCGCGGACCATGCGCAGAATGCAAGACTCCAACTTTCGGGAAGCCCGCCGGATTATCAACCTGCTGCTGAAGCTTAAACGCCATGAGTTGAAGATGAAAGCTTTAGGAGAGCGGGCTGAAAAACAGTCCCCAGTCTCTCGCGATATGTTACAAAACAAAGGGGTTATCCGTGGGGAGTCGAAACCTCTTAAATCTTTATCTCATTCAATCTAAAGGAATTAGCTAGAACATCGGGAGCCCGCGAGAAAAAACGCGGGGGGAAAAAATGCAGGATAGTCTGGCGATGTTATTGAAAACAAATGTAGAAAAAATGCCCGAAAAACGGTCTCTCGCGATGTTGATGAAATCAAATGAGTTAAAATCGCTCTCTGGCGATGTTGATGAAAAGAAATGCAGATATTCACGTGCGGTGGCGAGGGACGAGTGGCAAGAAACAAAGAAGGACTCGGGGAATTTGCAGTAAACCTTTCGCCCTTCATGGCCGAAGGGGAAATAGAGCGGATGACTCGTTAGCGCAGGGAGGTTTCGTGCGTGCACTCATAATTGACGACTCAAAAGCCATGCGGAGCATCCTGGGTAGAATGCTCCGCGGGATGGATTTTGAAATCGTTGAAGCAGCCAATGGCCGGGAAGCCCTGGACCGGCTCCAAGGCGTCGGAAAGGTCGACATCGCCCTCGTAGATTGGAACATGCCGGAGATGAATGGATACGATTTTGTTCGCGCCGTTCGCGCCGAGCACATCTATGACGGCGTGCTTTTGATGATGGTGACCACCGAGACCGAAATGGAAAACGTGGTTCGAGCCCTCGCGGCAGGGGCCAACGAGTACGTCATGAAGCCCTTCACCCAGGAGGTCATTCTGGAGAAGTTGCGAATCTTCGGGATGGCAGGTTCTTAATTTATGCCCAAAATCCGAATCCTGGTCGTCGATGACTCGGTGGTCGTTCGGCGCATGGTGAGTGATGCGCTGGCCTCTGATGCGCAACTTGAAGTTGCCGCTACGGCCGCTAACGGCAAGATTGCCCTCGCGAAGATTCCCCAAGTCAATCCGGATATCGTCATTCTTGATGTAGAAATGCCGGAACTGGATGGAATCGGCACGCTGGTGGGGATCCGCAAGTCGCTCCCCAAACTCCCCGTGATCATGTATAGCACCCTCACCCAACGCGGGGCGGAAGCCACCATTGAGGCCCTCTCCAAGGGTGCGACGGACTATGTCACCAAACCTTCCAACGTGGGAAGCGCCGCGCAGGGGCTGGAATGCATTCGTACGCAACTGATTCCGAAGATCAAAGCAATTTGCGGCCGTGTCTTGGGGTTACCCCTTCCCTCGCCTTTGCCCGCACCCGTTGCCCCCAAGACGCCCCAGACGCGCTTGCCGTTCCCTCGCCGTGAAGAGCGCATCGACATTGTTGCCATCGGTGTGTCCACGGGAGGGCCCAATGCCCTTGCCAGCCTCATTCCGTCGTTTCCGCGCGACCTGCCTGTTCCCGTGGTCATCGTTCAGCACATGCCTCCCGTATTTACCCGCCTCCTGGCGGAGCGCTTGGCTGCGAAATCGCAAATCGGCGTGGAGGAGGGTTACGCGGGAGCCATCCTGGAGCCTGGCTGCGCTTGGCTCGCTCCCGGCGATTATCACATGGTCGTGGCGGGTGACGGCCATGGGGTGATGCTTCGCACCCACCAGGGTCCGCCGGAAAACTCCTGCCGCCCGGCAGTGGACGTCCTGTTTCGCTCGGTGGCCGAGGTCTACAAATCTCACGCTCTGGCCGTAGAAATGACCGGCATGGGCCAGGATGGTCTGCGAGGTTGCGAACATATTCGTGAGTCGGGCGGGCAAATCCTGGCGCAGGATCAGGCGACGAGCGTGGTTTGGGGCATGCCCGGATTCGTGGCCAACGCCGGTCTGGCCGATAAAGTTCTGCCCCTGGATCAACTCGGCATGGAAATCCTCCGCCGCGTTCGAAACGGCCGGGAACCAACCCGGGAGTTCAAAGCCGCCGCCTGGATGGCGGAATCGAGTATTCCAAGATGACCCTCAGCCAACCGGAATTCAACTACATCCGCCGCCTTGTCCTCGAACAATCGGCGATTGTGTTGGAAGAGGACAAGGGGTATCTCGTCGAATCCCGCTTGTTGCCACTGGCCCGTCGCGAGGGGTTCGTATCGCTCGACCTCCTCGTGCAGAAATTGCAGGCCGAACCCTTTCACGGTTTGCATCGCCGGGCTGTGGAAGCCATGACCACGAACGAGACGTCGTTCTTTCGCGACTTCCATCCTTTCGAGGCCCTCAAGAAGTTCGTGCTGCCGGATCTCATTGCCCGGCGAGCGGCGGAAAAAGAAGTGAGCATCTGGTGTGCGGCCAGCTCGTCAGGGCAAGAACCTTACAGCCTCGCCATGCTGATACGCGAGAATTTTCCCCAGTTGGCAAGCTGGAAGGTTCGCATCCTGGCCACCGACCTCTCCACGGATATCCTCAATCGGGCGCGCGAGGGGCGCTACAGCCAACTGGAAGTGAACCGCGGCCTTCCCGCCAGCCTCCTCGTCAAGTACTTTCAAAAGCGCGGCTGCGATTGGTATCTGCGGGACGACATTCGCAACATGGTGGATTACCAGATCGTGAACCTGGCCAGCGCCTGGCCGTTCCTGCCGCCCATGGACATTGTGATGATGCGCAACGTGCTCATCTACTTTGGTGTCGAGACCAAGAGAGAGATCCTCACCAAGATTCGCAGGGTCCTCAAGCCTGACGGCTATTTCTTCCTCGGCGGCGCGGAGACAACCTTCAGCATCGATGATTCTTTTGAACGCGTGCAGTTCGAACGCGCCACCTGTTATCGAGTTCGAAAAACCTAGGGAGCTACCATGCTGGTGACCGAGGGAGCTTTTTACGGGATCGTTCAAGACACGTGGACCTCCACCCTGGGATTTCAAGTTGACCGTGCTGCGTCGGAAGCGTTTTCCGCGATTGGGGCTTTCACCGTTTGCGTTAAAATCACGGGCGCGTGGGATGGAGAAGTGCGCTTGCACTGCTCACGCGCGCTGGCACGATCCGTTGCCGCCACCATCTTCCAGGTGGAAGCCGATCAGGCGGGAACCGACGAGATCCTCGACGCTTTAAGCGAGCTCACCCACATTATCGGTGGGAACCTGAAGGCTCTGTTACCCCAACCCGTCACCCTGTCGCTTCCCTCTCTTCCTGATCCCACCAATTGGGCGCAGACCACGCCGCAATGGCAAATGGTCTGCCGGCTGACGCTTCTGAGTGAAGGCCACCCCTTCGTCGTAACCCTTCTGGGAGACTTTCCTGCCGCGGCCAGAGCGCTAACCCTTCACGATGGGGATAGGCGGGTGTCATCCGAACATCCTTAGCTGCGGTTGGCGCGTTGCGTGGAAATGGGTGACGGAAGATTTGGCGCGCGGGCGGGCGCTTCCGGGATTCCTCATCCGGCGAAGCACCGCACCTGACGATGATATCGATGGAAATTTGTCCGGCGAGGAAGCGGGCGGCACGGTGTGGACGGCACGCCGGCCGCGGAGGATCTCAACTCATGCCGATCAGCAGTTCGCGCCAGCCCGCTGTGCTTCGGGCAGGCCTTCCGCTTTTGTGCGGCACCGCATCGCCCGGCCATCGGGCTGGCGCGAATTCGTGGCAATAAGTTGGAAGGGCGCCAGCCGCGCCGGCTTGCGGGCCTGGGGATTGCCTCCCTACACGCTGGTGGCTTTGGCAAAACTGCCGATGGCCTTGGCTTCGTCGTCGTGAACGTCGAACACCGTATAGAGTTTAGTAATCTGCAAAAGGTCATGAACCTTCTTGGTAAGATTCAGAAGTTTCAAGGCCCCGCCCTGCTTGGAGACGCCCGTGAAGGCGCTCACCAATTCGCCGATCCCCGAGCTGTCGATGTAGGTGACATCGGCAAGGTTGAGCAGAATATTCTTGTTGCCCTTGCTCAACTGGTCGCGAATCAACTCCCGCAACTGCGTGCATCCTTCGCCCAAAGTGATTCTGCCGCTCACATCGACGACGGTGACGGAATCAACTTGTCGTATTGTGGCTTTCATGCTCATGGTCTGTTTCTCCTTGTTTGGTCTCAGTTCCGGAACTCAGGCGTTTGACCATGGTCACTTCCGTCCCCGCGCCTTTGACATGTTCCACCCGGAACTCATCCATGAAGGTGCGGATGAGAAAAATTCCGCGCCCGGATACGTTCAACAGGTTTTCATTCTCCAGCGGATTGGGAATGTGGTTCGGATCGAAGCCGTTTCCTTGGTCCCGGATGTGTATTTCCAGCCGGTCGGGATGAATCTTAAACTGCAACCAGACGCTCTTGCTGGAATCATTCTTATTGCCGTGCCAGATGGCGTTAATCA
>Ga0326728_10018038_pt1 | contig 14003 bp, 10 predicted proteins | sample MB3enrmetagenome_FD_207602 | JGI IMG/M metagenome (GOLD analysis project Ga0326728, IMG submission 207602) | Lab enriched peat soil microbial communities from McLean, Ithaca, NY, United States - MB31MN | ecosystem: Environmental > Terrestrial > Soil > Wetlands > Peat | place: USA: New York...
GACCTTCACCGTCCGCCGCATCAGCTACGGCGAAGGCGTGGAGCGCATCTTCCCCTTCCACTCCCCACGCGTGGACAAGGTGGAAGTCGAGCGCCAGGGCGATGTCCGCCGCGCCAAGCTCACCTACCTGCGCAAGCGCATCGGCAAAGGCGCCACCCTCGTCAAGGAAATGGAAGAGAAGAAGGCCGCGCCCGCTCCTGCCGCAGCCTGATAATTTATCCGGCCACCGGTCGCGCGACCGAAACGCCCAAGGCGAAACCGTTTCCACGGCTTCGCCTTTTTTACTGCGCCCTCTCAGATTGTTTTGGGGTTCCTCGACGTTTGTAATGGGTAAATACCAAATGCGCGGGCTGAAAGCCCGAAACATGAAAGCCCAGGGCAACGCCCTGGGTAATGCGACCCTAATGATTCCAAGCCCTGAAAGGGCGTCACCAAATCCTTGGTATTCCGTTGTTTTGCCCTTTCAGGGCAAATGTCGTGCAACTCGTCAAACCCGGGGCGTTGCCCTGGGCTATCGTGTCGTTGCGCTTTCAGCGCGACAAGACGCCAAGCATGGTACCCATTGCAAACGTTGAAGAAGCTGTTTTGGAATCCGCCAAGTGAGGGCACCACGCTTGCAAGTTCGCGATTGCTCCGGAAATCTTGCAGGCCGCGTGCCCCCACGCGGCGATCCCGGAAAAGGGGTCGAAAAGTTTATACCAGTTTCCTAGGACTGACCATTCCATTAGGTTAAATATCGGAACTATGAGATTGCGTATAGCAAATCACAGGTGTTTCGTTAATTCTTTAGGGCCGAGTCCATCCATTTGTAAAGGTTTGGAACATAAACGCCTTCATTCGCTCCAAAATCAATCCATAAGTCTGGGGGCAACGGGTCTGTGGGCCTTCCTGTTCGTATTGCATCAAAATCAACTTTCCCATTTTCAGTTGTAACAATAAACATATAGGTATCTATGACGCCGAAGTGGTTCCATCGCGTTGGTATATTTGTATGTATCAAATCTTTAAACTCCTGTAGCTCAGTTACGCTCGTAATAACCGCCAGTCGGCTTTTGCCTGTTGGCTTTCCGGATTGGTCATAAGCACCGCGTTGATATTGATCTAGTTCTATCGAGACGATGGGCATGGATTTGAGCGATTCAAATTGGTTCATCAGCGTATTGGCTGCAACGTGGCTTTTTAAAAACAACATCCCAATAAACAAAATTATGGCCAAGCCGCAAAAGCTTATAACCAGTCGCATTATCTTGTGCATGTAAAATCTTTTCATGGAAGTGGAAGGGTCAGTCCTAGGGAATTGGTATTCCATTGATGTTTTCATCATTCACCACCGGCGATGGTTGCCAGTTTGATAGTACCTGCCTCAGCGGAACGCGTACGCTCCCCGTCGGCCATCTGTGTTTCATCTGTGTCCATCTGTGGCTAAATTAATTGTTCCCGGTGCCTATGTCCGCAAAGCCGCGCGGACGACGCGACATTCGCCATAGCCATATTTGCCGCCAAGGGATTCCACCACGCCGCCGAGGTTGCCAAAGCCATGTTTGGAGAACGCCACGGCGATTTCCTTTTGGGCGGCCGGAGAAACCAAAGTGTTTACGTCAATCACTTCTCCCGCAAGCAAGGCTTCTTCCAGATGGCCAAAGATGGTGCTGTCTTTCAGGCCGCGCATCCGGGAAATTTGCGCCACGGTCTTGCCCTGGCGGAAAAAATGGACCGTTTCCCGCACGGTGTCCGTGACCTTTGACCGCGAGGGCGCATATTCGGCGGAGGCGGTGAATGAATCGTCGGCGAAGATTTGCCGGGCATTCGTGCGCAAATGATCGGCGATTTCGCCGAGGAACGCATCGCCAAATTCGCGCAGTTTCTTCTCGCCGACGCCGCTGATGCGCGAAAATTCGTTTCCGTTTGCCGGATAAAACCGCGCCATCTGCCGCAATGCCACATCCGAAAAAATAATGTAGGGCGGCACCGCGCGTTCATCGGCAAGTTTTTTGCGCAAGACCCGGAGCCTCTCGAACAGGGACTCGTCGCAGCCGATTTCGCCGACGCGATGCTGGCCGGCGACTGCCGTCGGTTCGACCGGTTTGGTCAGGGTGATTTTCTGCCGCGCTTTGAGGGCGGCGCGTCCGGCCTCGGTCAATTCCACCACATGGAACTTTTCGGCATTCTGAAACAGCAGGCCCAGCCGGATCAGCTCGCGCCCAATCGTGCCCCATTCGGCGCGCGTATGTTCGCCGCCAATGTTGTAGGTGGAAAGATTTTGATGGCCGAACTTGCGCACTTTTTCCGTGTCGGCTCCGCACAAGACTTCGATGACATGCTGCGCGCCGACGCTGAAACCGCTTTTCTCGCGGATGCGGTACACGCAGGAAAGAAATTTTTGGGCGGCAAGCGTGCCGTCCCAGGTGGCGCGGGGAGCGAGGCAGTTGTCGCAGCCCGAACAGTTGTTTTCCTTCGCGGCGGCAGGGGCGGAAAGGTCCCGGGCGGCGCCGCCGCGATACGTCTCGCCAAAATAGCCCAAGAGAAATTCGCGCCGGCAGGTGGCGATTTCGGCGTAATGGATCATCTGCTCGATCTGGGCGCGGGCGATTTCGCGTTCGCGGGGGTCCGGCTTTTCGTCAATGAAGCGCATTTGCTTGACGCGGTCGCCGGGACTGAACAACAGCAGGCATTCGGCGGGAAGGCCGTCGCGTCCGGCCCGGCCCGTTTCCTGGTAATAGCCCTCGATGTTCTTGGGCAGGTCGTAATGGATGACGTAGCGGACATTTGGCTTGTTGATGCCCATGCCAAAGGCGATGGTCGCGCAAATCACGCGGGCCTCGTCGCGCAGGAAAGCCTCCTGATTTTTCGAGCGGTCTCCGGCGTCCATGCCGGCATGATACGGCAAGGCCTTGATGCCGTCGTCGGACAGTTTTGCGGCCATGCTGTCGGCGGTTTTGCGGGCCTGCACATAGATGATGCCGCCTTCACCTTTCCGCGCGCGGATAAACGAGAGAATCTGCTCGTACGCCCCGGACTTGGCCGCGACGCGATAGGTCAAATTCGGCCGGTTGAAGCTGGCGACATAGCACGCCGGATCGCGGAGGTGCAACTGTTTGACGATGTCCCCGCGCACGCGTTCGGTGGCGGTGGCGGTGAGCGCCATCAGCGGCGTTTGGGGAAACCGCTGGCGCAAAGTGGAAATCTGGCGGTATTCCGGCCGGAAATCGTGGCCCCATTCGCTGATGCAATGGGCTTCGTCCACGGCGAAGAGGTTGACGTTCCACCGCTGCAAATCTTCCAAAAAGCCGGACATCATCAGCCGTTCGGGCGCGACGTAGAGCAGGCGGAACTCGCCGTTGTGCAGGCCGCGCAGGCGCGGGCGCGATTCATCCGGCTTCAGCGATGAATTCAAAAAAGTGGCGGCCACACCGGCAGATTGAAGGGCGTCCACCTGGTCTTTCATCAATGCAATCAGCGGTGAAATGACGACCGTGAGGCCGGGACGCACCAGCGCGGGAAGCTGGAAGCAAAGGGATTTGCCCCCGCCCGTAGGCAGCACGGCAAAAACATCACGGCCGGCGAGGGAGTCGCGGATGATGTCCTCCTGCAACGGGCGAAAGGAACGGAAACCGAAAAACTGTTTCAGCGGCGCAAGAAGTTGTCCCGGTTGCACCCGCGAAAGATAAAATGACGACCAGGGAATGACAATCCCCGGCTAAAACAATCCCCTTTCCCTCAGCCGTCCCAGTGTCCATTCGTACTCGCCGGTAATCTGCTCCACAACGGTCTGCGATTTCAGTTCCGGCGGCAGCACTTCCCAGGTATAGGTTTCCATCTCCAGATGCTGGCAAATTTCCGGCGACTGGCCGAGCAAGTCCAGCGTTCCCAGCAAATGGTCGTTGGTGTTGTCAAAGGGCGGCATGGCCGGCGCGTGCAGCGGCACATGAAAATGGACCCGCCATTCGGGCAGTTCCGTGTTCCGCCCCCAAAAGGTCGCGTGCGCATGGGCCAGCGCCTCCGGCAGGTCGCGAAAAATCGTGCGGTTCCCGGACGAGTCGCGGGCGACCACCTGGTGCAAATAGACATCGTCGGCAAACGGCTGCAAGGCCGCGCAGGCTTCCGGCGTGGGCAGCACCTTGAGGGCGGAGCTTAAATGAAGTTTGCTGATTTTGATGCCGTGATTGACCAGGCAAACAATGGCATTCTGGGGCTCCTCGAACTCCACCGCAAAATGGCACGTGTCGTAGTTCACCCCCAGATGAATCGCCAGCCGTTCATCGCGCGGATGCTCCGCCCGCAGATGGTCGAAAAAGTGGATGGTTTCGAAGGTGCTTTCCAACAGGCACAACGGCTCCGGTTCCAGCCCCAGATGGAGCGTCCTGCCTGTGCGGGAGCTGATCCGTGCCGCGTACTCCACGCTGCGCCAGATGTTCTGGCGGATGACCTTCAGCGATTCTGCCGACGGGTGAAATCCCTTGAACGTGCCCGGAAGCGTGCTGACGCTCCCGTGCAGCCCGGCGGGCAGCAAATCGGACAACAGGTCAAACAGCCGGTTGGTGTAGGCCACACGCTCCGGCGTGATCCAATCCGGATTGTAAACGTGCTCCTTGACGCGGGCGCCGTGAAATTTGCCGTAGGGAAAGCCGTTGATCGTGAAAACGTAGCAGGAGTTTTTGCCCAGCCAGCGGCGGAAAGCGGTCAGCGTCTCGCGGTCGCTCAACTCAACGGACGCCCGTTCGCCCAGCCGCAAGCCGATGGCGTATGGTTTGCCGGGGCAGACCCGGTCACGGATTGCCAGGGTGTGACTTTCAAGCGATGAAAAAATCTCCTGCCAGCTCTCGCCGCGATGAACATTTGTGCAGTAGGCGAGCTGAAGCGAATGATTCAGTTGCATGGCTTGCAATCAGAGAATGCGCCCGGCCCCCGGCTTTGCAAGCCATTTTTAGGCCTTTGGCGAATCGCACAGGACAATTGAAAAAATTCCACCGCGAACGGACGCCAATTCACGCGAATGGGAGGAGGAATTCAAATTTAGATTTTGAGGATTGGCGTTTATTGGCGTTTATTCGCGGTTGCCTGGTCTTCATTTGTCTGGAAACGAGCGTTGACACACTTGCGCCAGAGGTTTAGTTTTTCCGGTAAACGCATTTGACCATGTTACTTCGCATCAGCTTGATCATTGCCATCTTGGCCGGCCTTGGCGCCGGTGGACTGGCTTATTACGAGTTTTCCACCCAGATTCCCCAGCTCCAGGGCCAGCGCGACAAGGAAAAGTCCGACAAGGTTGCTGAAATCGCCGCACACAACAAAACCAAGGGCGAGTTGAAGCAAACCCAGGCCGACTTGGCCCAAACCAAGCAGGACCTTGCCGATACCCAGGCCGACCGCGACAAGGCCGTGGCCCGCGCCGATGCCGAGGCCAAGCGCGCCGATGATCTCAACACCAAGTTGACCAAGGCCAATTCAGACCTCCAGGACGCGCGAAACGACCTCGCGGCGTACAAGGCGAGCGGTTTGACGGCGGATGAAGTCGTCAAGCTGGACAAAAATCTCAAGGACGCCCAGAAGGAAATTGCCGGTATCAGCGGCGAACGGGATTTGTGGCACCGCCGATATGTCTCCACTTACGCGCGCCTCCAACAATATGAGGGACCGGATGATTTCGTCAAACTTCCCTCAACCCTGAAGGGGAACGTTGTCGTCGTTGACCCGAAATGGGACTTCGTGATTCTCAACATCGGCGATGACCAGGGCGTCATCCAGAATGGGGAAATGCTCGTCAGTCGCGACGGCAAGCTGGTGGCCAAGGTGGTCATCCGCAGCGTTCAAAAAGACCGCTGCATCGCCAACATCGTTCCGGGCTGGAAACTCGGCGAAGTCATTGAGGGCGATGTCGTCACGCCGGCTCATCCGGCCTCCACTTGATCCATGAAAATTCGCGCCGCCCACTTCCTTTTGGCGCTGATATTTGCCGCGCTGGCGGCGGGCATCTCCGGTTGCTCCTCCACCGAACCCGACAACGCTTCCGTCCGCCCTTGGGACACTCCGGAAGGCTGGCAGAACGGGGCGCTCAACGGCATGATGGACCAGCAGCACCGGTAGGTCAGCCTCACCAAGTCATTCTCTTTTCACGCACCGCGTCGGGGTGAAGATGAAATTCACCCGCGCGTCGTGCGCCTCGATGGGAATCCTTTCAAGCAACTGAAAGTCATAGGCCACGCCGCATTTGATTCCGCTGGCCTTGGCCAGGATGCGGTCGTAAAAGCCCCGGCCGCGTCCCAGGCGGTTCCCGCTCAAGTCAAAGGCCATTCCCGGAACGAGAACCAGATCAAATTGATCCAGCGGAATTTCCTGCCGGGTGACGGTCGGCTCCGAGACGCCAAATTTCCCCGTAAAAATATCCGTTTCCAGGTTCGAAATGCTTCGGGCCGAATAGGACAGGGTTTCCTGATCAAACGCCGGCAGGGCGCAGGTTCTGCGGGTGGCCAGCAGCTTCTGCAAAAGCGGCCAGACGTCCAGTTCATCCGGCAACGGCGCGTAAAAGAGAATGGAGTGGGCGCTTTGCAACTGCGGCTCCAGCCGCGCGCACAACTCGTGCGATTCCACGGTCCGCACCGCCAGGGAAATTTTGGCCAGGTTCGCCCCGATTCGCCGGCGCAGCTCGGCTTTGGGGTTGACCAGGGGAGAATTCCCGGGGGCTTGATCCCCATCCGCGCTCATTGTCGTTCCTCCACGATTACTTTTTTCTGGGCAAACTGCGCGCGCCATTTTTCCACACGCTCCTTGATTTTCTTTTCCACGCCCTGGTCGGTGGGTTCGTAAAATATCTTGTCCACGCCCAGGTAATCCTGCGCCACAAAATGACCTTCGCCTTCGTGCGCGTACTTGTAGCCCTGGCCATGTCCCAGCCGAGCCGCGCCTTGGTAATGCGCATCCCGCAGATGTTCCGGCACCGGGATGGTGCGACCCGAGCGGACGTCCTCCAGCGCCGCCGCAATGCCCATGACCGCGCTGTTGCTCTTGTGGGCCGTGGCAATGTAAATGGCCGCTTCCGACAGCGGAATCTGCGCTTCCGGCCAGCCCACAAACTCCGCCGCTTGCAGCGCCGACGTCGCCAGCACCAGCGCCATCGGGTCCGCCAGCCCCACGTCTTCGGCGGCGCAAATCACAATGCGCCGCGCAATGAACCGCGGGTCCTCGCCGGCGTGAATCATCTTTGCCAGCCAGTACAGCGCCGCATCGGGATCGCTCCCGCGCATGGATTTGATGAAGGCGGAAATCGTGTCGTAATGCGCGTCGCCGTCGCCGTCATAGACCACGGCCTTCTTCTGGATGCTCTGTTCGGCCACCGCCAGTGTGATTTGAATCACGCCATCGGGGCCGGGCTCGGTGGTGAGGGCGGCGATCTCGAGCGAATTCAACGCCTTGCGCGCGTCGCCGTCCGCGATTTTTGCCAGATGGCCCAGGGCCGTCTCCTCCGCGGCAACGCGCAAATGTCCCAGCCCCCGTTCCGCGTCGCCCAAGGCGCGGCGCATCAGCGCCAGCAAGTCCTCCTCGGCAAGCGGACGCAGCTCAAAAATTTGCGAGCGCGACACCAGCGGCGAATTGACGAAGAAAAAGGGATTATGCGTCGTCGCGCCGATCAGCTTGATGACCCCGCTTTCCACGTCCGGCAGCAGCACGTCCTGCTGCGCCTTGTTGAACCGGTGAATTTCGTCAATGAAGAGAATCGTGGACAGTCCCGTGTTTTCCAGCCGGTTGGCGGCGGCGGACAACACCCGCCGCATGTCCGCCACGTTGGATTCCACGCCGCTCAGGCGCTCGAACTTGCTGCGCGTCTGGCGGGCGATGACCTGGGCCAGCGAGGTCTTTCCCGTGCCGGGCGGTCCGTAAAAGATCAGCGATTGGATGCGGTCCGCCTCGATGGCGCGGCGAAGCAACTGGCCGGGGCCGAGGATGTGAGACTGCCCGACGTACTCATCAAGAGTGCGCGGACGCATCCGGGCTGCCAAAGGCTGGACTGCGGAGGCATTCGGCGCGGGCGCATCATTTTCCGCGACCGGCGCCTCCGCCGTCCGTGAAAACAAGTCATCGCGTGCCATGCCCCACCATACCACGAACGTGTAGAAGCGTTAAAGGGCGAAACGGGCAAACGAGTCCCGTCGCATTCATCCCATTCGTCCCATTCGTCCCCCCGAACCCCCGCAGTCACTCACTGCTGCTCCAGCCGGTATATTACGAAAGGATTGGATGAATCGAGGGAGATTGCCTGGGCGGCGTTTGTCTGCTGAAAATTCGTGACCGGCATCCAGTTCACAGGCGCGGTCAGCGAGGTGGCATACTGTAATTGATAATTGCCTGAAGACGCATACAGTGAAAGCGTGCGTCCGCCGGCGGCGGTCACTTGGGGACGGAGGATGGGCTGGTTGCCCACCACCACGACCTCGCCGGCCTCGGAGGTCACATTTTGATAGGCCAAACCATTGGCCGTGACGCCGGACCCCGAGGCGGTGGGGATGCCTAGGATGGCCGACGGCGTTCCGGGCGCCGTTTGAAAGTTGATCTGCGCCACGGGATTCGTTCCGCTCAACGGCTGGCTGGGGTCGGCTTGCAACTGCACCAAAAGCTGGCCGTTCACGGTTTGGAGCGAACCGGTCAGAATGGGCGGCGCAAAGCTCAAGGACGGATCGAGCAACTGGCTGGAGGGCCAGGTGAGGGCCAGTTGCAGGTTCGTGACGGAACCGCTGGCGGCCGCAATCAGCGGCAGGCTGCCCGATTGCCCCGCCCACACCGCTGTGGAGCCCGGTTGCATGTCCAGATAATCGCCGATGATGATCACCACTGTCTCGGTTATGTTCATCGCCGGATTTACGGCATCTGTAACGGCCACATTGACATAATTTGTCGTCGAAGCGTAACTGCGGTCAGGAACCCATGAAATGATCCCGTTGGTGGCATTGATGGTCACGCCTGCGGGAGCGCCCGAACCGAGGCTGTAGGTCAGGGGATCGTTGCTGAAGGTTTTCGGCAAAGCCCGCAGATGTACGGGTCCCGGCGCGGTGTTGACTCCTTGAAACGCGGCTTCATTTGAGAAATCACTCTCAGCCCCGGAACTACTGCGGGCCTTGGCGGCAAAAAAATAGGGCGTCGCTTCGGACAGGCCCTGGATGGTCGTATTGGTCACAAAGCCGACCGAAACCATGTTCGTGTATTGTTGGCTGGTGCCGCCATAGTAGATGTTATAGCCCGCCACACTCGGGTCGGCACTGGGATTCCAGGTGAGGGTGGCTCCCACCTGGGCTGAGGCGGCGTCGCTGAAACGGGTGGCGAGGGCCACCGTCAGAAAAAATTTCAAGGCCAGTTTAATGGCGGAGGGAAAAGGGCTCGGATGATTGGCGTTCACGCTTGCACGCAAACGCAACCGGCTTGCCAAAGCTGTTCATTTATTATCGGTTTTGAGATTTATTATTTTGATGCCGCCTCTGCTCTAAAATAAATCTATATGTGCCTAAAGATAAGTGACTTGTATCATTCCAGGCGATCCGCAGGTGGAATGATGAATTAACAGAGATAACCTTGGCTATCAGTCAAACGAAAGCGCTGGATTGGTTTAAGACAGGCGCGGAGACAGGGTTGTCTTAACTGAAATCAGGAATCGCGATTTGAATTGCGGGGCAGAGGGCGCGCCTGCCCGGCGGGCGTGGCAGAGGCGCTGCGTCGCGCCGGTCCCAGGCCACATGGGAAAGAAAAAAGCCCGTCCGAGGACGGGCTAAGTTTAACCCCCGCAACTGCCGTGTCGAACTCGATCCTTAGAACATGTATCGCTACATGTGGAACTCATTGTCTTGCTTTCGGCTTCCAGTAAAGGCTTGCCGGCCACAATCCGAACTTGTCCCGTGATCGTTTTATTTACGGTTCAAGGACTGTTGCGAATCACGTACAGTGCAGGGAAAATCAAATTTTACCAAAGAACATTGTCCGCCCAAATACATCGCCCTTCCGCGCCATCTTCTCAAGGTTTTTTTTCAAAAAAAGTTTTCAATTTGGGCCGCCAAAGCTTGCATTCAAAGATCTGCCGCGTTTTGATAAGCAGTTTCTCCGCCAGCTTTCCAAAATTCCCCAAGGTTTCCGCCCGGCCGGGGCAGGGATGACCATTCCTGACCGATCCCGGGTTCAAACTTCCGCTCGCCTTGCGCCCGGTTTTTCCTATCATTCCCGCTGGATGGCGTTAAATTTGACGCCCTTTTTGCATTTGTTCCGATGACCACACAAATCCGCTCCAGCAGCCAGATTCGCAGGGACTTCCTCGACTTCTTCAAGTCGAAGCAGCATACCATTGTCCCGTCTTCGTCCTTGATGCCGGACAGTCCCAACCTGCTGTTCACCAACGCCGGCATGAACCAGTTCGTGCCCATCTTCCTGGGCCAAACCCGGTGTCCCTACCACCCCGGCCGCGCCGCCGACACCCAGAAGTGCATCCGCGCCGGCGGCAAGCATAACGATCTGGATGATGTGGGCCTGGACACCTATCACCATACTTTTTTCGAGATGCTCGGCAACTGGTCCTTTGGCGACTATTTCAAGCAGGAAGCCATTGCCTGGGCCTGGGAACTGGTTGTGGAAATTTGGAAGTTCCCGCCCCAACGCCTTTACGCCACGGTCTATAACCCGGACAAATCCAAAAACGACCCCAGCGAGTTCGACCAGGAAGCCTGGAATTTCTGGGCCGAAAAATTCCGCGCCGCCGGCCTGGACCCCGCCGTCCATATCGTCAACGGCAACAAGAAGGACAATTTCTGGATGATGGGCGAAACCGGCCCCTGTGGTCCCTGCTCCGAATTGCACGTGGACCTGACCCCCGACGGTGTCACCAAGGGCGCGCTTGTCAACAAGGGCGACGCCCGCTGCATCGAAATCTGGAATCTCGTCTTCATCCAGTTCAATGCCAACCCCGACGGCACATTTTCACCGCTGCCCGCCAAGCACGTGGACACCGGCATGGGCTTCGAGCGCGTCACGAGCATCATCCAGGGCACCAACGGCCTCAAGGATTTTGCCAATGCAAGGATTTCCAACTACGAGACCGACATTTTCCGCCCCATCTTTGACGTTCTGGAAAAGTTAAGCGGGAGGCGATATGGCAGCACCCTGCCCGGCATGGCCGATACCTTGAAACCAGCCAGGCCCGATACGACCGCGCCCTGTAAAACCAGCGGCGAAGCCCCCGGCAACCTTGTGGAAGTGCCCGCGGCCGAACTGCCGCCCATACCGGGCAGCGAGGCGGATGCGGACACGACGCCGAGCGCCGAACAAATCCAGATAGACATCGCCTTCCGCGTGATTGCCGACCACATCCGCACGTTGAGCTTTGCCGTGGCCGACGGCATCCAACCCGGCAACAACGACCGCAACTACGTTCTGCGCCGCATCCTGCGCCGCGCCGTCCGCTATGGCCGCACGCTCGGCTTCAAGGAACCGTTCTTCTACAAGCTCGTGGACGTCCTCGCCGAAACCATGGGCGACGTTTTTCCCGAAATCCGCGCCCGGAAGAAACACGTCCAAGAAGTCATACGCACCGAGGAAGAGGCATTTAACAAGACGCTCGACCGGGGAATTGAAGAATTTGAAGACGAAATTAAAGCCACAGAAGAGGCGGAAGAAATTGCTTTGCAACCATCAGTCCAAGCAGCTCTAAACAATGTTTTAGAAGAAGCTCGCATCAGACGAGTGTTGGAACCTGTCGTCAAATTCTCATCAATAAATTTCGCCGATTTTCTAAAGCAAAATCACGTTGCTATTCAAGCTGCCCAAGAAAGCTTCCGAATTTTTTCCCAAATACATATGGGTGAGATATTTCGGTTGGCTCAGGAGGCAACAAATGCAGCCTCAGTGCTACGCGACGTTTTTAAACAACTTCCAGCTTTCTCTGCCTTCAAACTTTACGACACCTACGGCTTCCCCCTCGATCTTACCGAATTGATGGCCCGCGAGCGCGGTTTGACAGTGGACGTTGAAGGCTTCAATAAATTGATGGAAGAGCAGCGCGCCCGCGCCCGCGCCGCGCAGAAAAAAGAAGTCATTTCCCTTTCGCAAATCGAAACGACCACGCCCACGAAATTCATCGGCTACGAGAAATTGGAAACCCCGGCCAAGGTGATCGAAGTCGTTTCGCTCAAGGACAAGACCGCCGTCATCCTCGACGCCAGCGCGTGTTACGCCGAAATGGGCGGCCAGGTGGGTGACACCGGCGAGTTGACCGGCGGCGGCCAGCTTTGGCGCGTGGTCAACACGCAAAAGTCCGGCAACACCTGGCTACATTTCATCAGTGACTTAGGCACAGCCGAAGAACTCGTAAATCGTAAATCGCAAATCGTAAATCCATCCGACGTTCCCGCAACCGGCGCCACCGTCACACTCACGGTAGACAAGGGCCGTCGCAACGCAATCGAGCGCCATCACACCGTCACCCATCTGCTCCACTGGGCCTTGCACGAAGTCGCCAGCAGGGAGGCGTCGCAGAAAGGCTCGTTCGTCGGACCGGACAAACTGACCTTTGATTTCAACAGCGCCCCGCTCACGCCACAGCAGGTGGCCGACATCGAACGGCTCGTCAATGAACGCATTGTGGAGAACGCGCCCGTCTCATGGACGGAAGTTCCCCACGCGGAAGTGAAGAACCGCAAGGACGTGATGCAATTTTTCGGCGACAAATACGGCGACATCGTCCGCGTGGTGCAAATCGGCGGTCGCGCGCAAGGGCTGGACGGTTATTCCATGGAACTGTGCGGCGGCACGCACACGCGGGCCACGGGCGAGATCGGTTTGTTCCGCATCGTCGGGGAAAGCGCCATTGCGGCCGGTGTCCGTCGCATTGAAGCCGTTGCGGGTCTGGAGGCATATCATCTGGCCGATTCACAGCTGCGCCTCATTCGCGGCATCGCCGGCAAAATCAATTCCCCCGTTCACGAATTGGAAAAGAAAGTGGAGCTGCTGCTGGCACATCAGAAGGAACTGGAAAAATCGCTCAAGTCCGCCATCCAGCGCAACGCGGCGCAGACCGCGAGCTGGCTGCTCGGGCGCGCTCGCGAAGCGAACGGCATTCCGCTGATCACGCAAAATTTTCCCGATTCAGACGCGGATTATCTTCAGGCCGTCGTGGACGCGCTCAAGGGCCGTTTTCAGGGCGTGGTGGTGGTGGGCGGCGCGCATGACGGCTCGGTCTCGCTCATCGCCTCCGTTTCGCCGGAATACACCTCGAAGGTTCAGGCCGGCAAAATCATCCAGCAAATTGCGCCCGTGGTCGGCGGCAAAGGCGGAGGCAAGCCAGACAACGCCCGGGGCGGCGGCAAGGACGCCGGTAAGCTGGATGAGGCGCTGGCGAAGGTCCAAAACGTCATGCCTTGAAAAATGACTGCTTCCCGGCCAGAACCAGGACCCCCAACCGAACCGGTCGTTTCGCCCAAGGCGTTGGCACCCGATTTGGGACTCGATCAACGGGGTTCGACCGCCTTGGATCAATGGCGCGGGTTTGCCCTGGCGCTGGTTCTGGTTTCGCACGGTTTCTATTTCACGGGCCGGGTCAGCGGACTTGGGCGGGTGGGTGTAAATCTTTTTTTCTTTATCTCGGGCATCCTGGTCTTCCGCACGCTGTCCCGCTCACGGGCGGTGAACGATTGGGACCGTTCCCGTTCATTTTGGTGGCGACGGTTCCGGCGCCTGTATCCGGCGCTGATCGGTTATCTGGTTCTGATCCTGCCGGCGATGTGGTGGCTGCAGCGTCTGCCCAGGCTGCCGGGGTTGTCCACCTTCAGCGACTGCCTCGACTACCTCTGGCCGTCCCTGTTCTATGTGAGCAATTACTATCCGAGACCGATGCCGTACGGGCATCTATGGAGCCTGGGTTGTGAAATGCAATTTTACCTGGTGGCGCCGTTTATCTATCTGGCCGGTGGTCGAACCCCTGTCCGGCGGACCCTTGTGTTTGGAACCCTCTTGTTTGTTCTGCTGGCGCTGGGTGCCAT
>Ga0326728_10018040_pt1 | contig 14003 bp, 13 predicted proteins | sample MB3enrmetagenome_FD_207602 | JGI IMG/M metagenome (GOLD analysis project Ga0326728, IMG submission 207602) | Lab enriched peat soil microbial communities from McLean, Ithaca, NY, United States - MB31MN | ecosystem: Environmental > Terrestrial > Soil > Wetlands > Peat | place: USA: New York...
GACCCTGGAAGTGAAGAGCGGCTACGGCCTCGCAGTCACGCAGGAACTCAAGCTGCTCGAGGTCATTCGCCGGCTTCGCAGGACTTCTCAGCTTGAACTCGTGCCCACTCTACTCGCGGCGCACTCCCTGCCTCCCGAATACTCGGGCCGCTCCGATGACTATATTGAAACCGTAGTTCGGGACTTGATTCCGGCGGTAGCGCGCAAAAAACTGGCGGAATTCATCGACTGCTTTTGCGACCGGGGCGCTTTCAGCGTTCAGCAATGCCGGCGAGTGCTGGCGGCGGGAAAGCAGCACGGCATGGCTCCGCGCCTACACGCCGAGCAGCTCACTCGCACCGGGGCCAGCCGGCTGGCTGTGCAGTTTGAGGCAGCATCCGCCGATCACCTCGATCAGCTCTCAAGCGCCGACATCCGTGCCCTCGCGCGGTCAGATGTCGTCGCGACGCTGCTTCCGGGCGCGAATTTCCATCTCGGCCTCAAGGATTATCCGCCTGCCCGAAAGCTGATTGACGCCGGCGCCATCGTGGCCCTCGCGACTGACTTCAATCCCGGAACCAGCCCCACTCCAAACATGCAATTCATCCTTTCGGTGGCCTGCTCCGCCATGCGCATGACGCCGGCCGAGGCAATCACCGCAGCCACCATCAACGCGGCCTGGGCGCTGCGCCGGGCGGACCGCCTTGGCTCGCTCGAGCCCGGCAAGCAGGCCGACCTCATTGTGATGGACGTGAGCGATTACCGCGAGGTTCCTTACTACTTTGGTGTGAATCATTGCCGGATTACGGTGAAGGCGGGGGCAGTCGTCAGTTGTCAGTAGTCAGTTGTCCGTTGTCCGTTGCCCGTTGTGGGGCGTAGCCGATCGGGCAACCTCTTAGTCAGGGAGTAATGCGTTCAGAAGGACTGCCCCATAAGGACGTGTTCTGATGAGCAGGCAAAGAGAATTCCGCATGAGAGAGCTCGTCCGCGCGCCGCTGGTGGCGTTCGGCTTCATTCTGAAGATGATGCACAAGGCTCTTCTGGGCTGGTGGCTCGATCCTTGGCTTCAACGAAGGGCCAATCGCCGACTGTTGGATGATGTTCGCGCGAACTTCTATTCCGTCTTGTCCGAAGGGCAGATAACAAATCCAAAACGAACCGCCATTCTTCCGTTCGACTATTCATCAGTTAGAGTCATTTACAAGAATATCTCATTTTGCTTCACGCGTGGGCGGGGCGGTGTGCATGTGTCGCTTTCGCCTCGTCATGCGCCTACCGAATCGTACGAGCTTGGGAGCGTCGTGGCCGCTCTTGATCACAGGCATTTATCGGAACGTGAAATGGTTCATGATTTGGAGGGGGCTGCGAGTCTGCTATATCCCCGTCTCGACGCCTTGAATACTGCGTTCTCGGAGAACGAATTTCCCCGGTTCCGGATAAGGCTGTAAAGGCGGCAACGGACTTGCGCCTATGTAAAGCGAACAACGGACAACGGACCACTGACAACTGACGGTCCCTCGTGCTAAATTTTCAAGCCATGCAAACCATCGTCGAATCTGTTCCCAACTTCAGTGAAGGACGCGATCCTCAAAAGGTGGAGGCCATCATTCGGGCGCTGGTGGATGGGCCGGAGGTTTATCTGCTCGACCGGGAAATGGACGCCGACCATAACCGCTGCGTCATCACCCTGGTGGGCACGCGCGAGAGCATCGGAGAAGCAGCTCTGCGCGGCATCAGCAAGGCGGCGGAATTGATCGACCTCAACCATCAGCAGGGCGCCCACCCCCGCCTCGGGGCCACCGATGTTGTGCCTTTCATACCCATCTCAGGCGTCAATCTCCATGACTGCGTGCGCATCGCCGAATGGGTGGCTGAGCAAGCCTGGCGGCGCTTCAAAATCCCCACCTACCTGTACGAAGCAGCGGCGCGCCAGCCGGAACGCCGTAACCTCGAGAACATCCGGCGCGGCCAATTCGAGGGCCTACGCGAGGAGGTGCGCACCAACCCCAAGCGGCATCCCGATTTCGGCGAGGCGGCGCTCCATCCCACAGCCGGCGCAACTGTGGTGGGGGCGAGGAAATTCCTGATTGCCTATAACATCAACTTGAACACGCCTGAGGTGGCGCTAGCGAAGGCGATTGCCAAAAGGATCCGCGCTTCGAGCGGGGGTTTTCCCTGTGTAAAGGCGATGGGCGTCGAGCTGGCCTCCCGCCACCTGGCGCAGGTCACAATGAACTTGACGGATTTCGAGACCACCTCTATCGCGACGGTGTTCGACGCCGTCACTCGGGAAGCCGCAGCGCAGGGCGTTGAAGTCTTAGGCAGCGAGATTATTGGATTGGTTCCCCGCCGTGCGCTCGAGGACACCGCAGTCCAGTACCTCAAGGTAGAGAATTACCGTCCCCAACTTGTTTTTGAAAACCGCCTCGAGCAAATCACGCGGGAGCAGACCGAATCGGCGACGCCGGAGAAGTCTCGGACGCTGCGCTCGATGATAGAACCATTCGTAACCGCCGTGGCGGCGCCGACGGCGACGCCCGCCGGCGGAAGCGTCGCGGCGCTTGCAGGGGCGCTGGCCGCCGCGCTCGGTGAGATGGTTTGCGGGCTGTCGCTCAACCGCGCATCGCTCGCAGCGCATTACCCGAAACTGAAAGAGTCACAGGGCCGGCTCTCCTCATTGCGGCAACGCTTGCTCGAGAACGTTGACCGCGACGCCCTCAGCTACCAAGCGGTGATGGCAGCGTTCAAACTTCCAAAATCCACGGAAAGCGAAAAGGTCGAGCGCGCACGAGCAATCGAAGCGGCCAGCAAGAATGCGACTTCGGTGCCACTGGAAACGGCGGAACTGAGCGCGGAAGTCGCAAATATTGTCTCCAGCCTGCGCGACATCACCATCCCGCTCGCGGCCCCGGACCTTGCGGTGGGGTTCGACCTTGCCGGGACCGCCAGGCGCGGAGCCATCGAGAACGTCCGCGCCAACTTGCCTTCGATCAGAAACCGGGACTACCTGGACCGCGCGGAGCGGAAGGTCGAAGCAATCGAGAAAAGTGCAGCCGCGAGTAGCAGACGAGATTCAAAAAATATGCTTGAGTAGAGTAGGAATTTTTCATACCATGGGGACTATGGCAAGGACAGCGGTGAAGAAAACGATTTCCCTACCGGCGGAGCTCGCGCGGGAGTTAGAAGAGCAAGCCCGCACTGAGCGGAAGACTCTAAGTGGCGTCGTCCAGGAAGCATTGTGGAAAGCAAGGCGCGGGCGGCTCAGGAAACAGTTTCACCAACTACAGAGCTATTGGAGCCAGAAGGCCAAAGAGAAGGGGATCCTCTCCGAGCGGGACCTGGAGCGCTACCTCAGCCAGTGAGAGTCGTCTTCGACACGAACATCTTCGTCTCGGCGCTAATCCTCCCCGGCAGCCGCGCGGAGGAGGCGATGACTCGTGTTATTGAAGGTACGGATCGTCTAATCCTTTCTAAACAGATTTTGGATGAGCTTCTTCGCGTACTAGCTCGGAAATTCAGCTATGACCGTGAACAACTGGCGCGGGTTGCGGTCTGGCTTGATGAGCTGGCAGAGTGGGTGTCCCCATCTCAATATCTAGGCGTCGCGGCGGATGAAGCGGATAACCGCATCTTGGAATGCGCACTCGTCGGCGAAGCAGACGTCATCGTGACTGGTGACAAGGGTCTGCTTGGGCTCGCGACGTTCGAAGGTATAGGCATCGTGACCTTAAGGGATTACCTGCGTGAACAGTGAGGCTTGAGAGGCGCGAGCCACAGGTCACCACCTTTCTTCAAGGAGTCTTAACATGTCAATTCCGGAGAACCTGAACCAGCCTTTAGGAAAAGAAGGGGAAGCAAGCTTCAACCTTGAAAGGAGGAAGTTTGCCAAGTTGGCTCTGGCCGGGGCCCTGGGAGGGGCGGCTTGGTTGACGCCGGGCCAGCAAAGCAAAGGGGAACTCCACAACCTGCCCCCAGGCATAAAGATCGCAGTTCAATTGGGCCCCGATCCCAGTGACGAAGACCTCCAATTCGTAAGGCAACTGGGGGCGGAGTACGTGAGTATCTGGCTGCATGCGAAGGAGGCGACCTATGAGAATTTCGTGCGCTTGCGCGAAAAGGTCGAAGCAGCCGGCTTAAAGGTGTGGAACATAGGGGACCTCAACGTTCATAACATGGAAGAGGTTACCCTGAACCTTCCCGGACGCGACCAGAAAATCGAGGAGTACAAGACCTACCTCCGAAACATCGGCAAGGCCGGGATCTATTACACAACCTACGCGCATATGGGGAACGGCATTTGGAGCACACAACGCGAGAATACGCGCGGCGGAGCGCCCGCTCGAGGTTTCGATTTGGCCAAGGCCGACGCCGGCTACTGGGATACGAAGGTCTTCCATGGTCCCCTCACCCACGGCCGCGTCTACTCGCAGAAGGAGATTTGGGACAACTACACTTATTTCATCAAGGCCGTCGCGCCGGTGGCGGAGGAGGCGGGGGTAAGAATCGGCATTCATCCCGACGACCCTCCGGTGCCCGTATTGGGCGGTATTCCACGCTGTATCTTTGGCAATTTTGAGGGTTACAAGCGAGCCTTCGAGATCGCCGACAGCCCCAACATAGGAATGTGCCTCTGCTGCGGCACGTGGGATGAGGGCGGCAAGCTGATGGGGAAGGATGTCCTGGAGACCATCCATTATTTTGGCAGCCGTGGCAAAATCTTCAAAATCCACTTTCGCAATGTGAGCGCCCCTCTGCCCCATTTTGTTGAGACCTTCGTGGATGACGGTTACGTGGATATGTACAAGGTGATGAAAGCGCTCCGCGAGGTGAAATTCAACGGGGTAATGATTCCGGATCACATCCCGGAAATGATCGGGGGCGGCAGGGCCGGAACCGCTTATAGCATTGCTTATATGAAGGCGCTGCTGAAAAGGGCCAACGAGGAATTCGCAACCTAGCAACCGATGGACGAACCGCACCTCACCTCAGACCACCGCTCGCTCCCGATGCCCTCTCTCCCCGAGGTCCACAGGACCGTGGGCATCCCCACAGGAGTATCCTTCTGGAAAAAAGCGCTGGCCTTCTCCGGGCCGGGCTTCCTGGTGGCGGTCGGGTACATGGACCCCGGGAACTGGGCCACGGACATCGCTGGGGGGTCGCGTTTTGCTTACAAGCTCATCTTCGTCCTCTTCATGTCCAACCTGATGGCGATCCTGGTCCAGGCGCTTGCAGCGCGGCTGGGCATCGTCACGCAACTCGATCTCGCCCAGGCTTGCCGCAGCTATTATTCCCGCCGAACCAGCCTGTTCTTGTGGGTGCTTTGTGAGATTGCTATCGCCGCCTGCGATCTAGCGGAAGTGATCGGGTCAGCCATCGCCCTCAACTTGCTCTTCCACATTCCGCTCTTGATCGGCGTCTGCCTGACGGCGCTCGATGTGTTGGCGATCCTCTACCTTCAGCACAAGGGATTCCGCTATCTCGAAGCCCTGGTGGTGGGCCTTATTGGAACGATTGGGGTCTGTTACCTGGTGGAGATACTCCTGGTAAAACCCGATTTGGTCCAGATCGGGAAAGGGCTTATTCCGACTCCTGAGCTTTTGACCAACCGCGAGATGCTCTACATCGCCATCGGCATGTTGGGCGCCACGGTGATGCCCCACAACCTTTACCTCCATTCCTCGCTGGTCCAGACGCGGGCGATCGCCCGGAGCAAAGAGGGAGTACGAACCGCGCTGCGATTTAACCTGCTGGATTACGTGGTGGCGCTTAATTTTGCTTTCTTCATTAACGTGGCGATTCTCATCATGGCGGCCGGCACGTTCTACCGCCACGGATTGAACCAAGTGGCGGAAATCCAGGATGCGTACCACACCTTGGCGCCGCTGCTGGGGACGCAAATGGCCAGCGTGCTGTTCGCGATAGCACTGCTCTGTTCCGGTCAGAACTCCACCCTGACCGGCACGCTGGCTGGACAAATCGTGATGGAAGGATTCCTGAACATCCGTCTGGCGCCCTGGCTGCGCCGGCTGATTACTCGGCTCCTGGCTATTATTCCCGCGATTATTGCCGTGGCGTTTTTCGGACAAAGCGGGACGGCCAAGCTTTTGATCTTCAGCCAAGTCATCTTGAGCCTGCAACTCTCCTTTGCGGTTTTTCCCTTGGTTCAGTTCACCGGCAATCGAGCTCGGATGGGTGAATTCGTCAACCCGCTCTGGCTCAAAATCCTCGCCTGGTTGACTGCGGGAATTATTGCCATCTTGAATGCTTATCTCCTGGTCCTGATTGTCACAAGCTGGGCCGGCTAGGCGGGGGTCCTCATGTTCAAGAAAATTCTCGTGGCTCTCGATCATAGCAAGGCTGACAACGTGCTTTTGCCGCCGGTGAAGGAACTGGCGACACTCACCCAGGCGGAGATTCTGCTGCTCCACGTCTCAACCGGCTGGGCGGCGCAATGGCAGGACAACCTGAACCTCTCCGACTCAAAGGAGATGAAGGAAGACCGCGAGTATTTGGAAAGAATGGCGCAGAAGTTGAGGGATGAAGGTTTTCGGGTGACGACGCGGCACGAAAGGGGCGAGCCGGCACGCGCGGTTTTACAGACCGCGCGAGGAGAACACTGCGATCTCATCGCGATGGCCGCCCACGGACACAAATTGATCTCAGACCTTATCCACGGAACGACCATCACCAAGGTCCGCCACGAAAGCGAGATCCCAATTTTCCTGGTTAAGGCCAAACCGGATTGACTGAATTCCTAGTGTGTCATTCCGAGCGTAGCGAGGAATCTCGCTCTGCGCTATGGGGGAAGAAAGAACCAGAGCGAGATTCCTCGCTACGCTCGGAATGACAGCGGGAGGGCGCATGCTAATTCCAGGTTTCGCCACAGCGGAAGGTACGGCGCGCTTTCGCGACCGATTTGCGGCGCGGCTGCCGGGGCATATTCGCGAGGAGCAGGAGCTCTGGATTTCCTCCATCGGCATCGGCACATACCTTGGAGAGCCCACCGCCGAGTACGACGCGCGATACCGGGAGGCTATCACGCGAGCGGTATCGATGGGCGTCAATGTCATCGACTCAGCAATCAATTACCGGCACCAGCGAAGCGAGCGCGCCATCGCCCAGGCATTGGCAGCATTGTTTTCCTCCGGGGAAGTGCGGCGTGACGAGCTCATCGTGGCCAGCAAGGGCGGTTTTCTGACTTTCGATGGGGAGGAACCGCCGGACCCTTCCGCCTATTTCCAGGAGAAGCTGTTGGACCCCGGCATAGTCCGCATGGAGGAGGTTGTGGCGGGCTGCCACGTCATGTCCCCCAAGTACCTGGAAAACCAGATAGACGCAAGCCGCAGCAACCTTGGCCTCGAGACCCTGGATATTTACTACGTCCACAATCCGGAGACGCAACTCAGCCAAGTGGGCCGCGACGAGTTCTTCCGCCGCTTAAAGGCGGCCTTTGCGGCGCTGGAGAAGGCCGTGACGGAAGGCAAAATACGCATGTATGGGACGGCCACCTGGAACGCTTACAGAGCGAGCCCGACTTCGGCCGAAGCTCTTTCGTTGACCGACGTCGTGCGCGTGGCAGAAGAGGTTGGTGGCAAGGACCATCGCTTCCGCGCCCTCCAGTTGCCTTTCAACCTCGCCATGCCGGAAGCAGCCGTGACGAGCACCCAGCAGGCGGGCCGCAAGCTGGGACCCCTCCTAGGGGTGGCGAGGGCACACGGATTGATGGTGTTCGCAAGCGCCAGCCTCCTGCAAGGCCAGCTTACCCAGGGATTGCCGCCCAAGTTTCGAAACTGGTTTCCGCGCATGCGAACCGACGCGCAACGCGCCATCCAGTTTGTGCGCTCCACGCCGGGCATCACCTGCGCTCTGGTGGGCATGAGCAACCTCGAACACGTGGAGGAGAATCTTGGCACGGCCTCGACCGCACCCATGACGCGCGAACAATTCCGCGCTATCCTGCAAGGGACCTGATTGACATAATGTAACGCGGACATCTTGCCCGTGCTCGCGCCACGCCCTTTTTCACGCGGACCACCGGCGCTTGGTGATGGACGCCATTCCAAATGGCCCCACTGCCGCTGGCATTGCGCACTTGACAAGGGGACACCTTTTCGTTAATGTCTCCATAGTCTACAGTTGCATCGCTTGAAAGCAGGAGGAATCTTGCCTCGCAGACCTTGCGTTACGCTGATCACAGACTTCGGGACGGCAGACCATTATGCGGGGACGATGAAGGGTGTCATCCTGAACATCAACCCCGACGTCGAGATTATTGACATCTGCCACCAAATCGCCCCCTACGATATTTTTGAGGCCGCCTACGCGCTGCTCCAGAGCTACAGGTTCTTCCCCCCAGATACGGTCCATCTGGTGGTCGTGGACCCCGGAGTGGGAACGGCGCGCCGGCCAATCCTGGTGAGCGCCGGGCAATACAGGTTTGTGGCGCCTGACAACGGGGCACTCTCACTGCTTTTCACGCGTGAAGAGAATGCCAGGGTCTGGCACATCACCGCCGATCACTACTTCCTGAACCCCGTGAGCAACACCTTTCATGGCCGCGATATCTTCGCTCCTGTGGCCGGCTGGTTGAGCAGGGGATTGCAAGAAGACAAATTCGGCGAACAGATCACGGACTACGTCCGGTTCAGTTCTCCGAGACCCAAACGCGTGAGCGAGAATCTGCTCAAGGGGATGATCTTGAAGGTGGACTCGTTTGGAAACCTCATCACCAACATCAGTCCGGAAGACATTCCGGAACTGTTTGCCGAGAATCCTCCGCCCTTTAGAATAATCATCAACAACCAGGAAATCACTCGCCTCAATTTGGCCTACTCGCTGGGGGCGCCCTCGGAGCTTTTTGCCATCGTTGGAAGTTCCGGATTTATTGAAATCTGCACCAACCGCGGCTCTGCCGCCAAAATACTCAGCGCCAACCGAGGTGCGGAAGTAGGAGTGGTTATCGGCGGCGGGCCCTCGGCATAGCCACTTGGTTCACGAAGTCAGGGTTTGCGGCCGCCCAGAGGCCGGCTTGGCTTGAGGAGGGGCAAGGGGGAGCTTCTCAATTCTGACTTTCGCCACGCGCCAGCCATCCATCTCCGCCACTGTAAATCGGCGGCCTTCATAAACAAGGCTCTCGCCGCCTTTGGGAATTTCGCCCAGGAGCGAAAGTACAAACCCAGCCAGCGTTTCATATCCCTCCCCGCGGGGCAGGACAATCTCGTAGTCATTCGCAAGTTCCCGGAGGCTGATCGACGCGTCCATTAGGAGCACGTTGCCGCTGACCTGGTGGATGGCTTGCTCGTCCTGGTCGTATTCATCCCGGATTTCGCCCACGAGTTGCTCCAAAACGTCCTCAACGGTCACCAAGCCGACGTAGGTGCCAAATTCGTCCACCACCAGGGCCAAGTGAGAATGATGCTCGCGAGCATCCTCGAGCACCTCGCTGAGAGGCTTGGCCTCAGGAACGATCATGGGTTGGCGGAGTATGGGACGCAAATCCACCGGCACTTGGAGCGGTACGCCGCTCTTCAGTCGCTCGGAAACCACCCTCAACAGGTCCTTGGTGTAGAGAATGCCCACGACGTGATCCGGCGATCCTTCATAAATGGGCAGGCGCGAGTGTTGGTCCTTCACAATTCGGTCGAGCAGGAGCCTGAGGTCCTGGGTAAGCGGCAGACAAGTGATCCTGGTCCAGGGCACCATGATCTCCCGCACCAGGATACGATCCAGGTCGAAGACCGTGTGGATGATATCCTCTTGCTCTTCCCGGAGAAGCCCGTGCTTGCGGATCGACGAGACAATGAGTTTCACCTCTTCCGGGGTGTGCGGCGGCCTATAACCCCGCAAGGGAGAACGGCCCAGCGCCCTGAGTACGCCGTTCGCCATTCCCACCAGAGCTCCCACCGCGTAACGGCTTAGCTTCAGGAAAATGAGCATGGGCCGGGCGACAACCAAGGAAACCATCTCCGCGTGGTCATACGCCACCGCTTTCGGAACCAGCTCTCCCAGCACCATGAGAAAAACCGTGATGAGCACGAAGGCGCAGGCCGCCGCCATCGAGTGGACCAGCACAGCAGAGGCACGCCGCTGTAGTCCGAAACCAATCAAAGGCTGAAGGGCGGCAGCGATGAATCCCTCCCCCAGCCAGCCCATCAGCAGGCTGACCACGGTCACGCCGAGTTGCGTGCCTGAAATAAGAGAGCCGATGTCCGCCAGCAGGGCTTGAACTAAGCGCGCCCGAGGGTTGCCTAGCCGCGCAAGTTGCTCGATGCGTGTCCGTCGCACGCTCAGGAGCGCATATTCGGTGGCGGCGAAAAACGCATTGAGCGCGATAAGACCGAGAATGAGTAAACCACGCAGCAAAACCATATCGAAAATACCTGCAATCGAAACATTGTAGGACAAAAGCTTCCCGTTTCGCAAAACGCGGGCAGCGTCCCATTCTGAGCGCAGTTCGACGAGCCTGATCTACACCCGCCCTCCACAAAAAAAGTGTTGACAAACTACGCTTAACATGATAGCCTAGCGTTTGGTGCCAAGATACCCTGCCAGAAGGATAGGGGGCCCCACTGATGACTGCGCCGTTCCTGTGTCTGAATCGACAATATGTCATGGTAGCGGCCTCTGCACCAACCGCAGTAACTTTAAAAACCGTCGAACGAACCGGGAATGTCTATGAAAACAAAGGATCGCTATGGAAGACCTAAGGGCGAAGCGGGAATGTATATGAAAATAAAGTTACTTAGCCGTAGTGTGTCGGAATGTTGTTGAAAACACATATACTTAGCTCGAAGTGGTGGGGTGCGTCCCAGTTGCGCTCGTAGCGTCCCGACTCGTCGGGGCACGTGCCGACCTGAAGGTCGGCGCCAGGCTCAAAACAGGGTGCCGCCTCACGATGCCGCCCCTACAACGAACTGTAAAGTTTTGGTAACATGAGGAAGATGTACGACGAGATTGTGATCGTCACCGGAAACCGTCCCCTCAGCGGCAGCCATTTTCTGTTGAGTGTTGAATCTCCCCGCCAGGCACAGGTTACGCGTCCCGGCCAGTTTGCTATGCTGCGGATTCTCGGCCGGTCGGATGTGTTGTTGCGCCGGCCGATGAGCATCTACGACCTCAAGGCCGGGAATTCCGATGGAAAGAACGCCCGCAAAGCGGGTTCTCCGCGAATTCTTCAATTCCTCTACAAGGTTGTGGGGCACGGGACGCAGCTAATGTCCGAACTTAAGCCGGGAGACCAGATAGGGTTGCTGGCGCCCCTGGGCCACGGCTTTTTCGAGGAGGAGTATCTACCCCGAGCCCACGAGGCGAATGAGATACTCCACGTGGCGGGAGGCATCGGAATAGCTGCCCTGCTTCTGCCGGCGAAGCGCCTGGCGGAGGCGGGGTTTCATCAACGCCTCTTCATGGGCGGGCGGGGCAAGGCGGACCTGGTCGGCGTCGAGGATTTCAAGCCCCTGGTGCGGGGAATGCTCTTAGCTACCGAGGATGGGTCAGCGGGCTATCGTGGCTTCGTCACGCGTCCGCTGGAAGAATACCTAGCGCGTCACACAGGTAAGAAATACCTGCTGATGGTCTGTGGGCCCTGGGCCATGTTGCGCGCTGCCGTAGAGTTGGCAAGAAAGTACGGCCACCCTTGCCTGGTCTCGATGGAGAATCGCATGGGATGTGGCCTGGGGGTTTGCCTGGGCTGCTGCATCCGCGTCGAGGGGTCCGGCCACGAGGCTTATCAGAGAGTCTGCACCGAGGGGCCGGTGTTCTGGGCGGACAAAGTAGTCTGGGACAATGACGGGAGGACCTGACAAGTCGAGAAGTCGAGAGTCAGGAGTCGAGAGCCCAAGGTTGATATGTCGGTAAGAACCAAAAACCGGTGTCATTCCGAGCGGAGCGAGGAATCTCGCTCTGATTCGTTACTCGACAGACAGGGCGAGATTCCTCGCTCCGCTCGGAATGACAGACTTTCAACTGAGGACAGGCTTTCTCACGACGACGGCCAAGCGTCCACCGGCGAGCAGTTCATCCCAAAGATCGAAACGGAGATCGCCGGTATCCGATTCCAAAATCCGGTGTGGACGGCGAGCGGCACATTTGGATACGGCAAGGAATTCTCCTCGCTCATCGACTTGAACGAATTGGGGGCCATCGTAGTCAAGGGGATATCTCCCGAGCCGATGGAGGGGAATCCGTCGCCGCGTATCTACGAGACCGAGTCCGGGATGCTCAATGCCATCGGCCTTCAGAACGTGGGCGCAAGGCGCTTCCTCACTGAAAAGCTCCCCTTTCTGCGCACCCTCAGGGCGCGCTGCATTGTGAACGTCTTTGCCTATTCCACGGAGGATTACGTCCGGTGCGTCGAGACTCTGAACCAAGGCGAAGGCATCTCGGCTTATGAACTCAACATCTCCTGCCCGAATACGCGTTGTGGCGGCATGGTCTATGGCAGCGACCCGAAGCTGACCGAAGAAGTGGTGGCAGCGTGCAAGAAGGCGGCACGCTACCCGCTTATCGTGAAACTCTCTCCCAACGTCACCGACATCACGGTTTTTGCGCGGGCCGCCGAATCCGCAGGGGCGGATGCCCTCTCCCTGGTGAACACCTTCGTGGGCATGGCCATTGACGTCGAAACGCGTAGGCCTCGGCTCTGGAATGTAACCGGAGGGCTATCGGGCCCGTCTATCAAGCCAGTGGCCTTACGCATGGTGTACCAGACCGCTCGGGCGGTGAAAATCCCAGTGGTTGGATTGGGGGGTATTTCCACTACGGAGGACGCTCTGGAGTTTTTCATTGCCGGAGCCAGGGCCGTGCAGATAGGTACAGCAAATTTCTACGACCCGGGAACTTCGGTTCGTATAGTGCAAGGTTTGCGCGACTACTGCCAAAGGAAACGGCTCCACCTTTCTGAGATTGTCGGTTCCCTGACGATTCCTGAGCGTGCAACCCCAAAAGACGCCGAGGGTGCCATTCCAAATGACGCCACAACCCCCCGAGAGCGTTGATTGACAGGTTTCAAACTGTTTGTTAGATTGGCAAGATGCGGTTTTGCGGAGAGTATATCTGACTGAAACCAGAAAGTTCCTGGTGAGGCTGGCGACAGCCACGGCACTTTTGTTGACCCCAGGGTGCCTACTGCGGCGGGAGACGCGAATTCAGCCGTCGCAGTTGCCCCCACCGGCACGCGAAGCGTCTCTCGCCGACCTGATCGCCAAGCTCGATGCCAGAAGCCAAGACGTCCGCACGTTGAATGCGACGGTGGATCTTCAACCGACGGCGGGGTCTATTTACTCGGGCGTCATCAAAGAATACCAGGACGTCAGGGGTTTCATTCTAGCCGAAAGGCCCGCCATGATTCGAGTATTGGGCCAGGCCCCCGTTGTGAGGACGGATATCTTCGACATGGTTTCCAATGGCGAGGAGTTCCGCTTGAATATCCCACCCCTGCAAAAGTTCATTGTGGGAAAGACGACTTTCCGCCGCCCCGCGAAAAACTCCCTCGAGAACCTGCGGCCTCAACACATTCTGGAAGCCTTGCTGGTTCCGGCGTTCGATCCCTCTCAGGAAAAGTACTTTTTGGAGGAGGCTGAGGAAGGCGGACGCCGATTCTATGTGATTGGCGTCGTGGAGTCCACCGAGGGCGGAGAACTTCGCCTGAAACGCAAGGCCTGGTTCGACCGGGCCAATCTCGAGCTGGCACGCATGCAATTCTACGCGTCAGAGGGCCTTTACGTTGAGGATGTCCGTTACTCCGACGACCACGATTTTCAGGGAATCACCTACCCCTCTCACATCGAGGTGGCAAGACCGATTGAAGACTACCGCTTGACGATCACCATTCTCAAGGCCACTTTCAACCAGCCTATCGATGCTGATAAATTCGTCCTCACCCAACCCCCAGGCTCACAACTGGTTGACCTAAGCGCCAAGGCCCAGCAGGAGAACCCGAGTGGGCAATAAGCTGATCGTGTCCAACATCTTGCACCGTCCCATCCGCACGGTGGTGAGCGCCCTGGCGGTGGCGGTTGAAGTGG
>Ga0326728_10018042_pt1 | contig 14002 bp, 10 predicted proteins | sample MB3enrmetagenome_FD_207602 | JGI IMG/M metagenome (GOLD analysis project Ga0326728, IMG submission 207602) | Lab enriched peat soil microbial communities from McLean, Ithaca, NY, United States - MB31MN | ecosystem: Environmental > Terrestrial > Soil > Wetlands > Peat | place: USA: New York...
ATGCGTCCCAGCGTCTCAAGGCCATCGAACCCAGGCATGACCACGTCTAACAACACCAGATTGGGGAGAGGGCCCTCTTGGATCCGCCGCACTGCATCGAGACCGTTGGAGACGGTCTCCACCTTGTAAGCCTGAATTTCCAGCAGCGTGCGCAGGAAGTTAACCACCTGGGGTTCGTCGTCAACCACAAGGATGTGCGGTACGGTTGCCATAGATTTCTTCCTTCCAAGAAGAGACTACGAACCCTCGTTCCGGTAGCGCTTTTGTTTTCAGGGCATGACGATGGATGGCCCGTACTTTTCTGGCGGCTCTTTGGCGACTTCCGTCTTTCGCCCCGATGGTAACTCAGCGGGGCGGATGTGAGAACCGGCGAGATACGTTACTCATTATAACATACCCTTATCGTGGTTAAGCCATAAAACAACACGCGAAGTCTAAGCACTCGGCGAGGTCTGCACAAGAGGCCAAACGACTCACCCCCCATAGGCCGTTCGGCCCATGGGCTGCGCGAACACGCAGTCGCACCCCTGGGAGCCTTCTGCGCACTCAAAAGCTTCTCTGGGGAGCCCTCAAATTTGGTCTGGCCGGTCGGAAGGAAATCCGCCATTTTCTGATGCGCTACACCTAGGAACACTTGCTCCGACTCATCGCGTAGAGAATCAATTCAACGCGGCTCGACACCCCAAGCCTCTCGTAAATGCGGAAGAGGTGGTTCTTGACCGTGTGGGGGCGCACGTGGAGCTTTGACGAAATCTCGCCATTCGGCAGTCCATCCACTACCATGCGAACAATCTGCTCCTGCCGCAGCGTTAGCAGCGGGTTCCCCAGGGCGCTGACGACGCGAACGGGACGCCGTTCCGCGAGGGCCTTGAGAACCCAGTGGAGTTCCTGGTTGCTGGCCCAAATCTTACCAGCCTCCACGGACCGAATGCACTTGCATAACGCCTTGAAGGGGTCGGTGGAACAGACAACGCCTTCCGCCCCCGCGGCGAAGGCCTCGACCACCTGTTCCGGTTCGTCCTTATCCAGCACCACAATGGAATGCACCGACAAACCAGAGGCGCGCATTTCCCGCAGAGCTTTAACCCCTCCCTGCGGATCGTCCTGGAGCGACGAATTCACCACCGCGACGTCCGGTCGGTGTACAGATACTTCCTTCAGAAATTCTGCCTTTGTCTGCGCGCAGCCCACCACCTTGAAATGGGCGCTGCATCTTGCGAGGGCACGAGAAAGCACCTGGCAAGCCAAAGGCGTACGCGCCGCGACAATGATCCTTGTAGGCAAAGAGTGTTACCTCCGTTCCCTCTGCATTCTGAAGGATCGGAAATACCTGGGCAGGCTCCTCATCTTACATATAGCCTCCCAAAAAACAATGTTTAATTGCATACTTAGAGATGTGCTATGGCATATGATCTGTCGGCGTTCGCATATCTAATGGAGGTACACTTGAAAATGCCAATTGTACCTCGATGCTTTGTGGTTAGCCGCGGGCAGGTCGGACGAGGACCGGCTTATCGCGGGTCAAAAGATAATGCTCGACGCAATTTTGTGGTTCAAATCTCGACTGTGCATTAAAATCATACTTGGTCAGCCTATTGAAGAAAGCTCGCTTAAAGGCAATGACGAAAAGGTGGAAAGCATTCGTTAACGTAGTTGCAATGCGGCGAGGTCTGTGTTAACATCTTTATAATCAGTTGTGTAGGCCCGTAGCTCAGCCCGGTTAGAGCGCTACCTTGACACGGTAGAGGTCTGGGGTTCGAGTCCCCACGGGCCTACCATATTTTGCAATAACTTAGCGACCGTGACGGCCTTCGCCAAAGCTCCAAAAAGCTCCATTAACGCCCTGAAGCCCCGACCACATGCCTACGACATCTGACGATGATCTTTCCCTATTTTCAGTAAGTCGACCCATAGCCATAATGCTCCCTTGGCGCCAACGCCTCTTCCGTTTCTAACTCTTGAGGTAAGATCATCTCGACAATCCGATGCTGTGCCTCCCGCTTCGCCTGGCTCTGTGCTTGAGAATAGATTTCCAGTGTGCATCGGCAATTTGCGTGCCGCATAAGTTCCTGCACCACCTTCACATTCTCCCCGTTTGCCATCAGCAAAGTGGAAAAACTGTGCCGGAACGTGTGCCAGCCTATGCGCTTCACAATCCCAGCACGCTTTGCCGCAGGGCGAATGACATGTGAAAGCAGGCTATCCGGCCAATAGGGGTGTCGGCCTTGGGCACGAGGGCTTGCGAACACCCAATCATCGGGCTTCCCGTGGGAGGTCTCTTGGTTCCAAGTTCGAAGTTCAGAGGCGAGAATGGGATCCATGGGTACAGGTTTTCGAGAGGCCTCTGTTTTGCAGTTACCGACAACATTCAGATAGATCGAATGTCGCACATTGATCTGCGAATCACCAAAATCAATGTCCCTCCACTTTAGAGCAAGAAACTCGCTGCGCCGGAGCCCGGTGACTGCATCGAGGAAGACCATTACACGAAAACGCCGGTCGAGTTGGGGAAGCAGTGCACGCAATTCTTCAGCATCCAGGTACTCAGGGATTTTCTGCCGCTTAGCACTTTGCCGGACGAGAAGGATGGGATTCCTCCCCTGCTCCAGCCATTCATAACGAATGGCGTGATTGAAGAGAACGCTCATCACGCTACGTATTTTCGCTTTTGTGGACGGTGCCATCGGACTGCCATCCCTCCGTACCAGTTGGCCAAGCCATTGTTCTACGGCAATGGTCCGGACAGCACGGATGTTCAAGCCGCCCCACGCGGGCCTTACCCACCTGGCAAGAAAATCTTTGTACACAATTCTCGTTGCATGTGACTTTCCTCCCTTTCCCGGATCGCCGGCCAATTCAGTCTCGCCGTAATGGTCAACGAGGTCGCCCACCGTTATCGCCTGTTCCCGCTGACGGTTTCGAGCCTCGTTGATCGACATGCGTAGGCCGTTGCTGGCTTGCCAGGCGTCTTCTACGTTGGGATATTTCTGAACGGTTCCGATTGCGGCCGTTCGGCGCACAAGCCTTCCTGTGGGCTCAGTGTCCCACCAAAGGAACTCCCAACAAGCGGGTCCGGTCTTCCTTCGGCCAAGCCGAAGATAACCTCGCTGATATCGGGCTCGCATTCCACCGCCCTCCTGTCACCATCTCTTTTACCCCTAAGGGTAGGGGGCAGGATACAAGCAGATTGTTTGTACGACGTGAAAGATGAATGTGGGCCTGCGAACTCGGGGAGACATGGTCAGCGCGCCGCAATGGGGCAAGGCACAATCAACAAGCCGCCGAGTCATCCGCTATTTGACCCTAAACGGTTGCCATTAAAACTGTGATACTTCGGTAGGTTTCGTGCGGTCAACTAGGAGTAGCACTTATGATCATGAAGTTGGCTCATTTCTCGGCGCGGAAGTACTGTCGCCGAGGGTCCTGCGGGCCACTGCCTACTTCGATAACTAGGCCTCGCCCCACCAAATGGGACAACCGAGTCCGCGTGGCGCGCGGAGACAGAGAAATGGTCCCGGCAATCTCCGCTGTTGAGCGGCCACGTCCATCTTCCAGGAGGTTTAGGATCGATTGATCCACCTGATCAATTCGAATCGGCCCTGTCTGGGTGGCTGACAGAACTACGCGGAAATGGGTGCCAATTTCCTCAAGGACCGGAATGGGCAATCCCGCATCCTCACATGCCGCCGTCATTCGCTGAATTCCACTTCCCCATTGCTCAATGAGGCCCAATTCATGGAAGACACGGCCGATCACTCGGTTTCGCAGCCTCGATACGCCCCTGCGTATGTCCTCAATGGTAAGGCCGAAAGGCAGGGTGCCAGGATTCTCCACTTCGATGCGGTCATCAAATACGGCCACGCGGATGGGCGCGCCTTTTTCCGCGTAGTTGGCGTGTACGATGGCATTGATGATTGCCTCGCGAAGGGCAACCGTTGGAACCGTCCAACGATCAACACGGTGCGCCCCCGTGATCACAGCTTCGTGGCCCAGATGCTTCTGCACGAACGCGATTGCCTGGTCGGGGGCCTGTGGCAAGTAGGTCCGAATTTCGGTCGAGTCCAAGATCCTCACCCGGTCTTTCCCAGCGAAGCGACCAGCCTGCAACCACGCATCAGGGAAGCGGTCAAATCGGTTCCTAGCGAAAAGGAGAAATCCACCGACGGTCGGAACCTCGCGTCCGTGGTGTTCGGCAGTGACTCGCAGACTGCGAAATGCAGTCGGCGCCAGTTTCCGGACAGGTGCAAACAGCTCGGAAGCGGCTCGGAAGTCGAGCGCTTCCGAGTTCAAATCCGGGATGGGCTGCTCGTCAAACGATTCGAATTGGCCAAACCGACGCATTTCAGCAATTTGCGCCATGTCGGCGCGCCGATTTGTGGATCCCAAGTGAACAAAGACGTCCGCTTCCGGCCCAAGGCGCTCAAGGTAGTGGGGGCGCGTCGCACTTGGGTAAACTTGCACTACCAACACCTGAGCCTTTCGCCAAGGTACGATCTCGATTTCGGGAACCAGGCGGGGTCGAATCGAATCCGCGATTATGCTAGCCAGCCACTCCTCAGCGTCGAGTACATCGGGAACGCCCGTCACACGTCTGGTTCTATCCTCGATACCTATTGCTAGGATGCCCCCGGCCGTATTGGCAAACGCAACCACGGTCTTCAACAAGCCGTCTGGCGAGGAGAGGCCCCGCGTATACTCAAGGGTTTTTCCTTCCGGTTTGCGGAGAACTTCGACGAGGTTCACAGCTCTGCATTATACTCTGAAGGCCGAAACTTCGCAGTTCTTCCGGGTTCAGATCAGGTCAATTTCGGGTGCTTCCGGGGTGGATGGAAACAATCCTCGCAGTGGCTGGCCAATTCCCGGTTTGTTCACGATCATGGCTTTGAGGAGATTTTGGCATCTTGATGTGATAAAGCCCGCAAGATCGCATCCAGGACTTGATCGAGATACTTGCCGACGTCCTCGGCAAGGAACCGGAGGACCAAATAACCGTTCTCCTGAAGCAATGCATCCTTGCGACGGTCTCGCCGGTAGGCGGCGGAATCGCCAAAATGTTGGCCGCCGTCCAATTCGATGGCGATTCGCGAAAGCGCGCAAAGCAGATCAACTTCCATGCGGCCCCAGCCATCGAATGGAATCGGCAACTCCACATTCAGACGAAACTTCCCGGTCGTTGCTGCCAAAGTCTCGAGTCGGCGATATAGAAATGCCTCGCTGGCGCTTCGGGCTCGATTGGCGCCCTCGGCATTTGGAGACGCCAGTATGGCAGCGCCGACAAATAGGTTTGCCAGGGGAGAATCTACGCCATCGCGCACTAAGCGACGCACGCTGGCGGCGTATTGGCTCTTCCACTCGGGGTCGATGGGAAGTGGCACGTCCGCAGGCCAGCCCGGCACAGCGCTGCCTGGAAGCTGCATCTTGTAACCAATCGCCTCATAGCCGCGACAACGGCGATCAAACATCCGTGCCAGCATCGGCACATTGAGATCGACGTAGTCGTAGACCCGCACTTCGCGCTTGCCATCGTAAAGGCGATGCAGCCTACCCACGTATTGCGCGATTGTCCCGTGCCACGAAATAGGCAGCGTCAGGAATAATGTGTCGAGACGGGCGTCATCAAAGCCTTCACCCACGTAACGGCCGGTGGCCAGGATCACGCGCGTTACCCCCGCAGGAATGGCAGCCAAGCGAGCCGGAAGTGCGTCAAGTTCCTTTTTGCGCATCCCACCTCGGAGCACCACGAGGTGTCGCACCTCAGGTCCCAACTGCTTGGCCAAAGAATCCAAGTGTTCGTTTCGCTCAGTAAGCACCAGCGGCGAACGTCCCTCGCGAAGAGCTTCAATCACGTCCAGGTGGACGAGCTGATTGCGCTCTTCGTCGGCAATCAGTTCTGCATAGAGTTCTTGGAATTGTTGCCGTACATTGGGATTTGCCGGTCGTATCGGGCGAAAGTCGGTCGGACGAACCATCACCGTATGCTCAAAGGGATGAGCTGCCGCCTGTTGTTTGGTATTGCCCCGATAACGCACAGAACCGCACTGCATAAAAATGATCGGGTGGTGGCCATCCTTACGCGTAACGGTCGCCGACAAGCCCGTGACAAACTTCGCCTTGGCCTGGCGTGCAACCAGCTCAAAGCTCTGTGCAGAGAGATGATGACACTCGTCGACAATAAGGTGCCCATAATTGCCGACCAGATCATCAACGACGCTGTTTCGGACCAAGCTCTGAATCACCGCCACGTCCAGCAGGTCCGTGGGCTTTATACGGCCGCCGCCAATCTGGCCAATGGCGCGGACCGGCAATCCCAAGAAGGCGGAAAGGCGCTCGACCCATTGCTGTTGCAATTGCCGTCGATGCACCAATACGAGCGTATTGACGCCGCGTTGAGCGATCAGCCACGCAGCCACCACGGTCTTACCGAACGCAGTCGTGGCGGCCAGCACTCCCGTGTCTTGGGCAAGCATGGCTTGGGCAGCCACGGTTTGCTCGGGACGCAGCTCACCCTGAAATGTCACGTCCAGCGGCACGCCACAGTTGCGCTGGTCATGGACCACTGGCTTGATGTTCAAGGCCGACAGGGTTTGAAGCAGGTCATCCAGGCAGCCGCGTGGCAATCCAATATGCTGGGGATGATCTTCGGCGCAAGCGATAATTCGAGGCTTGTCGAAGGTCGAGAGCCGCATAGCCTGTGCTTTGTAGAATTCGGGATTTTGAAACGCTGCGAGGCGGATCAATCGGTTGCGAAGGGCGGGGGACAGCGCCTGTTTCGCAATATAGATCTGGTTGCCCAATGTGAGATCCAGGGCTTTCGGAAGTGGGCCAACGATTGGAGCGTTTTTCCGGCGTCGCGAAGGCGGAGCCATCCAGGGCGCTGTATCGTCTTCTTCGTCTTGGGGCGCTAGACGCACGCCAATAACTTGCCCCTTGGCTTCCGGGACACGAATCCTTTCTTCAACTTCACTGCGGCTGATTCTGCGGATCGAGGACAAGAACTCCCATTGGTCGGGGAACGGCGTAAATCGCTCGTCTAGGAAAATGCTATTCCCCAGTTCCCGCCGCTGCTTCTGTAATGGCAAGGCGATTAAATTTCCGAAGCCGCCTTGCGGAAGAGTATCTTGATTGGGAAAGAAACGGTCGTAGGAATCCAGACCTATGTCGGGACGGCGTTCCATGGTTTCCGTCAGAATGTACGCGCCCAGCTTGCGCGCCAAGGTTGCAGGAACGGCTTCATCAAAGAAAAACCATATATGGCCACCTTTGCCCGACCGCGATCGCTCCAAAGCAACGGGCAAGCTCATTAGGCGGCAAGTTTCCAAGAACGCAGCGGCATCGTCTTGCCACGCCGCTTTGTCGAAATCGGCCGCGAGGAAGAAACAAGTTTCATCCAGCAGCATTGGATAGACACCCATGACGAAATCGCGGCCATGGTCGTCCTGACCCCTCAGATGCCACCGAATCGCATCGTCAGTTACGGGAAGAAAACGTTGGTGGGGACATTCAGAACATTTGATTCTGGGCTTTTCGCAGATTCCCTGAACCCATTCATTCCCACACACCGGCGAATAACCTGCCCTGCCCGTCTTGCGGCTTTCGAAGCGGCGCGGGTAAACATCTTCGCGCCCGCGAAACAGAGATCTGTAAAGTGCGATTTTGACATCAGTAGGGGATCGCTGATTTACGCCACCTTTTGGCAAGACAAGCTTTCGGATCGGTGTCTCCACAAACCTATTCTACATTTGCATCTCCCCGGAGCTCCAGCCACAATCAGTAACCGGCCAGGGGAGGTTTCGAATGCCCTTAGCAGAACAGAGAGAACAACTCCGAGAGGGGAAGCTGCAGGTTGGAGTGGGGTCTTACGCCCATGCTCGTGCGATAGTCGGTCGTGTTTACAATTCATAGTACGATACGCATAATGTCCTTGGTTTCGTAAAAGCAATGTCGACGAGATCGAAGGCGAGACGTACTCTCCGCTTAACCGACGGCGGTGGCCTTTGTATCGAAAAAGATTGAGGATCAGTGAGCTGGCTTGATCGGGGCTGCGCCTCTTGATGGTGCGATAAGGAGATAATTGCCTTCATCTGAAACGTGCGCAGGGCACTCAGGCCAGAGGGCCCTGACCTGTCGCAGCCAGAAGTTGATTTTCCGCCGGAAAAAACGATCACTGCTGTATTCTTTGGTCCCCAATTGGTTGGCGAGACCCCATTCTGAGAACAACGGCACGTGCGCGCCATACTGCCTCGCCGTCCAGCATTTCCACAAGAGCCAGACGTAAAAGTCCAGGACTCCGGGGGAATGTGCGAACGCAGCAACGGCATGACGCTCCACAGGGATTCGATGTTGATTGATTTCGTCGTAGAAGGCTTCGCTGAGGGTGATGGTGTTTCTGACGCGATCGTCGGTCTCGGAAGCCTCGCCGTGGTCGGAAGTAAACCAAAGGTGGAGGCGATCAAAAAAATGAAGACGCGAGGAATCAACCAGCGGATTGGCGTCGGGGTGATCCTGGGTTCCGAAGAAGATGGTCGCTGCGAAGATTCGCTGAAAGCCCTGAACCACTCGCCTATAATGGCGACCGTCGGGAGCGAGCCGGAAGAAATCGAGCATCTGAAGGGCAGTGTCAAAGTGGACGGTGCGGCTTTTCTGCTGGACGGCGAGAGTGGCTACCCAAATGGGGATCAAGCGATCCTGGCCGAAGGGGACGGACGTTTCATAATGCACCCTCCTCTGTAGCGTTTGGGGATACTCTGCGTTTTTGTAGTTTAGTCGAGTTGCGCACCCGGTCCTGGAGCCTCTGTTCGTCCGACCCATTCAGCGTAATCCAGTATGGCATTCGTTGGTTCAGCCGCCGAGCATGGATCAGGCGGCGCTTGATCCAATAGTAGACTACGTACTTGTTGACTCCAAAGTGCTGGGCCACCTGTTGCACGGTCAACTCCTCCGGCCTCTGGAGTGTCACGGGAGGAATCTGATAGCGCCAACGGATCCACCGCACGATGCGTGTGGTATACGGCTTACCTTTGGGGCTGGCATGTCCTTCACGATCGAGCTGGTTCGCGATCTCCGCATCGGGTAAGCCGTGTGCCAGCTCCCGGACTTTGTCGACCAGTGCGGCAGGATATCGCACGCGATCGGCTATGGGGAGCGGGAGTTGCACCGTGAGGTGGGCCGAGGCCCCGCCCTGCCAGCGGAGGTGAAGCGAGAGCTGCCTGGCAGGGGAGGGTTTCTCGACGGTAATATCCTTGAGGAGCAGCCGCAACATGCGCTTGCGGTCCTTGGCTTGTGTGGTCGGGGCATTCCACACCCGGGGTAAATCCTGGGCCAACGCCAGGACTTTCGCTTTCTGCTCAGGTGTAGCCACGCGGGCTTCTTGACGTTGAAATTCGACGGCTTGCTTTTTCAGGTCTTCCAACTGCAGCAGGGCATCGTTCCAGCGCCGCTCCAACGTGCTCGCCACCAAGCGCTGCGAGGGATCGACCTCCAGATAGCGTCGCTCGGCCAACGCCGCTTCGTACTCGGCGCGTTCGATCCGCATCTGCCACTGCCGCCCCAGCGCCTGGTCGCGCGACTCCAACTCCGCCAGCGCCGCCAAGGCGAGCTCGAGTTCGGCGGGTTGCAAGGCCTTCAACACCTCCTCCGCGACGGCGGCATCGAGCAGATCGCAGCGCAGGTTCAGGCATTCCTTGCGCGTCCCCATACTTTCCCGGCGTAACCAGTTGCATTGATAGCGGGGATAAATGCCGCCGTTCCCCGTGTAGCGTACCGTCAGCCGGCGGCCACAGCATCCACACAGCAGCAACCCCTGGAGCAACGCCAAGCCTTCGCGCGCCGGGCCCGCCAGGATCGTCTCCTCACCGTTGGTGCGATTCTTCTCCAAGCGCTCCTGGTTGTGCAGGAACTCTCCCCAATCGATGTATCCCTCGTGGTGGTCGTGCAGGCTGACGCGCCAGTCGGGAATCGCCACCGGGTGCTTCCGAGGATGGACCTGACCTTCCGGGCTGATCTCCCGCCGATACTGATAACGACCGAAGACGTAGCGGCCGGCATAGGACGGGTTCTTGAGCAGGCCCAGCACCCGGCCGTGCGTCAGGCGACCCCAGATCAGCTTCCCATCCCAGGCTCCCCCATAGGACCGCTTGGGAAAACGCAGCGTGCGGGCGGCGAAGCGTTGCATCACCGCGAAGGCGCTGCCGGTTTCGCGAAACAGCCGAAACACCAGGCTCACCGCACCCCGCACTTCCTCGTCCGGGTCCTGAATGATACGGCTTTCCGCATCGTAGCAAAAGCCCACGGGCAGGGGGAAACGTAACTCGCCTTTCTGGGCTTTGTGGAGCTTACCGCCCTGGAGGCGGGCGCGCAAGAAATGCAGTTCGGCCGAGGCCATGACGCCCTTCAATCCTAAAAGCAGCCCGTCGTTGAAATCCGCCGGGTCGTAGCAGCCATCCTCGTCGATGACGAGAGTAGAGGTGAGCGCGCAGAGTTCCAGCAGTCGCTGCCAATCGAGATTCGAGCGTGCCAGGCGCGAGACCTCCAGGGCAAACACCGCCCCTACCTGGCCCATCGAGACATCGGCCACTAAAATCTTGAAGTCCTCCCGCCGCGTCATCTCCGTTCCCGTCTTGCCCAAATCCTGGTCGAGGGTGCGAATCAGGGGTTCGCTCCAGCCCAGTTCCCGCGCCTTCTCGCGCAAGGCATACTGGCGCTCGGTACTCTCCCGATGGTGGAGAACTTGGCCCGGCGTCGACTGGCGCAGGTAAATGTAGGCCGGCTTGCTGCGGTGATGTTCTTGAACCTTGGGATTCATCCCTGGCCTCCGCGTTGGCCGTCAAGCTCCGGTCCTGGTCGAGCCAACTGGCGAGCATATTGGCAAGGAGCACGCCGCCCTGTCCGGGATCGATCGGCACGCGGAGGGCTGGCAGCGCTTCGCTCATGGCGGTCTCTTACAGCTTCTCGCGACGGCGTAGGAGCTCGCGGTTGATCTCGCAGATCTCCTCCAAGACCTGGCGGGCGTGGTGGTAATTGGCCAGAAACTCGCTCGCCTGCGCGTAAGACTCCTGCGGGACGTAGTCCATTTGCGGACGCTGGCCGGGAAAGCTTACCGACAGATAGTACTTGGGGCCATGACCGGGGCCCTGGGCGCACTTGCAGCCGGGCTTGCCGCAGCGCTTGTAGCGCTCGATGAGGGAACCACGGAGGACAGCTTTGAGCGGGGGCAATTGGTGCAGGAGCGCTTGGCGGCGCTTTCGTAAGGCGGCGGTGGTCTGTTTCGATATTTTCATCGGACCACGCTAATAACTGGTCTGAACTTAGCATCAGGAATCTCCTTTGTCAATGCTTTTTTTCGTATCTTTTCCCGGGGAGGAGGGAGGGGACGCGGCCAGGGCATCCAATAAGGCGACGAGTTCGAAAAGGCAGTCGGCCGCGAGGCGGTGCGGCGGCCGGGTTAACGAGTCATACGGGGTGGGATCAGCCCAGTCGGTCCACTCGCGCGGAATGCTGAGGGTACCACGCTCCAGCTCGCGGAGAATGAGCGTGTCGACGCCGGCTATACGCCGTTTCTTGAGAACTTCAAATCGCCGACCCCGCAGCGGGTGGAAGGGATGGGAGATTTCTGCCCATCCCAAAGGCGAGTGGAACACAAGTGCAGTCTGCTCTGACCGTGGGCAAGCCAAACTCGGGGTGCGCCGCGATCTGCAGAAAAAACTTTCCGTTCCTTCGCGTATGGATCAATTGACCAGATTGGGGGCGGCGGAGAGGCAGGCCACAGAGTACAAACGGCCGTGCATGGAACCTTCGTCAAATCAAATCCTGAGTTGACTACACTACATAATGCTCTTAATTAGTGGCGACCGTGGAGTTCAGTTCCTCAATGCATTGCCGCACATTTTCGACCAAGCCGTCCAGCGAGTTGAAAAGGAAGTTCGACGCATGGCTGGCCTCTAACCGTCTCCAGGTCCGCTCGATGTCGTTCAGATCGGGACAGTAAGGAGGCAACCACTTGATTTCTAAACGGTCGCGGTGTTCCTGCACATAGGTATCCACTTTTTGCGTATGATGGAAGCTGCCGTTGTCGGCGATCATCAGGATTTTCTGGTCGGGATAGTCATGCAAGAGAGTTTTCAGATATTCCACAAAGTGCGCACCACTTTTCGTCGCGGCCCAGTGGCTGGTGAGATGTCCGGTTTTCAGGTTCAAGCCTCCATACAAGACGCACTTCAGGTTCTTCCCCGGCGTGCGCACTTCAGGTTGGGGACTGCCGACGGCCGACCAGATCGCCACCAGGTAAGGGTAAAGATGAAATTCGGTTTTGTCTTGGCTGATCACGACGGTCCTTTTCCTGCGCCCCAGATGCTTTTTGAGAGCCTGCAGTTCAGTTTTGGCGTGGTCATGAGCGACCTCATCGCGTTTGCCTTCCAGGACATGCCTGGGCCGTCTCCGGGCAATTCCCATGGGGTGCAGCAACCGTCCCAAGCAGTGCGGTTGAACCGTCACGCCCGTCCGCCCCTTCAAGAACTCCCCCCAGCCGCGACAAGGTCCACGCCGTGAAAGCATAACCCAACTTCCGGGGCGACGTGAGAACCGTTTGCCTCAACGGTTCCAAATGCTCCACAGCGACTACGACATGCTACTGGCCAAGCACCTAGTACAGGGGGTGGATGTCTGGATCAACACGCCACGCCGGCCTTGGGAGGCCAGTGGAACAAACGGCATGAAGGTGCTCGCCAATGGAGGCATCAATCTTTCGATGTTGGACGGTTGGTGGGCGGAAGCCTATACGCCTGAAGTCGGCTGGGCCTTGGGGGATGGCCGGGAGCATGGCGACGATCCCGCGTGGGATGCTGTGGAAGCCGAAGCGCTCTACGATCTGCTTGAGCAGGAAGTGATTCCCGAGTTTTATGCCCGCAACGGAGAGGGAATTCCTACCGCCTGGGTGGCGAGGATGCGCGAGAGTATGGCGCGGCTGACACCGCGCTTCTCCGCGGATCGTGCCGTGCGCGAATACACCGAACAGCATCACCTCCCGGCAGCGGCAACCTTTCGCGAACGCGCTGCTGATAAAGGCGCGGTGGGCAAGAACATCGTCAACTGGGACCATACTCTACGAGAGAAATGGGGTGCGCTCCGCTTTGGCGATGTAAAGGTACAGACGAGTGCGACCCATCACAGTTTCGAGTCAGAGGTGTTTCTCCGTGACTTCGATCCGAACGCGGTGCGAGTCGAGTTGTATGCCGATGGGATTAATGGGAGCAGCCCGGTTAGACAGGAGATGACGCGCGTTCGCGAATTAGCGGGCCCGGACCGCGGCTACGCTTATGTCGCACAGGTCACCGCAACACGTCCAGTTAGCGACTACACGACACGCGTGATACCGCACTCCGAAGGTGTCATAATCCCGCTGAAAGACGCTCGAATCTCGTGGCAGCGATGATCGATGGTTCGTCCGGCGGAATGTCAGCTACTGGGCCTTAACCTCACGCGTGCGCACGGGCCTTTCGGGATGGTCGCCGGCGTCCTCGATACCCTCCACGACTTCGGCTTCGTATGTCTGCTCGGTTTCGGCGAGTTCTCCAACGCTCTTTTCGTCAACGTCCGCGACTTGCGATAGCCTCTGGACATCACCCGATTGTCCGGCGCTGTCCGAACCTGCCTGCCCTAAATCGCTTCCAAGTTCATCGATCTGAGCCTCGTCCTTTCGCGTATTGCGTTTCGCCATGAATGCCTCCCCAAGGTGCCACACTGGAGTGCCATACCCTAGCTGCTTGCTGGATGAGTATCGCCACTATTCGGACGCGGCGTCTTGGTCACGAGGGTGCTTTTCGGTTTCGTCCGTTCCCTCACCATTCCCTGACATACCCGAGTATCAGGCTCCGGGCTTGCGAGACCAACCCTTCAGCACTCTTTCGCTTCGCAGCAGCCTTTTCTCGCCGTTGCTTGCGGAGAGCTGCTTGGTTTTAGAGGCCAGCTTCTGAGACTGGCGGACGGTCTCCTCTTCTTTCACATTCGC
>Ga0326728_10018043_pt1 | contig 14001 bp, 13 predicted proteins | sample MB3enrmetagenome_FD_207602 | JGI IMG/M metagenome (GOLD analysis project Ga0326728, IMG submission 207602) | Lab enriched peat soil microbial communities from McLean, Ithaca, NY, United States - MB31MN | ecosystem: Environmental > Terrestrial > Soil > Wetlands > Peat | place: USA: New York...
AACAATCGGGCCGAGAATTCGCATCAGCCAACCCGACGGCGAGAGCGCAAGATGCAACGCTTCAAGAGCGTCGGCTCTGCGCAGAAATTCCTCTCAAGCCATGCCGCCGTCTACAACACTTTCAACGTCCAACGCCATCTGACCTCAGCTCAAACGCACCGCACGCTTCGCGCCGCGGCGATGAGCACGTGGCGCGAGGCAGTCGCAGCAGCTTGACAATCCGGCAGCGACAGCGGGTACTTCACGTACATCATTACCGCCAGGCGAATTATCTCTGGCGAACTGTTGAAATATCGGAAAAGGTTGCTCATGACCGGAACCTACCCCAAACCAGAGGTGGCCCCAAATGATTGGTCTGACAATGCCCCGCGCCGTGTCAGCAGGGTGCGAAACGGATCGCGGTTTAACTTGAACACGCGGTTGCGGCTGGACAAAACGAAAATAATTGCCAATGAATGGTATCGATCACATCCGGCCGCTTGCCGCGGCGGATGACCGAGGGTGACTGAGCGGCGGGCGCCATGGGACCGACGAAGACCGCAACGGATCGAAGGTCGCGGTCAGGCCGGGCCAAAGGCGGAACGTCGCGCCCAGCGTCCTCGAATATCACGATGCAAGGGGTGGCCGAGCTAGCCGGCGTTTCCGCTATGACCGTGTCGCGCGCGCTCAAGAGCGACGCCTCCGTCTCGAAGGCGACTCGAAACCGCGTTCTCGAAGTCGTCAAGCAAACCGGCTACGTGCCGGACGCGACGGCGCGGATGTTCGCTTCCGGGCGTTCGGGCTTCGTGGCCGCGCTGGTGCCCTCGATCAACAATTCCAACTTCGCCGACACCACCCACGCCATGAGCGTCGCGTTCGAGCGCGCCGGCCTGCAAATGCTGCTCGGCGACACCGGCTACTCCATCGACCGCGAGGAGCACCTCATCGGCGCGTTGCTGGGGCGGCGGCCCGAAGCGATGGTGCTGACCGGCGGCGTCCACACCGCGCGCGCGCGCAAATTGCTGACGGGCGCCGACATTCCCGTCGTCGAGACCTGGGATCTGCCGACGTCGCCGCTCGGCCACGTCGTCGGCTTCTCCAATATCGCCGCCGGGCGGGCGATGGTGCATTACCTCTACGACCGCGGTTATCGGCGAATCGGCTTCATCGGCGGAACCACCAAACGCGACACGCGCGGCTCGGAACGGCGCATCGGCTACGGCGAAGCGATCCGCGAGCTCGGCCTGTCCGAGGGGCGCATCGTCAGCTTCGGCAAGCCCCCGGTGACGATGGAGCAGGGCGGCGAAGCGCTGGGCCTGATGATGCGCCAGTGGCCGGACACTGACGCGCTGCTTTGCGTCTCCGATCTCTCCGCCTTCGGCGTGCTGATGGAATGCCACCGGCGCGCGATCCCCGTGCCTGGCCGAATCGCCATCGCCGGCTTCGGCGATTTCGACGTCGCGCGCTGCTCCTGGCCGCGGCTGACGACGACCGCGGTCGATTGCTCGGGCATCGGCGAACGCACCGCCGAGCTCGTGCTCGGCGCGCTTCGCGCCCGCAGGGAAGGCCACGACTTCCCGCCGGCCACCGTCGTCATGGATTTCAAGGTGATCGCGCGCGAAACGACGTGAGCGCGCTTCAGAACGCCAATTGCACCTTCATCGACCGGGTCCGGTCGCCCGCCAGCTCGAAAGCCTCGATCGCCTGGGTGAACGGCAGCGTAGCGGAAATCAGCGGTTTGACGTCGACGAGGCGCTTGCCGAGGAGTTCGACCGCCAGTGTGAACTCCTGGTGGAAGCGGAACGTGCCGCGCAGCTCCAGCTCCTTGCCGACCAGCGCGTTCATCGGCATCTTGATTTCGCCGCCGAGGCCGATCTGCACGATGACGCCGCGGGGGCGCACGACATCGAGGCCGCTGCGCAGCGCCGCCTCGGAGCCGGAGGCCTCGAACATCGCGTCGAACGCGCCCTTGTCGGCGCCATAGGCGGCCAGCGCGTCGGGGTCGGCGGCGACGTTGATGGTCCGGTCGGCACCGGCGGCGCGCGCGAACCGCAGCGCGCCGTCGGCGACGTCGGTGACGACGATTTCGGCGGCGCCGGCGCGCCGCGCGGCGACGACCGCCAGCGCGCCGATCGGGCCCGAACCGGCCACGAGCGCGCGCTTGCCGAGCAGCGAACCGGCGCGGCGCGCGGCGTGCAGGCAAACCGCGAGCGGCTCGGCCATCGCCGCCTCGGCGAGCGTGACGTCGTCGGCGACGATGTGGGCCTGCGATTCCTCGCACACCAGCGTCTCGCGAAAGGCCCCCTGAACGTGGGGAAAGCGCATCGCGCTGCCGTAGAAGCGCATGTCGAGGCACTGATTGGCCAGCCCCTCCAGGCAATAGCGGCACTTGCCACAGGGCCGGCTCGGGTTGACCGCGACGCGATCCCCCGGCTTCACGCGCCTCGCCGCCGACCCGACGGCTTCGACGACGCCGGCGATCTCGTGGCCGAGAATCATCGGCTCTTGCAGCCGCACCAGGCCGAAGCCGCCGTGGTTGTAATAGTGCAGGTCCGAACCGCAGATGCCGCCGACCCCGATGCGGACGCGAATGTCGGTGGGGCCGAGTTCGGCACCGGTCACGGTCTCGATGCGCAGGTCCTTGGCGGCGTGGGCGACGATGGCGCGCATGGCTCGATTCCTTGCCTGATGGATCACACGACGGAGGTCAGAAGCGGGCGGCCGGAAAAATGGGCCGCGAGATTGTCGCGAACGAGCTTTCCCATCGCCCGGCGCGTCTCGACCGTGCCGCTCGACTGATGCGGCTGCACGATGACATTGGAGAACGCGAGCAGGCGGCGATCGACGTTCGGCTCGTTCCAGAACACGTCGAGAGCGGCGCCGCCGACGGCGCCGCCGGCGAGCGCCGCGATCAGCGCCTCTTCGTCGACGGTCGAGCCGCGCGCGACGTTGACGAGGAGGCCCTTCGGCCCGAGCGCTTCCAGGACGCGCGCGCCGACGATGTTTCGCGTCGCCTCGCCGCCGGCGACGGTCACGACCAGGATATCCGACGCGGCGGCGAGCGCGACCGCGTCCGGGTAATAGGCGTAGGGGACGCCTGCGGCCGGCGCGACGTCGGCGTACGCGACTTCGGTCTCGAACGACGCGACGCGTTGCGCGACAGCGCGCCCAATGCGGCCGAAACCGAGGATGCCGACTCTCTTGCCGGTAAAGCTCGCGCCCAGCGCCATATTGCTCTTGGCCCAGGCCCCCGAGCGGAGGTAGGCGTCGCCTTGCGGGATCTTGCGCAGCGACGCCAGGATCAGCGCCAGCGCCATATCGGCGACGTCGCGGGTGAGCACCTCCGGCGTGTTGGTGACGCGAATGCCGCGCTCGCGCGCTCGCTTGAGGTCGATCGCGTCGACCCCGACGCCGTAACAGGAAATGATCTCCAGCGCCGGCAAGGCGTCGATCAGCGCCGCGTCGGCGCCGAGTTCGCCGCGCGTCGCCACCGCGCGAACGCGAGGACCGACCTTGGCGAGGAAGGCGTCCCGGTCCGAGGCCTCCCACAGCCGGAGCAGCTCGTAGTCACGCTCCATCGGTTCGACGTCCCAAGCAGGGTAGGGGCCGACCAGCAGGACCTCCGGCCTGGACGCTTGGCGCGAAGCCCGAGGCGCGGATGCGATGGGATCGGACATGCTTCCTCCTTTGCTGCGGGCCAGCGGCGCGGACCACGCGCCCGGCTTTGAATGTTATCGATAACATGAATGTCGGGCGCCGCGCAAGGGGGCGACTTGGCCGGCGCCGGCGCGCCGAGGCTCGAATTCGCCGCTTGCGGGCGCCGACGAGCTGATATATAGATATGTTATCGATAACATCGCGCGCGGTCCGCCGGGGCCGGCGCGCCGAAGGGGAGACGGGCGCCATGAGCCTGATAGAACGCCTTTTCGGCCTCAAGGGCCGGGTCGCGCTGGTCACGGGGTCCGGAGCGGGGATCGGCGCCGTGATCGCCCGCGGTCTCGCCGGCGCCGGCGCCACGCTCGTTATCAACGACCTTTCGCTCGAGAAGTGCGAGCCGGCCGTTGCCGCGATCGCCGCCGAAGGCGGCAAGGCCCATGGCGTCCCCTTCGACGTGACCGACAGCGCGCAGGTTCGCGCCAGCGTCGCGCGGATCGAAGCGGAAATCGGCCCGATCGACATTCTCGTCAACAACGCTGGCATTCAACGCCGCGCGCCGCTGGAGGATTTCGCCGAAGGGACCTGGCGGGACGTGATGCGCGTTAATCTCGACAGCGTGTTCTTCGTCGGTCAGGCCGTCGCGCGCGCGATGATTCCCCGCCGGCGCGGACGCATCATCAACATCTGCTCGGTGCAGAGCGAACTGGGACGCCCCAGCATCGCGCCCTATGCCGCCTCGAAGGGGGCGGTGAAAATGCTCACCAAGGGCATGGCGGTCGACTGGGGCAAGTTCGGCATTTGCGTCAATGGCCTGGGACCGGGCTATTTCCGCACCGTGCTCACCCAGGCGCTGGTCGAGGATGAGAAGTTTTCCGCCTGGCTCGCCGCGCGCACGCCGCTCGGGCGTTGGGGAGACGTCGACGAACTCGTCGGCGCCGCCATTTTCCTCGCCTCCGACGCGTCCACCTTCGTCAACGGACACATCCTCTATGTCGACGGCGGCCTCACCGCTTCGGTCTGAAGCGCGCTTCGTCATCGTGGCGATAGGCGTCGCCGGATGCGGCAAGACCACGTTCGGTCGGGCCTTGGCGCAGGCGCGCGGGGTGCCTTTCTTCGACGGCGACGAATTCCATTCGCCCGAGGCGCGCGCGAAAATGGGCGCCGGGATCGCTTTGACCGATCTCGATCGGGCGCCGTGGCTCGATCGCATCGGCGAAAAGCTCGCCGACGCGCGCGCCCTTCCCCAAGGCGCGGTGATGGCGTGCTCGGCGCTGCGGCGCGCCTATCGCGACCGGCTGCGCGCGCGGGTCGGGCCCGATCTGCGCTTCGTCTTTCTCGAAGGCGACAAGGCGCTCATGCTGCGTCGCGTCGCCGGGCGGCGCGGCCACTATATGCCGGCTTCGCTGGTCGACAGCCAGTTCGCCGCGCTGGAGCCGCCGACGAGCGAAGGCGACGTCGTCGCGCTCGCGGCGGACGCGAGCCTTGCCGAGGCCGTGCCTGAAGCGCTGCGCAGGCTCGCCGCGATCGATGGAAGCCGCGCGCTCGAGGGAGAAACACGATGACGGGCGAAACGGGACAATCGGTCGGCGTCGTCGGCGCCGGCGTCATGGGCGGCGCCATCGCGACGCGGCTGATCGCGGCGGGACATCGCGTTAGGACGTTCGACCTCGACGCCGCTAAGGTCGCCGCGCTGGTCGCCAAAGGCGCGGCGGCGGCGGCTTCGCCGCGCGAGGCGGCCGGCGGCGATTTCGTCATTTTGAGCCTCAACTCGGCTGCGATCGTCGAGCGCGCCGTGTTCGGGCCGGACGGCGTCGCCGAGGCTGGCGAGCCCGGCAAGCTATTGATCGACATGTCCTCGATCGATCCGGGTTCGACGCGCGCTTTCGCCGCGCGGCTCGTGGCGATGAACGGCATGCGCTGGCTCGATTGCCCGCTCTCGGGCGGCGCGCCGGGCGCGCTCGCCGGCCGGCTCGCGCTTATGGCCGGCGGTTCACCAGCGGATTTCGAGCGCGCGCGCCTGGTGATGGGCTCGCTGTCGCGCAACTACACACTGATGGGCGAGGTCGGCGCCGGGCAGGCCACCAAGCTCGTCAACCAGGTGCTGTGCGCGATCGGCTTTCAGGCGGTCGCCGAGGCGATGGCGCTGGCCGAACGCGGCGGCGTCGCCGCCGAGCGGATCCCGGCGGCGCTGGCGGGCGGGCGCGCCGACAGCGCGATCCTGCAGGAGTTCGGCGCGAAAATGGCGCGCCGCGACTACGCTCCGACCGGGCGGCTCGACAATATGCTCAAGGATCTCGACGGCGTTCAGGCCCTGGCGCGCGCCACCATGACCGCGATGCCGGTCACCGCGATCATTGCGGAAATTCATCGCGCCTTTGTCGCGGCGGGCCGCGGCGGCGAGGACAATGCAGCGCTGATGCGCCAGTTCGCCGGACCGTGCGGCGAATGAGCGCACCGAATGGGAAACGGAAAAGAATTTCGCGGCGGCTCTTGCGTTCTGCAAATGTTATCGATAACATCGCTCTGGTTGGTCGCCCAAGAACTAGAGCGCGAAGCGCACCAACTTCGGGGGAGTCGCGATGTCGGGCCAAGTGAGCGAAGCGCAGGACGCGCTCGTCCGGTTCGATGGAATCGTCAAGCGGTTCGGCGGCGTCGCCGCGCTCAAGGGCGTCTCCCTGACCTTGCGTCCAGGCGAGATCGTGGCGCTGCTGGGGGAGAACGGGGCGGGCAAATCGACCCTGATAAAGACGCTCGCCGGCATTCACGATCCCGATGAGGGGGCGATTTTCTATCGCGGCGCGCCCTATCGCCATCGTCCGCCTCGGTTCGGCCGACGCCAGCCCGTCGCCTTCATCCATCAGGACCTCGGCCTGATCGACTGGATGACGATCGCCGAAAACATCGCCCTCATGATCGGCTATCCCCGCAAGTCCGGCTTCATCGACTGGCGCGCCGCGGAACGCGCGACCAGGGCGGCCCTCGCCGAGGTCGATTGCCCGCTCGATCCGACCATGCGCGTGCGTGAGCTGACGCGCACCGAAAAATCGCTCGTCGCCATCGCCCGCGCGCTTAGCGTCGAATCGGATGTCCTCGTGCTCGACGAGCCCTCGGCCTCCCTGCCGGCCGATGAAGTGCATCGACTGTTTGCCGCGCTGCGCCCGCTGAAGGCGCGCGGCGTCGGGATGATCTACATTTCGCATCGGCTCGACGAAGTCTTCGAGATCGCCGACCGCATCGCGGTGCTGCGCGACGGCTGGATGGTGGGAGAGCGCGACGTCGCGAAAACCTCGCCCGAAGAACTGGTGTCGTTGGTCGTCGGCAAGGCGGTGCAACGGTTCGAGGGTTCGCCGCGCGTCGCCGGCGCGCCGCGCCGCCTTTGCGCGCGCAGCCTCGCCGTCGAGGGCGCGGGCCCGGTCGATTTCGACGTCGCCCAATCCGAGATCGTCGGTCTCGTCGGTCTGCGCGGCGCCGGGCACGAGGGGATCGGCCGCGCTCTGTTCGGCGCCTTCCCGCACCAAGGAGAAATCCAGCTCGACGGCAAGCGGCTCGATCTGAGCGACCCCGCCGCGGCGATGCGCGAGGGCGTCGGGCTGATCGCGCGCGACCGCATCGAGGAATCGATGGCGAGCGGCCTCACGATCCGCGAGAACACCTTTCTCAATCCCAGCGCCGTCGGCAGGGGCGTCCTGTCGTTGCTTTCGCAGCGGCGCGAAGCGCAAAACGCCGCCGCCGTCGGTCTTCGTGTCGGCCTGCGCCCGAACGCGCCCGACTTGCCGATTGAGTCGTTGTCGGGCGGCAATCAGCAGAAGGTCGTGCTCGGCCGCTGGCTCGCGATCGGCGGCAAAGTCCTCGTCGCCGAGGATCCCACCGCGGGCGTCGACGTCGGCGCGAAGGCGGAAATCTATCGGCTGCTCGACGAGGCGCTGAAAACCGGTCTCAGCGTCGTCGTCGTCTCGACCGATTTCGAGGAGGTGGCGCGCCTGTGCCATCGCGCCCTGGTGTTCTCGCGCGGCCAGATCGTCGCCGAACTGACCGGGCCGGACCTTACGGTCGCGCAGTTGATCCGGGCCGCCTCGGTTTCCGCGCGCGCCGTTTCCGCGCGCGCCGCCTAAGGAGGGCAACGTGGCTTCGTCGATCAAGTCCACCGCGCAAGAGCCGACCCGCTACGAATTCGCGCAAATGAGCGGCCTCGAGCGCGTCAAACGGCTGACGCCAGTCTACGGGCTGGTGATTCTGGCGGCGCTGCTCGCGGCGCTGTTCGCGGTTCTGCTGCCCGACACCTTCCCGACCATGATCAATCTGCGTTCGATCATTGGCGACAAGGCGATCATCGCGATTCTGTCGCTGGCGGTGATGATCCCGATGGTCACCGGCAAGATCGACCTCACCGTCGGTTACGGCATCGTGCTCTGGCACATTCTCGCCATCAGCCTGCAAACGAAATATGGCTTTCCCTGGCCGCTGGCGGTGATCAGCGTGCTGGCCCTCGGCGGCGTGGTCGGATTCTTCAACGGCGTCCTGGTCGAAATCGCGCAGATCGACTCGTTCATCGCCACGCTCGGCACCGGCACGGTCCTCTACTCGATCGCGATGTGGCACAGCCAGGGCCACCAAGTGGTCGGCGTCGCGCCCGAGGGGTTCTACGCCCTCGCCGGGCTGTTCCTGTTCGATCTGCCGATCACCGGCTATTACGTCCTGGCGCTGTCGCTGGCGCTATGGATCATCCTCGAATATCTTCCGATCGGCCGCTATTTCTACGCCATCGGCGCCAATCCCAATGCGGCGGCGCTGAACGGCATTCCGGTTCGCCGCTACACCATCCTCGCCTTTGTTTCCTCGGGCGTGTTGACCGCCTTCGCCGGGATCATTCTGGCGTCGCGCCTGCGCATCGGCCAGGCCAGCGTCGGGCTCGAATATCTTCTGCCGGCGCTAGTGGGCGCCTTCCTCGGCTCGACCACGATCAAGCCGGGCCGGGTCAACGTGTGGGGCACGGTCGTCGGCGTGGCGATCCTGGCCATCGGCATTTCAGGAATACAGCAGTTCGGCGCTTCGTTCTTCGTCGAACCGTTGTTCAACGGCGCCACGTTGTTGGTCGCCATCGGCATCGCCGGCTACGCGCAGCGAAGGCGCAGCGCCGGTTCGGCGAGCGCGCCCGCGTTACCAGCGCATGACGTCGGGACGACAGGCGATCCCGCTGCAACTTCCAAGGGAGAGTAAACATGTTGAAATTGGCGCTGATGGGCGGCGTTGCGGCGCTCGCATTGAGCTCCGTGGCGCGCGCGGACGACTATATCGATACGGCGATCGCGAAGGCCAAGGAGGCGACGGCGCACGCCGACAAATGGGACGGGCCGACTTCGGGCCCCCAAGCCGTCGCCGGCAAGAAGATCGTGTTCGTTGCCGCCGATCTAAAGAACGGCGGCATTCTCGGTGCCTCCGAAGGCGTCAAGGAAGCCGCCGCCGCGGCCGGCTGGAAGGTCACGGTCATCGACGGCCAGGGCTCGGTCTCCAGCCGCACGGCGGCGATGAACCAGGCGCTGACGCTGAAGCCGGACGGCATCGTCGCCGGCGGTTTCGACACCAAGGAGCAACAGGTCGCCTTCGACGCCGCCGCCAAGTCCGGCGCAGTGGTCGTCGGCTGGCATTCCGGCACCAAGCCGGGACCGGAGCCGGAAGCCGGCATCTTCGCCAACGTGACGACGTCGCCGCAGGACGTTTCCGACACCGCCGCGTTCGAGGCGATCGCCGATTCGGGCGGCAAGGCCGGCGTGATCATCTTCACCGACACGCAATATGAAATCGCCGTGTTTAAGGCCCGCGCGATGGAAGCCGCGATCAAGAAATGCGCCGGCTGCACGGTGCTGGAATTCGTCGACTCTCCGATCGCCGAAAGCTCGCAGCGCATGCCGCAGCTGACGACCACACTGTTGCAGAAGTACAGCGACAAATGGACCTATTCGCTCGCCATCAACGACCTCTATTTCGACTTCATGGGTCCCTCGCTCGCGGCAGCGGGCAAGAAGGGCGACGGCCCGCCCAAGGCGATCTCGGCGGGTGATGGTTCGGAATCGGCGTTCCAGCGCATTCGAGCCAAGCAATATCAGGCCGGAACGGTGCCGGAGCCGCTCAACGAGCAGGGCTGGCAATTGGTTGACGAACTCAACCGCGCCTTCGCCAAGGCGCCGTGGTCCGGCTTCATCTCACGGATCCATCTCGTGACGCCCGACAACATCGCTTTCGACGGCGGGCCGAAGAACATCTTCGATCCCGACAACGGCTATCGCGATCAGTATAAAAAGATTTGGGGCGTGAAGTAACCAGACGCGGAGTTATCCGCCACGAGCCCGCTCCCTTCCCCTCTTTCCTACTGGGGAAGGGACCTTTTTCCCAATTGAGAGACCACCACGATGTTTAAACGAATCGCCTTCTTCGAGGGAACGATCGCGCCTGGCCGCGAGGCCGAGTTCGACGCCTATATCAAAGAGCGCCTCGTGCCGCTGTGGACGCAGTTTCCCGGCGCGACCCGTGTCGAGGTCTTGCGCGAAGTCGAAGCCGAGGGCGGCGCGCACCGCTATCCCCTCGTGTTGCAGACGACGTACCCCGAACGCGACGTGATCGAGAAGGCGCTGGCTTCGAAAGTGCGTTTTGAGAGCCGCGAAATGACCAAGGGACTGCTCGCCATGTTCGATGGCCGCGTTTTTCATGTCGTCTACGAATTCGACGATCACGCCGCCGCCTAGAATCCGCCGGAGATATTCCCGTGTTCACGCCCAGCATTGAAATTGTCGACGAGCGCTTCGAACGGCTCGTCTTCGGCAACACCCATCTCGACAAGCTCTATACGGGCTGCCGCTGGGCCGAGGGGCCCGCCCATCTGCCCGCCGGAAAATATCTCGTCTGGTCGGATATCCCCAATGATCGCGTGATGCGTTTCGACGAGACCAACGGCTCCGTGTCCGTCTTCCTGTCGCCCGCCATGAATCAGAACGGACACTTCGTCGATCGCGAGGGACGGCTCGTCTCCTGCGAGCACCGCGGGCGCTGCATCTCCAGGATCGAACACGACGGTTCGCGCAAAGTGCTCGCCGACGATTTTCAAGGCAAGAGGCTCAATTCGCCCAACGATCTCGTCGTCAAGTCGGATGGATCGATCTGGTTCAGCGATCCCACTTACGGCATCGATTCCGACTATGAGGGCGACGCGGCGCCATCGGAAATCGGCGCCAGCAACGTCTACCGCCTCGACGCCCATAGCGGTGAAGTCGCCGCCGTCGCGACCGACTTCGTCAAGCCGAACGGCCTCGCCTTTTCGCCCGACGAAAGGCTGCTCTATATCGCCGACACCGGAACGACCCACGTCAAGGACGGCCCGCACCACATTCGTGTCGCCGAGCTTTCCGTCGACGGCCGCTCGCTCGGACCCGCTCGGTTGTTCGCGACATGCACAATGGGGTTGTTCGACGGCTTTCGCCTCGACGCGAACGGCAATCTCTGGACCTCGGCGGGCGATGGAGTCCACGTCTATGCGCCGGACGGCGCGCTAATCGGCAAGATCAAGGTTCCCGAAGTGGTTTCCAACGTCTGCTTCGGCGGCCCTAAGCGCAATCGTCTCTATATCTGCGCCACGACGTCGCTCTACGCCATCTATGTGAACGCCCGCGGTGCCGGTTGGCCGCGTTGAAGCGAGCGAGACGGCGCTGCGCCGAACGCGATCGGACGGAAGCTCGGGCGGCGTCCGCGGCCCGCAATTTGAGCACAAGGGGAATAGGATGACCCAGCTTGCCGATGTCGGCGTTTTCGGTCTTTCGGTGATGGGCGCTAATCTCGCGCGCAACGCGGCGCGCAAGGGCTTCGGCGTCGCGCTTTTCAATCGTCACGGCGCGCGCACCGATGAACTCGTCTCCCGCCACGGTTCGGAAGGGCGCTTCCTTCCCGCCAAGAGCCTCGCCGAATTCGTCGCCGCGCTCGCCAGGCCCCGCACCGTGATCATCATGGTCAATGCCGGCAAGCCTGTGGACGACGTCATCGAGGCTCTGCTGCCCCATCTTGAAGCTGGCGACGTCATCGTCGACGCCGGCAATTCGCTGTTCACCGACACCAACCGCCGCGCCCACGGCTTGAAGGACAGAAACATCCGCTTTCTCGGCATGGGCGTCTCTGGCGGAGAGGAAGGCGCGTTGCTGGGGCCAAGCATGATGCCGGGCGGCGACGAGTTGGCCTATGCCCGCATCGAGCCTATGGTCAGAAAGATGGCGGCTCAGGTCGATGGCGAGCCGTGCTGCGCCTTCATCGGACCGGAAGGTGCCGGCCATTACGTCAAGATGGTGCACAACGGCATCGAATACGCCGACATGCAGCTCATCGCCGAGGCCTACGACCTCTTCACATCGGTCTATGGCCTCGACGCCGCGGCCATTGCCGAAATCTTCGAGGAATGGAATCAGGGCGACCTCAATTCCTATCTCATCGAGATCACCGCCGCCGTCCTGCGCAAGCGCGATTCCACTCGAGGCGCGCTCGTCGACGCCATCCTCGACGAGGCCGAGCAAAAGGGGACAGGCCGCTGGACCGCCCAATCGGCGCTTGATCTGGGCGTGCCCCTGACCTCGATCACCGAAGCAGTCTACGCCCGCGCGCTTTCGGGCCGCCGGGCGCAGCGCATCGCCGCGGAAAAGCTGCTGCCCGGCCCGGCTGCGAGTTCGCGCAAGTCCGCCAAAGCGGGAATAGACGCCGTCCGCGACGCGCTCTACGCCTCGAAAATCATCGCCTATGCTCAGGGGTTCGAACAGCTGGGCGCCGCCTCCAAGCAATTCGGCTGGAACTTGAAATTCGGCGAGATCGCTTCGCTGTGGCGCGGCGGCTGCATCATTCGCGCCCGCTTCCTCAACCGCATTCGCGAAGCCTACGACAGCGGCGAGACAATCGAGAACCTCGTGCTGCAAAGTTACTTTCGCGACGCCCTCGTGAAGGCGGAACCGGCGTGGCGCAGCGTTGTCGGGCTCAGCGTCGAGCAGGGCGTGCCGGTGCCCGCTTTTGCGTCTTCGCTCGCCTATTTCGACGGCTTGCGGCGCGCTCGCGGGCCGGCCAACTTGCTTCAGGGGCTGCGCGATTATTTCGGCGCACACACCTACCGCCGCCTCGACAAGCCCGGAAGATTCCACACGCGATGGGGCCAGGACGGCGACGAGGTTGCCGTTTGACGGATTCTGCGGCATTGTCACGTTGGCCAAGAATAGCGGATTTCCGAGGGCTTTGGTGCCACCATGGAGCTCGCCAAGCCATTGATTTTCCTGGCTGCGGCCCATGAGCGCATCGCGCGGTTGACAAGTAAAACCCGCGAACGTGACAATGCCCATCGCTGCTATGGCCCGTCTGGCTCCTGATCTTGAGCGTCGGTACGGCCGCCTACACCGCGCTGGTGGCGAGCCCGGATCGCAGGCTGTGGCCGGAGAAGCCGGACGGATCGTACCCGGCGGCGGCGACACGTTCGCGGACGACGATGCAGACGGCCTCGCCGGAAAGACGCTCGGCGGCCGACACCCTTCCATGGCGATCGACGCGCCGGAAGACGGGGTAGTGGGCCAGTTTGAATGTGGCCGATAAATTTTGCGCTGGCGACCTCGCATGGCTTTCCTCATAATATCAAAATGGCCAGTCGTAAGCGCAAAACGAAATTTGAGCCGGTCCAGCTAAAGGCCGAACCGGGATGGTATGTGCGAATTACGCTTCCCCACGGCGAGCAAATCCAGATGAGCGGTTTCGAGACAGAAGCCAGAGCAAGAGACTGGATCGCCACTAAAGCGGCCGATTGGCTTAAAAATTATCGAGGCGGCCGATATGTCTAAGACCCCCAAACGCCCGCGTGATTTGAACCAATGGGCCAAGCGCATGGTCGATACCGCAACGGGCGAGGCTAGCGACCGTCGCCACGATCGTCCCAGATGGGCGGATAGCGTGCCTACAGGAGCAGCCTCAGGAATGACCGGAATCTGCGTCATACTGGCCGTTGCATTCCGAGGCTGGACACCGGAATATTCCGGCGGCGCGCCGCTCAAGGCACCCACCTATGACTATGACGCGCCGCGGATGAATCCGAAAGTCGCCACCAGCATGATGCAGTTCGACGATCCGATGCAGTTCTGGTCGATCTTCGCCTCTGCCATGGTGGAAAACCCCCCACCGCAGAATGAGATCGACTGCGTTCTCCCGCAGTTCGAGTATCTCGGCATTGAAATCGGCAAGCCGTGGAGCGCCGCGGGCGTAGGCCCTATTTATCTCGCGGAGATGAAAAAGGCCGCGCAGAGCATTGGCGGGATAATTGCGCAGTCCGTGCCGCCAATTGGTTTAGTGAAGAATGGCTGGCTC
>Ga0326728_10018046_pt1 | contig 14000 bp, 11 predicted proteins | sample MB3enrmetagenome_FD_207602 | JGI IMG/M metagenome (GOLD analysis project Ga0326728, IMG submission 207602) | Lab enriched peat soil microbial communities from McLean, Ithaca, NY, United States - MB31MN | ecosystem: Environmental > Terrestrial > Soil > Wetlands > Peat | place: USA: New York...
AAACACCCCACACGTGGCACCACGTTCTGAGAAAATCGCTACTCGCTATCAATAATATCAACGCCTTGCAGCCGCGACCCGCCGTTTACTGTCCAACTCGGGTTTCGCGAGGTCGATCCCCGCCCGATCGAGAGGGCGCGCGACGGGCGGCGACCGCCGGACCATCGTCAGCGAGGCGCTGACGGCGGAAGCGCCGCGGCTACCGCCGCTCGTTTTTCACGACGGGCGGCCCGCCGCCCTCGGCGGGCGCGGGCGCGCAAGATTCCCGTATCACCAAGGTGCAGGCGAAGCGCTGCGCGCCGGCGGCGTCGTCGCCCGCGAGCAGCCGCGCGATCGCCGCCTCGGCGATCGCCGCGACCGGCTGCATCACCGTGGTCAGGCGCGGCGTGACGAGATCGGAGACGAGAATGCCGTCGAAGCCGACGATCGACAATTGTCGCGGAATCTCGAAGCCGCGGTCGGCCGCCGCGCGCATCGCGCCGATCGCCTGCTGGTCGGAGCTGGCGAAGATCGCCGTCGGCGGGGTCTTGAGCGTCAGCAGCGCCTCGCCCGCCTGGCGGCCCGCGTCGCAATCGAAGGCGGCGTGGACGACGCGCTCGTCGATCGCGACGCCGAGGCGCTCGCGCGCCGCGGCGACGGCGTCGAGGAAGCCGGCGAGACGCTCGCGCGCCGCCGCGACGTTCGCGGGGCCGGCGACGCAGCCGATGCGGCGATGGCCGAGCGACAGGAGATAATCGGTCGCCAGCCGCGCGCCGCCGCGATGATCGGCGGCGACGACGGCCAGCGCGTCCAGCGACCGATCGATGACGACCAGCGGCGCGGCGCGCGGCGGCCCGCCGTGCGCCGCGTCGCCGACCGGCGCCAGCACGACGCCGTCGACCCGCCAGCTGCTCAGGCTTTCGAGATGCTCGGTCTCCAGCGCCGGGTCCTCCTCCGAGCAGGCGAGAAGCAGCTTGTAGCCCCGCCGCCGCGCGGCGAGCTCGACGTGATGGGCGAGCTCGGCGAAGAACGGATTGCGCAGGTCCGGAATGACGATGCCGAGGGTCTTGCTGGTGCCCCGCCGCAAGCTCTGCGCGAACACGTCGGGATGAAAGTCGAGATCGGCGATCGCCTCCTTCACCCGCTGGCGGCGGTCCGCCCGCACCGACGGATGGTCGTTGAGGACGCGCGACACCGTGCCGAGCGAGACCCCCGCCTTCTCGGCGACATCGCGAATGCTGACCACGGAATTTCCCATTGCCGCGCCCGTTCGGTTGATTGGCGGCGTTAAGCAAACGTCGTTCGCGACGCGTGTCAACCGCCGCGCCTCGCAAAAGGGCCGGCGCGGCGGCGGTCGCCGCGCCGGTTGCGAGGTTCGGCGGAGGATCAGCGCGAGGCGGCGTCGATCACCGTGCGCACCGCCTTGTCCCACACCCGCGCCTTGGCCGCGCGGGCCGCCTCGTCGAGGCGCGGTTGAACGACGTCGGTCGATTCGGCGTGTCGGGCGGCGATCGTCGCCTCGTCGAAGAAGCCGCCCGCGACGCCGGCGAGCGCGCCGGCGCCGAAGGCGCTGAGCTCGAGAATCTTCACCCGCTGGACGGGGCGGGCGAGCAGGTCGGCCTGCCATTGCATCAAAAGGTCGTTGCGCGTCGCGCCGCCGTCGGCGGAGAGCATGGCGAGCGGCGCGCCGAGGTCGCGCTCCATCGCGACGAAAACGTCGCAGATCTGCAGGGCGATCGCCTCCAGCGCAGCGCGGGCGACGTCGGCGCGCGTGGTCGCCAGCGACATGCCGCTGAGCGCGGCGCGCGCGCGATCCTTCCAATGCGGCGCCCCGAGGCCGGCGAGCGCGGGCACGAAGCACGCCTCGCCCTCCCCCGACGCCTTGGCGGCGAGCGCGGTCAGCGCCTCGACGTCCGCGAGCCCCATCAGCTCCGCCATAAAGGCGGCGGCCTGGGCGGAGACGGAAATATTGCCCTCGAGCGCATAGGCGACCTTGCCCGAGCGCCGCCAGCCGACCGTGGTCGACAGGCCCGAGCGCGAGCGGAGCGGCGCGTCGGTCAGCGTCATCAGCGACGAGCCGGTTCCGTAGGTCGCCTTGACCGCGCCCGGCCGGCGCACGCCGTGTCCGAACAACGCCGCGTGCGAATCTCCCATCATCGCCCGGATGGGAACGCCGGCGGCGAGCCGGCCGAAGCCGACCGTCGCGCCGAACGCGGCGTCCGAGTCCTCGACGCGCGGCAGAATGCCGATCGGCGCATCGAACAGCGCGCACAGCTCGGCGCTCCACTGCTGCTTATGGATGTCGAACAACTGGGTGCGCGAGGCGTTGGAGGCGTCGGTGGCGTGGACGCGCCCGCCGGTCAGGTTGAACAGCAGCCATGAATCGACGGTGCCGGCGCAGAGGTCGCCCTCCTTGGCCAGCGCGCGCGCCTCAGGATAGGCGTCGAGCAGCCAGCCGATCTTGGCGGCGGGAAAAAGCGGGTCGAGGCCGAGGCCGGTGGTCGCGGCGACCGCCTCCTCGTTGGCGGGCGTGCGGATGGCGTCGATGCGGTCGGCGGAGCGACGGCACTGCCACGTGACGGAGGGGCCGATCGTCTCGCCGGTCGAGCGGCGCCATAGCTGGACGGACTCGCGCTGGTTGGAGACGCTGACGGCGGCGATCGTCGCCCCCTCCGGCAACGCCTTGAGGCAGCCGTCGATCGCTTCGGCGGTCGCGGCCCAAATCTCGGCGGCCGATTGCTCGACCCAGCCGGCTTTCGGATAGCGCACCGGCGTCGGGACGGAATGGCGCGCGGCGATTCGCCCCTCGGCGTCGAGCGCCAGCGCCTTGGTGTTGGTCGTTCCTTGGTCGAGAGCCAGAATGTATCCGGTCATTGTTTCCGCCCCATCGCAATGGCCTCGCGCGCCGCGCGCTCGACGCCCGCGGCGGTCAGGCCGTATTTTTCAAACAGGAATTCGACCGAGCCGGTCGGCAAGAAGCCGGGGAAGCCGAGGATGCGCACCGGGCAGGGCCGGTATCCGGCGACCACCTCGGCGACCGCCCCGCCGAGCCCGCCGCGGATCGACGCCTCCTCGATCGTCACGATCGCGCCGAGGTCGGCCGCCGCCCGGATCGCCGCTTCGTCGAGCGGCGCGATCGAGGCCATGTTGACGACCCGCGCCTCGACGCCCGCCGCCGCCAGCGCCGCCGCCGCGTCGAGCGCGCGCGTCGCCATCACCCCGTTGGCGATGATGACGACGTCGCCGCCCTCGCGCAGCGTCTCCGCCTTGCCGATGGCGAAGGCGGCGCCCTCGGGCCGGGCGAGCTGCGGCACGCCGAAGCGACTGACGCGCAGGAACACCGGCCCTTCGCGCGCGGCGGCGGCTTTGACCGCCTCCGCCGTCTCCCACGGGTCGGACGGCGCGACGATCGCCAGGTTGGGCAGCGCCCGCAGCCAGGCGAAATCCTCGATCGAATGATGCGTCGGCCCGAGCTCGCCGTAGCCGACGCCGGGCGACTGACCGACCAGCTTCACGTTGGCGGCCGTATAGGCGACGTCGACCTTGATCTGCTCGAGCGCGCGGCCGGTGAGGAAGCACGAGGCGGCGCTGACGAACGGGATCTTGCCGCCGTTGGCGAGGCCGGAGCCGACGCCGACCATGTTCTGCTCGGCGATGCCGACGTTGATCGAGCGCTCGGGCCAGCGCTTGCAGAATCCCTTGAGCTTGGAGGAGCCGACGCTGTCGTTGACGACGACGACGATGCGCGGGTCGCGCTCGGCGATCTCTTCCAGCGTGGCGGCGAACGCGTTGCGGCAGTCGTAAAGCCGCGGCGACGCGGTCTGGCGAGCGCTCATGTCAGACTCAATTCCTTCATCGCCTGATCCAACTGGGCGTCGGTCGGCACCCCGTGATGCCAGCCGACCTGGTCTTCCATGAACGAGACCCCCTTGCCCTTGACCGTGTGGGCGATCAGGCAGAGCGGTTTGACCCGGCTCTCGGGCCGCTTCAGCGCGTCGATCAAGGCGTTAGGATCGTGGCCGTCGACCTCGGCGACCGCCCAGCCGAAGGCGCGGAACTTGTCGGCGAGCGGCTCGACCTCGTTGGTCTCGGCGACCCGCGCGCCCTGCTGGAGCGTGTTGCGGTCGACGATCAGCGTCAGGTTGGAAAGCTTGCGGTGGCCCGCCGCCATCGCCGCCTCCCAGTTGCTGCCTTCCTGCAGCTCGCCGTCGCCGGTGATCACGAACACGCGGTAGCCGGCGCGATCGATCTGGCCGGCGATGGCGACGCCGACGGCGATCGGCAGGCCGTGGCCGAGCGGCCCGGTGTTGGCCTCGACGCCGGGAACGCAGTTGCGGTTGGGATGGCCGTTGAGCGGCGACATCGGCTTCATGTAGGTCGCGAGCGCTTCGAGCGGGATGAAGCCCGCCTCCGCGAGCGTCGCGTAGAGGGCGCCGCTCGCGTGGCCCTTGCTGAGGATGAGCCGGTCGCGCGCCGGGTCGCGCGGCGCCGTCGGATTGACGCGCATGACGCCGAAGTACAGCGTCGCCAGGATGTCGGCGACCGACAGGTCGCCGCCCGGATGGCCGAGGCGCGCCTGGTAGACCATGTTGAGGGCGTGCGACCGGATGGCCCGCGCCTTCTCGCGGATGAGCGCGACCGTCGCGGCGCGCTCGGCGGTCCCCGACTCTTGGGCTTCCATCGTCATCGCTTCAGGACTTGAACGCCGGAGAGGCGAAGGCGTCGCCGGTCGGCGCCGCTTCGTGCCGGTAGGTCGGCCAGCCGAGATAGCGGCCGACCGCCTCCTCGACCGCCGCCGCGTGATGTCCGCGCACCATCGCGACGTGATGCTCGAAGCCGTTGCGGGCCACGACGCCGAGCAGCCGCCGCAGGCGCGCGACCTTGGCCACCGCGACGCCGCCGTCCATGGCGAACGGGTCGTCAGTGAACTCGCCGTCGCCGACGTAGGTCTTCACCACGCCGAGGCGGTCGTCGGTCGAGGCGCGGAAGAAGGTCATCGGGCCGGCCTTCACCTTGCCCTTGACCGCGCCGAAGCAGCGCTCCTTGGGGATGACGGTGCCGAGCACGTCGAGCTGCGAAATCTCAGGCGTCGCGCCGATGAAGCTCTTGGGATAGTTGCCGCAATGCGTGCACACGCACTTGTCGGCCTCGTAGCCGTAGTTGTTGTTCCAGTCGAGGATCGCCGAAGGGGCGTTGGCCGCGAGCGCGAGCGCGTACATCGACACCGCGCCCATCACGTCGACCTCGCAGGCGCTCGGCGTCAGCTTCTCGCCCATCATGCTCATGGTGAGGCAGGTGGCGCAGCCGAAGTTGTCCTGCAGGCTGCGCCAGCACTGGATGGCGCTGGCGTCGCAGCCGTTGTCGTCGATCCAGCGATTGACCGCGATCGTCCATTTGGCCTGGCGCAGCACCTGCTCGCGCTCGATGTGGGCGGGGATCCGGCCGTAGGCGGCGATCTCGTCGAGCTTCGCCTTCACCTCCGGCGCGTCGTCGCCGAGCGCCTTGGCGGCGAAGATGATCTCGGAGAGGTCGACGGTGACCACGGTGAGGCCGGAGGCCTGCAACAGCTTCTCGCTGAAGCGCATGGTCTGGAACGGCGCGGTGCGCGCGCCGATCGCGCCGATCCGGGCGCGCTTCAGGCCGCGCGCCACCCGGCAGACGCGAACGAAGCGGTCGAGGTCGGCGGCGAACTCCGCGCCGTCGACGTCCGAGGTGTGGGTGGTCGTGTCGGTGAAAGGCACGCCGCACTGGTAGAAGTTGTTGGCGACCGAGAACTTGCCGCAGAAGGCGTCGCGGCGGCTCATGACGTCGACCTTGTCGATCTCGTCGTTGCTCGCCTGCAACAGGATCGGAACGCCGAGCCGCGCCTCGGCGACCAGCTCGATGACGGCGATCTCATCGCCGAAGTTCGGCAGGCAGACCACCAGGCCGTCGATCGCGCCGTCCTGGGCGCGGAAATGCTCGGCGTAGCGGCGGGCGTCCGCGCGCGACTGCACCGCGCCGTTCTTCGTCGCCTCGACCGGCAGGATCGAATAAGCGACGCCGAGCTTGTCGAGCTGGGCGATGAGCTGCTTGCGCGTTTCCAGCGCCGGCGCGCCGTTGAAGAACTCGCGGCTGCCGACGACGAGCCCGAGGGTGATCGGTCGCAGATTTCGCTTTGTCATGATCGGTCAAGGCCCCGCGATTGGCAGGCGCGGCGGCGCGCGCGGCGCCGTTCCGCCTTGCGTTTCCAAACCTTTTGTCGTTTCGAACTCCTTCGAGTATTCTCATTCACTCGCATTTCCGCGCGTTTGTCAAGGGCGCGGGGCGCCTGGCGAGCGGCCGCGGGGCGTTTCTCGCCGATTTCGCGCCCGTTTCGCATCTGTTCACGAATTTTCCGCCGTTTCGCGCCCGGCAAACGCCGTGAAACACCGGCGCGCTTTCGCGTCTTGACAGAAATCCAAATCGATGCATCATAAACCGACAACAATACGAACCAATCGCAGGCGATGGGAGGTTTCGCATCCCCAGGAACCCATACAGGCGGCCCGCCCCGCCGCGCCGGAGGCCCGGCGGCGCGTCGGTCGCCCCTCGATGACTACGGAGAGACCTTAGCGTTCGTCGCCGGCATCCGACGGAACGCGCGCGGCGCCTGTCGCGCTCCGCAAGCGATCGATGCTGTTAGGGAGCAAGGAGAGACAGATGAAAGTTCGTTATGCTTTGGCGGCGGCGCTGCTGGCCAGCGTCGCGTTGATCGGCGGGCGGGCTTCCGCGGCCGACCTCATCGCGGTCATCACGCCGTCCCACGACAATCCGTTCTTCAAAGCGGAAGCCGAAGGCGCGGAAGCCAAAGCCAAAGAGCTCGGCTACGACGTCATCTCGCTCGTGCACGACGACGACGCCAACAAGCAGTCGCAGCTCTTCGACACCGCGATCGCGCGCAAAGCCAAGGCGATCGTGCTCGACAACGCCGGCGCGGACGCGACGGTGGCGGCGGTCAAGAAGGCAAAGGACGCCGGAGTGCCGACGTTCCTATTCGACCGCGAGATCAACGCCTCGGGCATTGCGCTCGCCCAGATCGTCTCCAACAACTACCAGGGCGCGCAGCTCGGCGCTCAGGAATTCGTCAAACTGATGGGCGAGAAGGGCGCCTTCGTCGAGCTGGTCGGCAAGGAGTCCGACACTAACGCCGGCGTCCGCTCGAAGGGCTATCACGACGTCATCGACGAATACCCGGACCTCAAGCTGGTCGCCCGCCAGTCGGCCAACTGGGACCAGACGGAAGCCTACAATAAGATGGAGACGATTCTGCAGGCCAATCCGGGCATCAAGGGCGTGATCTCCGGCAACGACACGATGGCGATGGGCGCGGAGGCCGCGCTGATCGCCGCCGGGCGCAAGGACGTCATCGTCGTCGGCTTCGACGGCTCGAACGACGTGCGCGACTCGATCTTGAAGGGCGAGATCAAGGCGACCGTGATGCAACCGGCCTATCGTGAAGCCCAGCTCTCGGTCGAGGAGGCCGACGCCTACATCAAGAGCAAGACCGCGCCCAAGACCGAGAAGCAGTTGATGGACTGCGTGCTGATCACCGGCGCCAACGCCGCCAAGCTTGAGACGTTCAATCTCAAGCCTTGAGGTTTTAGACGGCCAAGGGCGCGCGGGACGGTTCGTCCCGCGCGCCGGCTCTCGTTTTCGGAGATGCGAATGCGGTGGGTCGGTTGCGCGGCGGCGCTGAGCGCGGGGCTGCTGCTCGCCGCGTGCCGCTTCATTCCCACGGATCAAGTGAGCGCGATCGGCGCGGCGGGCGCGGCGAACGGCGCCGCCGCCCGCGATCCCGACAAGATGGTCGCCGATATGTGGACGACGAAGGTCGTGCCCTATTTCGCGAAGAAGGCGGGACCGTTCCTCGCCGTGCGCGATCTCGCCTCGAAGTCGCCCGACGAGGCTGGCGCCAAGTGGGGCTATCGCGCCAAGTCGGAAGACACGCCGTGGACCTTGATGGTCCGCCTCGAGGGCATGATCGTCGCCGCCGACTTGGGAACGCGCGCCGCCACCGTCGGCGTCGACGTAAGCGGGCAAGGCAAGACCGAGGCGACCGTGCAGATCGGCCCCGCCATGCGCGGCGCCGCGATCCGCGACGCGCTCGATTTCGTTTCGTTCGGCGATTTCACCAACCAGATCGATTTCGCGCGCTTCGGCAAGGCGTTCAACACCTACATCGACCGCACGACGCTCGAAAGCCTGCCGCGCGACAACCTCGTCGGCCGCAAGGTCGCGGTCGTAGGCGCCTATCCGCTCGGCGCTCCCGGCGACACGCCGCTGGTGACGCCGGTCGAGATCAGCATCGGACCTAAACCGTGAACGACGCCGTCGCCATCGCCGACGACCAGGACGTCGTCCTCCGCCTCGAAGGCGTGACGAAAGTCTACTCCGGCACCGTCGCCGTCAACCACGCCGATTTCGCGGTGCGGCGCGGCGCCGTCAACGTGCTGGTCGGCGAGAACGGCGCCGGCAAGTCGACGCTGGTGAAGATGATCGCCGGCGTCGAAAGGCCGACGGCGGGGCGCATCCTGCTCGACGGCCAGCCGATCGCCTTCGCCGACACCCTCGACGCGATGGCGCACGGCATCGGCATGGTGTTCCAGGAGCTGAACCTGTTCGGCAACCTCTCGGTCGCGGAGAACATCTTCGTCAATCGCGAGATCATGCGCCGCGGGCGCATCGACCACGCCGAACAGGAGCGACAAGCCGCGGCGTTGATGGAGCGCCTGCAGACGGCCGTCGATCCGCGCGCGAAGGTCGAGGATCTGATGATCGGCCAGCAGCAACTGGTCGAGATCGCCAAGGCGGTGGCGCGCAACGCGCGCATCCTCATCATGGACGAACCGACTTCGGCGTTAAGCGCGCCGGAAGTCGATATCCTGTTCCGCGTCATCGCCGACCTCAAGGCGAAAGGCGTGGCGATCGTTTACATCTCCCATCGCCTCGAAGAGATGATGCGGATCGGCGACTACATCACCATCCTGCGCGACGGGCGGGTGACCGGGGCGCGGCCGATGGCGGAGGTGGATCTGCACTGGATCGTGCGCCAGATGATCGGCTCCGACGCCAAGGACTTTTCCACGCCCGGCGAACACAACTTCGGCGCCGAGGCGCTGCGGGCGGAAGACGTCTGCCTGACCCGCATCACCGGCGGTTACGCCGTCGACCATGTCTCGCTGTCGGTGCGCGCCGGAGAGATCGTCGGCCTCTATGGCCTGATGGGCGCCGGACGCAGCGAGTTCCTCGAATGCGTCATGGGTCGCCATCCGACGGCGAAGGGCCGCGTCTTCATCGACGGCAAGCCGGTGCGCGAGCGCGACGTCGGCGGCCGCATCGCGCGCGGCCTGGCGCTCATCCCCGAGGATCGCCAGCGCGACGGCTTGGTGCCGATTCTTTCGGTCGCCGCCAATCTGACGATGGCGAGCCTGGGAAAGCTGGCCAAGGGTTTCCACATTCCAGCGCGCGCCGAGGCCGAGAGCGTGCGGCGAGAGGTGCGCGACCTATCGATCAAGGTCGCCGACCCCGCCCTGCCGGTGTCGTCGCTGTCGGGCGGCAATCAGCAGAAGGTGGTGATCGGCAAGGCGCTGATGACCGCGCCGAAGGTGCTGCTGATGGACGAGCCGAGCCGCGGCATCGACATCGGCGCCAAGGCCGACGTCTTCCGCATCATGCGCGGCCTCGCCGCGCAGGGCATCGGCATTCTCTTCGTCACCTCCGACCTCGACGAGGTCCTGGCGCTTTCCGACCGCGTCGCGGTCATGAGCCAAGGCCGTCTGACCGCGCTCCTCGACCGCGCCGAGGCGAGCGAAGCCAAGGTCGTCGCCTCCTCCTCGATTGGCCACGCTCCCACCGTGGCGTCCCAGCGCAAGGAACTTTCTGCATGAGCGCCGCTGTCGAATCGCGCGCCGCCTCGTCCCTCCGCAGCTCGCTGACGTTGAACTTGCTGCGGCTGCGGACCTTCATCGCCTTGTTCGCTGTGGTCGCGTATTTCTCGTTCGCCGCGCCGAACTTTCTCACTGCCGCGAACATCGTGCTGGTGTCGAAGCACGTCGCCCAAAACGCCTTCCTGGCGATCGGCATGACCTTCGTCATCGTCACCGGCGGCATCGACCTGTCGGTCGGCTCGATCGTCGGCCTGTGCGCCATGGTCGCCGGCGGGCTGATCCTGCACGGCGTCGACCTGCACAACGGCTTGACGCTGTTCTTCAGCATCCCCGAAATCATCGTCATCATCCTGGCGCTCGGCGTTCTCGTCGGCCTGATCAATGGGCTGCTGATCACCTGGCTGAACGTCGCGCCGTTCATCGCCACGCTCGGCTCGCTCTATATCGCGCGCGGCGCGGCCCTGCTGGTCTCGGACGGCGCGACCTTCCCCAACCTCGAAGGCAACGCCGCCTTCGGCACGACCGGCTACGCCTTTCTCGGCGCCGGCTATGTGCTCGGCCTGCCGGTGTCGATCTGGCTCTTGATCATCGTCGCCTTGGCGGCGGCCTATCTGGCGCGCTGGACGCCGCTCGGGCGCCGCATCTTCGCCGTCGGCGGCAATGAGCGGGCGGCGGCGCTGTCGGGCATCCGCGTCAGCCGCGTCAAGCTGTTCGTCTACATGTTCTCCGGCTTCTGCGCGGCGATCGTCGGCCTCATCATCTCCTCGGAGCTGCTGGCGGCCCATCCGGCGACCGGCACCACTTTCGAGCTCAACGCCATCGCCGCCGCGGTGCTCGGCGGCACCTCGATGGCGGGCGGGCGCGGCACGATCGGCGGCACCATCATCGGCGCGTTCGTCATCGGCATCCTCTCCGACGGCCTGGTGATGATGGGCGTCAGCTCGTTCTGGCAAATGGTGATCAAAGGCGTCGTCATCATCGCCGCGGTGGTGGTCGACGAGGCGCAGCGCAAGCTCCAGCAACGCGTCGCGCTGCAGCAGATGGCGCAGCTGGCGTGAGCGTTGCTCGCAAATCGACGCCGAATTTCGCCGCGTCGCGTTTTGAATCGTTTTTTTTGCGATCGGCCCCGATCTTGGGCTAAATGATTTCGATTCGCGACTAATGCTTGCGATTCAATCGGAAACCGGGCGGCCCGGCCGACGCCGGCCGCGCGCGGTCCGTCGGCGGGCGGCGGACCCGCCGCCCGGGAGCGGAACAGGTGCGAGCATGAGGGTATCGAAAGCCACGACGCCGGCGCGCAGCGGTCGGTTCGGCCTCGCCGGCCAGCCCAACGCCGACCTCAACGGCCTGCTCGCCGAGCCGCGGCGGATGAAGATCCTCGATTGGCTCCAGGAAGAAGGCAGCGCGCGCGTCCGCGACCTCAGCGCCGCCTTCGCGGTGTCGGAAGCGACCATCCGTCAGGATCTCGAGAAGCTCGAAACCGACGGCCACATCAACCGCCAGCACGGCGGCGCCTTCTTGCGCACGGTGCCGCGCCAGGTCGAGACGCTGTCGCTCCAGCACATGGAGAACATGGAGAAGAAGCGCAAGATCGGCGTCAAGGCGGCGAGCCTGGTCGGCGACGGCGAGACGATCATCCTCGACGCCGGCTCGACCACCACCGAAATCGCCCACAATCTGCTCGGCCGCTCGTCGCTCACCGTCATCACCAACGCGCTCAACATCGCGCTGATCCTCGGCGCGGCGCCGGGCTTCGCGGTGCACATGCCCGGCGGCCAGTTCAAGGCGCCGACCCTGTCGCTCTCCGGCGACAAGGCGGCGGACTATTTCGAGGATGTCTACGCCGGCAAGCTGTTCCTCGCCGCCGCCGGCGTCGCCCTCGACACCGGCCTCACCTACCCGAGCTTCGCCGACCTGCAGCTCAAGCAGGCGATGATCCGCGCCGCCTCGCGCGTCTATCTCGTCGCCGACTCGACCAAGATCAACCGCTCCTCGTTCACCCGGCTCGGCGCGCTCGACCTGATCCACTCTTTCATCACCGACGACGGCATCCGCGACGAGGACGCGCGCGCCCTCGAAAGCCGCGGCATCGAGGTCATCATCGCCGGCTGAGCGGGCGCAGGCGTCGCGGTCCCGCCGCTTGCCGCGCCCGTCGCGCCGCGACCAACATCGTCTTTTCCGCGCCAATTGTGTGGCGCGAGCGCCACACAGTCGCGCGAAGTTGGAGTCGCCGCCGAGCGAAACCTGCAGCCGGCCTTGGCTGCGCACAGGCCGCAGGCTCCGCGAGGCCGACCGAGGCGCTCGCTAGCGAACTGATGAAACTAGCGTTTTTCTCTCGAGGCGGCGCTTCGGCGGGTCGCCGGACGGGCGGCGCTTCGGCCAACGGCGCCGTTTCGCGGCGCGCGCGGCCAATTGTGACGCACGGGTGTCACGGATCTGTCATGTCCGTTCCTTAACGCTCAGGGCGAGGCGATCGAACGGCTCGCGGCGCAGGCGAGCTGGGCTGCCGGAGGCGGCGGGTCGTTTGTGTTCAATTGCGTCGGGGTCGAGCCCGACGTCACCGACTGGGGGCGCGTGATGACGAAGTTATATAGGATCCTGCTGGGCTCGGTCGCGGGCCTCGCCCTCGCCGGCGCGGCGCAAGCGGCCGATCTGCCGACCAAGAAGACGCCGCCGGCGCCCGCCGCGACGAACTGCTACGCCAGCTTCTGGGACTGGCTCAATTCCAGCGCCGCCGACTGCCCGCTGAGCTACATGGGCTTCACCCTCTACGGCCAGCTCGATGTCGGCGGCGGCTACGAGACGCACGCGACGCCTTTCAACAAGGATTTCAACAACGGCGTCGCGGAGCTGATCTCCAAGAGCAGCGGCGGCGGCAAATGGCAGTGGGTGCCGAACGGTCTCAGCCAAACCAACGTCGGCATCAAGATGAAGGAGCAGGTCGTCCCGAACTGGTACATCGTCGGCGACGTCAACTTCGGCTTCGATCCCTATTCGTTCGAGCTCGCCAACGGCCCGCAGTCGCTGGTGGACAACATCGGCCGTGTGACGCCGGCCGCGGTCACCTCGGGCAAGCTGGCGTACACCGCCAACAGCGATTCGAGCCGCGCCGGCCAGTGGGACAACACCCGCGGTTACTTCGGCGTCAGCAACGCGACCTACGGCACGCTGACCTTCGGCCGCCAGTACGCGCTCAGCAACGACCTGGTGAACAACTACGACCCGATGGGCGGCTCATATGCGTTCTCGCTGATCGGCACCTCGGCGACGCCGGTCCAGGGCCTCGGCGACAGCGATCTCGCGCGCTACAACACGTCGTTCAAGTACCAGGTGACTTACAACATGTTCCGCGCCGGCGCGCTGTGGGGGGTCGGCGATTACGGCACCGGCGACGCCTCGAACGGCGCCTATCAGTTCGACGTCGGCTTCGACTACGCCGGCTTCTCGGTCGACGCGATTTATAGCTACGCCAAGGACGCGGTGTTCCTGGCGGCGAATTCAACGTCCGACCCGCTGAAAGCGACGATCGCCGATGTCGACAGCGCAGCGATTGCGGGCAAGTACAAGAACGGACCGTGGCAAGCGTTCGCTGGATACGCCCACGATCACTTCGCCTCGGCGACGGACTCCTACGCCGAGAACGCGGCGGCTAACGGCTTCGACAGCATCGCCGGCATCTACGTAGCAGGCAACAACGCTCCTGGCAGCAACGCAAACAGCTACACCGCCTACAACGGCAAGATTCTCCAGGCCACCTGGGCTGGCGTCAAGTACAGCCTCCTCAGCAACCTCGACCTCTCGGCCGCTTATTACTACGAATGGCAGAACAACTTCTCCAGCAGCTATTCCGCGACCAATTGCGCCGCCAACGCCGCGCCGCTGGTCGGGGCGAAGAACAGCTATTGCGCCGGCCATCTCGAAGCGGTCTCCGGCTTGGTCGACTGGCGCCCGTGGAAGCGCGTCGACGTCTACGGCGGCGTGATGTACTCGGAGGGCGCCGGCGGGTTCGTCAGCGGCTACTCTCACGCCAACAACACCGCGTTGACCACCGGCGTGCGGATCAGCTTCTGATCGACGCTTCCGCCTCTTTCCGGAATTCGAGCCCCGGGCCTC
>Ga0326728_10018047_pt1 | contig 13999 bp, 11 predicted proteins | sample MB3enrmetagenome_FD_207602 | JGI IMG/M metagenome (GOLD analysis project Ga0326728, IMG submission 207602) | Lab enriched peat soil microbial communities from McLean, Ithaca, NY, United States - MB31MN | ecosystem: Environmental > Terrestrial > Soil > Wetlands > Peat | place: USA: New York...
AATGATGCAACACGACCGGAATAATCGGCAAAAACAGGACTGGCGGCAAGCAAAGCGAATAAAACTCCGGTCATAAGCGATACCATCCAAGTTGATTTTTCAAAGATGCGTTTGATCATTTTTTTAGCTCCTCTTATTTAGAAGTTAATTATCTCTGCATTACCAGCTCAAATTATTCCGAGTATCGGATTTGACAACTGAAAATATTTGTGAGGTAAAGTATAGGAAATGCGGTCTTGCATGTCAAGATAATCATGGTCCCGAAATTCAGGGTGCCGGGTCGATTTCTACACGGCGTTATTTGTGTTGACTAAGTATTGAATCACGCAAGACGGTCCACGTCACAAAGGGTAATGTATGCGGATAATTCGACTAATGGCAAATAAGTTCATCAAAAATTTTGTTTACAACATTAATATAATTATCTCTGTGATGTGTTTTCCAGATTTTCTTTTGTATTATTTTTCTGTTTTCAAAAAAGCCGCCCATATATGTCCAGAGTTCTTTCATCTTGTTTACAATATGCGAAGGGCCGGACAGAATTTCCAAATATTGGGCAAATAATTGGTCATGAAAAGCCCTGATGATTTTGATCTTTTCATCATAAAGTTTTTCGGTGTTAAATTTAATTTCTTCCGCAAGGAATGGATTTTCCAGCAGGCCCCTGCCTATCATCCACCGATCAACTGATCTGAACCGTTTTGATACAATCTCATATTTCCGGATAGAATCGATGTCACCGTTATAGACAACCCTGTGTTTCGAGAGATTAAGGCATTGCGTAAACATATCGAGATCAACTTCCCCTTCATACATTTGCTCGCCGGTCCTCGGGTGGATAATCAATTCCTCAAGCTGGAATTTGTTGAAAATAGGAATGAGCTGTAACACCTCATCGGGATATTTTAATCCTATCCTGAGCTTTATCGATAATTTCGGTTTTAAATCAGACATCGTTTTTTCGAGAAACGATTCAATCTTGTCCGGATGACAAAGCAAACCCGCTCCTCTGCCCTTTTTAACAACCATAGGGAACGGACAGCCGACATTCCAGTTTACCGTGCCGTATCCGACGTCGTATAATGCATTGGCGAGCTTAGTGAAGTCATCCGGGCTGGAACTCATTATCTGCGGTATCGTGGGGATACCCGTATTTTTATCAGGGTAAAATTCGCGCAGAAGATTATTCACCGGTTTCATTTTTTTCGATGTGGAGATAAACGGCGCAATCGCGACGTCTACTCCCTTAAAATAAACTGGGAACAGGTTGCGATAAATCCTGTCGGTTGTCCCCTGAATCGGTGCGAGGTATATCATGGGTAATTCTAATTCCTTTGGTATTTATTAATAATAATCATCATAGGGATGGCGATCGCCTCGATCTTTGTCAGGCGCAAAATTTTAATTAACATGGATATTCCGGGGACTATACTGGTTAAGGGGCATAAAGGAATAAGCTAATATATGCCCATCTGACAGCCTCCGGCTATTGTAGCGCCCAGTTCATGGCATTGACCGAGTATTTCTTCCGTAACAGCGCCTCGGGCGATAACCGGCTGATAAACGGTCTTGAATTTGTAACCTAAAGCGATGCGCTCGATTGCCCTGAGCGCTCCGGTTCCGTCGTTTCCCGCGCTGATGAAAACAACAAAAGGTTTGCGAAAAACCTTTTGTTGGGCTTTGTAATATGTCCGGTCAAAAAAGTCTTTGAGCATTCCAGACATATAGCCGAAATTCTCCGGCGTGCCTACAGCCAGACCGTCAGATGTCAATAAATCGTCCAGTGTGGCGTCTGCCGCTTTTTTTAAAACCACATCCACGCCATCAATCCCGCGCGCCCCCTGCGCCACGGCATCGGCCATCTTCTTTGTATTACCTGTCTGCGAATGATAAACGATTAATATTTTAGCCATATTATTTTCTGCCTGTTTTTGGTGATGATACATTAAAAATAAAAGAGACGTCAATGATATTCTCCATATAACTGCGTTTAACCATACTGGAATGAGCAATTCCCATCTTTCTTAAAAAGGGAGAATATGAAAGAGAAAATATTAGTTGAGATTTATTGATATTTGTCTATATTGCCAGGACATGAAAACCGCTCCGTCAATCGAAGCACCGGTGTTCATTATATTGTTAACGCAGTTCTAAAATTTAAGAAGAAATTCTCCCAAGGATGAAATATAATATAATATTATATTTTAATTAAATATGATATCTTGAGGGCGAGAGAAAGGCGACGAGGATGCCATTAATTACGGCCATAAAAAAATATCGCAGTATTATCACAATTGCTTTGTCACTTATCGCCATTGTATTGATGATATATTACGACTATTGCGATACGGCATGCCGTTATCTCAAAGGGAATATATGGGGGATTGATCTAAAATGGGTCGGCATTGCTTATATGCTGGCCATAATTATATTTGCCGCCCTTAGGCTATCGCCGTTTGTGAAGGTGATGTTGGCCGGAGGGCTTGGCGTTGAAGTACATTTATATGCTTTTCAGATACAAAACAATGTTTATTGTCCTTTCTGCCTGGCATTTTCGGCAATGTTGATTTTGTCATTCATAATTAATTATGATGTCCCGTCCGCCTGGTTTGAGGACCGCCGGCGGATGTGGCTCTATTTTCTAGGGGAGGTCGATTTTCCTATGTTCAAGATTCACAAGTTGCCATTGTTGATTTTTAGTTTGTTAGGATATTTAACTATTTTATTCACCCTTTCCGGTTCCGTTACACCGGCCTATGGACAGGAGGTTGCTCCCGGCGTTCCCTCTCTGGGAAAAGGCCCTTATGAGGTTGTTTTATTTGCCGACTATTTCTGCCCTCCATGCCTTCGAATTGATACAAAAGCTGAACCTCTATTGAAGAAATTGCTGGATACCGGCAAGATAAAATTAACATTTGTTGATGTGCCTTTTCACACACCCACGCCTATCTATGCCAAATATTACCTTTACGCGGCAAATGCCAATTCTGAAGCAAACCATATTCTTCATGTCCGTAAAGTACTTTTCGAAGCGGCACAGGTTAAACACATCCAGACGGAAATCGCTCTGGTTGCTTATTTGAAAGAACAAAATATATTGTGGAAAACGCTGGATGAGAAATCAATTTTCTCAATACTGTTAACCAAAATTAAAGAGAATAATATTACGCAAACGCCCACATGTATCATCAGGTATTCAGCCGGGGATATCAAAACATATCTTGGTGATGTTGAAATATGGAATGGCCTCAATGCATTGAAAACGCATATATCGACAGAAAAAAAGTGAATCAAAACGGCGTAAACGCCGGACATATTTCAGCTATACGTTTCCCCCGATTCCATTGTTCAGGAGGCGGCAATGCGTCTTGATTTTTTCTTCAGTTGACTGATCTGATGCCTGAATCTAATTGATTTTTCGTTTTCGTTAGATTCCAGCGCCGCTAACCTCAATGTTTTGAGTTCACGGATTTTTGCCTTTAGTTCGGGTTTGGTCATCTTGATCTTGCCAATATGTTTCTTTTTCTTAACCGGTTTTTCGTCCTTGATACCGCGGGCTTCTTTGATGAAGGCAATCAGTTCTTCCTTCTTCATTTCGTGGATCGCCTTTTCATGGGGAATATCGGCAGCAATCTCCCGTAATTCCTTAATGGTCAACTTTTCCAGATGTTTTTCATCATGATCTTTTTTATGGGTTTCTTCTGACATCGCGCATGGACCTCCTCATTTTTTTATATTTAGGGAATCAACTTGCAATGTAAAAAATAAATGCGTGATATCTATACCATAATTGATTTTACGATTCAATCTTGTTTGTATATCTCTTGACAAATTATTTCCTCCGTGCAATAGGTCTGCAAGTTAAATCGGGATCGAACAACTGGACAAGCCACAAAATGCGTGTCTTAAATAAAATCAACAGGAGGATTTTATGTATAAAAGGAGTTTTATCACTTCAATAGTGCTGATACTTTTTATTATTGCCACAGTCAGTTTTGCCTATGCAGATAAGTATCAATGGAAACTTGTCGATACTGAAAATGACTGCCAGATATATACCAGTGATGTTCCCGGAAAAGATTATATCGCGGCCAAAGCATCTTGCGTTATCCCGGCCAGAATAGAAACGGTTAGCGTAGTTCTGCGAGAGATTGAACATTACCCTGAATGGATGGAAGATTGCAAAGAAGCAAAAATTTTAAAAAAAGTAGATGACCAAAATGATGTTTTTATATTCTGGATCCATCAGCATGTTCCTCTGTTTAAAGATAGAGATATGGTACTTAAAAGCAAAACGGTAGATGATTACAAAAATGGGCGGAATTTTATATATGCCGAATTAACCAATGAAATTCCATACGACTCAGGCAAGGGATATGTCAGGATGCCTTCATTTAATTCGGTATGGACTCTTGAGTGGATTAACCGGGAACACACCAGAGTAACTTTTATGGTAGATCCGGATATTGGCGCTGGAATCCCCAAATTCACTGCGAATGCAACTATTAAAACGAATCCCCTTAAATCTTTAAAGAAAATGATGAAAATGGTGAAAAATCCTAAATATATTGAAGCCGCCAAGACATCTAAATACAATAAGTTCGCTGAAGACGCTCTTAGGGCCGGATATGTGAAACTGTAATACACAATATAGCTTTAATTATTTGTAAAGTGGTTCTTTGAAATCAGTAATTTCTTATATTTGCAAACTACAGATAGCTGAGCGTGCAGTATTTCTCAAAATGTTGATGTTTAGTGTCTGTAAAATTATATAAAGATTCGGTCCAAAGTGTAAACGTTTGCTGATTCGGAAACATAGAAGTAGATGATGAATTTTTTGGGAATATCATGCCGATGTTATAAATATTACAATCATTATGAAAATAAAACATTCCTTGTGTCAGCTTTTAACTTTTCGATGACCGCTTAAAGATTTCTTTAATTTCCAGGAATTTGAGATCAACAATATTGTTAATATTAGAGTTATTTTTATGGCTTATTTTTTTAGTCAATGCTTGACATTATAATTTTAACAATATATAAAGCGCAACCTGTTAAAAAGGCTAAAGGACGTCCCTATCGTCTAGTGGCCTAGGACACGGCCCTTTCACGGCTGTAACCGGGGTTCGACTCCCCGTGGGGACGCCAATGATATTAGCGAGTTAGGATAATTCCTAATTCGCTTTTTTCTTTCGTGGTTCTTTCGGCGGTACTTCCTGTCTGACTTACATCAAGAAGGTTTATCACGCACGATAAATCGTGATTAAGATTTTGAATATATCGCTCTTTGGTCTGAAGGCTCTTATGTCTTAGGATTCGCTGGATAGTTTTTTGCCGACACTTTGTCGTATCGGCAAGCATAGATAGTACGTAGCGCCTTAACGAATGGAAGTTAAAAGATTGGATACCCGCCCTTTTTGCAAAGACCATTCAAAAAAACATCACCTATAATTAGACGTAAGGTTTACCCGCATGAAGCCCATCTTCACATAACCAGACTAAGGGTGAATGTAACGGCTGACGAAGCTTATTTTTCTTTGTTTGTTAAGTAACAGGGGATTGTGCTTATTGAAAATTTAATGATGCTTTTAGATAAACTCAGTAAGCATTTCCTCTTAATTGAGAGTTTAGGATTCTTCGCGGATATACTTTATTTCAAACGGCATTCTGCCTTTTTAGCAGAAAAATTCTATTTTATTTCTTGCATTGTTTTTAAAAAAGGGGTTAGTAAAACTCTATCCCGCAATATGCGGAGGGTGTCATTGACCCCTTTGTTTCTGCATGTTTCACTAAAATAAATTTGTAATGTTAATGAGCGGCTGAAAATTGATGTTTCAAAACTTAACGTTATATTCTGCTACCTAATAATAAAGGAAAAAAGAACAAGAAATTTAATGTCTGATGAAAACATTTTGTTAATTGACCATGCGAATATCGATTTCAAAGCAATATCTATAGAAAAAGAATAATTATCGCATTTATATGTTTTATGCCACGACAATATACTACTCAAAGATATATTCTTGTTAGAATCTATGTAGGGTGGAATGAAAATGGCGTACTTTGTGATGATAGATTTGAAACATTAAATTTCTATCTAAGTAATGGACCAAGATATTAAACAAAGGATCAAAGTTTTTCTTACTATACACAATTCATTACGAAACAGAGGTGCTAAACAATGAAAAACTCTACCTGCAAAAGAATTCTCCTGTCAAAAATCCAAAACAGCGAAGCCACCGTCGGCATAATCGGGCTCGGATATGTCGGACTGCCGCTTGCTCTTGCCTTTGCCGAAAAGGATATAAAAGTAATCGGCTTCGATATAGATTCAAAGAAGATTAAGGCGCTTGACCGTGGCGAATCTTATATCTCTTATATCAATGCCTCAAGAGTAAAACAAGCTGCCAAATCAAAAAATCTATCTGCGACAACCGATTTTTCACGGCTTGACGAACCGGATGTAATAATCATCTGCGTCCCTACGCCGCTTACGCCGCAGCGCGACCCGGACATGTCTTACATTATCAAAACCACCGAACAAATCAAAAAATGCCTGCGCACCGGCCAGCTTGTCACACTGGAATCCACTACCTACCCGGGCACGACGGAAGAACTGGTGAAAAACATGCTGGAAGAAACAGGCCTGATATGTGGCCGTGATTTTTATCTAGCCTTTTCTCCCGAGCGTGAAGATCCCGGCAACAAGAACTATTCCACAACAACAATTCCCAAAATTGTCGGTGGTTTCGATACGGCAAGCGGTGATCTGGCGCAGGCAATATACGAAAAAGTTATTCAGAAAACGGTGCGCGTCAAAAACGCGCGAACAGCGGAAGCGGTCAAACTTACTGAAAATATCTTCCGGGCGATAAATATCGCCATGGTCAACGAACTCAAGGTCATCTACGAACGCATGAACATTGATATCTGGGATGTCCTGGATGCCGCTTCTACAAAACCTTTCGGTTTTATGCGCTTCAATCCAGGCCCCGGTTGGGGTGGTCACTGCATTCCGCTCGATCCCTTCTACCTTTCGTGGAAGGCGCGCGAATGCGGGATGGAAACAAAGTTCATAGAACTGGCCGGAGAAATCAACCGCCACATGCCTGAATACATCATAAAAAGATTGCAGTATGCGCTCAATAAACGTGGTAAATCGGTCAAGGGCAGCAGATTGATGCTTATCGGTCTTGCCTATAAAAAGGATATCAATGACGATAGAGAAAGTCCCGCATACAGAATAATTTCTCTTCTTATGTCCATGGGCGCGAAAATATTATACCATGATCCGTTTATTCCAAAAATTAAACGCAAACGGCAATGGCCGGTTGGTCCGGAATTGAAATCACAACCGCTTACGAGCAAAATAATCGCTGCCCAGGATGCTATTCTGATAACCACCGACCATACGGCAGTTGATTACAATCTTATCGCCGAACACGCTAAACTGATAATCGACAGTCGCGGTGTTTATCGTAAACCAATGACAAACGTGGTCAAAGCCTGACGAATATGATTTTACTCAACTGCATAACCAAACATGTCCCAGCCATCAGAGCATTAAGAAACAACGATCCCTCAATATATCCTCTTGTTATACTGGTCATATAAATAAAAAAGGGCCATTTAAAAAATATTTGCCCTTTTTATTGATCTGAATCTAAATCTTATTCTTCTTTTTTCTTGCTTGCTTTTTTCTTGGGCGCAGTTTCATCCGCGTCAGTTGGTTGTTTTTTTGCTTTTTTCGGCGTAGTTTCATCAACTGCATTTGGCTGTTTCTTTTGTTCTTTATCAGTCGCTGCTGCTTTCTTTTTAGATTTCGGCTCTTCTGGTTTTGCATCCGGTGCTGATTCCGATTTATTCTCTTTGTTCAATGATTCGGTCATCTTTTGAGTTTTAACTTGCGCTAATTCCTCAGTCCGCTTAACAAATTTATCGAACGTCACAATTCTTACATTAGTCTGCCTGATTTTTGATTTTAGACTCTTAACAAGAGGATCCCTTTGAACTTTTTCTTTGCTTATCCCTTTTTGATCTAATTGCTGCAATCGCAAGGCCAGTTTTTTTTCAAATATCCGGAGTTGTTCAATTCTTACATTTTTACTCTTTGATGCCATTTTTCTCTCTCCTTATGTTTTAAATATTTGGCATATTCAAATAGCAATATTTTTAATTTAAAGCTATAAAAATTATCATCATATATAAGATTAATTTTCTCCCTGAAATTATCATTATTTTTCATTTTATCTCCATAAATCCGATGACTTCAACATGACTTGTCTGCGGAAACATATCTACAGGCAGGAGGCTTTGCAACTCATAACCACATTCATTTAAACATTTCACATCTCGCGCCTGTGTAGCCGGGTTGCAGGAAATATATATAATCTTATCGGGTTGCAAATCTACAATTGCTTTTAACACTGCTTTTTCACAACCTGTACGGGGGGGATCAAGAACAATCAAATCAATTTTATCTCCCTGATGTAGAAATCTTCCCTTCAATATTTTTTCAATATCACCGTGAATAAATCTTACGTTTTTAAGACCCATATTTTCCGCATTTGCCTGCGCGTACTTTACTGATTTTTCATTTATTTCTATGCCTATAACATTTTTAGCATAAGATGAAAGAAAAATAGAAAAAATCCCGCTCCCGCAATAGGCATCAACAATGGTATCTATTTCATCGTTCCTGGTAAGACGGCAGACCTCATCAACCAATTTATCCGTTAGGTATAAATTGGCCTGAAAAAATCCATCGCGGGGCACCAAAAATTCCTTCCCCTTCACTATTCTGACAATTGATTCTTTTTTACCGGATTGATCGGCCAGACATTCTGACCAGATTATCAGTTGCGCGTCCTTATTATGCAGCAGCCGTTTATTTCCACGAAGAGCACGTAGTTTTTCATTAATTGTTTCTTCCATTATCTCGCAATTTTCAATATCAACCATTTTGTTGCCGGAAATATCTAAAAAACCAATTTCCCGTTTATCCGATACAACCTCTACATGATATTGAGCTTTACCCCGATAATTATAAATTCTGGGCGAAGCTATTACCTCTAAAACAGGAGGCTTTGCGATTTTACCGATTTTCCAAAAGGCTTCTTCTACCTGTTTTTTTTTGATGGTCAGTTGATATTCATAATCAAGGTGTTGATAGCAACAACCACCACATTTTTCATAATAACGACACAAATGTTTTGTCCGCAATGGAGATTGTTTTATTATTTTCAATATTCTGCCGCGTACAAATTTCTTTTTCAGTTGAATTATTTCAACTTCCAATTCATCGCCCGGAGCGGAAAATGGAACAAAAACAACCAAATTATTGATCCGGCCAACTCCTTCTCCGCCGAAGGCCACTGAATCAATTTTCATTATTACGCGATCTTTTAGCTGCAAAATAATTCTCCTTTTATATAGATAACATATAGCTGACGCGGCAGTCAAATCCGGATAGTATTTTTCTTTACAACTTGGCATAATATTGTTAATTAGGTTCTCAATCAAAAAAGGAATAAATAATTTTATGTGCTCACAAGATGTTGTAATAACTGTTCGTTGCACACGGCCTTATAAAAAGCTCCGGGAGCAATGCACACAAATATCGAGGAATGCGATGTAACGCAGCACATGGATTCTTTACGAGGTCGTTAAATGTCTTCAGGAAGAAAATCAATTCTTTGCCCTAATTGCCGCAAATTAATCAGCAGGGATGAACCTGCCTGCCCTTATTGCGGACTCATTCGTCCGGGTTTGCACAATACCGCCGGCGTTATTCGAAAAATATTTTTAGGTTCCGATCCCGTCAGAACAATTATTTACGTTAACATTGTTTTCTACGTTCTGTCGCTATTTTTGGGAGGAATTTCGACGGAAGGTTCTTTGAACTTCATGTCGCCATCAAGCCAAAGTCTTTTTTTATTAGGAGCAAGCGGCACTATCCCTGTTATAGGAGCACATCGCTATTGGACTTTAATTTCCGCTTCGTTTCTGCACGGCGGGATACTGCATATTGCCTTCAACATGATGGCGCTATATCAGCTTGGCCCCTTCGTTCTCAGGGAATTCGGCTTTCATCGTTTCATCAACCTCTATATTATTACAGGAATCTGTGGTTTCGCGGTTTCCGTATTATTTGGAGTACCTTTCACAATAGGTGCTTCCGCCAGTATCTGCGGTTTGATTGGCGCAATTATTTATTTCGGCAAAAGCCGCGGTGACCACTATGGAGAAATCATATATAAAGAGGCAATGGGATGGGTAGTAGGGTTGATAGTTTTCGGATTAATATTCAGCGGCATAAATAACTGGGCACACGGAGGCGGTATATTATCAGGAATAGGACTTGCCTTCCTCATGGGCTATAACGATAGCAAACAAGAAAGCGCCTGGATCAAGCTTTTGGCCTATGCCTGCATTCTGATTACGGTTCTCGTTTTAATCTGGGCGGTGGCAAATTCAATGTTAAACGTCAAAGAAATATCAATCTAGTAACATTATAAAAATAACAGGAGTATTACTGAATGTCTGATCAATCAAATTCTCCGCAGCCGACACTGCAAACCGGTGAGGAGCTATACGGATTTAAAGTTTTACGCGTAAAAGCATTTCCCGAAATCCGGGTTACTGCTTACGAAATTGAACACAAAAAAACCGGCGCCAAAGTTTTACACCTGCATTCATTCGACCGTGAAAATTTATACGCGATTGGTTTTCGCACTCCGCCATCTGATTCCACAGGGCTTCCGCATATTCTGGAACATTCCGTGCTAGCAGGCTCCGAAAAATATCCGCTAAAAGACGTTTTTAAAGAATTGATGCGTTCAACCCTGCAAACTTTTATCAATGCCTTTACTTACCCGGATAAAACGATTTATCCGGTGGCCAGCCAGATAAAAACGGATTTTTTCAACCTTGCCCGTGTTTATACCGATCTGGTATTGCATCCGCGGATGCTTATGGAAACTTTTCTTCAGGAAGGTCATCACCTTGAATTTACAACTCCGGATGATTTAGCCAGCGATCTGATTATTTCGGGCATAGTTTACAATGAAATGAAAGGGGCATATTCATCTTCTGATTCTCTGATCTATAAAGTCCTGCAAGAAAATGTCTATCCCGATAGCGTTTACGCTTTTGATTCCGGCGGAGATCCCGATGTAATTCCAACACTTACGTACGAACAGTTTCGGGAATTTCACCGCACTTATTATTCGCCGACCAACACGCGGTTTTTTATTTATGGCGACATTACAACATCCGAGCATCTCGTCTTTCTTTCTGAAATGCTCTCAGGCTTTGAACGCGTTGAAATAGACTCATCTATAAAAAGCCAGAAGCGCTTAACCGCTCCCCGCGTTATCCGAAGCACTTATCCCATAGGAAAAGATGAATCTCTCAAACACAAAACGATGGCAAACATTGCCTGGATGATGTCCGATAATACAGATTATGAAACTTCTTTGATTCTGGAAATTATATCCGCCCTGCTTGTGGGAAGCGCCGCCAGTCCCTTGCGCAAAGCATTGATAGATTCCGGTCTGGGGGAAGACCTGACGCCGGTAAGCGGTATTGAAGCCGATTTGAAGCAATTGATGTTTTGCGTGGGTTTAAGGAATACACAAAGTTCGGATGTGCAAAAGATTGAAAAGCTTATTTTTGACACATTGCAGAATATTGTCGAAAATGGCTTTGACAATGAATTGATAGAAGGCGTATTGCATCAGGTCGAATTTCACGGCAAAGAAATAGTTCGCGGCTCTTACCCTTATGGCATTGCGTTGATGGGTAACGTATTTCAGACATGGCTCTATGACGGCGATCCATTAATCGGTCTGGATTTCCCCCTGGCAATTAAAAATATTCGAGAGCGCTGGGCAGTTGATCCTCAAATTTTCCAGAAGATGACAAAACAATGGTTTGTGGATAATCCCCATCGCGTCCTGGCGATCATGGAACCTGATGCCGATTTCAATGACAAAAAAGAAAAAACATACCAAAATAAAATGGCGGAATTTAAATCATCGCTGCCGGAAAGTAAATTGGCGCAAATAAATGCTCAGGCTAAGGAGTTGAAGAAATTTCAATCGGAACAGGATTCGCCTCAGGCCGCGGCAACCATACCGAAGCTAAAACTGGAAGATATTCCGAAATCAATAGAAACTATTCCCACGCGAAATTCTTTAATCAGAAATGTGCCGGTCCTCGAACACGATATCTTTACCAACGGTATCGCTTATGTGGATTTGGCTTTTGATATAGCGCATGTGCCCGAAGAACTTCAGCCTTATCTGCCGCTCCTGGGCAAAATAATTACCGGAATGGGCGCTTCCGGTTTCAGTTATGAAGAAATGGCCAAGCGTATTGCCCTGAAAATGGGCGGTTTAGGTTATGATCTCTCCACAGGCTTTTCCGCTGACGCAGGCTCTACCTGGCAGAAGGTGATCATTTCCTTTAACGCGCTTTATCGCAATTTACCGGACGCGATAAATATCTTAAGCGATATTATTTTCGCAAGTGATTTAAGCGCGGAGGCACGAATGAAGGATTTAATATCCGAAAGGAAGAATAATCTGCAATCAGCGGTTGTCCCTTCCGGCCATATCTTTGCCAAAATGGCGGCAGGCGCAGCGCTTACCGTACCTGCTTATCGGGATGAACAATGGCATGGACGCACACAACTGAAATTTATTCAGAGCATAGCCAATGATTTTGGCCGCTCAAAACAAGTTTTGCGCGATAAACTGGAATTGTTACGAAAAATTATATTTAACAGGGAAAATCTTGTTATTAATTTAACCGCGGAAGATACAGGATTAAAGATTGTAAAAGATAATATTCCAGAACTTCTGGATAGACTGCCCGCCTCGGTAACGGCAAAGACAGAAGCAAAGCCATCGTTATTTCCCGTATCTGCGGGAATTTCCATCCCGGCACAAGTATCTTATGTCGCTTATGTTTTAAAAACGCCTGCTTATACTGATCAGGCTTCTGCTCTTTTGATGATTTCAGCCAAAGAGCTATCCAACAATTATCTTTACAAGCATATCCGTGTACAGGGCGGGGCTTACGGAGGCATGTCTTCTTTTGATCAATCGCTGGGACTGTTTTCTTTTCTTTCTTATCGTGACCCGCACATCGTCGAAACACTGCAAATATTCAAAGACGCGCAAGCTTTTTATTCCCAAAATGAAATTTCCACGGGTGAAATGGAAAAGGCAATTATAAGCACAATTGGAATGGTTGATAAACCATTAGATCCTGCAGGTCGCGGCTATATCGCCTTGATACGTAGTTTTGCCGGAATAAACGACGATATGCGACAAAAATTAAGAAATGGTATTTTGTCGGCAACTCCGCGAAAATTAAAAAACGCTTTAGTTGATTATTTTTCTTTGGCGGCAAAATCAGCCTCAGTAGCTGTATATTCCGCTCCAGAGAAGTTAAATGAAGCCAATAAGAGGCTGGAAGAAAAGCTTATCATGGAAAATCTTTCGGACGAGTAGCCAACATTAGCTTATTTCATAAAAAACGGCGGTTAAAGAAAATCTCTAACCGCCGTGAAAATCAAATTTGTTTTAATCAGAAATCTAGAAAGGGACAGTCTACGAAAATAATTGCTTATTGTTTTTCAGCCACATTTATACGCGCTATTGCCCGCGCCAACGCGGCACGCATTATTTCGTACTCGACGTCCTCTTTGGTCATCTGAGACAGACGAGATTCCGCTTTGTCCTTTGCTTGCAAAGCTCTGTCTTTATCAATACCGTCAGATCTTTCGGCTGTTTCAATCAATATTGTAACTTTACTTGAAGTAACTTCCGCATAACCGGTGTTCACAGAATAATAGGTCTTTTTTCCGTCTTTGATATAATTCAATTCACCAATGTCGACAGCGCTTAAAAAAGCCTCATGACCGCGCAACACACCGAATTCACCTTCCGCCCCGGGAATGGTAACTTCCTCAATCTTATCCGAAAAAACC
>Ga0326728_10018048_pt1 | contig 13998 bp, 13 predicted proteins | sample MB3enrmetagenome_FD_207602 | JGI IMG/M metagenome (GOLD analysis project Ga0326728, IMG submission 207602) | Lab enriched peat soil microbial communities from McLean, Ithaca, NY, United States - MB31MN | ecosystem: Environmental > Terrestrial > Soil > Wetlands > Peat | place: USA: New York...
CAGTTGTCAGTGGGGCGAATTCGCGAAGAAGGGGTAACAGCAGATTGGCGCTGCTGGAGACAATTCTTTTATGGATGGGAATCGGATGTGTGCTGTAAACTTGCAGCCGGTGGGGGCGTCTACCTGAGTGATGGCAGCCGGCACAGCAATGGAACCGATCATACGGGCCACGGCGGAGGAGATTGCCGCGCGAGAGCTGGAGACTGCCAACGATGAGTTTTCGCGAGTGGTGGAACGTCACCGGCCGCAGGTATTCAGGTTTCTGCTGGCATCCACGCGCGACCTGGACCTGGCGGAGACGCTGACGCAGGAGTGCTTTCTGAAGGCGCACCGGAACTGGGGCAGCTTCCGGGGCGAGTCGAGCGCGATGACGTGGTTGATGCGCATCGCGATCAACCTGCAGAAAGATCATTGGCGGAACCGGCGGATGCAGTTCTGGCGGCAGACGCGGACCAACGCGGTGGACCTGGACGAGGCCAGCGAGTGGCTGCCAAGCGGCGAGAGTTCCGCGGAACGGCAGTTGCTGGCGCGGGAGCGGGTCGGCCAGGTTTGGAGGGCTGTGAAAGGCCTCAGCGAGAGGCAGCGAACGGTTTTTCTGCTGCGCTACGTGGAGGAGCAGGAGTTGGGCGAGATTGCGCGGGCCACCGGGTTGAGCGAGGGCACGGTGAAAGCGCACCTTTCGCGGGCGCTCACAAGAGTGCGCGCGGAGCTTGGGGGCGGGCGATGAGTTCTAGAGTGGGATTTGGAGACAGGCGGGAAGAGCCGGCGGAACGGAGCCGGCAGCTGGAGCCAGTTGCGGACGAGAAGCTGGATTTGGTGCTGGGGCAGGCGCTGGAGGATTTCCGCCTAAGCGTACATGCCTGGAGCGAAGCAGCGTATAGCCGGCCCCGGACAGTGGCGCAGGTTGTGCGACGGCGGAGTTGGCGGCTGGCGGCGGGCTGGGCGCTGGGGCTGACCTTGGCGGCAGGCGGCGTCTCTGGAATGGTCTTCGAGCGGCATCAGCGCCAGGAGCTGGCGCGGGCGGCCGAGCAGCAAAGGCTTGCTCAGGAACGGCAGAGGTTGGTTAGCGAGCAGCAGGCTCGGGAAGAAGAAGAGGATCTGCTGGCCAAGGTAGACAGCGATGTATCGCGTGGCGTTCCAAACGCCATGGAGCCTCTGGCTCAATTGATGGCTGAGGACGAGCGCAAGTAAACGAACCGGGAGAGAACGATACTGAGGTAAACCCTGAGAAGTTAATAGGTGGAGGAGAGGGCAATGAAGGGAAGCATGGCGGTGCGGTTGGGGTTGGCGGTTGCGAGCGTATTGATGGCGGGATCGGCGCTGGCGCAAGGACCGGCGGGCGGAGGAGGCGGCATGGGCATGGGTGAGCATCGGCCTCCGATGGAGCGGGCGTTCGGGCCGCAGGGCGACCATGGGCGCTGGTGGAACAATCCGCGGTTGGTGGCGGAGTTGAAGTTGACCGACGAGCAGCGAAAGGCGATGGACGGTATTCTGCTCGAACATCGGGAGAAGCTGATCGACCTTCGCGCCAGCCTCCAAAAGGCGGAGTTGGAGCTGGAGCCGCTGGTCAAGGACGACCAGCCCAACGAGGGCAGAATACTGGCCCAGATCGACAAGGTGGCGCAGGCGCGAGCGGAGCTTGAAAAGGCAAACGCGCGCTTCCTGCTGGCGATTCGCGGCAAGCTCACGCCCGATCAGTGGAAGCAGGTGCAGGCCCTGCGCGACCGTCGTGGGCAGCAGGGACGCGGCTGGGGACGCGATGGCCAGGGTGGTCCGGGCGGGCCGGGACGCGAAGGCTGGAAACCCGGCGGCCAGGGACCGGGCGCGCAGGGACCGGGCGGCCAGTTCCACCAGTATCATCACCAGTTGCCTCCTCCTCCTCCCGCTCCGCCGGGTGCGGCGCCGGCAGCTCCGGCGCCTCAGAGCATGGTTGACGACGGCGCCGAATCGGACGCGGCCGCGCTGGCCGGCACGGGAGACGTGCAGTAACAGGAGATTCACGACAGGCTTACAGGCAGAGAGCAACTACGGTTGATGTTCATACCGATGGCGGCAAGGGGCGATCCTCTTGCCGCCGATTTTTTTGCCGCGCTGTGCTCCCGTGTGAGCGGTTGCGTGGGCTGAATTGGCCTTTCAGCTTGATTCCGGGCACCGCAACGGCCTTGGCGGCTGGATCGAATCGGGACAAACCCCTGGAGCGCAACAGAACAGCGATTGAAGCGGGTTGGGACAGTGATTGGAGCGTCCTGGGACAGCGGGTGAACGGAACCGGGACAGGTTGAATCGAGGGGCGACAGTGGGGATCGGGAGCGTTCCTGGAATTTATGACTAAAGTTATTTCCGCGGGGACCGATGAAAGGTGTGGATGCGAGAACGCTCATCCGGTTGTTGCGGAGAACCTGGCGGAGGGAAAGATGCACCGCGGGAACGAGCGCGATTGAAGGCATCCTGAAATGGAGTCCTCCCATGGCCCTCGGTGTTTTGAACAATCTGTCGGCGATTCAGGCGGCGAACAACCTGAACAACACGAACAACAGCCTGCAGACGGTCTTGCAGCAGTTGTCGTCGGGGTCGAAGATCAACTCGGGAGCGGACGACGCCGCGGGGCTTTCGCTGGTGAACGGCCTGGAGGCCAACCAGACCGCTCTGACCCAGTCGGAGACGAACGCCACCGAGGGCGTGGGGCTTTTGGATGTGGCCGACGGCGCGCTGTCACAGGTGACCAACCTGCTGGACCGCGCCATCACGCTGGCCACCGAAGCCTCGAACGGCACCCTCAACAGTACCCAGGAGGCGGCGGCTAACCAGGAGTACCAGTCGATCCTTTCGGAAATCAATAACATCGGATCGACGACCACCTACAACCAGGAACAGGTCTTTGCCGGCAACACCATCGCCATCTACACCGGCGACTCTTCGACCACCGGCTCGTCGATCGACGACCTGTACATTCGCCCGCTGTCCTCATCCAACGTGGGCGACTCCAACGGCGTAATCTCGTACAGCAGCGGCGCGAACAACGTATTCGTCGACCTGTCGAAGGACGGCACCAACGCGTCGATCAGCGACAGCCTCGGCGGTACCTCGACCACCATCGACGTGAGCTATCTGACCAAAGGAACGGGCGGCTCGGTGGTGACCGCAACCGCGCCCATCACCGTGGGCTCAGGCACCAGCTACGCCAATACCGCCAAGGGCTTGATCGACGCCATCAACAACTCGGGCCTGGGCCTGAGCGCCAGCTTTGCGACGGCGCAGCAGGCAGGAACCGCGGCCGTCAATACCGCGGAAGCGGCCAACGGCACCACCGCCGGCACGGGCTCCGATACCGGCATCGAGATCTCCGGAACGGGCCTGGGAACGGGCACCAACGGCGCGGGAGTGGTGGGCGCCCTCTCGGTCAACGCCAGTACGGATCTGCTGGGAGGCACGCTGACCATTGTGGGCTCCGACGGCAAGACCCACACCGTCACACTGGGCGCGGCCAACTCCACTGACACGCTCTCGAACCTGGCGGCAACCATCAACACCGACGACCTGGGCGTGACGGCCTCCGTAAATGGCGCCGGCACCATCCTCACCTTCACCACGGCGAACTCCGCCGTGTCCGTCGCCGGCGCAAACATTACTGACACAATTCAGTTTCCCGACACGATAACCCCGGCCGCCACCGTTGTGACCGCCGCGGCCGGCGGCGCGATCGGCACCCTGGTGCTTACCAACAGCAGCACCGACGACCTGACCGGCTCAATCACCATTGATGGGTACAAGGGAACCAACCATACGTTCGCCCTCGGCACGCCGGGATCGACGCAAACCCTTGCCCAACTGAATGCGACCATCAATGCCTACGCCGCTGCCAACCCCAACTTCGGCGTGACCGGGTTGATCACCGGCGCGGGCAAGACATTGACGCTCACGGCGGCCGCGGCAGGCACCGACATATCATCCCTTGCATGGGCTGCGCTGGGGGCCACCACTCCCATTCCCGTCGTCGCTGCCTTGACCAGCACGCCCACAACCGGCACCTCATACTACAGCCAGGTGGGCCTGTTTGGGGTGACAGCCAGCGCCGACCCCCTCACAGGCACCCTCACGATCGGTCAGAACACCATCGTTCTTGGCGCGGCCGGATCCACCGCCAACATCGCCGAGCTCGCCACCTACATCAACGACGGCAAGTACGGAGTCACGGCCACGCTCAACACCGCCGGAAACCAGATCACTTTCACATCGGCAGACTCTGCCATGACCTTTGGCGGATCGCCCGTCGACAACGGCTTTGCCGATCCTGTATCCACGTTTGGCAATGCCGACGATTCCGAATACTACAACGTGGGGATCACAGGCGCCATAACGGATTCCAGTACCGGGGGCGGGGCCGCGGTCACCGGCATGACCACAGACACCAACGGCACCGGCGGGACAGCGACTATCAGCTACTCGGACGGCACCGGCGCCAACCTGAGCAACACCGATCTGAATAACCAGCCCGATGCGGAGACCGCTCTGACGGAGATCAACGTGTCCATCAGCGCGGCGGCGGCTCTGGACGGCTATGTGGGCGGCCAGATCAACACGTTGAACGCCATCAGCCAGGTGATGAGTACCCAGCAGGAGAACGTGGTCTCGGCGCAAAACGCGATCCAGGCCACAGACTATGCCTCGGCGACCTCGAATATGTCGAAATACGAGATTCTGAGCCAAACCGGCATCGCCGCGTTAGCGCAGGCTAACAGTGTGCAGCAGGAAGTTACCAAGCTCTTGCAGTAAAGGCTTAGCAAGACTGCAACACCTTCAAGACAACCCAGGGACAGGGCGGCGGCAGGGGGCAACCTTTGCCGCCCATTTTTTGCATGGGTCAGGGATCGGAGACCAGGCCCGTTGGCGGCGCGACACCCAGGTCGCAAAGACGATCTTGAGACCTGGGATACATTTACTCGCCTTTGTCGGTCTGCGTGGTCAAATAGCGCTCGTAGCCGATCTCGGCAATCTGGTGCAACTGGGCTTCAAGCCAGTCCACGTGCTCTTCCTCGTCCTTGAGCAGCTTGACAAAGAGATCGCGCGAGCCGTTGTCCTTTTCGTCCGCTGCGATCCGGACAGCTTCGTTGTACAGAACAACGGCGCCCAGTTCGAGCTTCAGGTCCGACTCGATCATCGCCTTGACGTTCTGGCCAACGGACAGGGCCAGCGGCTCCATGCTCGGCGTGCCATCCAGGAAAAAGATGCGCTCGATGAGCGACTCGGCGTGCTTCATCTCGTCGATGGACTGCTTCTTGATGTACTTGGATAGCCGGTCGTATCCCCAGTTCTCGCACATTTCGGCGTGAACGAAGTACTGGTTGATGGCGGTGAGCTCTTCGCGGAGCGCACGGTTCAACTGCTCGATGACCTTCGGGTTGCCCTTCATGCCGACGATTCTACAAGAGAATGGAGCGATTTGTAACCAGGAAATCTCAAGACGCGCGGACCGGCTGCGCCCATCGCTGGGGCGGAACGCCCGGGTTCCCAGTCCGGTGCTATAATCCCTCGCATAATGTCAAGCCAGCCAGAATCCATCAATGGTCCCGCGGGCACCCCTGCGCCACCGGGCCTGCCGCAGATATCTCTCGCAAGCAAGGAAGATCAAGACGCCACGAGAGTTTGCTACTACTGCTGCACGATGATTGTCGGCAAGCGTTACCGCGTAGGCCCGAATCTGGCTTGCGGCAGCTGTGTTGCAAAGATAGCTGCGCGCGCCAAAGCTGCTGCCATTGCGGCGGCTTCTGGCACTACAGGTACCGGCACAGTTGGTACCGGTCCGGTTGCTGCCGGCGCGGTTGGCGTGAGCACAGCTAACGTGAGCACGGTAGGCTCTGCCATGGCTGGCGCTGCTCTGCCAGGTGCTGGCGCAGTTGGAACAGGCACGGTTGGTGTTGTTACTGCGGACCCGGTTCAGCCCACCGGCGAAGAGGGATCCTTCATCCAGGGCCTCGTGCTGGGCGTCATTGCCGCTGCGGTGGGGCTGGCCTTTTACGCCGCATTTACCATCATCACGCACTTCTACGTTGGCTACGTGGCGCTGGCCGTGGGCTGGTAGGTGGGCTCGGCCATTAAGTTTGGTTCGAAGGGCGTGGGCGGACCCAAGTATCAGATCGCCGCCGTAGCGCTGACCTATGCGGCCATCTCGCTGGCCGAAGTTCCCATCCTCGTCGCACGAGCCATGGAGCATGGAGCTTCCGAAATAGACTGGGCAGGCATGGCGCCTAAGCTCATTCTTTGGGGGATCGCCTCGCCATTCCTCGAACTGCAATCCGGGGTTTTCGGCATCATCGGCCTGGTAATTCTCTTCGTAGGCCTGCGCATCGCCTGGAGAGTCACAGCTGCCAAACGGCGGGTCGCCAGCGCGTGATAGCCGGCTGACAGGCGCACACTTATTTCGCGCCGCCAGCCGCTCCGGCGGCGCCGATTTCAGTCGGCCCGCCATGAGGCGGACGCGCATCCTGACGCGCGCGGTTCTTTCCGCTTTGGCCGCGGCCGAGGTGGCCCATGTGGGAATCCAGCATTAGTCGCGCGCCTCGCCGATGGCGCGGCCGGTCTCGACGCGCGAGGCCCTCAGCAGCCGCGCAATTTGCTTGAGATGAAGCTGCACGGCATAGGCGCGCAGAATCTCGGCCTGCGAGAACTCGATGCCCGTGGGTCGCGCCGCGGTCATGCGGGCTTCGAGCTGGGCGATGTCCTCCTCCAGATTCATCGGCGGCGGCACATGGAAGCGCCATTCGCGAATGCATCCGGACACATGCTGGAATGCGGTGCGAATATCTCCTGTCAACTGTCCGAGGGCGGGCTCCAGTTGTTGCGCGTAGCCAAACTCATTGGTGTCCTTCACTGAGAACTCCAGCGCCACCAGGGCGTCGAAGACCGAGCGGCCAAACTGCGAGAGTGTTCCCAGCCCCTCGCGCCAGCCTGGACCGCCCGAGGGCTCGTTGCGCGCGGCCTCCAGCAACTGGTTGTTGCCGCGCAGCATGGCCAGCGCATCCTCGCGCAGCGCGGACAGATTCCCGGCAGGCGCGCCGCGAAAGCCCTCGAGAATCGCATCGAAGAACGCGCCCAGCACCTGATACTCCCGCGCCAAGCCGTCGCGCAACCGCAGCCGGGCGCGGTCGGGCAACACCAGCGTGGTGACGGCGAGGGCCACCACGATGCCCAGCACCACCTCGACCACGCGGTCCAGCGCCAGTTCCCAGCGCGGCCCCGACTTTTGCACCAGCATGACGATGGCGATGGTGACCCCGGCCAGCCGCGAACTGCTGCGCAGGCCCAGCAACCCGCAGACAATCACCGCTGCCAGCACGGCCAGAATGAAGTTCCATGGAAGGATGCCGAAGAGCGAAAACGAAAAGCCGAACACCGCGCCGATCAGCGTGCCCAGAATGCGATCGCGCGAGGCATTCACGGTTGCACCCATATTCGATTGGAGCACGATGATGGCGCTGATCGAACCCCAGTAACCGTCGTGCAGGCCAAAGCGCATCGCCAGGCCCCAGCTGAGGCCGGCCGCCAGCGCGGTCTTGCCGGCGTGGACGAGAAGCCGCTGACGCTCCATGGAAAGAAGCCCGAAGCGCTGCTTCCGTTCCAGGCGCAGCTCGATCGCCGGCTCCTGCTCGGAGGGCGTGTTGTCCGGCTTCATGCGCATGGATTGCATTCGCTTGGGAAGATCCTCATGAATACAGAATGACCGATTCCGGCCGGTCGCGGCGGTGACCACTCTCACGTCCTGCCCGGACAATCTCAAAGGCTGCCGGTCGCCCGCAGGCTGAAGACAGCTCGAACCGCCATGCTCGTTTAGCATGGAATCGAGGCGCCCGCATCGATCGGGCAGAGTAACCCCATGCTGCGAGTCGGATATCCTGCAACCTTCGCCGCCGAGCTGTTGAGCGATTTTCCCCCGGGAGTCGAGCTCATTCCGCTGTCGGATTCGCCCGAGGGCGAGGTCGAAATCGACGTGTGGATCACCGACCCCCTGGTGCCGCGCGCCATAAGGATGTGGCCGCGCCTCCGCGGGGTGCGCCTGGTGCTTTCGACCATGGCGGGAACGGAGTGGATTCCCGGCATGGTGGGGCCGCGCGTGACCATCTGCAATGCCCGCGGCGCTCACAACATCTCCACGGCCGAGTGGACCATAGCCTCGATTCTGGCCATGCTGAAGTACTTTCCGTTTTACCTCGATGCGCAGCGGGACGGCCTGTGGAAGCGCCGCTTCGAGGCCCCCGCGCGCTACGCCGGCATCACCGGGGACGCGCGTCCGCTGTACCCGCCCGTCATGCTCGAGGAGCTGACCGGCAAGACGGTGCTGCTGGTGGGCTATGGCTCCATCGGCAAGGAGATCGAGCGCATGCTCGCGCCCTTCCGCGTGAACCTGCTGCGCGTGGCCCGCAACGCCCGCACTGAGCCTCTTGTTCGCGCGGTCGGGGATCTGGACAGCTTGCTTCCAAAGGCTGAGATTGTGATCCTAATTCTGCCTTCCACGCAGGAGAGCTTCCGGCTGATAGGTGCGCGCCAGCTTGCCTTGATGCCCCAGGGCGCGTTACTGGTGAATGCCGCGCGCGGGCCGGTTGTGGATACCGATGCATTGGTTGCCGCGCTGCAATCGGGCAGGATTCGCGCCGCCCTCGACGTCACCGACCCAGAGCCGCTGCCGCAGGGCCACCCGCTGTGGAGCTGCCCCAACCTGCTGCTCACGCCCCACATCGCCGGATCGAGCCCGCAGTTCGCTCCGCGCTCGCTGGCCATCGCCGCCGCCGAGCTGCGCCGCTACATCGACGGCCAGCCGCTCGAAAACGTGGTTCAGGCCGGGGTGTGAGAACCAGCCCTAAGACACAAGCGCTTAGCCAGGTTTCTTGATAAGCAACAAGAATGCGAGTTCAACAAAAAGGGCAATCGTAAGTATTGTGCGAACCCACCCTAGCCGCAAAAACAAAGACGTGGCGAGGGTGGGGCACCCAGAGTTTCATCCCTCGCGGGTTGGCGAAGCCGGTGGGGTGCTAGAGGGTTCACACTGAAGGCACCGCCGCTCTCTCAGCTCAGCGGCGCCAGGTGCTTGGTGTTCTGGTAGGTGTAGACGATGCGGTGGGCGACGGTGATGGTGGAGAGCGCGGCCAGCACCCACAGCACCGGGGCCATTACGCCCCAGTGGTTGAAGAGCGCACCCAGAATGATCAGCACGATCCGCTCCGGGCGCTCCATGAAACCCACCTTGCATTGGCCGATGAGAGCCTCGGCGCGGGCGCGTGTGTAGCTGACCATCAGCGAGGTCACCATGACGAAGGCCACCAGCACCACATACCTGAACCGGTTGATGCGGCCGTAGTAGACCAGCAGGCCGAAGAACAGCACCACGTCGGAGTAGCGGTCGATCACCGAGTCGAAGAAAGAGCCGAAGACAGTGACCTGATTGTTGCGCCGGGCCACGCGGCCGTCCACCATGTCGAAGATGCCGGCGCCGAAGATCACCATGCCCGCATAGAAGAACATGCGCCCCGAGTTGCTGGCGTTGGCATGGCCAAACAGCACCGCGGCCACAATGTTGATGACCAGGCCGATGAATGTGAGCACGTTGGGGGAGATGCGGGTGAGCGCCAGGCCATGCACAATGTGGTCGAGAAGCCAGCCGCAGGCACGGCCAAATTCGCTTGTCCAGGTCATTCCTAACTTCCTAGCTTCTCTGCGCCGGCGGCGGCGCCATTCTCCGCTTCGCCCGCGCCCACTTCATCGTGAATGGTGGTCAGTTTCAGTATCTCGAGTTCGCGCTTGCCGTTGGGGGTGACGATGGTGGCGATGTCGCCCACGCGCTTGCCCACCAGCCCGCGGCCGATCGGCGAGGTGGTCGAGATCAGGCCTTTGACAACGTCGGACTCCTCGCTGGTTACCAGCCGGTAGACAATCTCCTCGTCCTTGGTCGAGTCGAAGACCACCACCGTGGAGCCGAAGCCGGCCTTGTCCCTGGGAATGTTGGTCAGGTTCACCAGCGAAAGCTCGGCCATGCGCCGCTTGAGCTGGCCCAGACGGGCGTTGACAAAGTCCTGCCGCTGCCTGGCCATGTGGTATTCGGCGTTCTCCGACAGATCGCCCATCGCCACGGCCTTCTTGATTTCAGCGGGAAGCTCGTGGGAGAGCTCGTGCTCAAGGATAGCGATCTCGGCGAGAAGCTGCTTCTTTATGTGTTCGGGCATCCAGGGTCCAGGGCGGGGGGCGGGATTGCTCCATCCGCGAAAGATAAAAAACTTCGACATCCCATTATACGCGGGCGAGGGAGACCAGGCTTAGGCGGGCAAGGCTGCCCAGGCTGCGGAAGAGGCGCCTCGCGGGCAACCGAATCCGGCCGCCCCTCATCCTAGCTACTTAGTTGTGAGTACATTCCGGGCGACCCACCCCCCAGGGCCGCGCAGGGTTCAGGGGTTCATGGCGACAATTCTGTTGGTAGACAGCGATCCCCTCCAGGCGCATCTGCGCAAGTCGATCCTGGAACGGCGATTCCGCGATGTGCAGCGGGTGGGTGATGCCGCCGAGGCTCTGTGCCTTGTGGAGCAGCCCCAATTTGCGGCTGGTCTTGGCCTGGTCATCTCAGGAAATCACATGCAGGGCATCGGCGGTCCGGCGTTTGTGGCGGAAGTGCATCTGCGGATTCCCTCGCTGCCGGTCCTGGTGATGGGCAACAGGGGCGAAGTGGCCGCCGACTATGCCGGTGAGTTCGTGCGCTTCCTTCCCAGGCCTGTCGCAGGCGAAGAGATGCTGGCTCTGGCAGGCGAGATGCTTGCGCTGAACGAGTTGAAGACATCCTAGGCCCAGTTCGTTGCTGGCGCAGAGAACAAGGTCAGGCTCAGTCGAGCGGGGAATCCCGCCGGAGGCCGATCCATCTCTGAGGGGAAGTTTCTTCAGCCCCGGCCGGCGGAATTCCGCGCCCCATCCCGAATACCCGCCGAACGGTGCGGATTGACAGAAACGCCGCTCGTCCAATGCAGGTCGAGAAGGCCCACCTTTGTGTGATTCAATGTTACATACTCGGTAACCTGCATTCATATCTCATGTCATGTCATTTCAAGTCTGCCGTCATGTCATATCCCACGAAAGATACGCCAGAATTCTTGACCTGCGCGAGCGTCCACAGTAAGCATGAAGATGTAACTCACACATCAGATATGCCCGGTACCGCCTATATTGCCAGCGCGGCAGCGAGCATCAAGGAGATGGGATGATGAAGTTCTTCGTTCGCGCGCTCGGTTCGGTATTCTTGGGCCTGGTCTTCGCTTCCACTGCATATGCCGATGGAATCACTCTCAGCGGCGACTACCCGGGCGGCTATCTTTTTTACGCGTTCACCTCGACGAGCGCGATCACCGCGCCGGGCCCAACGGGCCAGATCGTCACGACGGCCCCGGCCGCCTACAATGAGCCTGTCGCTCCCTACACGTCAACCGTCACGATCGGCGGAAATACCGTACCCGTATATCTCATTTGCATGGACATCAATAACCCGACGGGCGTCGGCAACTTCTACCCCGGCACCTTTTATACGGCCGCGACCATCTCAGGAGTTTCGGGCCAGGCGTCGCTCGCCATCAATTCGGAGGTGTCGTGGCTAGCCGACCAAATGGCCGGCTACTCTCCAAATGTCCCCGCTAACGCCAGCATCACTGGGCCCATTTCAATGGCCATCTGGGAGCTTGAGTTTCCCACCTCGACCGATTGGGACAAATCTACAGGGGGCGCCGATCCCATCGATCAGGCTGCGCAGATCTGGATTGACAGGGCCTCTGCCGCGGTGATTGGTGGCTACCAGCCCGACAGCGCGTTTTTCATCCCCAACGACCCTTCTATACAGCGCTTCGTTGCAATTTCGGAAACATCCACGCCTGGGACTGCTGGCGCCGGAGCCGGGGACGCTGGGAATGATGGGCGCCGGACTGCTGGGACTGGTTGGCATGTTGCGCCGCAAACTCGCGCGGTAGGCCGCTCGCTTTTGGGTCATTTCGTTAACACAGAACGGCTGGAGCAGTCATCCCCTGCTCCGGCCGTTTTTCTTTGCCTCCAAGGGCAGAGCGTCCGGCTGGGGGTATCGGCTTGCCGCCAGACGGATAGGCGCTTCCCACGTAACCTCCGTTGAGGGGTGGATCTTTCGGCCTGGAGGAGATCGCACAGAACACGGCTTCGCTGATTTTGCGGCAAACGGATGTGGTTCGCCGAATGAGCAGGGTCCTATTCCCATCCTCACCTCCTCCCAAGGTGTGAGCCAAATCACACGCAAAGCGCCTATCATGGATTGAGAATTACTTGGCTGGGAGACCGCTGAGGCTCCCGGCACGCGTGCGAGAATCGTCTTGGAGCCTTCATGGCAGCGTTTGGCAGTTTTGCTCTCCTCATAGCCCTGGCGCTGGCCGGCTACAACCTGCTGGCCGGAACGCTAGCCCTGCGGCTGATTGCGACCGGGCAGGCGACCCGCATCTCGCCGGAGCGGCTGGCGGATACGGCGCGCCGGGCCGGGATCGCCAGCTTCGCCGCTGTCACCGCGGCCGCCTTCGCGCTGGTGTGGTCGGTCTTTACCAACGATTTCTCCATCGCTTACATCCTGGAGCACTCGAACCGCGCCCTGCCCGCCGCTTACAAGTTCTCGGCGCTGTGGAGCGGCCAGGAGGGCTCGCTGTTGTTGTGGGCGTGGCTGCTGGCGGCTTACGGCTTTGTTCTGCGGCTGACACACAAGACCGACGTCAAGCTCTACGCCTATGCGGGCACCATCCTGGCCGGAATCCAGGCGTTCTTCCTGGCCATCCTGTGCTTCGCCGCTCCGCCCTTCGCGCTCTTCCAGGGAGCGATTCCGGACGACGGCAACGGGCTGAATCCGCTGCTCCAATACCCGGAGATGGTGATTCATCCGCCCATGCTTTACCTGGGCTACGTTGGTTTCTCGGTTCCCTTTGCTTTTGCGCTGGGAGCGCTGATGATGCGCTATCCCGGAGAAAAGTGGATCAAGGTTACGCGCGTCTGGACGATGGTGACCTGGCTGTTCCTCACCTGCGGCATCTTTCTGGGCATGCACTGGGCCTACGCCGTGCTGGGGTGGGGCGGCTACTGGGGCTGGGACCCGGTGGAGAACGCCAGTTTCATGCCCTGGCTCACCGGCACAGCCTTTCTTCACTCCGTGATGATGCAGGAGAAGAAAGGCATGATGAAGAGCTGGAACGTGTGGCTGATCTTCTCCACCTTCCTGCTCACGCTGCTGGGCACGCTGCTGACCCGCGCCGGCCTGGTCAGCTCGGTCCACGCTTTTGCGCAGTCTTCCATCGGAACGTGGTTTGTGGTCTTCATGGGGGTTGTGCTGGCGGTGTGCATCTTCACGTATATCTTGCAGCGCAGCCACTTGCAGAGCGAGCACCATCTGGAGTCCCTAGTGAGCCGCGAGTCGAGCTTCCTGTTCAACAATCTGGTGCTGCTCACGGCTTGCTTTGTGATTCTGTGGGGAACGCTGTTTCCCATCCTGAGCGAATACGTGGAGGGCAGCAAGGTCACGGTGGGCGCGCCGTTTTACAACCGGGTCGCGATTCCCATCGGGCTGTTTCTGCTCTTCCTGACCGGCGTTGGCCCGCTGCTGCCGTGGCGGGCTGCGTCCTTGCGCGCCATACGCCGCAACTTTGTGCTGCCTTCGATTGCGCTCTGGGCCACGGTGATCGTCTGCCTGGTTGCGGGTGTGCGGCCGTGGAAGGATGGCGCGCTGGACACCGGCAACTTCTACGCGCTGGTGGCCTTTGCGCTGAGCGCGGGCGTGCTGACTGCCATTCTGAGCGAGTTTCTGCGCGGCGCCGGGGTGATTGCGCGGCAGACCGGGCGCAACCTGATTGTGGGCGCCTGGCTGCTGACGCGCAGGAATACGCGCCGCTACGGCGGCTATATCGTCCATATCGGCGTGGTGATTATCGTGATCGGGCTGGCCGGCGCAGCCTTCAACCGCAGCGTGGAGAGCGAGAT
>Ga0326728_10018049_pt1 | contig 13998 bp, 8 predicted proteins | sample MB3enrmetagenome_FD_207602 | JGI IMG/M metagenome (GOLD analysis project Ga0326728, IMG submission 207602) | Lab enriched peat soil microbial communities from McLean, Ithaca, NY, United States - MB31MN | ecosystem: Environmental > Terrestrial > Soil > Wetlands > Peat | place: USA: New York...
TGCATTTCCGCCTCGACGATCTGGTGAACCTGCTGGAACATTGCGGATTCGAGATGCTTCGGGTGAAGCACTTCTCGCTGCGCGACAACCCGGCGGGCCTGGCCACCAGCCTCGCGCCATCTCTGGATCCCATGGCTCGGCGCGTCCGTCAGACGCCGGAGAGCCCGCGGATGCGCATGTTCCGGGATCTTGTCTATTTCGCCCTGATGTGCGCCGTGACGCCGCTGGCCATGCTGGAAGCGGCGTGCCGCGCCGGCTCCACGGTCATGGTGGAAGCGCGAATCCGCAAGTGAAGGTGGCACAGACTTCAGTCTGCGTGGGCCGATTTTCAATCGGCGTCGGAGTCGGGTTAGAAACCCTCTGCAGGATGCAATCCTGCCCCACATCGCAAACATGACTTATCGCACCCTGGAACGCCTCCTCCCCGGCCCGCTCCACCGCTACCTGCTTTTTTTCGAAGCCGAAATCGAACGCGCCGTAGCGGCGTTTGCGGATTCGCTGCCTGCGGCTGCCCGCGTGCTCGATGCCGGCGCCGGCGAATGCCAGTACGCGGCGCATTTCCGCCGGCACCGGTATGTCGCGGTGGATCTGGGCATTGGCGACACCGCGTGGAACTATCGGGAGCTGGACGTGATCGCCGATCTGACGGCCCTGCCGTTTCGTTCCGCGTCGTTCGACGCCTGCCTGAACGTGGTGACGCTGGAGCACGTGAAGGAACCTGCGCTCGCGCTGGCGGAAATGGCGCGGGTGCTGAAGCCGGGCGGCCGTCTGCTGTTGATTGTGCCGCACGAATGGGAAGTGCATCAGGCGCCGCACGATTATTTCCGCTACACGCGCTATGGCGTCGCCTGGCTGCTGGAACAGGCTGGTCTTGCGGCGCTCGAAATTCGGCCGGTGGGGGGCTGGTTTCGTCTGATGTCGCGCCGGCTGCTCAACGGCCTGCAGTTTTTTCCCGGTCCGCTGATGGTGGTTGCGGCATTTTTCCTGGCGCCGCTCGCGCTGGTGCTGCCGTGGGGTGACGCGCTGGACCGCGACCGCAACTTTACACTGGGATACATATGCACTGCGCAAAAGCCCGGCTAGCCGGCACCGGGCGGAGCCGCCCACAGTGCGAGGGGAGTAAAGCCGGCGGTCCGCTCCGTTGTGCCGGCGTTTACTTAGTAGTCGCTTCAGCGCTTCTTGCGCTCCCCGTCGCCGCCGCGGATTTCAGCGGTGAGCGTGCTCTCGAATACACCAGCCACGCGGTGTCCTTCGGCCCGCGGCCGGCCGGCTCCGTAGCCCTGCGGAATCTGCGCGCATACATTGAGGCTCAGCTCCGCCTGCTTCACTGCCAGGTTTCGGAAGACACTTTCACCGCGCGCACACCGGATGGACCGGTGGAGATGAGAAACATCATCGCCCGCTTCCCCGGCCGGTCGGGCCAGGCGCTGGTGGTCAGCGGCCACTACGATACGAAGAAGCTCCCTCGGTTCGTCGGCGCCAACGACGCTGGGTCCTCCACCGGGTTCCTGCTGGAGCTGGCGCGCGTGGTGGCCGCCCGCAGGTGGAACGACGACATCTACATTGTCTGGCTGGACGGAGAGGAGGCGGTTCACGACTGGTCGGACACCGACAGCACGTACGGTAGCCGCCATCTGGCCCAGCGATGGTTGCATGACGGGACGCTCGCGCACGTGCGCGCCCTGATCAACGTGGACATGGTTGGCGACCGGGACCTCGATATCGTGTACGAAACGAACTCCACGCCGGATCTGTTGAACCTGGTGTGGAAATGCGCCAGCGACCTGGGTTACGGCAAATACTTCACCAACATCCAGGGGCCGATCGAGGACGACCACCTGCCGTTCCTGCGCGCCGGCGCGCAGGCGCTCGATATCATCGACTTCGATTACGGGCCATCGAATTCCTGGTGGCACACCCCCGCCGACACCATGGACAAACTGAGCGCGCACAGCTTTCAGGTAGTGGGAACCGTGGTGATGGAGGCGCTCAGCCGGCTCGATTAACCGCCCGTCAGGAAATAACCATGCCCGTTCGTGGTGCGGTTCACAGACTGAAGTCTGCCACTTTTCCAGGAAGCATCTCGGCACATGGTGGCGCGGGCTTCAGCCGGCTTGAGCCGGTGTAGCCTGGCATGGTTATTTCCCGACGAGCTCTAACTGCAGCCGAGCACGCCCGAACGAAGGATACCGGCTCCGCACTCCTCGACGGTTTCGCAGCGGCAGCGGGTCTGCAGCTTTCTCAACAGGTTCTTCATACTCCTGAGGCGTTCGATTCGCGCATCCAGCTCAGCCAGCTTCACTCGAGCGATGCCACGCCAGCGGGCCGACATCGCCGAGCCCGGAATCGCGCCCAGCAGCAACTGCCTGATTTCCTGCAGCGTGAATCCGGCCTCCTGCCCACAACGCAGCACCGCGAGCCGATGGACCGCGCCGGCATCGTAGCGGCGCTGACCGCCGATCCGCCTGGCAGGAGCAAGAACGCGGATCTGCTCATAGTAACGGATCGCCGAAGGCCGCAATCCAGCCTGGCGCGCCACCTCGGAGATAGAGAGCTGCGTCATATGTCCAATTGTAGGCGGCGAAAAAGCGCTTGCCTTCAAGTCAACTTGAAGTTTTATGCTTGGCTGGTGACCTGGAGACACGTTCTTTTCGCGCTGGCGGCGTGCCTGACAGCCGCGCCGGCGGTCGCTCAGACGCCTTTTGCATGCTACCGTCTCGCCCTGAGCTCGGCGGCTCGAAAACGTCACTTCGACGAACTCAGCCCGGCCCTTCGGGAGTTGCATACGAGCATTCGCGAATTGCCGGATGGATATGAATTCGAGTTTGCGCCCGAGGACGCTACATTTCGCCTTCTCGCGGAGTGGGCGGACGGGGAACGGCGTTGTTGCCCGTTTTTCGACGTCGCCGTCCGCTTCGATCGCGAGGGCGGCCCACTTTGGCTGCGTCTCACCGGCCGCGAGGGCGTCAAGCAGTTCATCCGCAGCGAATTCCGGCGCTGGTTTCCGCAGTGACGCGTCAGACCTGAGTCAGGTTGCTCTCGACCTTGTTCACCTGCTCGGCCACCACATCGAGGAGCCACGGTAGCCCCAGAAGCCGGCGAACGTGGGGCGATTCCTCGGTTCGATCCAGCCGCTGATGCGAGCCGTGGGTGCATACGGAGAAGCCGAGCTTGTCCGCAATGTAGCAGCCGGCGCGCACGATGGCCGCGGTTTCCCGGTTCTTCGCGGAAACGCCGAGCCCCGTAACGCCAAGCCCCGTAACGCCAAGCCCCGAGACACCAAGCCCCGAGACACCAAGCGAGGTGGCGCACTCGGTCAGATCGTCCGGAAGTCTCCAGCTCGCGAACAACCCGGCGGCAATCTGGAAAGCGTTTGCGCCGAAGGCTGCCTCTTCCAGATCCTGCACCGCGTGACCTTCCTCGTTGGCCACCTGAAGTACACGCTGGAATTGCGCCGGGAACTCGGTTGCCAGCGCAAGCTGTCCGATGCCGTGCAGAAGGGCCGCTGTGTAGACGTGGTCCATGCGCGGGCCGCAATCGATCACGTGCTCGCACAGCAGCGCGGAGGCGAGGCTGTGCCTCCAGCAGTGGCGCACGGTTTCGTTACCATGAGGCCGAGGCAGATACCGCCACAGGCACGCCGTGAAAACAATCATCTCGGTGCGGTCGCGGCCGATAATGGCCAGCGCGTGGAGGATGCTGCGGACTTCCGCGCGCAGGTTGAAGAGCGCCGAGTTGGAGAGGCGCAGCACCTCGGTGGAAATCGAAGGATCGGTGGTGATCAGGCGGGCAAGTTCGGAGAAGGACGCGTCTTCGTTGATGAGGCGCATGAGGCGAAGGGCTACGGGAGAGAATGCCGCAAAGCGCGACCGTGTGGCCAGGTGCTGAATCACATGCGCGGGATCGCGGAGAACGGCCGTGCCGGGTGTCATGTCGCCTCCTCGGTCCTTATCGATGACAGCGGGGGCGGAGTAGAGCTCTATTCAGACGGTTCGCTCAATCTACGGCGCGCTTCGCGCCAGAGGCCGTCTGACCGGCCGAAGCGCAGAGCCGCGCCCGGTACTCACCGGGCGGAGGTACCGCGGGGCTGTCCCACACGGTCTCCGCCGGGCCATTAACATTTCGGAGGGAGCTGAAAAGAGCAGGTTAACTCGATAGCAGGGGCGCGGGCGTTCGGCTTTCGCGCATATGAGACCGCCGCGGCTCTCACGGCCGCAACGTATACATCCGATTCGCTCAGACGCCGCTGGCAGTCCGCGCAAACCAGGAGATGTTCTTCAAAACGGGCGCACTCTTCGCCGGCAAGGTGCCCTAGCGAGTAGCTTTCAAACAGCTCCTCGCTGAACTGCGCGCAGTTCGGAGACACGCTCTTCTTTCTTGAGGCGGGTCCCGCAGGCTTTCTACAGGGTCCGCCGCGTCCTGCTAGTGCCGCATCCCCGAATAAGTTCTCACAAAAAGTGCGCTGAGTGCTTTTTGCTGCAATCTTTTCTTGCCCAGCTCCCCGAAGCGGGCCTTGGCTCGCGACTTCAGCAGCCGGAACTGAGTCTCGGTGAGTTCCATCTCCCTGCAAATCTGCTCCTGGCTCTGCTCGTGCAGGTAGAAGCGCACCAGAATCTCCCGGTCCCGTTTCGAGAGAGAATCGAGGACCCGGCGCATGAGGTTGACGTTCTCACGCGCGGCGAGGCTCTGTTCCGGATTCCAGGTCTTGTCGGGAAGGCGGGTGTTGACGTCGATTTCCACTTCCTGGCGCCGGCTGTGCACCAGATCGTCGATGTGCGCGGCGACCTGGCGGCGCACCACCGTCCGGACGAAGCCCATCAGCCGTTCCGGTTCTCGCAGATCGCCTCGCCGGATGGCCTGCACTACGACGAGGAAAGTGTCGTGCACGCGATCGTCGAGTTCCTGCGGGCCCAGTTGCCGGCAGAGATAGAATCGAATCCCGCGCGCGAAAACGCGGTAAAGCTCTTCCATCCCGGCGGCGTCATCGCGCCGGATTCGCTCCACAAGTTCGGCCCAGTTGGGCGCTTCCTCCATCGTTTCCGTCGCCACCTGCTCGGGTTGCTCGTCCATCGCTTCCCTTTCGTCACGCACCGGCTCCGGTGCAACGGGCAACGCTTGACCGGCATTGATCGCTTCCATTTACTGGTGCCTTTCCAAGGCGAGGAGAGCCTTCCAACATCTCGGCCCGGCCCGCCGCGTCCGCGATTGCGTCAGCGCAAGCGTTGGCCCGAAAGGGGTGCGTCGGCACCGTCAATGCAATCGTAATTCTCATCACACTTCGCTCGTCGAATAGCGGGACACACTACGCGTTTCTGCGCGAAGGTCCGCTCCTGGGATGACTCGACCAAGCTCTAGTTCTGGTACTGGTAGTACTAAGTAAAAGACTATACCAGGCACCCAGGATTATTCCAATAGCCCACTGCGCGGAAAGGAGCAAAAACCGCTGTATGTGATTGATCGGAGGGCGAAAATATTGCCGCGATTTCCTGGTCTGGGGGGCTTCCCGAGGCTGCGCAACAAACATGTCGGGTAAGCATTGTTCTGAGTACTCCCGATACCTGAGGGTCGATGGGCCGACCGACTCGCCGTGTCCCCCCGGCACTCGCTGGCTTATTGATCCCGGAAGAGTCCGGTGGTATTCTGGGGGCGACGTGGATTGATTTAGGCTCCGTGCCTTCGGAGTCGGCTAATTGCAACCACGATAAAAAGTGCTAAAGGTGAGTCGGTCTTCGCGAATTCAGACCCCCGGCGACACCCTGTAGCCGGGGGTTTTTTCTTGGCCGAATCGCCTCGAAAGGAGTACCCGTGGGCGCTTCGCCTGTTTCCTCCGCCATTCGTGGCCGCGATGGCGACCTTGTTTCCGTAAGGATCCCCACAGATGTGCGGCATGTCGAGGATCTGTTGGAAATCCTCGCTACAGCAGGGTTTCCCTTGAACCCCCAGCTTTACCATCGGGTTTCGGACGTTGTCGTCGAGTTCCCAGCCTGGGAGTGCCAGTTGCCTCAACTGCGGGCGCACCTGGAGGCTGTTGGATTCGCCGCGGACGCCATTCGGGTCTGCGGGCCCCTCGAACCTCTCTGAGGAATTCGCCGTACAACGGATGCGCCGGGGCGGTGAGGCTGTCGAGCGTCTGTAGAGCGTGGAGGTGCGGCCCGCTCGCGCCTGTGCGGCCTCTGAGGACCCTTCGGTACCATAGAGGCAGAGTCTGTCTGCGGAACCATGCCTGAAAAGAACGTTCCCGCCCTGAACAGCTGGCTGGAAGACGAGTTATATCTCGAGTACCTCCACGACCGCAGGACCGTGGATGAAAGCTGGAAGGAAGTCTTTGAGAGCAACGGCCATGCGATCGTGCCAATGTCGAACGGGGATGCCGCACCCGCTCCCGCCGTGGTGATTCCGATTCCGCCGCACCAGCCCGTGGAGGGCGAGCAACTCACGCCTTTGCGCGGTCCGGCGGCGCGTATCGCCGAGAACATGACCGCCAGCCTGACCATCCCCACGGCCACATCGCAGCGCCAGCTTCCGGTGAAGGCCATCGAGGAAAACCGCCGCGTGCTGAACGACCACCGCACCCTCGGCGGCCGCGGCAAGATCTCGTATACACATCTGATCGGCTGGGCGATTGTGCGCGCACTGGAGAGAGTTCCCGCGCTGAACTGTGCGTTCGCGGCGGGCGACGGCGACGTTTTCCGCGCGGTTCGCACGAAGGTCAATCTGGGAATTGCGGTGGATGTCGCCGGCCGCGAAGGCTCGCGCTCGCTGAAGGTGCCGAACATCAAAGATGCCGGCTCCATGACCTTCGCGCAATACGTGGACGCTTTCGACGACATCGTTGCTCGGGCGCGGACGGGCCGGCTGAATCTCTCCGATTTCGAGAACACCACCATCTCCCTGACCAATCCGGGCACCGTCGGTACGGTGGCTTCGGTGCCGCGTCTGATGCCCGGGCAGGGCGCGATCATTGCGACCGGGGCCATCGATTACCCGGCGGCTTTTCGCGGCATGCCCGCCGAGCTGCTGAACAATCTCGGCGTCAGCAAAGTGATGACGGTCACCTGCACCTACGACCATCGCGTCATTCAGGGCGCCGAATCGGGCCTGTTTCTCGCGCGGGTGCAGGAGCTGCTCGAAGGCGAAGACGATTTCTACGAGCAGATTTACGCCGATATTCACGTCCCCTTCAAGCCGGTTCGCTGGGAAGTGGACAGGCGCGAGAAGATGGCCGCGCCGGGCCTGTCGCGCGCGGACGAAGCGGCGAAACAGGCGGCGGTGCTGCAACTGATTCGCGTTTATCGCGTGCGCGGGCACCTGATGGCGCAGCTCGATCCCCTCTCCACGGACCGGCCTTATCATCCCGATCTCGACCCCGCCACCTGGGGCCTCACCATCTGGGATTTCGACCGCGAATTCCACACCGGCACTTTCGCCGCGGGAAGCCACCGCCGTTATGCGACGCTGCGCGAGATTCTGGAGATGCTGCGGCAGACCTACTGCGGCACGCTGACCTGCGAGTTCATGCACATCCAGCATCCCGAGGAACGCGAATGGCTGGAAGCGCACATGGAGCCGACCGGCAACCGTTGGGAGCTGGACGAGGCCACGCGAGTGCGCACGTTAAATCGTTTGATCGAGGCTGAGGAGTTCGAGCACTTCCTGCAGAATCGCTTTGTCGGACATAAACGCTTCTCGCTCGAAGGGGCCGAGTCGGCCATGACCATCCTCGACGAGACGCTGGAGCGCGCCGCGGACACCCACGTCGAGGAAGTCGTCATCGGCATGGCCCATCGCGGCCGCATCACTGTGCTGGCCAACATCGTGGGCAAGCCGGTGGTGCAGATCTTCGCGGAATTCGAAGGGAGCGCGGACCCGGAGAGCACGCAGGGCTCGGGAGACGTGAAATATCATCTGGGCGCGACGGGAACGCGGCGCTCGGCGCAGGGGCATGAGATCAGCGTCTCGGTGGCCTTCAACCCGAGTCATCTGGAAGCGGTGGATCCCGTTGTCGAAGGCATTGTTCGCCTGCGCCAGGACCGCATCGGCGACGCGACGCGAGAGCGGGTGGTGCCCATCCTGATTCACGGCGACGCGGCTTTCGCCGGGCAGGGCGTGGTGGCCGAGACGCTGAATCTCTCGCAGCTCCCCGGATATCACACGGGCGGCACGATTCACATCGTCATTAACAATCAGATCGGGTTCACCACCGATCCGCGCGAATCCCGTTCGGCGACCTACTCCACCGACGTGGCGCGCATGGTGCAGGCCCCCATCCTCCACGTGAACGGAGACGACCCGGAAGCCTGCGCGCGCGCCGCGCAACTGGCTTACGGTTTCCGGCAGGCGTTCCGCAAGGATGTGGTCATCGACATGGTGTGCTATCGCCGGCACGGTCACAACGAGGCCGACGATCCCAGCTACACGCAGCCGCTGCTGTACCGGAAGATCAGGGACCATCCTTCCGTGGCCACTCTCTACGCGAACCGTCTGGTTCGCGACAACGTGGTGACGGCGGAACTGGTGCGACAGATGCGCGCCGAGGTGCCCGAGCGCCTCAACAATATCTGGGACATGGCGCGCGAGCACGTCGAGCGTTTCCGCGGCGATGAGTTGAGCGCCACCGAATCGGAGAGGCCGGGCACGCCCACCGCCGTGCCGCCGCAGACCATCGGCAAGGTTCTGCGCGGGCTGGTCACGTTTCCCCCGGACTTCCACGTTCATCCGAAGCTCAAAGGTTTCCTGGACAAACGCCGCAGCCTGATCGATGGCGCGAGCGCACAGGAGGCGGCGGTGTCCACCTTGAGAGCCCGGAACGGGACGCCGGCCGCGTCCGTTGTGCGCGGAGTTGAGGGAGGTAACGCGGACTGGGCAACGGGCGAGGCCCTGGCCTTCGGCACCCTGGTGCTGGAAGGCACACCGGTGCGCCTGAGCGGGCAGGACAGCGCGCGGGGCACCTTCAGCCAGCGGCATCTGGAGTATTTCGACTACGAGAACGAACGCTCCTACGTCCCGCTGCAGCACCTCGATCGCGCGCAGGCGCCCTTCGATGTCTTCGACAGCTCGCTGAGCGAGTACGCGGTGATGGGCTTCGAGTTCGGCTACAGCGTGGGCGATCCGTCGCGCCTGGTGATGTGGGAAGCTCAGTTCGGCGATTTCGCCAACGGCGCGCAGATCATGATCGACCAGTTCATCTCCAGCGCCGAATCGAAGTGGGGCCAGCGCAGCGGGCTGGTGCTGCTGCTCCCGCATGGATTCGAGGGGCAGGGGCCGGAGCATTCCAGCGCACGCATCGAACGCTTTCTGCAACTGTGCGCCGAAAACAACATGCAGGTTTGCAACTGCAGCACTCCGGCGCAGTATTTCCACCTGCTTCGCCGCCAGATGTACGGTGGTCCCGACGAACGCGCCATCCGCAAGCCGCTGGTGATTTTCACGCCCAAGCGCGGCCTGCGCAACCCGCGCACGGTTTCGCCGCTCGAGGAGTTCTCCTCGGGCCGTTTCTTCGAAGTCCTGCAGGATGCCGCGGTCGGCGATCCATCGCGCATTCGGCGCGTGCTGATTTGTTCGGGTCAGATTTACTACGATCTCGTCGCCAGCCGCGAGCAGCGCAAGGTGGAGGATGTGGCCATTGTCCGGCTGGAGCAGATTTATCCGTTTCCCGCGGCGCAGATGAAGGAAGCGGTGCAGCGGTATCCGGCTTCCGCGGAAGTCGTGTGGACGCAGGAAGAGCCGCGCAATATGGGCCCGTGGGAGTTTGTGCAGGATGTGATTGGCGCGGTGCTGGAAGGCAAGCGTCCGCTGCTGTACCTGGGGCGGACGGAATCGGCCAGTCCCGCGGCCGGCTCGCTCAAGCGTCACACGGAAGAGCAGAACTACATCCTCGAAGCGGCTTTCAATACGGGCGTCATGCCCAGACCACGGAGTTATCGGCGGAGGAGATAGGGATCAGGCGGCCTGGTGAGCCGGCTCATGATGGAGGCGCATCAGTTGGCTTGCTTTCAGGGCGACCATCGCGTATGTTCTGCCGTTGCCGTCGCAGAACTCGACCTCGTACACGCCCGGGGCCCAGGCCGGTCCGCACAATCCACGTGCTGCGGACTATCACGGTTCTGTCCTTCATGCCAAGGTCGAAACCGACGATGTAGCGCTGGCCATAAGGACTCGCGGGGCCGCGGCGAGCCTCCGCGCTCGCGGCCGCAGCCAGGAGCGCTCGTCGAAGCACGTCCACATCGCTGAGACGAATCCCGACGGATGCGCATACTCTGGCCTTGTTTCGACCGCGCGGGTGCTGCGCATTCAGACAGTATTCCTCAAGCTTCCGGCTATCGACAATCGCATGCTCGCCGTTGGGAAGGTCCATCCCGAAACGAGCGTCGCAGATCCGTTTTCCATCGGCGCCGGGCGCTTCGGATTTACTACTTCTCCGGCGTTACCTGCAGTACTTCCTTCGCCTCCACGTGAGTGAACTGCATGGGCAGGCTGTGGCCGTAGTAATACGTGTCCCACTGGTCCGAGTAGTGGCCGGAGAGGATGTTGCCGCTTTGGCCGAGCGTGATGTTGCTCTGTGAGTTGTCCCAATTCGACAGGTCCGCGACAAAGTGCATGGATGGCCCGAGATCGCCGCGGCTCTGCTTCACCGTCTCCGGGCCGCCGCTCATGGGGACGGGTCCAACGTCGAACCAGCGGCCGACAACCGGCAGCTTGTCGTCAACCGGCTGGGCGACGGTAAGCTGGTTGAACTCACCGTAGTTCCAGCGGTCCACCTTGCTGCCTTGCTGCTTCGCGCCATCTTCGAGCGCCTGGCTCAGCGCGTTCAGCAGCATGGTGTCCTTGTCCGCAAACCAGCCCGGCGCGCCCGATTCCAGCAGGTTCTGAATGACCGACGGGGCGATTTCGAAGTTATAGATCTGCCCTTTTGCCGGCGATGCGCGCGACGCAAAGGCCTCGCGCACGTGTTGCCAGATGAGCCTTGCCAGCATGGGCGCCGCCAGAGGGATCTCCATCTGGCCGTTCCACGAGCGCAGCACTGCAACTGCGTCGGCGATCTGTGCGCCGCCCGGCCGTTTGCGATCATACGCCGCGACAACCTGCCGCGCGATGAAGCCTTCGAAGCCCGAGTACACGTCCTTCTCTACCGTCAACATATCCCGCGGCTTCCATTTCTCGCGAGCCGAAAGAAGATTGCGAATCTGATTTGAGCGGTAGTCGGCGGCGAAGATGCCGTTCACAGGATAGTCGTAGCGTTCCGGAAAAGGATTCTGATTCGCCGTGACGATGCGCCCCGACGCCGGATTGAAGAACGCCGGCAGCCTGTCGAAGGGAATGAAGCCCCGCCATTCGAATTCGCCCGAGCTGCCGTCCACGGGCACCGTGCCGTCGAAGCCGCGACGAATGGGCAGCATGCCGGTGGCATGATAGCCGATGTTGCCATCAACGTCCGCATACACAAAGTTCTGGGCGGGACCCGGATAGCGCCGCAGGGCCGCAGTGAATTCCATCCAGTTGGCGGCGCGATCGACTTCCATGAACGGAAACTGGAACGTGCCGGGCTCGGCCATGGTCCAGCGAAGCGCGTAGTTGTGCGATCCGTCGCCGACGATCACCGGACCATGGCGAGTCACCCAGATGAGCCGCTCATCCGTGGGCGCGCCCTTGACGCGGATGTACTCGCGGTCGGCGCGCGCCTGTTCCACCTGGCCTTTGTACATGTACTGTCCGGTTCGTGGATCGAGCTTCTCGTCGTACAGATCCTGGACATCGAACTGAAGGTTGGTCACTCCCCACGCTATGCGCTCGTTATGGCCGACAATGACCGACGGCAGACCGGGAAGAGAGACGCCGATCACATTGAGGCCCGGCGCTCGCAGGTGAACCATATACCACGTGGACGGCGACGTGAACCTCAGGTGAGGATCGTTGGCGAGAATGGGCTTGCCGCTGGCGGTGTGCGCGCCCGAAACGGCCCATGCATTCGAGCCGGGCGGCGCCTCGCGGCCGGAGCGTGGCGGAAATAATGCGTTCACCTTCGCGGTGTCGCCTCCTGCAAGCATGTCCGCCTTCCGCGCATCCTGCGGCCAGCTCTGTGTGAGGATGCGGTACATCTCTACCGCTGCGAGCATGGAATCGACGGGCGTCCACGGGCGCGGGTCGTAGCGAAGCAGCGAGAACTCCAGCGGGTAGCGGCCGCGGTACGCGTCGATGTACGCGTTCACGCCACGGCTGTAGGCGACGAGCAGCGCGCGGTCGGCATCGGGAAGCATGCGGTACTGCTCTTCGGCGATTCGACGCATGCGCAGGCGGCGCATGTCGCGATCCGAATCGAGCGCCACCGGCCCGACGATTTCGGCCAGCTCTCCGCTGGCCAGCCGGCGCAGCGCGTCCATCTGCCACATGCGATCCTGCGCGGTGACGAACCCCTGCAACACGAGGGCGTCTTCGATGGACGCGGCGGTGATGTGCGGCACTCCGAAACGGTCGCGCGCGATGCTGGCTGGCGCGCTGACCGGCAGTGCGATCGCACCGCTGGTTTGCGGAAGGGGCCTCCACACGAACCACCACACGGCAGCCACGAAGCCCACCAGCAAAACGGCTATGCTCAGATTAATTGACCGCACGAATCTGCCGGAAGTCACCGGTTGATTCTATCAGCAGATGGTTTATCGGCTATTCATTCTCGCCGCCATCATCGCCGTGAACGGCTTCTTCGCGGCGGCGGAAGTTTCGCTTGTCTCGGTGCGCAAGAGCCGGCTGCGCGCCATGGCCGAACGCGGCGTCACCGGAGCGCAGGCCGCACTGAGTCTGCTGGCGCGTCCGGAGCGGTTGCTCTCGGTGACGCAGATAGGCGTAACGCTGGCGTCGCTGGCTCTCGGCTGGGCCGGCGAGCCCACGTTCAACGCAGGCATCACGCGCATGTTGGGTCCGCTCGCGGGCACGGTGAGCGCGGTCTATCTTCATGCCATCAGCTTCACCCTGGCGTTCGTGCTGATGACGTGGGCGCATGTGGTGATCGGCGAAGTTGTGCCCAAGAATCTGGCCATCGACAAGGCCGATCGCCTGGCGCTGCTGGTCTCTCCCGTGCTGTTGCTGGTGTTCCGTGTGAGCCAGCCGTTTGTCTTCGTGATCGAAAGGTCGGCCAGCGCATTGTCGCGCGCGCTGGGACTACGCGCCACGGGCGCGGGCGGGCATTCGGCCGAGGAACTGAAGTTCATCATCAGCCTGAGCCGCAAGGAAGGGCATCTGCGGCCGTTCGAAGAGGACGCCATTCAGAATTTGCTCGATCTGCGCGACTACAACGTGCGCGAGATCATGACCCCGCGGAACGCCATTTCTTCGGTGGCTTCCGACGCCACGCTCGAGCAGGTGCTGCGCATCATGCGTGTGCAGCAATACTCGCGCGTGCCGGTGTATGAAGGGCGGCCCGAGCACATCGTCGGGTTCGTGCATATCAAGGATCTGCTGGGCGTGCTGGAACAGCAGCGTATCGCGCTCGAGAAACGGCGTCCGCTACAGCCCTTCCATCTGCGCAGCATGCTGCGCAAACATCTGGTGGTGCCGGAGACCAAACCGCTCAATGAACTGGTGGACGAGTTCCGCAGCACGCACACGCACATGGCGATGGTGGTGGATGAGTTCGGCACCATCTCGGGTCTGGTGACGCTGGAGGACGCACTGGAACAGATATTCGGCGAAATCGGCGACGAGCACGACGTCCAACGTCCGGCCCCTTCGGCGGAGGCGGCCGTGCTTCATCTGGACGGCACCACGCTGATTCGCGATCTGGACACGCAATATCAGATCGAGCTGCCGGCCGATGCAGGCTTCGAGACGCTGGCCGGTTTTCTGCTCTTCCGGCTGGGCTACATTCCGAAGGAAGGCGATTCGGTGGAGTACGCCGGGCGGAAGTTCACCATCACGCGGATGAACGGGAACCGGATTGCGCGGGTACGCCTGGAGAAGCTGCCGGCTGCGCAGGGCGAGCACGCTGTTTCGCAATGAAATTGGCGG
>Ga0326728_10018050_pt1 | contig 13997 bp, 11 predicted proteins | sample MB3enrmetagenome_FD_207602 | JGI IMG/M metagenome (GOLD analysis project Ga0326728, IMG submission 207602) | Lab enriched peat soil microbial communities from McLean, Ithaca, NY, United States - MB31MN | ecosystem: Environmental > Terrestrial > Soil > Wetlands > Peat | place: USA: New York...
TAGCCTTCCAATTGTTGGGCGGCCGCCCCGTCTCCGGAACCCAGAGGTACCAGCCGTGCTTTGGCGAGTTCTTGGACGCGCGAGCCTCGACGAACCAGGGATGCTCGTCGGAGGAGTGATTCGCGACGAGGTCAAGGACCATTCGTATCTTCCTCGCCTTGGCCGCGTCGACAAGATTCCTAAGATCACCTAACGTTCCGAACATAGGATCGACGTCCCGGTAGTCCGAGACGTCGTAGCCGAAATCCTTCATCGGGCTTTTAAAAAAAGGCGATATCCACAGCGCGTCGACACCGAGGTCCGAGAGGTAGTCGAGCTTGCCCGTTATACCGGCAAGATCCCCGATTCCGTCGCCATTCGAATCGGCGAAGCTCCTCGGGTAAATCTGATAGAAAACCGCGTCTTCCCACCAAGGCCTCATCCCTATCCTCCCTAGGAAGCTACACTTACACGATTGCGGCCTTCGTTTTTAGACGCATACATGGCCTTGTCAGCCCGATCTACGAGCGATTTGCCCGCAATGTCCCGCTCTCCGTCGTACTGGGCGACGCCCATCGAGACTGTCACCAGGAGCTCCCGACCCTCGTATCGCGTAGGCGTCGAAGCGATGGCCGCGCGCAGCCTCTCGGCCGCCTGGGCCGTGCAGAATGCGTCCGACTGAGAAAACAGGAGGCAGAACTCCTCACCACCGTAGCGCGCGGCCACGTCGGTGCCGCGTACGCTCTCTTGGATGAGGTGCGACACTTGCTTTAGTACAGCGTCGCCGCAGGAGTGGCCGTAGGTATCATTGAACTTCTTAAAAAAATCTATGTCGATCATGACGACAGACAACGGCTTCCCCGAGACTGCGGCTTCGCTCATGCGCTCGAGGAGGACCGAGTAGAAGTAGTGCTTAAGTTTGAGGTGGGTCATCATGTCGGTAGTTGTCATTTCGAAGAGAAAAGCATTGTTGATGGCCACCGAGGCGAGGCTCGCCAGGTTGAGGGCGTACTCACGCTCGTAGACATCGAAGAGCTCGTCGCCGATCCGCTCGCCGACGATGAGGAGTCCGTTCACCGCCCCCTTAGCCTTGAGTGGCAAGAGGAGGCTGGGGGCGAGCGAGGCGAGGCACTCGACGCCCGCGAGAGAGCCCAGGCGCCCCTCTATCTCGTCGAGGACAAAACATCCAGGCTGCTTCGAGAAAAGTTTGATGATGGGGTGATCGTCCGCGATCGAGTAGTCGATGTCATGGCGAATGTCGAAGCCCTTGGAGTTTCTGTTGAGACTGAAACACGTGGAGTCCAGGCCCTTCTTCGCGAAGATGCCCGCCTTGAGGACCTTCATCTGTCCCATCACATTAAAGAGGATCGCATCGATGAGGATGTTGTAGTCGAGCAGCGAGTTGAGGCTATTCGATATCGCGAGAAGCTGACGAAGATCGAATATCTGTTTCTCGTATTCCTCGCGGAGCGCGGCGACCTCGGGAGAATCGGCCATCCATTCTGCCTCCCATTTATTAGCTAAACCAGTATAAACCCACGATGGTCAATTCGCTAGTTAAAGCGCAGCGCGAGCGGCGGCTACGCCCTTCTCGAAAATCTCAATGCCTAGAGCATCGCGGATTGCCCTACGCCGCCCGGGGTGGTTCTCGCGTGTAAGAAAGGCCTCAGGATGGGGCATGAGTCCTAAAAGCCGGCCTGAGGGATCGCAGATCCCAGCAATGCCACGATCCGAGCCGTTGGGGCCTTCGCCCTCGTAGCGCACCGCGACGAGGCCCTCCGCCTCGAGGGCATCGAGGGTCGCTGCATCCTTGGCGACAAAGCGACCCTCGCCATGGCGCACGGGCAAGAGACGGCTCTCGAGGCCCGCCGTCCAAACGCAACGGCTTTTCGGCTCGAAGTTCACGGGATACCAACCGTCAACGAAGGAGCCGCGCTCGTTCTGGATGAGCGAGGTCTCCCGCGTCCAGTTCCGGTCGCGGTTGGGTAGTATTCCCATCCGCACGAGAGCCTGAAAGCCGTTACAGACGCCGAGCACGAGGCCTCCGTCGGCGACAAAGCGCTCGAGCTCAGGGCGTAATTTTCTCCGGCACAGAAGAGAGAGAACCTGCCCTGAGCCTAAGTGATCGCCGAAGGAAAAGCCGCCGGGGAAGGCGAGAATCCGAGCCTTCGCGAGGCGCTCGGGGCAGGCGACCAGATCGGAGATGTGGACACGCTCAGGCACCGCTCCGCCGAGCTCGAAGGCTCGGGCGAGTTCGGCGTCGGCGTTGATCCCGTAGCCGCTTATGACAATGGCCTTTATTTCCACATTGCCTCCCTTCACGCGATAGGCGTCTTGTAGGCTCGCTTGAGCTCGTCGAGGGACGCGTCGAGGAGGGGCTTCCCTCCGAGGCTGGCTCGAATGCGGCGTTCCGTCGTAGCCTCGCCTAGGAGGGCGCAGGGCAAACCCGCCATGCTGCGCTCGAATCGCTCTCGGTCCTCGCTCCGTATCGAGACGAGGAAGCGCCCCGTGTCCTCGGCGAAAAGCAAGACCGCAGGATCCGGATAGACAAGGGAAGAGACCGAGGAGGCTTTGGCCCGTCGCTGCATCGCGTCGAGGCGCACGCTCGCTCCGAGTCCTCCGCCCAGGCAGGACTCCGCGAGAGCAACCGCGAGGCCGCCGTCCGAGAGATCGTGACAAGAGCGAAGGGCGCGGCCGCTTATTGCCTTGGCCAGGGCTTTGTAGATCGGCAGATGCTCGGCAGGGTCGGCGACGGGACAGGGCCCAAGAAGGCGATCGGCCGCGGGCCTGCGCCCTCGCGCGCCACTGCCAGCACCTAAGGCACGCTCGAGTATCGAGGCACCAAGGCAAGCGCCCGTGGCGCCGACGACATACAGGAGGTCTCCCGCGGAGAGGAGGTCTGTCGAAGGCGCCTTGCGGACGTCGTCAATGATGCCAACGACCGTGACCAAGAGGGTCGGCTCCACAGAGATACGCTTGCCCGCCGCAAAGGCATCGTTCTTCATCGAGTCCTTGCCCGAGACGAGGGGCAGGCCATAGGCGAGGCAGGCCTCGCGCAGGGCCTCGCAGGCGCGCACGAGCTGGGCCATCTTGTAAGCGCCCAGAGGATTCGTCGGGCTCTCCACGGGGTCGGGCCAGCAGAAGTTATCGAGCGCGACAGCCAGGGACGGGTTGCCGCCCAAAGCGATGTGTGCCCTATAGGCCTCGTCGACCGCGGCGAGGGCCATAGCACGGCCATCGCGCGAGGATAGACGGGGGCAAATGCCATGCGCGACGGTGAGGCCGCGCCAAGAATCGTAGAGCGGCTTGAGGACTCCGCCGTCCGAAGGCGCGTCGCGGTTCACGCCCGTGAAGGGCTTCTCAATCGACATGCCCTTCACCTCGTGGTCATATTGCCGCACGAGGCTTTCCTTGGACGCGACATCAGGGTCGGCGAGGACATCGAGAAGGGCGCCCGTCCAGTCGGAGCGGTCGGAGAGGGAAGCGGAAGGGACGTTTGGCGCAGCCCATCGGCCGCTTAGGCGCATGGTCGGCAGTCCGTGGTGGAGGAACTCCATGTCCACCAGGCAGACAGTCTTCCCGCCATAGCTCGCGTCGACGCGGCCAGAGGAGGTGAACTCGCCCACGACCGTGGCCTCAACCCCGCGCCGGGAGGCCAGCTCGAGTAGAGCCGCAAGCGTCTCTGGCCTGACGGCGAGACTCATCCTCTCTTGGCTCTCGGATACGAGGATCTCCCAGGGAGAGAGACCAGGGTATTTCAGAGGGCACTTATCGAGATCGATATGAACGCCGCCCGAGCTTTCCGCCATCTCGCAGAGGCTCGAAGAGAGGCCCCCGGCGCCGTTATCCGTGAGGCCTGCGTAGAGCCCTGCGTCGCGCGCTTCGATGAGGAAGTCGCTCATCCTCTTCTGGATGATCGGGTCGCCTATCTGGACGGCGGAGGAAGGGCTGGTTTCGTCTAATGCGAGACTCGAGAAGGTCGCGCCGTGTATGCCGTCCTTGCCGATCCTTCCACCCACCATCACGGCGAGCATGCCCGGCGCAATGGTTTTCTCCCAAGAGGGCGCGCCCCGGACGGACAGGGGCATGATCCCGCCCGTGCCGCAAAACACGAGAGGCTTGCCCATGTAACCCTCTTCGAAGAGGAAGGCCCCGGCCGCGACGGGGATGCCCGATTGGTTGCCCCCATCGACGATACCGCGGTGCACGCCCGCGAGAAGGTCGCGAGGAAACTTCAGGCCCGCAGGCACTTCGTCGTCGGGGATGCCCGTCGGGGCGAAGCAGAGCACGTCGGTGTTGAAGAGCGGCGTCGCGCCCATGCCGGTTCCCAAGATGTCCCGGTTGACCCCGACGATGCCCGTGATCGCGCCACCGTATGGATCGAGGGCCGAAGGCGAGTTGTGCGTCTCGGCCTTCACGCAAACCGCGTTCTTCTCGTCAAATTTGAAGACGCCCGCATTATCAGTGAAGACCGAGAGGAGGTCGGGCCGCTTGGGCGCCAGATCGTCGGTCGTCGATTTAATGTAGGTCTTGAAGAGAGACTTGATCGAGCGCGACGCGGCGCCAGCGCCAGCGCCAGCGCCAGCCGCGGCCTCGGAGTAATCGATCTCCGCATTGAAGATTTTGTGCTTACAGTGCTCGCTCCAGGTCTGTGCGATCATCTCGAGCTCGACGTCAGTCGCCTCGGGAGGCAGCCCGACCGAAGTGCGGGAAGAGCGGGCCGCGGGCGATGCGAAGTAGTCTTTGATCGCACGCATTTCGGGCAGGCTCAAGGCCAGAAGGCGCGAGGTCGAGAGCTCCTCGAGGCCCCGATCGTCCAGAGCCGAAAGATCGACAAGCTCGGGCTCGAGAGCGTCGGAGAGACAGACCGCAGGATAAGGATCGGGGAGTCGCGTGCCCGCGCTCCATTCAGCGCGCGATATAAAGACGGCGGATTGAACGAGGGGATTCCATAGGGAGGAAAAGGCCTTCTTCACTGTGTCCAGAACGGCGAGCGGCGAGCTCACGACATAGAGCCGCGCAGTCTGAACGAGAGCGCCCGCCCGGCTATTGACCGGCGGAAGGGCTCCCGCGATCTCTATAGCCTCCCTGGCCGTAAGGGCGAGGGTATCAGTTACGCCAGGGCGATAGGCAATCTCGACGAGCCAGTCCCAGTCCCCCATATCAGGCAGGTCGGGCAGGGGCGACGGTGCGATGAACTGAGTCACCGGATCGGAGAAAAGCTCGATAGCGGTCGCCCGGGGCAGGGAAAAATCAAGGATTACCACGTCGGCCACTCGCGCTGATACAAACGCGCCCTCGGGCAAGCCGAGGGCGCGCGCAAGACGACTGGCAGGGCCACTACCCCGCCCATCGAGTTCGGGACGGAGAGAACAAGTCTCGATGCGCATGGCGCACTGTACTGAAAGCCTTCGCTCTGGTCAATACAGGACGCCGGCCCGCAGGGTCCGGCCCACGCCTCTAGAAAGAAAGCTTGATATCCTCGCTGTCCTTTTTGTGCTTCATCTTGAGGTAAAGCACGCCCTTGTCGATGTCGTGACGATAGCCTGAGGCATCGTACGACTCGAAGTCGTTGTCCGGGCTGTAGTCGATGTCGTAGAGCTGGATGTTGGCGAAGCGTTTTATACCATAAATAGCCACGTAATGGGCGCGTCCGACGAAGAAGGCCGCGGTGAAAACCTTGTGGGAGGCGCTCGACTGCACTGAGAGCGAAGACGCGCAGGTCCAGGCCCATACCCCGGGCCCCGAGTCGCGGGCGAAGGAGACTTCATGAGGATAGTAGGGATTGGCGGCAAGTATAGGATAGATGTCCTCGGGGAGGATCGAGCCGGCTTTCTGTTCGACCGAGCCTTCCTTGGTCGCGACTATCCGCGAAGGAGCGAAGCCTTGGGCGTCGGAGAGTGCCATGACACCCTCCATGAGGCTCTGGCCGAGCCCCACTAGGTTGGGCTTCGAGGATGCTTGGCCGTAGGAGACGAGGGCCTCGCCCGCGAGGAGCGAAAGCCTTATGTCACTACCGCCGTCGGCGCCTTCGCCGTCGACGAAGAATCCCCCGCTCGAGGTCTTGCGAATCGATGCCGCTATGCGGTCGGCGACCGCAGCGGCGGCGGATGCGGAGAAAGGATTCGATTCGTCCTTGAGTAGGGACTTGGCATCCACCGCGCAGCCCAAGAGCCCGACCGCCTGACGCATCGAGAGTTTGGCCTGATCGACCCCGGCGATATAGGCGAAAGCATCGCGAGAGAACGAAGAAGGCGCACGGTCGACCAGGAAGCGCAGAAGGCCTTCCTTCTCGAGGAGGGTCGGCGATTTATCGGCGACGAGCTGCGTTAGGCGCTTGATCTCGCTCTGGTCCGCTGCGTCGGAGGCGGCCATCTTGCTGTAGAGACCACCAAGGTAGGGGGCGGTGAGGAAGCCCAGCTTGTCGGACCACTTTTCCTTAACCCCGCGAGCCCGCGTTATAGCGTCGACATAGGAGCCGCGGGCCGCGGCCTCGGCCAGGTAGGAAGCAAGCGCTTTCTCGGAGAATACGGTAACGCCGTCGGGTCCCTTCCAGGCGAGCTTGTCCGCGTCATAGCGCGCGGTCGACAGACCAGTCCAGACCTTGTCACGCCAAGCAGCGATCTCGGCATTGAAGGCGTCGGTGTCTTTAGGCGCCTGGCTTGCAAGCTTCCCGGGCACGCTAGGCGCGCTCGCGGTTTTGGCCGGTTTCGAAGGAGCGATCCAGGCAAGGGAGAGGCCGACATCTCCAGGCTTCAACGAAAGGAGCCCTGAAGCTTGATCGAAGGCCGCGGCGCCGAGGGCGAAATCGTAAACCTTGCCGGAGGAGCTCATGGTGCGCTTATCGCCCGAAGCCGAAAAGCCAAGCCCCTGGGAAGGCGCAAGCCGGAGGCGCACGGCTGTGACACTATCGGGTGCGATCGCGACGAGAGAGAAGCTCTCGGCGGAAGAGCCCCGCACGCTGGCCCGAAGCTCGACACCGGAGGATAGTTTGACGCTCGCGCCGGAGGGAGTTTGAGTGGCGGAGACGAGGGAGAGCGGGGTGGCTATACCATCGGCCGATAAACTCTCGGCTGGGGACTTGGGGGATATCTCGAAGTTAAGGCCCGCGTAGGAGAGCCGGACGCTTTCAGGGGCTGCCCCTGCCGCGGGGCGACCATGGCTTGCCTTAGGATAAGCGGCGCTCAGGGAGAAGGCGCCGATCTTCTGGGAAAGGCCTGGGCTCCCCGAGAACTGGACGAGGACGATGATTACAAAGAGGCCGCAGTAGAGGAGGAGGAGGCCCAAAGTTCGCTTTAAAGCGCCGGTTTTCATTGCGGATATCGACTATAGCCGGTAACAAGACCCTGTGCAACCTTGTATAATGGGACCCTCCGAGGTAGTATCGAGCGCCCGAGTCCGAATGCTTTACGGGAGATTGTTTTTATGGAAGCAAAAACGGTACGTCCTTCGCGGAACTCATCCGCGGCAGCGGCGCTTTTAATCATGGCAGCCCTATTCATCGCCGCGAGCCTTTTAGCTTCTTGCGCCGGCGCTCCTAAGGGGGTCGCGGTCGCTCCCTCACCGCAGAAACCCTCGGGCAAACCGCTTACGCCCGATCAGAAAAAGGTGCAGGCAGTCGAAGCTGCAGCCAAGATGCTGGATTCGGGCGACGCCTCACAGGCAGCCGACAAGCTCGCCCAGGCCGCGGCCGCTTCCCCCTCGGACCCCGAGCTCAAGCTCGCCCAGGCCGCAGCCCTCGTCTCTGCCGGCAAGATGGCCGAGGCTCGCTCGCTGATCGACGCTCTTCTCGCGACCGATCCAGCAAACGCCCACGCCCTCGGCATGGGCGCCGAGCTCGCCCGTTTCGATGGCGACGACAAAGCGCGCAAATCCTACCTCGACCGCGCCCTTGCTGCAGCCCCGGCCGAAGCATCTGTCCTCAGTGCCTGGGGAGACTACTACCTCGATGCCAAAGCCTGGCCTAAGGCCGAAAATTTCTACAGGCTAGCCCAGGCCGCCGATCCCAAAAGCGCCGACGCAACCCTGGGCCTCGGCCGAGCTCTTTACCACGAGTCAAAGTATGCCGACGCCGAAGCCCAGCTGACTCAGGCCATCGGGCTCGAACCAAAATCGCCCCTCGCCTATTCGGACCGAAGCCGCGCCTACTACCAGCAGGGCAAGTACAAGGAGTCCGAAGCCGACCTCGACACGGCTATCTCCCTCGCACCTAACGAGTCCTGGCTGTACCTCGACCGCGGTCGCTACCGACTGGACAAAAGCGACCTCACCGGGGCCCAGGCCGACTTCGACAAGGCTATCGCCCTCGATCCAGGTTACTTCCTCTCATACGCCTATCGCGGCGGCATTCTAGAAGAGACGGGCAAGGACGAGGCCGCGCTCGCGGACTATCGCAAGGTCATCGAGCTCTACCCGGACTACTGGTATGCCTTCGAGTCAGGCGGAGCCGCCGCCTTCAGGCTCGGGCTCTGGTCAGAGTCGGCGACGGACTTCCAGAAGGCCTATATAGCCTCTCCGGACCGCTACGAGTACGCGATAGCCGGCGCCATCGCTCTCTGGCGCTCGGGCAAGCCCAAGGATGCTTCGACCTATGCAGGCTCCATCGCGCCTGGCATCGACCGGGATAAAAACGGAATTTACTGGAGCATGCTCCGCCTCATCCAGGATCAGAACGATTCCTCAGCCGAGCTCGAGCTCAAGATCCAGGCCGAAAAGAAGCTCGACATCAAAAGCGGCATGCTCTTTTACCTTTCAGAGTATTGGATCTGTAGGGGCAGGCCCGAGCTTGCCACTAAGTACCTCTCCTTAGGCGAGGAGATGAAGCGGGAGGGCACCCTCGAATACCGACTCCTCCTTGCCGAGGAAAAGCGCCTAGGACTAACTGCCAACAACTAAGGCGGGCGACCGCGAGGAGGCAATGATGTCAATATGGATAATCATAGTCGGCGGCATCGTAATCATCTCCGTTGCCGGAGTCTTCGGCGATATGATTACGAAGATCGCACAGAGCCAGGCCAAAGCCAAGGAAGTTCAGGGCTCGGTCCCCGTCGCCGAGATCGAGACGATTAAGGGCAGGATCGCCTCCCTGGAGTCCCGCCTCGACGAACGCGACGATACGGTCCGCAAGCTCGAGGACGAAGTCCGCTTCGTCAGCCGCATGCTCGAGGACAAAACGGGCGGGGCTCCCAGGAACTAGAGCAAGCCCGAGCATTGCCCGGGGCGCGATTTTCTGTGTACAACAAAAGTTCGGAGGAAACTATGGAAAGCTGTCCCTGCGGCTCCGGCCGCGACTATAAAGACTGCTGCGGCCCCTTCATCGCCGGAAAGGCGAATCCTTCAACGGCCGAAGAGCTCATGCGCAGCCGCTACAGCGCTTACGCCAAGAAGGCGGTCGATTACATCATCGACACCTGCCTCATCGACGAGGAGCACGGCATCGACGAGGAAGGCACCAAGAAGTGGGCGGAAAAATCGACCTGGCTCGGACTCACGATACTGAATACCGAGAAGGGCGGTGCATACGACGAGGAGGGCATGGTCGAGTTCAAGGCCGGCTACATCCTCGACGGGCTCAAGGAAAACCACCACGAAAAGGGTTATTTCAAGAAAAAAGACGGAAAGTGGCTCTACCTCGACGGCGAGTTCATCCCCGAGACGGTCGTGCGCGAGGGCCCGAAAGTCGGGCGCAACGATCCCTGCCCCTGCGGTTCGGGGAAAAAATATAAGAAATGCTGTGGACGTGATTTATAATTACGCGTCCTTGCGGCGCTCTATAATCGGCCGTAATGAGTGACTACAGCATCGAAAAAAGCTACTTCGCTTATGCCGGCGCGAGGCCAGGGACGCGGCTCGTCGACGACGAGACCGCAGCCGACCTCGAGCTTGACGATGTCTTCAGAAATATCGATCGGACGCTCACGACGCCCGGTCAATCAGTTTATATGCGCTTCTTCGCACAAGGCCGACAGAAGAGGACGAGTGCGCGCATCGCGCGAGCAGGATGCGTTTCTACCGCGAGAATCCAGAGCTCCGAGAGACAGCGAGACGCTTCCTTGGCAAGCTCGGCAAGCAGAGCGTGGGCGACTCCACCCGTGCTCTCTTCGTCGATTTCCCCGATTTCGGCCTCGGAAAATACCGGCCCCTCATCGTACTCTGGATTGGGTTCACCCTGGCTTCCTTCGTCAGCCCAGTCTTTTGGGGAGCCAACGCCTTTCTCTTCATTATTCCGATAGGCGTCGTCAACTTCTTCACCTAAGCCAAGACTACAGGACAGATTTCGGCCCATGCGCTATCGCTTTATTACATCGGTCTCATGGCTGCCCTCTGCGGCCGGGCTCGGCGCATCGACGAACGTTCGGAGGAGATAGAGCGCTTGCGCGCGCTCTATCCGGTCGTGAAGCGCATCAAAGGACCCGCCGTATTCCTCAAGCCGGTGACCTCCTTTGGCAGCGACATCTCGGACGCCCTTACCATGTACCTAAAAGTGTTCCTCCTCGGCGAACTGTCGAACTACCTAAAGGCAGCCGGGATAATCCGCGGCAAAGGCGAAGAGCTTCGTTCCCTGTATGAGACGGTTGGCTTTCTAGACGCATATTGCGCGCGCTCAGAGCTTATTGAAGAGGAAGAGGCGCACCGGCCCGCATCAATCGCGGCCGGATCGCGCAAGATCGTCGCCATGAACGCGGTCCATCCCCTCGTCGAGGGCTGCGTCCCGGTCAGCTTTTCCTTCGCTCGCGGCGTGATCCTCACCGGCACCAACATGTCCGGGAAATCAACTTTTCTCCGGACCCTCGGCATAAATCAGATACTGGCAACGAATCTCGGCATGGCCTACGCCGATACTTTCGAGACTGACCTATTCTTCGTGTCGAGCTCCATACGCAGCGAAGACAACCGGGCCTCGGGGGAAAGCCGATATCTCGCCGAGGCCGAACGCCTGCTTTCTATCATCAGATCCATCGAGGCGGCCGATCCGCCCATCCTCGCCCTGATCGACGAGATACTGAACGCTACCAACAGCCAGGACCGCATCGCCGCGTCGATAGCCATATTGCGGGGGGCCGCGGGCCAGGGCTCCATCGCCGTAGCTGCCTCTCACGACCTCGAGATAGCGGAGGCCTTACACAGCGAATATTCTCCCTATTACTTCTCCGAGCGAATCGAGGAGGGAAAGCTCGTCTTCGATTACGCGCTTCGCGACGGGATCGTCGATCGCAAGAACGCTTTACCTCTCTTGCGCCTCATCGGCTTCAGCGACAATATCCTCGGGCGTGACTACACGCATGTCATCGCCGATTAAGGGCTTGCGAGAATACGAGCGACCAAGCGCAGCCGCCGCCGGCCGGTAAACTGCGCTCGATCGTCGCGCCGAGCTGCTCGGTAAGCAAGGTTACGATCTGCATCCCCAGGCCGCTGCCGCGTACCGCTTCATGGGTCGCTTCGTAGCCGACGCCATCGTCCTCGACTCGGACGATTACCCTGTCCTTCTCTTCCTTCCGCGCGCAGATGCGGACGGTCCCGCTTCGAGCCTCGGGGAAAGCGTACTTGATCGCATTGGTGACGAGTTCGTTGACGATAAGCCCACAGGGCAAGGCCACATCGAGATCGACGGCGAGGTCTTCTTGAAAATTGGTCTCCATCTTCACCCGATTCCCATTGCTGGAAGCGGCGATGATAGCCTCGAGAAGACGCCCCAAGTATTCGTCGAGCATCACGCCCTCTCCGATAGGCAAGTGGCTAAGGGTGTCGTGAAGCAGGGCGATCGATTCCACCCTGCTCGCCGCGGCATCGAGTATCTCGGCGTCGGCAGTCCCGTCTTCCGCTTCGGAGGCGGAAAGATGCAGGATACCTTGGACGATTGCGAGGTTGTTCTTGACTCTGTGGTTTGCTTCCTTGAAAAGAAGCTCCTTGAGCGCGAGCTCGGAGGCCAGACGCTCCGCCTCGAGGCCACGGGATTTCAGCCTATTGCCATAGGCTAACAGAGTAACTACGAAGGCGAAAAAGAATGCCATAAAGATAGAACCTTGCAGGAGACTCTTGCGCCATTCAGCGAGCGCGCTGCCTTTCCCCATGCCGACACTCACCGTTAACGGAAAGGACGGCATTGCAAAGCTCGCCTCGATCCTCTCGCCGCCAGAGATGGGCAGGGGAGCGTCGAAGGAAGAGCCATCTACCCGAATGGCCGCGCCGGAAGCATCACGGATCATCATAAGAACGCCCCTTCCGGCCAGAAGCGTAGTGAAGCGGCCCTGCGTGGTGAAGCTGCGGAAGAGAACGGCTATGCGCCGGTCAGGCGAAACGCACGACACGATAGCCAATACGTAGCCCCCCTCTGCCTCGGAGGAGGCCACACCGATCCGCATATCGACCAGGCTCGAGAACCCGCCGGGAACGAAGAGGCTCGGGGAACGGCGCGCGAAGGCTGAAGCCAGGACTGTTCCTCCAGTGTCGAGTAGATATGCATTCGAAGCGCCGGATATCCGAAGGACGATACCGGGGAGGCTCTTCGCATAATAACCGTCTCCGAGACCAGACCGCATGGACTCGACCGTGATTTGAACTACACGAAGATCGGCGCTAACCATGCTGGCGGCTATAGTCGCCTCGTACAGCAGCGATTCGCGAGCTTCCTCGATGGCCCGGTGCCGCTGTTCGAGTGAAAAAAAGACGAAGAGGACGATGACGCCGAGGACTGCCGAAAATATAGCTAGTGCCCTAAACCGGACACCTCGACGAAGGTTGTCGTTCTTCAACGGCCGTGCCCCGTGCGAAAGGCTTTCTCGAGAAGGCCGAGCGCCTCGTCCGACACGCTGAGTCTCGTGGCGATCTCTCCCTCTTCCCCGAGCAGGATGGCCCTTGTGCGAGCTATCTCGTCTTCGCTCGGCACGTGGACCGAGAGGCCCCTTGCAACGAGCCTGGCTTTAGCATTTTTCTGAGCGGTCACCGAGCTATCGCGCGCCCGCTCGACGACCTCCCTCCAGCAGGAAGTCACTGTAGTGCGCAATTCCGGCGTCATCGCGTCCCAGACGACTCGCGAAACAATAGGTATATAGAACGGATAGTATTCTCGGTCCTCGAGGACACTCCGGATTCCTTGTTTATCGAGCTCAGCGCTATCGACGGTCTCGTACGTCGTCAGAACGCCGTCGAGAAGTTCCCCCTTCAGATAGGCCGAGAGGTCTGAGGACGGTATTAGTACGGAAGTGGCGCCTAGTGCCCTGATGCGCTCTTCGTTGCCGCGGCCGCCAGCTACCCTTATCCGTCTGCCTACGATATCTCTCAGCCCCTTGATGTCGATCCTCGAACCGAAAAGCTGCCCGTATCCGAGGTCGAGCCATGGCCCAATGACCACGACGCCCAAGGCCTCCTCGATACGCTTCGAAACCAATGCCCCCAATGGTCCGTCGGCAAGAACGCGCATCTGCGCAATGGACCGGCCGTAGACCGAGGGGAGCATGAACGCGGCGGTATCCGGTACCATCTCGTCGAGCTGCCATAGCCCGGGAAAGGCACAGGCCACTCCACCCTTGGCAACTTCCCTCACGGCCTCAGAGTCGCGGTAGAGGGTCGCGCCGTCGTAATAGCGCACCTCGAGCCGGCCAGCCGACCTTGCCGCGAGCTTCTCGGCGAACTCGCGCGTCGCCTTCGCCTGAAAATGAGCGCTTACGTTCTCCACCGAAACGACGAACGGAATACTCGGTTGAGCCTCGATACTGAATACGAGGAGGCAGAACGCCAGGCAGAGCCAGCCTTTAACGAGGTCCATACCTTAAGTTTGGAAGTATTTCGGGGACTGACAAGTATCCACCACCTTTTTCACGGAGAAACACTTCGGGGACTCCAAGAACGAGGGAGATCGAGCGCGGCTCGAAATAGACCCATCCCATTTCCATTGATCAAGGCTCGAGTGTACTATCGCTCGTGCGCGCGGTCAAACCGCGTCTCGGAGCGTCTATCTTGATCAAGCTTTACGCCTTCCTCGGCAACTACGGTCGCGAATACGCCGGAAATCGCCACAA
>Ga0326728_10018051_pt1 | contig 13997 bp, 9 predicted proteins | sample MB3enrmetagenome_FD_207602 | JGI IMG/M metagenome (GOLD analysis project Ga0326728, IMG submission 207602) | Lab enriched peat soil microbial communities from McLean, Ithaca, NY, United States - MB31MN | ecosystem: Environmental > Terrestrial > Soil > Wetlands > Peat | place: USA: New York...
CCTTTTACTGCTCTTGATAGACAACAGATCCTTGAATTTAAGCCCTGGTTTGCAATTTCCTTCACGATTTCCTTTTCTTTTGCAGAAACTACTGGGAATCCGGCTTCTATGACCTCAACACCAATTGAATCAAGCTCAATGGCAACTGCCAGTTTCTGTTCTTTCGTGAATACAACACCTGGTGTCTGTTCTCCATCTCTGAGGGTGACGTCACATATTTCGATATCAAGGGGTTGAAGTTCGATGAAATCCATTAATGTATTTCTCGAATACTGCTCACTTTCAGACATTGCTATGCTTCCTGTGATTCCTTTTATTTGAGTTATTGTGATCATTTTTAATTATACATAGATCGATAAGCTGCTCAAAATAAATTAGAGAGTATTTCAATAAACCCCTAAATTTTATCATTTACATATTAATATATAAATAACCCATGAAAATCAGAGGTTCATTGAAATCCTCCAGAAGATTAATGATGATAAATCAGGATTTGGATATCCTTCAAATTCAGAAAATGTTGCATTTTGTCAAAATTAAGCATAGCTTCACCTATATGTGTATAAATGTTTTCCTTCTAGGAAAAAGATTTCCGCTGACAATTTTTTTTACAAACTCGAACCTGAGGAAATTTATTTCGAACACCTTAGATTCATTTGGGAAATTTTGCTAGAACACAAATTCAATAGATTTTACTACTAACACAGTATTTTTATCAAGACAATGTATTTTTAAAAAAGAAAGATTTCAAAAATTAAAGAAAATAATATATAACTTTAAATGGTATGAAGAAAAAAGTTTGAAGTTATTTATATTATCTAAATTATAAATTTGAGTGAAAATAAGTGCTTTTGTTTGTGTAATTATGTTCAAGAAATATATAGCACTGTTATTCAGAGTTTATATGGACAACTAAAAGCTTAATGCTATTGATATTTCAGTTCAACTGATAACTCCTATGTTTTTATGAATTCGGTCATCTTCATCCCTTCGTTAAGCCGTACAGATATTCTGGAATCTGTTCATTCACCGACAGACTTTACAGATCATTACATTTTTCTTGCTTCAACCACTTAGCCTCTTTAAAGAGCGCCGTTTCACTAATTCGGTTTCAATTTTTAATTTCACTTTTTTCCAGGCAAATTAGCTCTTCTGCGTATGGCAGTGTCTCCTCCACCCAAGTGCAGAACTTCCTCCACTCATCAAGCTTGTGATTGCGGCGCTGGAAGTAAATATTTCTGAGTTCAGCGTAATTGGTTATGACCGTGCGTTTCTGCATGTAAGCACTTGGAAGATCCTGAATAAGCTCTCTAAACACGACTTTTCGGAATTCATTATCTTCCTTACTTTCCCCTTCACAGGATTTGTAGGCTTTTATGAGATCATTAAGATGCCGGATCTGGGCATTCCTGAAATCTGTCAGCTTATCAAAAGAAAAGTCATGAGGACCCAGATCCTTGCTGGTCAGCTTATGCATTGTTGAGCAGGAATTCTTTTCTGCGAACTTGTAAGTGTCGAACTCTTTCCACCAGTAGAGAGGGGCCGTGAGATCAAAACAAACTGTAATAAACCTTAAAAATTTGCCGTGCTCACTTCCTGCGAGAATCAGCCTCTGGGCCAGATTCAGATCTTTTTCGCCTATCGTGCAGTTCCCTGCCTGATCAAGTTCACTGCTGTCCATAAGGTGCCAGGAATTCATAGGATTTCGCATTCCAAGAATTGCATAATAAATATTGTATGTACCATGTAATTTTATTTCGATCATAAGAACACCTCTTAATCCTTAAACGTGAAATAATTTGTAACTACGAATAGAATGATTAATGCGCCTATATATGACTACGTAACTTATAAACTATTTTCAATGTTTCTTGCACAGGATGCTTGGCTCCTAAACTTGTATATTTCGGACAATTTATCCTAAACAATATTATTAATAACCGGTAAATTAATTCCGAGTTTTAAGAAGTAAGTGTTATTCCCAAAGGGGAAACTATTTCAGTCGAATACCCCCGCAGCAAGCTACCGGGGCAGTAAATTCCCAGAGAACCGTTATTAACTAACTGAGTTAATTTTAAGCTACCTTTGTGCTATTAAATTGAACTGCGGCATGTGAATCATTGTATCAAAATGAAGTGGTTTACAGAGACTGAGGATACTTTGGAGCAAAATAAAAGGTTATGATGCAACTATGAAAAGAACAATAAAAAAAACATCTTTTGGGAATGAGTGATATATTAAGAAACAAGAGTATCAGTTCAAAAAGAGCTACAGGGAAACTAGTTTATGTATAACTAAAAAAGATATTTAAGGCAATAAAAGTTCTTGTCACTTTTATTCAAAGAGTGAACCCAAAAATATTCTGTACAACATTTTGTTATAATCTCTATCAATTGATGGCATTGAAAATAAAAGAAATATTTTTAGAATAGTGGAAGCTATATTTAAAATCAGAGAATAATGAACCAAAAAATGGGCTAAATACAGAAATTAGCGAGAAAGATTTTGACCAGCATTTCCGCGAAGAAAGAATTCAGAAGTATATCAGAATCCTCTATAGAGAATTTCTATAAAACTTCGACTTCAACAAATTAGTTATATAAACTTTATAAATAACAGCCCATAATTTTAGTTTATTGAAATTTTATATTAATGTATCTATATTAGTACTATAAAAAAAATATATACTATCGTTCAAAATTTTAAATTATTATATTGATGAGAAACAGTATTTGTAAAAAGAGTTGAACATAAGATCTATCTTAGCCTCAAAAGTAGGGATTTAAAAGGCAAGCTCCTTCCCTTGAAAATCTACATTTGCAGTTTCGGACTTCTGGAATGTTTTCGATCACATCTGAGATAATCTCGAAGATTGTCTCCTGAGTTTTTCCCACAACCTCAGTTACTTCATCTGCTGTTAATTTATGGGTCGTCATTCCACATGCCTGGTTTGTGACTAAGGCTAGAGAAGCATAACAAAGACTGAGTTCTTTTGCGAGGGTTACCTCTGGCACACCAGTCATGCCTACAATATCTGCAAACTGGCTCAGCATATGAACTTCTGCCTTCGTTTCAAAGCGTGGGCCTTCTGTGCACGCATAAATGCCCTCAGTATAGGGAAATATCTGCTTTTCAAGAGCCTCTATAAGGGCTGTCCTGACTTCCGCGCAATATGGCTCAGAGACGTCAATATGCACAGTAGTGTCATCATAAAAGGTTGAAGGCCTGTTCCGGGTAAAATCTCTAAAATTATCGATTACCACAAAACTTCCCACTGGGCGCTCTCGCATTGATCCAACAGAATTTGTGGAGATTACACGTTTTGCCCCAAGGGTATGTATGGCCCATATATTCGCTCTGTAATTGATTCTATGAGGAGGAATATGATTTTTTCCTGAGTGCCTGGGAATGATCGCAATCCTTTTTCCCCTAATAGTGTTGTGATAGGCGACGACTTCTCCATAAGGGGTCTGCACTTTCAGGACCTTAAAATTTCTGTATGAATTGAAACCTACGCCACCTAGAACTACAATTTCAATTTTTGCAACTGTCTCTTCCATTTTTAGGTCCCTCTAACTCTTTTTAACGTCATTTTTTTCATCACAAAAACATTCTTTTTAATAATTTTTATAGTTAATAGTCCCTTAGCTAAAGATTCAGGGGCTTCGTTTACGAGTACAAACATTTGAAAGTATACCTAAGTATCCTTGGTTATTAATAATGCCTGTTTTTCGTAAGATACCAGCAAAAAGCTGATAACCTCACAAGGCATTTGGAGATAGGTAACGTATCATAATACCAATAGTACCGTTTCTATCTCCATCAAGTACGTTCCCACAATCTCATTCCATAGCACATTTCCAAGTTGGCATATCACGCTTTTTATCAGAACAACAGCAACTCTTAGACATTGTGTTCGTCGACTTTTATTACTTTCTTAACTATCAATTCAGCTTTATGGGTTAAAAATTTGACAGAATAAAAAAGAAAGTGTGCATTTTAATGCTGGCCTTTTTTGTAACGTCAGTGACAATTGCGTCAGAAGTGCAGCTCATCAAAAGAATGAAAATCAATGGGGCAACGAGAAGAAGAAATGGGACAGGGAACAGCATCTATTATGGCATTGGGTATAATCTTGGGAAAGCTTTCTCAATCAGGGAAGAATGCTGGATAAAAAACATAAAATATGGTACCACTCAAAATAACAAAGAGCCATGAAAACTTACTTAAGTGAAGGAAAGCTGTATCAACAGTAGGACTTATGTAGTTGATATACAAAATCACGCACTTTGTGTATTGTAGAGAAAATTGATTGGAAATCCTTTTGTATCATTTTTTAGTCCATATTTTTTAACAAAACAATTTACTGAGGCGTACCTGAAGCTGACGTCATTTAAATACTACGCTTTCAACTTCTAAGGGACTAGACCTTCTAGAAACTGCTAGAATCAAGTTATCACTACTTTTAATCGGGACAATAACTGCATGAAACGAATAAGCGACGCACAGAACATATCTAAAATACACCCAAAACAACTCTGCCAACAAAAAAACCTTTATTTGATCTAAGTAACTCCAAAAAAGGAGATCTTAAAAAACCTTAGTTCCTAAATCTTTAGACATCTCCAGGTCTTATCCCTAAAGTTCTAACGGTAGCACAATTTCAGATCTAGCTAATTATTCAGAATGCTAGATTATAAGCTGAAGGGTTGGAGACTTAGGAAATATGGTCCTACTGCTCCTTTCAAAAGTGCTTCATTTGTCTTCTGCTGTTATTGTTACACTAGCATTATTTGAAGTTGCTATTGTTTTATTGTATGAACTGGGTTTATTTTTAGATTTTCAGAAAGTAACTTAATGTCCAACCTTCTTTCTCCTTGATCAATGTTTGAATGCTAATCTCTTGATTATGCATAGTTTTTTGCTATAAAACCTATGCATCAATGAAACCGAGAAATCCTGTATTGTGATGAAAGCAAAGGATAGAAAACAGACATTTTTATAGAACTTTCAGTACATTACTATTTTTGGTAATGTCGCAAATTTGCTGTAAATTCAAGGTTAGATTTCTGTTTACGGTTTTAAATTTTGTCCTTCTGGCATGAACTTTTCTCCACAATGAATTTTAAATATTTTGATTTTACAGAAAAATTAGCACATTTCCACAAAGTTAACAGGCAAGTAAAAGAGTCATAGACTGCTGATTGGAGTCAATAAAACTGTACTTTGAAGCTTATTAAAGCCTTTAAATCGGCTCATATTGCTACCTATATTAAGAGCCGTTTTCTCGCTTTTTTCATAACTAACTTAGCAGGATGGCTGAGATCATCAGAGAAAAAAGGTATATCTAACCAAGAGTAAAATATATAATAAAAGCCTATATACATTATGGATAATAAAAAACTTGCGAGTATATGCCTAGTTCCACCAACATTAAGAGAACTGAGGACAAAACAACAAGCACTAGAAATGAAAAAAAAGAAAGATTTTGCAAACTTTGAATTAACAAAAAAATGCACCCAAATTCTCAGTTGAATCCGATGACTCACTTATCCAGTAATGAGTCGACTTTTCATAATGGCAGTAGGATTATTAATAGCAATTCCCAAGCCATGGGTATCTGGAATAACGAACATTAAGAAAGAGCCAAAAAGAAAATCAAGACCGTACTACTTTAGCTCAAATAGTGGTTGGTGTCGCTGTTGGGATTGGACTTTACTACAAATGACGACGAATTACCATTTCTCAAGAAAATCAGATTACTGAGCTTTTTACTAGAACTGTTGACCAATTAGGAACTATTGATCACTTAGGAAAGCCAGCAATATAGATTCGGTTAGGTGGAATATATGCTCTTGAAAGAATTTAAACTGAATCGGATAAAGATTACTAGCCAATTATGGGGATTCTAACGGCTATGTTAGAAAAAATTTTAGTACTGATAGTCGATTAAAAGAAAGCTTATTGCAATTAACGCTATATTCATTGATATTCAAGCTAATGAAAGTGTAACTAAAAAAATTTAGAAGTAAAATATGAAATTCGATATTCAAGCAATCCTTACTGTAATTAGAAGACGCAAAAAATCTTTAAAATATAGAGAGTCTAACCGTCTAAATTTGCAAACTACTTGTTTTCAAGGAACTCACCTTATAAATGCTCATCTTGAAGAAACTTATCTTGAAGGAGATCATCATGAAGGGTGACCTTTCGAATGCTACCATTAAAAAAGCAAAAAATCTAATAATTATCAGCTTTATGAAGTGAAGACACTTTATAAAACAGAGCTAGATGAATCTCTTCGCGCATTACTCAAAGAAAAATACCTTATTCTTTTTGAAAAACCGGGATGAGTTTTTTTATGACAATACAATTGATCCAACCCTCATGAATGCATAGTTTTTGTGTCAAAATCTCTGAATTTCCTAAGTTCCACACGAAATAAGAAAAGGTTATGGATCTATAACTCGTGGAGCTTATGTAACTTATGGAACAGATGGAGCTCATGAAACACCTGAAACTAATTAAACTAACCCACAGCATAAATGGAAAATATCAGGAAAAAATTATGATATAGTACTCTAAAAAGTACAACTACTTGAAATTTTATAGATTTTTTTATCGTCAACTTTTTAGATTTACTTGAACTAACTTAATAAAAAAACGCAGCGTTTATTCCTCTCAACTTGAAAATAGGATTTTGAGGACAGAGCTTTCCAATTACATTACCTATTTTTAAGTGTTGAATCTCAAATAATCATTTTTCAAATTTTCTCTTAAGTTGTTTCCAATGATCCTCATATTTCTGCTCTTCAATCAGGTATTCATTCAATCTTAACTCAAGAAGTTCAGGGGTCATTCTTGGAAAAGAATGTTTGTGATTTGTCTCTGACATAATTTCTTAACACCTCTGGAAAGATATGCCGTATTCAGTTACAAAATAAAATAGCCAAAATAACTAAAAAAACAATCAAAAATGCCATCATATATTTCCATTGTTAGAACATATGGCAAATTGAAATGAGAACACTTAACTAGAGCTTAAAGAATCAATTTTGAAATTCAGAGTAACTCTTCCTGTACGGATCCATTTGCTATATCCTCAACCAATTTTTTAATTTTATTAATTGCTTCTTTTTGAGTTTCAACTTCGTAACTTTATAACATTAGATTTTTTATTTTTATGTAAATTGATATTCTCAATGTATTAATACTTATTTATATATAAAACGTTTATTTATTTAAAGTATTAATTATAAAGTATGGCTATGAAAGCTATCCACAGTACAGTAAAGCTAGCTTGATTCTTTTTCATTCAAATACCCCTTTTACTATTTTTCTTTTATAAATTGAAAGGTTGGCATATCCAACAAAGATATACTTCAGGTTCGATAATAGGTTTCAGAAGTTCTTATGTTCCTACATCTTTTGGACAGGTATATGCATGTATAACAAGGCCATATATATTATTTTTATATAATTTGATCCGATTTTATGTTACTAATTTTAAAAATGATGTTACTTGATATCAGGACGATTTTATTGTCTGTTAGCTATTAAACAGTTACCAAATCAACCATATTAACCTTAAAAATCCAAAAAAGTTAGTACTTTCCAGTTGTGGAAAATTACTGCTGACTTCAACAGTGTCATTTTTTTTATTAAGATTCCAAATATCAGCAATATAAGCAGTATATCAACGCTTCTGTAAATTCTAACTGACTCGGCATCAGTTTTCTTCACCACGAAAACAGAATTTATTATTATTTACTGATGCATAATTTTCTGCAAAAATAAGAAAAAGTCATAAATCCAATGCAGTCGATATCACACAACATTTGAGAATTAGTTATCACTATGTTAAAGTGCAACCTCAATACATAGTTTTTTGTGGCAAAATCAATGTATTTTCTCATTTTTTAACCAAAATTATAGGATATTTATATCTAATTGTACCGGAAATACCTAGTTCTTATTAAAAAATATGTTTGTCGGAAGCAAAAAACTCCTCTTTCGTTACTCGTTCTCTTTCAAGAAATGAAGACATTTTTTCAAACAATTCTTTGTGCTGGAAAACATTCTCCATATTGGTATAAGTTAATTTGTTAAAATTTAAATATGCCCTGATTGAAAAACTAGGAAAAAAATGGCATTTTTTAATAAGTTTGAATCAAATCGTTTTGTTGATTTCTGATAATACGAAAAATATGTCGCTCGAGAAAGTTGAAATCTCTCCTTAAGTACTTGTAGTTCATCTTAAAGCGTTAGATTTGTGAGAATAATTCAAGATGGATTCAAAAAATGAAGACCAGCAATATTTGGTCACAAATGTATTGGATATACATGAATTCAGGAGAAAAAAATGGTTAACAAGTTCTGGAAAATTGAAGCATACAATAGGGAAATAAAACAGTTATGTGATGCTACAAAGTGCCAGGAAAGGAAAAAGTCATTGATAATATCGTTATGTACTCATTGAGAGATTTTCATAGTTTCGAATTGCGAATAATAAGAAACTGGATTTTGTGGGGTAATACTTAAGTAAAAATTAATAGAGTTATAGCATAACAATATATAAATAACTCGGAAAACAACTAAAATTTATTTAAATATCAAATAAGTTGGAAATTACATTGTTCAGGGCTCGAAATATTCTTCGATTACGAACGATTGGGAAACAACATTATCAATAACCGAGAGTCAATGAAAATCAGCCCACTGAAATTCACTCAATAAATCTTAGTAATAATGGGTAATGATACTATATTCCATAAGCTGAATGTTACCTTTAATCACAAATAAGCTTATTAACATCATCATTTGCCATTTACTATTGAATTTTTGATATTGTTTCCAAATATTTTATGTATCAAGGCTTCAACAATTGATTTAGCTTTTATTCTGTTATGAGAACTTTTTGGATGGGATAAAAATATTACTTATTATTTAATTAGTAATATTTTGTTTACATTAAATTAAATCATGTGTTAACTTTATATATTCCTTAGTCTAATAATTTTTTGTATGATAACATTTAATATTTTTGTATTCATACACATAGAGGGGGTAATAGCATATGCAGATGCATAAGGGGGTAGATAGGGTTTGTTTTCAGTCCTTGAACTTAATTCTAATTTACTGATTTCCGACTCAGTTAGTATATTATCTTCGCAATCTCAACTCATCGATAGACTTCTCAGACATGAGTTTACTGTTTTGATTCCAACTCAAAACGAGGAAGCTTCCATTGGGAGCAAAGTCTTACTAGCTGCAAGTTATGCTGATCGTGTACTCATACTTGATCAAGGCTCTACAGATCGGACTGTGGAAGTAGCGGCTCTAGGAGGAGCAAGAGTTGTTCCTCTAGCAGGCGGAGAGGAAGCACTGCTCCAAGTTCTTTACAAATCATCCATTGATTCTGATATTGTAGTCCTTATTTATCCAGAATGCATGCAGGATATAGATCTTCTCTCACATGTCCTTGAACCATTAAAGCAAGGTTTTGATTTGTCTGTAGGCTCCTGGCCCTGTCGTGTCTCCTATGAGCAGGAAACAGTGATGCTTCTTAACGGAAAAAATACTTTTAAGGAGAAAATAGGTTTCTTTGCCGTAACCGCAGATTCACTGCAGAAAATAAATTTAGACAAAGAGTATTTGTCTTTAAAATCCCTGCTATATGCAGCGAAGACCGAAAAGCTTAAAGTAAATTACCTGAGCTTCGATGTTGATCCCATATTCAGAAAGCTTGAAAACACGCGTATAGGAGTTGTCGTGCCTGCTTATAATGAAGAATTGCTCATAGGTGAGACTCTTAGAGGGATACCTGAATATGTAGATAGGATCTATGTAATCGATGATGGTAGTATAGATCGCACTGGTGAGATTGTAAAAAAGTTTGGAGATCCAAGGATAGTATACCTCCAACATGAGTTTAACAAAGGCGTAGGTGCAGGAATAATAGATGGATATAAACTTGCCCTGAAAGATGAGATGGATATAGTTGCTGTTATGGCCGGAGACAATCAGATGGATCCTGCTCAGCTCCCCAGGTTAATCTTCCCAATAATTGAGGGAAAAGCTGATTATACAAAGGGTAACAGGTTACTTTCAGATGATTTTATGATCGGAATGAGCAAATGGAGATCTTTTGGGAATCTTCTTCTTAGTTTCATCACAAAAATAAGCAGTGGTTACTGGCAGGTTATGGACCCACAGAACGGATATACAGCTATTTCCAGGCAGGCCATGGAGGTTATAGATCTAGATTCAGTTTATCCTTATTATGGTTATTGTAACGATTTGCTAATTAAGCTTAATGCCTTTGGAATGAGAGTAATGGATGTGGTAATACCCGCCCGTTACGGCAGAGAAAAATCTAAGATCCGGTACGGCAAGTATATTCAAAAAGTAGCACCCATGATTTTCAGGGGCTTTCTATGGAGGTTAAGAATAAAATATACTGTGCTAGATTTCCATCCTTTGATATTATTCTACTTCATTGGAATGATTTCCCTACCTGTAGGTGTTCTTTTAGGGCTATGGGGTTTTCTGCAGGTACTATTGCACAATTCCCTACCTCCCTACTATCCTCTCCTTGGCTTTCTTATACTGGGTGCAGGACTTCAGATGCTTCTTTTTGGAATGCTTTTTGACATGCAGACTGAAAAGAAAAGGAATGAAAGGATAGGACTTACTCGTTAAAATTCGAAAGATTTTCTTTCATGATTTTTTTCTCAATTTGCTGTCAGTTTTAGATATCGTTTATTTAATCAGAGTTTTATGTCTAAGCTTTAAACTACACACTCATGGAAATGACTTCCTGGTCTATTTATAGGCACATATGCATATAACCTATCTTGCCTATATTAAATATAGATATACTTAAATATTTTATAGTAAAAAGATGCTGTTAAATAACTTTGAAAGTTATTTGTTATTAAGTATATATTTTTTCCTAAAAATCTTTGTATAAATTTAGATTAACTAAAGAATGGAAATTAAGAGAAAAAAGGAAAATAAAAACCATTTCCCAGTTTTCTTTAAATTTTTCCATGGTTATTGAATTCATAGTGACCTCAGGGAATTTCGATGAACTACTAAATATCGTCCTATGCTTATAAATGGGATATAAATGACTCGTGAAAATAAGAAGCTGATCGAAATCCTCAACAGATTGTATCTTAACCAAATACAAATGTATAAAATATTCATATGTAATCGATTGTCTCATTCCCAAGCTACTTTTGAAGACTCTCTTTAGGGAATATTCTCTAAATAATAGGTGAGGAAAACTGATACCGAAGCTGATCTTATAATACGTGAACGTAAAATTGATCATGTCATCATCTTCTGGGTTTTAACTCCTAGTTTTGGTGTACGCTGCAAGCGTACACTTGCAAGTTTAAAAGGAGTATATGAAAAAGAAGCAGACAACACGATAAGCGACAGTAGCTGATGTTACCATTATAACTCAAGAACTTATTGAGTTACTTCATCAATGTGTTAATCCATTTCATAGAAAAACTGCAAAGGATCCAACAAAAGACTTAGTAAGAAACTGGGAGCTTTCAGAATCTTTTTATTTAGAACAATATATGTGTTCGCCTATATTCCTCTTTAGCAGACAAGTAAAGACTATATTCTTCTTATTGATCTTGGTTTCCATAAAAATCAAACAATTGTAATAATAGTGGAAAATTGGAGGTATTTTGTCTCCAGAATTAATACAAATTTAGATTCAGTTGTTGTTTCTGTTGACGAGGGAGTTTCTAGGCAAAAAGTAAGGAGTTTGATGGAAAACATATTAGTGAGTGTAATAAGTAATTTTTTGAACAAGATCGTGATGCAGTTGTGAAAATAACATTTAAGCAAAAATTATGTAATTACAAGAAAAAGATGAGCTGAAAGTGCTTTTTGTAGCAATATATAACTATGGAAAAAAATTACCATATCTATATCACAAATGTCCCGAAAGATATTTCAGATGCAAAAGACATCGCAAAATTATATGGGACAAGATGGGATGTAGAGTTGCATTTCAAAGGGCTAAAAAGTAAATACTCGCTTGATGTTCTTGATACAATGAATGAACAAGTGATTGAAAATCTTTTTGATTACTAGCTGCTGGTAATAGAAAACATGATAAGTAGACAACAATTCAAGAAAATCAGCTCATAATCTCTGTCTATTGTGCTATGAAGTTTATATCCAAAGTGTGACTTCTCACACTTTTTTGTCTAGGTTCCGTTTATGCTTGTTTTTGTTTTGCTTCATTTTCTCGATTTTTATCCGCTTTTGGTGGCCAGGATTTGAATAGATGAAAGTAGCGTTCTGAATATTCCCGTTTTAATTTGCAAATCAAGGCAAGAAAATTAGTTTTGAAATTTTCAACCTATTTCTTCTTCTTTTTATCACTAATTCTTTTTCTGAATGGACATAGTATGTACTATTTGGTATGTACTCAGGAAAATCAAGGAATTCCTTGAAAGAAATTCAATCAATACATTGTTTTTCAAGTTCAAAGTCTGAAAGACCATGCAATTGTTGTAAAACAAGCATTTCAAACATAATGATTACTTTAGCTTTAGATCAGCCTCCTGAAATTTTTTTGTTAAAATATATGGACTCTAAAATAATACGAAAAGATTTGCAATCAATTAAGGAATCAAGTTTAGTAAGTTTGTCTCAGACTGACTGAATATGTTTGTGTTCTTCTTTAAAAATGAAATAAGTAAAAGTTTTCATGAATAAAAATTATTGTTCAGATATTTTAATTATCCAATAATCAAATTATAGGATTTTATCAAAATTTTCTGTAATTATTGTCTCTATTCTTTATGCCTTAAGAGTGATCTTTCTGGAGATGTTCAAATGAGTGCTGATAGCATGAAAAAAGATAAGAAGACTAAAATATATGGACTAAGTTGATGAACCATCTAAAAAAGTAAAAAGGATCAACTATGTGGTAAAAGGATGGAGGAAAGCAGTAAACAATGTCAACAAGCATTACAACAGCTACGAGTAAAGATAACATCTTAAGTCAGAGCTTCACTCCTTCCATTAGATGATAGAGTGCCTGATTTTCTGTAAAGTTGCAAATCTTAATAATTGAATGAAAAATTCCATTTCCTAGGAATCCAATTAAACTCACTTTCTACAGATGTATACAATATTGCCATATATTTTCTCAATATAAAAGTAACTTGAGAATTAACCTAACTTTTAATGGATAAGATGATGGAAATAGACAAACAAAATTTTATACCGTATACAGCTATAGACGGTTTATTGCAAGTAGTTTGGTTATAAATTTCTGGATATGTGTCTATATATATTTATCTATATATATTTAAATATGAAATAGATAATTTCTGGTATAACTATCAATAAAAATTATCACTTAATCATAATTAAGCGATGAATTTTTCATTAGCTTTAATCTCTGAAAAATTAGGGTAATAATGTAAAGAAAGAATACTATGCTAGTTATAATAAAGCTCACTGGGTAAGGCTCATAAAACGAAATAAAAAGTCTGAGCCACGTAGCTATTAGAGCAATAAATACGGAGATCATTATACCCTGTTTGGGGCGTTTTGCAAATCGATGAGCTGTCGCTGCTGGTGTAATCATTAATGAGAAAATAAGAAGGACACCAACTACTTGAACGGCGAAAGATGTCGCAACTACGACCATATGCATGAAAATTATTCCAAGCAAAAGCGTAGGCAATCCCTTTACTTCTGCTACTTCTTCATCAAGAGATGAAAATAAAAGTGGTCTATATACGATTCCTATTGAAAAAAGAATCCGCAGACTGGCAACAAGTGTCACAATTAATCATTGTTACTAATACCAAATATTTCTTCGAACAAAATAGAGTATGCTTCGGTTGCATAGCCACTATAGAGGCTAATGAACAGAACACCAAGGCCAAGCATGAATGAAAGGACTATTCCAATTTGAGTGTCGCGCGAAGCTGCACGGCGACCAAGTATTG
>Ga0326728_10018052_pt1 | contig 13997 bp, 12 predicted proteins | sample MB3enrmetagenome_FD_207602 | JGI IMG/M metagenome (GOLD analysis project Ga0326728, IMG submission 207602) | Lab enriched peat soil microbial communities from McLean, Ithaca, NY, United States - MB31MN | ecosystem: Environmental > Terrestrial > Soil > Wetlands > Peat | place: USA: New York...
GTCTCGATGACAGCGATGGCCTCGCCCTTGGTCACTGTCTCGCCCGGTTTCTTCAGCCAGCGCACGATCGTGCCTTCTTCCATCGCCATGCCAGCCTTCGGCATGATCACGCTATGTGCCATCGGCTGCTCCTATTGCACGAGCGAACGCGCCGCCGCGGCGATCCGCTCAGGGGTGGGCACCACGCCGGCTTCGAGAGTTTTGTTGTAGGGGATGGGTACATCAAGCCCACCGAGGCGGCGTACGGGCACGTCGAGATAGTAGAACGCCTCGCTGTCGGTGATGGTTGCGGCGATCTCGCCTCCGAAGCCCCCGAACTGGCAGGCCTCGTGCACGACGAGGACGTGGCCCGTCTTCTTTGCGGAGGCGATGATCGCCGTTGTGTCCAGCGGCTTCAAGGAGCGCAGATCCACCACCTCGACGTCGATGCCTTCCACGGCCAAGCCGTCCGCTACCTCCAAGCAGCGGCCGACCATGCGTCCGTAGGTCACGATCGTGAGATCCTCTCCTCGCCTCTTCACATCGGCTTCGCCGAGGGGCACGATATGTTCGCCTTCGGGCACTTCGCCCTTAGTCCTGTAGAGCAGTTTCTGCTCGAGGAAAACCACGGGATTGTCGTCCCGTATCGATGCCTTCAGTAGCCCCTTAGCATCTGCGGGGGTGGCCGGGGCCACAACCTTGAGGCCCGCGACGTTCAGGACCCATGCCTCGACGCTCTGGGAGTGCTGAGCGGCTGCACCCGTACCACACCCCTCGGGGGTGCGCAGCACCATGGGCACGGATGTCTGCCCGCCGAACTGGTAACGGGCTTTGGCTGCCTGGTTAACGAGCTGGTCCATGGCGATCGTGATGAAGTCGGAGAACATGATCTCCACGATGGGACGCATTCCCGTCATCGCGGCGCCGACAGCGGCACCCGTGATTGCCGCCTCGGAAATAGGGGTGTCGCGTACACGCTCTGGGCCGAACTCGTCGATCATGCCGCGAGTGACACCGAAAGCGCCCCCGTAAGGACCCACGTCCTCCCCGAGAAGGAACACGCGCGGGTCACGCCGCATCTCTTCGCACATCGCATCCTTGACGGCTTGGGCGTATGTTATTTCCTGCATGGATTGTGGGTCTCCTTCACGCGTAAACGTCGTCCTCGACGGTGTCTAGGGACGGCTCGACGCTTGATTCGGCGAAGGCGAGGGCTTTCTCGACGATTGAGACGCCCTGCGCATCCATCACCTTGACCTCCTCGGCCGTACAGACGCCGTGCTCCTGCAAGTATGCGGCAAAGCCTCGCAGCGGGTCCTTCTTTTTCCACGACTCAACCTCGTCCTTCGATCGGTACAGCCCTGCGTCGCTCTTCGAGTGGCCCGTGATCCGATAGGTGTTCAGTACCAGAAGGAAGGGGCCGCCCGTGATCACAAACGCGCGCGCCTCGCGCGCGGCCTCGTAGACGGCAACGACGTCGTTGCCGTCTACGGAGCGCCCGGGCAGTCCGTAGGAGGCTGCGCGCACGGAGATGTCCACTATATTCATGCTCTTCGAAACGTGCATGGACATGCCGTACTGATTGTTTATGCACACGAACAGCACGGGGAGCCGCCAGACCGAGGCGAGGTTGAGTGCTTCGTGGAAGGTGCCCTGGTTGGAAGCCCCGTCGCCGAAGAAGCACACGACGATCCTGTCGATCTTCTGCATCGCCGTGCTCAGCGCGGCACCGACCGCGATCGGTATGCCGCCGCCAACGATGCCATTGGCTCCGAGATTGCCTGCGCCAACGTCGGCGATGTGCATGCACCCTCCCTTGCCCTTGCACACCCCCGTCGCCTTGCCGAGGAACTCGGCCATCATCGTGTTCACATCCATGCCCTTTGAGATGCTCTGGCCGTGCCCACGATGCGTTGCGTATATGAGGTCCTGCGACTCGATTGCCGCGCAGACTCCCGCCGCGGTGGCCTCCTCACCGATGCAGAAGTGAGCGGTGCCGTGGACCTTCCCAAGGCTGAAGAGACGCATCGCCATTTCCTCAAAGGACCTCGTTGTTGTCATGTTCTGATACATTGTTCGAAGCTTGTCGGCCGGGACTAACACTCTTCCTCCTGACAAATGTCATGCATATGGCGCTTTGTAACAAATGTCACCGATTGTGTCCAGTCCAGTTCGCAACCTGATATTAATGGGCCACCCCCACTCTCCGCCCATGTCCGTGCGCTGCCGCAAACCAAGGTCGGTGTACTGGATGAGTGAGTCATAGGGGATCAGCGCGGACGTGCTCTCCCGTACGATTACAGGGCGACACCGTCTGGATTGTCGAAGCCACCTAAGAAATGCTCTCCCATGTGGGAGACGCCAGGCAAACGGTTACTACCTGTAAAGAAGACCTTTAATACGAGCTTCATGGCGGGAACTTGCGCTATGCGTCCCGTTTTGTGTTCTCGATGGCCTACAAACTTCCCCCTTTCGTCGCCTTGACTGATCGCTTTGGCATTTTTTTCTTGACGATGCCACAATTTCATGATAGCCTCGCAGATGTTATAATAGTCTAATTTAATAGATTGGAGTCTATTTTATTGGTTGAAATTAATTTCGCCTCAGTTTCACTGGAAGATCTTCCAACCAGCGAGCTGCCTCTAGGCAGCGTGGATCCGCGCGGCTGGTTTCGAGATGTCTTGAGGTGCCAGGCGGATAATTTCACGGGGTGCCTTAGTGATCACTGGGCTTCCGTCAACCATTATTCCGCATGGCGTGGCGGAACTGGAGAGAACTGGGAACGGGGCCCCTACTACCTCGACGGCCTTCTGCCGCTGGCGTATCTGCTGCGTGACGAAACCCTTATTGCGAAAGCCAAATCCTGGGTCGACTGGACCCTCGATTGCCAAAAAAATAATGGGGATTTCGGCCCGCGGAACAACTTGGACTGGTGGCCGCGAATGGTCATGCTCAAGGTTCTCATGCAGTATGAGGAAGCGACTGAGGACCCTCGTGTTATTCCCTTCATGGAGCGCTACGCCGCGTATCTCGACGCCCAGATCGACGAACGACCTCTCGCATCGTGGGGAAAGGCACGCGGTGGTGAGCTAATCCTCTGGCTCTTCTGGCTTTACCGGCGTAGGGCGGACGAGAGATTTCTCATACTAGCCGACCGGATCTATTCCCAAACCCTGGATTGGAACGGCTTCTTCCAGAATCTTCCGTACACACGAGCTACAGGCTTCTACTTCCCCTGGAAAGCGATTGCCACCCATTTTTCGGTTCCTCAGCTTGTCGACTCACCTCAGTTTCTTTTCACCCACATCGTCAACGTCGCCATGGGGCTGAAGACCTCGACGCTGTACTCGGCAAGAACAAGGGATCTGACTCAAAGAGAATCCATAAAGACAGGGGTGGCGAGCCTTCTCAAATACCATGGAGTTGTTTCCCGGCTTTTCACTGGGGATGAGCACCTAAGCGGCAGTTCTCCGAGCCAGGGATCGGAACTCTGCTCGGTGGTTGAATATATGTTTTCCTTGGAAAGCATCCTCGATTACTTCGGTGACACATGGGCTGCGGACACTTTGGAGATCCTGGCCTTCAACGCCCTTCCCTCCACAATAACGCCGGACTTCAGGGGACACCAGTATTTGCAGCAAGCGAACCAGGTTCTGGTAACCAAGGCCAAGCGTGATTGGTTTAACACGAATGACGAGTCGAATCTTTTCGGCCTGGAACCTAATTTTGGATGCTGCACCGCCAACCTTCATCAGGGTTGGCCCAAGCTATCGAAGGCGCTCTGGAGGGCCACCGGCGACGGCGGGCTCGCTGCCTTCGTCTACGCGCCCAACATACTCAAGACGACCCTCCCGACGGGCGCTCGCGTGAGCATCGAAACCGTCACGGAGTATCCCTTTGAGGAGACGATACGCCTAAGAATCGAACCCGATGCTCCAACCAGATTTCCTCTCAAGCTCCGCATTCCCGCTTGGTGTAACGGCGCTTCTGTGACAACGCCTGAGGGCGTGCGGTCGGATCTCGTTCCGGGCTCTTGGACAGTTCTGGATCGTTCGTGGTCCGCAGGGGATTCGGTGGAGTTGAAGCTTCCAATGAAAATCCACGTTTCCTTTTGGTATAAGAACTCGGCGGGGGTGGAGTTGGGGCCGCTGATCCTTGCGCTCAAGATTCGGGAGCAGTGGCACACCGAGGGCGGGTATCCGGCCTTCCCTGATTGGTCGATCGAGCCCCTCTCCCCTTGGAACTATGCCCTTGGCCTCGACGCTCAGAATCCGGGAAAGGCGTTCGAGATCAAACGGAAGCCCTTCACACATGATTTTTCCTTCGCGCGGGACAAGACCCCACTCAGGGTCTTCGCGAGGGCCAGACGAGTAGGCGCCTGGAAGCTGGAAAACAATTCGGCGGGAGAGCTACCTCCATCCCCCATCGCTGTTGAGCGTTGTGAGAGTCAGGAAGAAATAATCGAATTGATACCGTACGCTTTTGCACGGCTGAGGATAGCCCAATTCCCCTGGTATCGACTGTAAGTCCACAGGTTGCAAATCCCACCCGTTGGGCGGGAGAGGATAACGAGTTTGAAAGGATGGAGGAATCGTTATGAAAGGGAAGTTTTTCCTGATTCTCGGCAGCATTGGAATCCTATTCCTCTCTGCCGTGTCGAACCTGCCTGCACAAAATGCACAGAAGCTCACCGTCTGGACCAGGAGCTACAACCAACCCCAGCTCGAACCCATTGTCAAGAACTGGAATGCTCTGGGAGGAGTCCAGATCGAAGCCCTCTACATCGCTGACGCGGAATATATCACCAAGGTGAGTACCGCGTTCGCTACCAACTCCGAGCCCGACGTCCTATCCTCAGACGTCGTGTATATGCCCCAGCTCAACCTCGCGAACCGTTTCGCCGACCTAACGGACAAGATTAAGGCGCTGCCTTACGGTGACAAGTTGATTCCGGGTCACGTCGCCATAGGGACATATAACGGGAAAAAGTTCGCCGTCCCCTTCAGCGTTGACGTGTCCGTCCTGTTCTACAACAAGGGGCTGTTCAAGAAAGCCGGACTTAATCCCAATAATCCTCCAAAAACATGGGCGGAGGTGGTGAACGCTTCGGAAAAAATCAAGGCCATAGGAAATGACTACTACGGCTTCTATTTCACCGGCGCAGGGTCCGGCGCGTACGCTTTCACGTGGCTTCCTGCGATTTGGGCTTCTGGCGGTGACATCCTGACTCCCGACGCGAAGAAAGCAACCATCGACACTCCCCTGGTCCGCGATGCCCTGAGCTACTACAAGGAGCTCGTCGACAAGAAGCTGGTGCCCGAGGGAGCGAGCGTCGACACCGGCGCAAACTGGGTGGCCCCTTTTCTCACGGGGAAGATCGGCATGCTCATCAACGGGCCTAGCACGATTTCCCTTCTCAAGAAAGATCACCCCGAGATCGATTTTGGAGTGACCTTGATTCCCGGCAAGACAGGCGGCGTCGGCTCCTTCACCGGAGGCGACGACATGGCGATATCCAAGAACTCGAAAAACATCGATGCTGCCTGGAAGTTCCTGTCATTCATCATCTCAGACAGCGTTCAGCTGGAGTTGTATGCGAAGAACGGCTACCCCACCCTCCGCACCGACCTCGCTAACAACAAGTATGTTCAAGGCGACCCCCGGCTGGTGACCGTCAACAAGGCCGTTGGCGTAGGCAAATGTCCTTACACCTTCCAGTACAACGAGCTCATCAACGATGTGAATGGACCTTTCGCGAAGTTGTGCTACACTGCGATATTCAAGGGCGATGTTGCTGGGGCGGTCCAACAGGGTCAGAAGGATTTTACGAAGATCCTGAGCGAATAATCGTCTCCGTTTCGGTCGACCTCGCTCTATTGAGGTCGACCGAAACCAGCTGGAAGTCTATGGTGTCTGCCAAACGAGAGAGCCTTTCTAACGCGGTTTACGTTCTTCCGACTGTGGTTTTCGTTCTTGTTTTTTTTATCGTCCCTCTGTGCATGTGCGTCTACATGTCTCTATTCAACTGGACAATGTTCCAGGGCCACAGATTCTTGGGGCTGAAGAATTACGTCGACCTTTTTGTCGACGAGCAATTCTTTAGAAGTCTCAGCTTCACATTGCTCTACACTATTTTCATCACTCCCGTGATTATTATCACGGCATTCCTCCTTGCCCTCATGGTCAACCGCCGCGGAATGCATTTCCTTGGTCTTTATCGCACTCTATATTTCCTTCCTGTCGTCATCGGCTTGAGCACGTCCAGCCTCCTGTGGATCTGGCTGCTCAACGACAGGGTCGGCGTGGTCAACGCTGCCATCATGGGCCTCGGGATCATTCGAGATCCTGTCATCTGGCTCGGTAGGACGGGACTCTCCCTCGTCTCGGTCGTTTTGTCGGTGCTCTGGAAGACCGTGGGGTTTTCCATGATTCTTTTTCTTGGTGGCCTCCAGTCCATCCCCGACGAGCTTTATGAGTCGGCGAAAATCGACGGCTGCTCCTATTTGGCAAGCCTCGGACGCATCACGCTTCCTTTAATGCGCCGCACCTTCGCCGTGACGATCCTTCTTTCTGTGATCGGCTCCCTTCTCGCCTTCGACCAGTTCTACATCATGACCGCGGGACGACCTGCGAACTCTACTGTGACCAGCGTGTATTGGATCTATCTCAACTCCTTCCAGAAATTCCGTCTGGGGTACGGTTCTGCTATGTCGCTGGTGTATCTTGCGGCTCTGTTGGTTTTCTGCATATTTCAATTCAAAATATTTCGTTTTCAGGAAGAGTAGCGGGCAAGAACATGAAAGGGAAAATGAGCACGCTTCGGAAGTCCACGATCCATGCAGCCTACTTTCTCCTCGCGTTGCTTTTCGTCTTTCCTTTTTTCTGGTCGGCCATTAACTCACTGAAGCCTGCCGCTGAGGCTTCCGCGTCCCCACCAACTTTTCTGCCGTCAGTCGTCTCCTTTGAGAATTTCACGAAGTTAGCCACCTACGGGGCCGGGGTAGGAAAATACTTCCTCAACAGCCTTGTTACGGCTGCAATGTCGGTGGCCCTAAGCATCTTCTTCAGTTTCACCGCCGGCTATGGGTTCGCCCGGTTTCGTTTCCCTTTCAAGAATGCGATGTTCTTTATCATTATCCTAACGATGATCCTGCCTTTCCAGACCATCATCACGCCCCTTTTTTTCTTCATGAATTGGTTGGGTCTTACTAATTCCTTTTTCGGCTTAGCGCTTGTCTACACGGTTTTGCAAGTCGCATTTGGAACCCTGGTTATGCGTACCACTTTCGCCTCGATCCCCATCGAGATCGAAGAGGCCGCCCATATAGACGGTTGCAGCTCGACGATACTGCTGCTTCGTGTCATGTTGCCGCTTGCCATTCCAGGAATCGTGACCGTCGGCATTATCGCTTTCATCAACGCCTGGAACGAGTTCCTTGCATCGCTGATCTTCATGTCCAAGGAGAGCCTGTTCACCCTGCCGGTCATGCTGAGCAACGTGAGGTCGGGGCCCTATGGATCGATCGACTGGGGCGAGCTCCAGGCCGGACTAATGGTGGCGACTATTCCTTGCATGCTTCTCTTTTTGCTCTTGCAAAAGCGCTACGTGAGCGGACTGACAAGCGGCTCAGTCAAGGGTTAGGAATCGGGGAAGCGTTCTTCAAAAAAAACCGGGTTATGATTCCCTGATTATAGTTGCCAAAACCCAAACCGTAGATCGTGAACCCTCCGATGTGCTCGGCCTCGGGCCTGATAGCGACGCGAAAATTGAGGCTGTCGTCCGACAGCAAGTCCTGGTCCATATCTACGGAATTGTTGAAAAAAGCCTTGGGGAGGATATCGCTGAGGGTGACGGAGGATCTCTTTTCCCCATTAATGGTCACACCCGAGTCGTCGATAACGATCTTGAGCAGATCCCCATAGTTCGACCCCAGCCACCATCCCGGAGTGTACCTGCCCTTTTTGCCCGTCAACGAGCCTTGCGGCGTTATTCGGCTGTACTCTTTCACGGTGTAATCCGCAACGGCGACGCCATTAAGAGAGAATCGTAGATCACTGATTCCGTTCGCCAACTGCTCTTTCTTCACATATTTCGGCAGCCTCAATCTCCTATGAGTCGGCAGATCGCCCTGCGCGGAGATTTCCAGCATAATCTCGACGCGCGAAAACCCACTTTCCTCGAACGGGATATTCAGAGGGATGCGGTATTCGACAAAACCGAACGCACCCCAGATCAGGTGGGCTTCGACTCTGTCTGGATTGAAAAAAACCGACGGATCGTCCCATTTCTGGATTATATGGTCCCTACTGGCCAGACCGCAGGGCGGCGAGATCTTGAAGTCGAAAAAATTGCCGACGTCGGTCTGGGTTTCGTAGTAGGGCTCGTTCTGCTCGTTCTCTTGCAGCTGCGTAAAATTGAAAATCAGCCGATCGTACTCTTTGTGGTAGATTTTCTGGTTTCCGACTGAACCGCGAATCAGCTTCGAGGAAACGAATCCCGACGATTCCAGAGCATTCAGGTGCATCATCACCGTTGTCTTTGAAAGCTGCAGCCTCGCCATGAGGGTCTGAACCGTCAAATCGTTTTCCCCGAGCATTTGGAGAATGCTAATGCGAAAATCGTTGGAGAGCGCTTTTACGATGCGGGCGACGTTTTTGCCCTCTATATACTTATCCCGGTATTCCACTCATTTCCTCTTTGCAGAGATCCCGAAGTCTCTGTCGCGTACGACTCCTATTTGCTGATCTTGACTCAACAAGGTGGGAAAATCAATAACAAGGTTTAAGCGAACCAGAGAAAGAAGCCCTTCTAAAGCACCTTTCCTTAAAGAAAGGCTCATAGCATGCGCCAATCCATTTCACCACCTCCCGGCCGTAAGGGCACTCAGCACGTTGATTGCGCGCCGGTTTTGCACGGACAAGAGGCGGATGTCAGAATTCAAAATCGTTTCAAAAAAAGCGACAAGCCCTACCGCGCCATGCCGGCCTCGATGAGCTGCAGATCCTTAGACATTCGCTCGGCGTCAGTGTGCCCAAGAGGAGTTTCTTTTCGACTGGAAGAAGAGCAGAAATCTCGAAGATTTCGTCAGCCGGAGGGTTCAAAACTTCTGAAGGTCAAGTGGCCTACCCTTCCCGCTTACTTGGACGCTTCCTCGAGTTGCCTTAGGGCGTCGGTGCCTTGCAGCTTCTTGTTGTTCTTCGCGTTATCGAACGCCGTCAACCCGGCGTTGTCTTTCGCTTTTCCATCAGCGCCAGCCTTTAGGAGCTCGGCGATTACCGTCGAGTTCGGGTTACCTCCAGCAGCACGTATCAGTGCGGTGTAGCCGAAATCGTCCCGAGCCTCGATTTCCGCACCGGCTTTCAGGAGTGCGGCGATCACATCAGGATTCGGATTGTCTTCGGCCGCGAACATCAGTGCGGTCCTGTCGATCTCGTCCCGAGCCTCGATTTCCGCACCGGCTTTCAAGAGTGCGGCGACCACATCAGCATCCGGATTGTCTTCGGCGGCAAGCATCAACGCGGTCGTGCCATCCAAACCGTAGACAGCGTTCACGTCTGCGCCTTTGTCGATCGCCGCTTGGATACTCTGAGGTGTTCCGGTCTTCACAAGCTCAAAGAAAGCACTCGTCTGTGCAGGCGCGGAAACAGCGATTTGGGCGGGCGCGGTTTGGGTTGGCGCTGACACGCGCTTGAAGCCGTCTCCCTTGTAGTTTATCGAATAGATCTTCTTTGCGAGTTCAAGGTTAGAGCCCTTGGGATTGTAGTAAAGCCAGCTCGTGTCATCATTATCCGGCGTGCCCACCAAAGCGAATCCAGCGAGTCCCGGACTTCTTGGAAGCGCCATGATTATCATATAGCTATCGCCAATCAGCGTCATGCTGTAACGATAGTTCGTATCTCGAGCAGGGTCCTCTGCAAGGCCAATCGTCTGGCCGCCCCTTGTTCTTACGCCCTTGACTAGCTCGCGCAGCGAACAGAGACGTCCAAGGCCGGAATCCTTGTATGCATAATCACGCTCCAATTCCCAAATGTTGTACACGAATAGAAAGGCTACCTGCTCTGCCGGTTTGAGACTGGCATCCTTCCGTTGCTGTCCGTTCTTGTCCACACCGTACTTGATTGTGTCGACCGTCGTTCCGTCTGGTACCAAGACTGGCGAATTCCCGTTGGACGCTTGGCTGAAGACAGGATGAGCAAACAGCAGACCCAGAATGACAAGCACGTGTTCGACTCTCACTCTCATTTTGTTTCCTCTTCTGTGCAGCTACTTTTCTGCATGGCACGCAGATTCGATTCTACCCTCTCACTGGGACCGTTTCGGATCACAGCCTTCCGATGCGTCGACGTTTTCAGAGCGCACCCGCCCTTGACGCGTGGACTAACGCAAGTTTCGCCAGGCACCCGATGGCGAGACCTCGTTTCGTGACGACCTCTCGCACTTACTATCGACTGGACTCAGAAAGCCGCAGAACCCTTCATTCAACGACACCTTGCCGAGTGCCATTCTTGACGACTGATCAATAGTGCCGTGCGCCGGCAAGCCAGACGTTGTAAATACTATTGTGCCACCGGAGACCCAGAAATAAAAGACCTCCAGAGGCCGCTGTCAAGCGATTCCACAGTAACGACAGGACTCACACTTTATCGGGCTCGAACGCTGTGGCGTTCTCACTTTTGAACCATTCTTGCGTATAACCGACTGCGCATCTCGACCTCTCTCGCATCTATTCTGACCGCGAAGACATTTGCGCCTTTCCCCAACGATACACCACAGCTACTGCCGCACCGAACAAACAAGGCGCAGCACATATCAAGAGCGCCCGGAGCTACACCCGCCATCTTCCCAAACTTCCCAGAAAAAAAAGGCCTCCGACAGGATCCTGCCCTGCGTCATTAGGACCTTGATGCTCCGCACTCACCCACGCAGTTTCTCAGGCGCGTTGGGTTGCAACAGCAAATTCGAAGTAACGTGCATTATCCCGGTCAGTCCGGTGGCTATGAAGAGCATCAGTGATAACTTGAAAGACAAAGAGAACGACAGCAGCCCCGGAAAAAGACCGAACAGTCCGCTGCTGATCAACAGCGGACAAAAAGGCGATTCTCTCTCTGCGTTGACGGCGGACAGCGCCGCGCCAAGGAGACCGTAGGCAGTTGCGTTGGTCATCAGAATCTTGTCGGCTACCGGGGGGACAATCACCGAGAGTTGAATCCACATGTATCGATGACCATCAGAACTGACAATATGGTCGGTGGTCGCCACGCGTATCAGATTGTTGAAGATCGAGCGATACTCCTGGCAGAGTAAGAAAAGGGGCTTTGGCGTCTATCAACACAAGCGAGCAGATGACAGCGATGAAGCTGATCGCGTTGAAAATCACAGTCGGCGCAATCCCGATAAACTTGATCACAACTCCAACCAGCGCCGGGTCGAAGATGCCCGGCTCCTGAAATGGCATAGAGTTCAGCTTGAATGCGTTCACGAGGTCCTCTTTGCCCACCATTTCAAAGAGAAAGGATTGTCGCAACGGGCTGTCAATCACGACGATCAGTCCCTGAATGACAGTGAGCATAGAAATATGCCACAGCTTGATGACGACCTTTCGCCACCAGAATGTCGAAGCTGACGACCCGGATCATGAGCCAGGTTTGTGTCGCTGCCAGCGTTTTCCGCTCGGGCAGACAGTCAGCCATGACGCCGCCAAACCGCCCTAACAACATGACGGGCAGAAACTGGCGCGAAAGGAGAATCCCTGGTTTTGATGGCCTGAGCGCGAGCCAGGCTTGGGCAGTCGTCTGCATCCAGGTATCAGTCGACGAGATGACACAGCCCGTCCAAAAGGGCCGAAAATTGCACCCACGCAACGACTGAACGAGTGGCGACAGGTGCCCGCCATCTGATGCTGTTTCTGAAGGTCTCGATGAGACTCAAATTGTTACCTGCCGACAGCGGAGGCGGCGGTGCAGCTTTTTCCTTCCAGGCATAATCTATCCTCCGTCATATACAAAAGAGGTTCCACACAGATAGGAGAGAGCGTTCAATGCCGCTGCAAAAGAAATTGGTTTAGTCGCGAGAAGGCGTGAGGGGGGAGACAATCGTACGTACCCCCGCGCAGGTCGCCCCCGGGCCAGGAGGATCTTTTTCAGGACGGTCAGGAAAAGCAGGTCAAGCTGTGCGAAAATCCCCGGTCCGAAGATGGCGCCGGTAGTCACACCCGAAGCAACATTTCGCCATCAGCAGGATCCAGAATTTTTGTCCCGTCCCCGGCATGGTGCAGGCGCATGTTTCCCCTGGCCGCCGCGGAAATCAACTTCCCAAGCGCTGCCTCGTCGAGAGAGGTTTACGTCGCGCACTTCGCCCGACGTGCCTTCACTCAGAAGCTCACGGCCCTCCTCAAGGAGGTAAGGGATGGTTGGCCCACCTTCTCTCGGATACCTCTTGCAGAACTGAGGCTATAATGGTCTTCTTTGCTGCAGCAACCGACGCATCAGCGACAACGATGAAAGAGATCCTTTGGTTCGGCAATTCGAACTCGTGGGCTAACTGCCCCACGAACCTATGACGCTTTTCTTGGCCGGTCCACGGGCTGAGTGACACGACTATGCAAAGATTTCCGTTCCCCAGGCGCGGCAAGACGCAAGTCGTTCAATCGAATCCCGCGTTGTCCCCAAACAGGACATCTGTGGCGCTCAACTTTTTGAGAGCGAGGGAAGGGAGGAACCACAGTGCGTACTGACCACTGGAATACCCTTGTGCATGCGGTCCGGGGAGAGAAGAACGCCCGGCCGCCCGTCGCCCTGATCGTGGATACTCCGTGGATCCCGCCGTTCCTGGGCATCTCCACCATAGACTATATTGGTGTTCCCGAAGTCTGGCTTAAAGCCAACCTCTCCGTGGAGCGACGGTTTCCTGAGGTGATCTTCCTTCCCGGCTTCTGGGTGGAGCCTGGCATGGCTGCCGAGCCCTCAGGCTTTGGCTGCCCAATCGAGTTCTCCGCGGACCAGCCGCCGGCCATTCACGCTATCTTCTCGGACATTGCGCAAACCGAGGGCCTTGCTTCACCCAACCCTCTCAGGGACGGCCTCATGCCCCTTGTGCTGGCTCACTACCGACATGCGCTTCCACGCGTTGAGGCTGAGGGAATGGAAATACGAATCGTGGCTGCCCGAGGTCCACTGGCCCTGGCGTCCCACCTGATGGGTCTCACCGAGTTTCTTGTCGCTCTCAAGACTGAACCGACCAGAACATGCAAGCTTTTGAAGGTGACGACGCAGCTCGTCCGGGACTGGCTTTCGGCGCAGGCCGAGGTGCTTCCGTCTACCGACGGAATCATGGTGCTGGACGACGTGGTGGGATTTCTGTCCAGGGAGGATTACCTGGAATTTGCACATCCCCACCTGAAGGAGATATTTTCCGTTCCTGCGACAGTCAAGATTTTTCATAACGATACGGACTCACTGGTCTGTTACGAGTTCCTGCAGGACCTTGGGGCCAATGCGTTCAACTTCACTCACTTGAAAACCATAGAGGAGACCCGGAGGCGTGTGGGGGACAAAGTATGCCTCATTGGCAACGTCCCCCCGAGGGATGTTCTGGCGCAGGGCAGCTGTGAGGCTGTCACCGAGGCAGCAGGCCGGTGTCTCGCGGAGAACAATGGGCATCCTGCCTTCCTTCTCTCCGCCGGAGGCGGTTTGTCTCCAGGAACAACGGCAGAAAACATCGATGCCCTGGTCCGGGTAGCAGCTCGTTCGCCGGCACTGCGCGTTGCATCTTCTTGCTGACCTGTCAAGGTTCGCGCAGGACACCGGAGCGACTGTGCAAAAGCCTTCCGTTACGCGAATAGGATCGAAGAGATCCACGCTGGCTGTCACGACACTTTCGGTGCCCCGCGCATCCACCGGTGGCACCGATGCGCACGAACACGTTCTTGTCCGTGAGCGCGAGGGAAAGCGACCCCTCTCCCGGGGAAAGCTTTCTCACGATGGTAAGCATCTTCGGCGGAAGGATAATCCCCTTCAGG
>Ga0326728_10018053_pt1 | contig 13997 bp, 14 predicted proteins | sample MB3enrmetagenome_FD_207602 | JGI IMG/M metagenome (GOLD analysis project Ga0326728, IMG submission 207602) | Lab enriched peat soil microbial communities from McLean, Ithaca, NY, United States - MB31MN | ecosystem: Environmental > Terrestrial > Soil > Wetlands > Peat | place: USA: New York...
GATCGCGGCGGCCATCGGCGGGTACGCCTCAGCGAGCTTGGCTAAGCGCGTTCCGCAGCCGGTGCTGCGGGGGCTCGTGGTCGTGATCGGGCTGGGGATGGCGGCGTGGTTCTTTTGGAAGCAGTGAACTGCTTCCAGCTTTTAGCTCCTAGCTTCTAGCTCCTAGCTTTCCCACGCGAAAGTACGAGGGATCTCCGCAGCAATGTTCCTGGCACGAAGGAGCTAGAGGCTAGCGGCTAGTGGCCAACAGCTAGAATTGACTTATGAGCCACGAGGGCATTCGCTTCGCCTCAAAAGAGGAGCAGGCTCGCGAGAACCAGGCGAACCGGCCACTCTCGCGCATCGCCATCACGCCGGAGAAGGTGCGCGTGCTGATGACCGAGGGCAAGGGTCTGGAGATTGACTGGGCCGACGGCCACAAGAGTGCCTGGAGCTTTGCCTGGCTGCGCGAGGCCTGCCCCTGTGCCACCTGCGTGGACGAGCGCTTGCAGGAGGGCCGCAAGCCGGGCCAGGCCAAAGCCAAGCCCGCCGCTGTGCTGCCCATGTACGCGCCGCCGCCGAAGCCGGCGAGCGCGCATGCCGTGGGCCGCTACGCCGTCCAGTTCAACTGGCTCGACGGCCACTCCGGCGGCATCTATTCGTGGGAGTATCTTAGGCGCGTATGCCAATGCCAGGAGTGCACCTTTGCCGCGGCGGAGACCAAAGGCACGCCGAACTAGGCGTCGGCTGCGTGAGCCTCGGCGCGGGCATTCGTCATGTCCCAGGTTCCAAAATCGGGCCCTCTGCCCCACGGGCGTGGACCTGCCCGTGGGGACCCCGGACCTGGGGCACCCCGTCAAATATTCGAGTAAACTGAGGCCACGTTCCCGATTGCGAGGCTCCGATGCGCAATACGAGTGTCCTCCTCCTGGCAGGTTCGCTGGCTCTTTCTGTTCCGCAACTCCGCGCCGACGTTGCTGCGATTCACGCAAACGCGCTTCCTCAGGAAACGGCTGTGCTGGCGGCGCTCGACGATGCCAAGCAGCTTGAACCCTACAGCCAGTCGTGGACGATGAACTGGGATTATCCGGTTGCGAAGGACGAGGTGGCCGCGCGGCTGAGCAAGGATTTGGGATTTCTGACGCTGGCGGCGAAGAGTCACCCGGACAACGCCGAACTGCTGCTGCTCACCGGCCTCGTAGCGCGATATGCCTACAACCTGGACATTAACGGCAGCTACGACGCCGCGATGAGCGCTCTGGATCAGGCCCAGAAGCTTACGCCCAGCGACTTCCGTGCTCCCTGGTTCCGCGCCACTCTGCAATGCCAGACCACCCAGCCCAAACCCGGTGCCGATGAATTCCTGTCGATTGAAACATCGCACGCATGGAATCAATTGCCCGTGGCGTTCTGGGACGACTACATCGAGTGCGTCTCGCTGACCAGTATGCCCGCACACGCGCTGCGTGCTGCTAGTTATATCGAAGAGATGCATGCGCCCGTTTCGGCTAGGCGCGCCGCACTCATTGACAGTGCCCGAAAGCGATTTGACCCCTACGACCCGAATAAGAATTACGAACCCAAAGATGTGTGGCAGGCGGAGAACGTCGGCGATGACACGATATTCACCAGCACACTCTGCGGAGTCCGATTGAGGGTCCACGGCAACTGGCAGATCAACAGGCTGGACTTCACCAACGCGTCGTGCGTGGCCCTTTTTACTTCGGGGCCCTACCAGGCGACCACGCGCACCATGCGGCCCAGCGTGATGTTGCTCGTCCAGCAACCCAAGGAGGGTGAGACCCTCGAAGCCTACGCAAAGAAACTCCAGACCAATGGCTCCTACGAGCCGTTCACGCCGGCGCGGTGTCCTGCGCCCCCTTGTATCGCCATCAAAGGGGTGCAGCCGGGCGTGTACAAAAGCGATGGCGACGGCCGCCCGGAGCTTGTGTTCCTGGAGCGCGACCAGCCCGAGTTTCCGGGACTGATCTTTGAGTCTCCGCTGGAGTTGCCCAAAGGGGATGGGTCAGCAGGCGCGCACTTCTACCACCCGAGTCAAATCCAGCAACGCATCCCCGGCAAGCTATACTACGTTGTCTCGTTGGACACGGCGTCCTCCATCGAGGCGCCAGCGGTGAAGGATTACGAGTTCTTCCTCGAGAACCTGACGGTGGAGTGAGCGCGAGCTGACATGCCTGCCTCAGAGCGCATTCAGAGGCCGCGGGCATGGAGATAGAAGACGGCTGCGGAGGCGGCGAGGCAGTAGATGCCGAACCAATGCCAGCGGCCGGATTCAAGCCAACTGCTGAGCCACTTGAGCGCGATAAGCCCGGCGGTGAAGGAGAAGACTGCGCCGAGCAGGCTGACGCCGAAGGCGGCATGGAGGTCGATGGGTGCGCCGGTAGCGGAAGCGGCGTGGGCAGCATGAATGAGGCGTAGGGCCTCAATGAGCACCACGGGGGGCGTGAGCACGACGGCGAGCGCGAAGCTGAAGCTCTCGGCGGGTTGCTTGGCGGAGCCGGTGAGCATGCCGACGGAGATGGTTGAGCCGGAACGCGAGAATCCGCGGAAGGGCAGCGCCAAGCCCTGCACAAGACCCATCCAGCCGGCTTGGCGGAAGGTGAGGGAGTATCCGGGGCGGGCGGGCGCGGACACTGACTGCGTTGCGGCGTTCGTTGCACGCCGCTCAAACAGTCCGGCCGCCAGAATGAGCAGGCCTGCCGCAGCCAGCGCGGGAGCGATCAGTTCGAGATGGCTGAACAGCATTTCGATCTGCGCCTTGGGCGCTCCGCGAAAGTAGGTTTTCTCGATCAGCTTCTTGAGCGCCTCGCCGACGACGCCCGTGAGCAGAGTGGCCCAGATGAGTTGCACTGGAAACGGCTTGAACGCGGCGCTGCTTGAAAAAAATGTCTTTTTCCAAGACTTCCAGAAATAGACGAGGACAGCGAACATGGTTCCGGTATGGAGCATGACGAGCAGGAGCGTCATCTGCGGGGAAGATGGATCGAGGCCCATCAGTTTTTCGGCGACCACGACGTGGGCGGAACTGGAGATGGGGAGCAGCTCGGCTAGCCCCTGGATGATGGCGAGGACGATCACCTTGAAAAGCGTCACGAACCAAGTTTATCTGGTGGCCTTAAGAGAATATGTTGCACAGAGGTGAAGAGGAGCGGCGATTTTCGCGCAGTGCGTGAGCTTTTGCGCGCCTGCGAGGCATCAAGATTCGAAAGTTGGGTACAGAATTGGCCAGAGGAGAGATCGAGAAGATGAGGATTGGATTTCTTGGTTTGGGCAAGATGGGAACGGCGATGGCGCGACGCTTGCTCGCGGCCGGGCACGAATTGGCGGTTTGGAACCGGAACGAGGGGCGCGCTGAACCGCTGATCCGCGAGGGCGCAATCGCCGCAGCCACCCCGGCGGAGGCCGAGCTGGGCGCCGAGGCTGTGATCACGATGCTGCTTGACGATGCAGCGCATGAAGAGGTGCTTTTTGGCCCGAACGGACTGATGGACGCGCTTTCGCCGGGCATGCTGCACATCTCGTGCAGCACGATCAGCGTGGCCTTGAGCGAGCGGCTGACCAAAGAGCACGCCCGCCGCGGACAGGAATTTGTCGCAGCGCCAGTCTTTGGCCGCCCCAACGTTGCCGAGGAGGGCCGCTTGTGGATCGCGGTTGCCGGCGCAGAACAAGCCGTCGCCAAGGCGCGCCCGCTGCTGGAGCCGCTTTCGCGCGGCATCTCGGTCGTAGGCACTGAGCCCAGGCAGGCGCATGCCGTAAAGCTCGGAGGCAATTTCCTCATCAGCGCCATGATTCATTCGCTCAGTGAGGCCTTTGTATACGTGACGGGGCAGGGAATCGATCCTGGGACCTTTCTTGAGACCGTGAACAGCGCGCTCTTTCAGTCGCTGTTTTATGCGGCGTACGGCAAGGTGATGCTGCACCCTCCGGAGCAACCCGGCGCGACGATCGAGTTGGGTGAGAAGGACCTGCGCCTGCTGCGCGAGGCTGCGGCCAGCCGCAACACGCGCCTGAGCCTGGCCGACACGCTCGCCCGAGTGTTTGCCGCAGCGAAAGCCGCCGGCCTTGGCCGCGAAGACTGGGCCGTGGGCATGTACCGCGTGTCACAGCAGGGAAACGAGACGTGTGTAAGATAAGGGGCTAATGGGCCTGAAGGGGAAGATCGTCTTCATTACCGGGGCCAGCGCCGGAATTGGCGCAGCCACCGCCCTGGCTTTTGCGGCCGAGGGTGCGAGGCTGCTGCTGGCCGCCCGCCGCGCCAGCAAGCTGGCCGAAGTTGCCTCGCGCGCTCTCGCTCGCGGCGCTGCGGCGGTGCACTCCATCGACCTGGACGTGCGCAGCCGCCACGCCGTGCAGCTGGCCGTCGACGAGCTGCCGCCGGATTGGGCGGAAATCGACATCCTGGTCAACAATGCCGGCCTCAGCCGGGGCATGGAGAAGCTCTACACCGGCCGGATTGAAGACTGGGAAGAGATGATCGACACCAACATCAAAGGGATGCTCTACATGGCGCGCGCCGTGGTTCCGGGGATGGTAGTGCGCAAGCGCGGCCATGTGGTGAACTTAGGCTCCATGGCCGGCGAACTCGTTTATCCCAATGGAGCGGTCTATTGCGGCACCAAAGCCGCGGCGCGCGCCATCAACGATGGCTTGCGCGAGGATCTGCTGGGCACGCCGGTACGCGTCACCAGCGTCGATCCCGGCCTGGTGGAGACCGATTTCAGTCTGGTTCGCTTCCACGGCGACGCCGGCCGGGCCGCGAAGGTCTACAAGGGCATCACGCCGCTCACGGCTGAGGACGTGGCCGACGTGATTCTTTGGGTCGTAACGCGGCCCGAGCATGTGAACATCGCGCGCGTTTCGCTCACCTCAGTGCATCAGGCCAACACGCTGCTGATTCACCGCGAACCGTGACCAGCGCGGTCTGACCGGAGTATGAGCGGAGGCACAAAACCGCTGCTTCGGGTAACCAAATAAGGCACCCACGTGCGGAGATTGCCTGGGTAATTCAATTTTGTTCGCTTAGGGCTTCGGTTGGCTCTACCCCAAAGCCTGAATCTGCGCCTCGACCTGGGCTAGTGCGGCTTCAAGGGCGGCGCGGCGGCCGGGATTCGACACTCTTTGCGAAAGAATGCTTTCGCGTTGCAGGTTGAGCACCTGTTTTTGCCGTTCCCGTGCGGCGCGGTGCTGCTCGGCTGCGCGCCGATCCTCGTCGGTCATGGGGCCGTTACCGGAATTCCACCCCACGGACGAAATCATGTCCGTGGGGAGCCTGGGATTCGCACCGGGGTTCCCCACGGCATTTGCCATCTGCTCCTCCACCGATTTACTTTCCCATCCACGAGCCATATCTTCATTCTACGTGGGGATTGCGCGATCGCGTCCCGCAGAATGACGAGGTGGAACCGAGTTGGAAGAGAGGCTTTTCATGCGTGCCTGGCAAGTTTCGGCGTTTGGCATTGATTCTTTGGAGTTTGTAGAGCGGCCCACGCCCGCTCCGGGTCCCGGAGAGGTCCTGGTGGGCGTGCGCGCGGTTTCCTTCAACTATCGCGACCTGATGGTGGTGAAGGGGCTCTACAACCCCAAAATGAAGCTGCCGCGGATTCCCTGCTCCGATGGAGCGGGTGAGGTGGTGGCCGTGGGCGCGGACGTGACCGCGTGGAAGCCTGGCGACCGCGTGGCCGGCATCTTTATGCAGAATTGGCTCGACGGGCCGCTGACCGCTGCCAGGGCGCGCGGCGCGCTGGGCGGCGACGTCGACGGCATGTTGGCCGACTACGTCGTGCTCAAGGAGGCCGGACTGGTCGCGCTGCCCGATCATCTCAGCTTCCAGGAAGCGGCCACGCTGCCCTGCGCCGCCGTAACCGCCTGGAATGCGCTGGCTACCGGAGAGCTCAAGCCGGGCGCGACGGTGCTGATTCTGGGTACGGGCGGCGTGTCGATCTTCGCTCTGCAGTTTGCGCGCCTGAAGGGCGCGCGCGTGCTGGGCATCAGCTCGAGTTACGAGAAGCTCGAGCGGGCCAGCGTCATGGGCCTCGACGCCGGACTGAACTACCGCGACAACCCCGATTGGGACCGGTGGGCCCTGGACCAGACTGGCGGCGAGGGCGTGGACCTGGTGGTGGAGGTGGGTGGCGCGGGCACACTGGCGCGCTCGCTCAGAGCCATTCGTCCCGGCGGGACGGTGGCCCAGGTGGGCATGCTGGCCCCTTCGGCCGACCCGTTTCCGATTCCACTCATCCTGCACAAAATGGCGCGCATTCACGGCATCTACGTAGGCTCACGCAAGGATTTTGTGGAGATGAACCGAGCCATTGCGTTGGCCGAGCTGCGCCCGGTGGGCGAGGAGTTTGACTGGAGCCAGGCCCGCGAAGTGTTCGAGCGCATGGATGAAGCCAGCCACTTCGGCAAGCTGGTGCTGACGGTGAGTTGAGCTGCAGCTCAGGCCAGGTTTTTTTGAAATTCGACCACTTTTTGGTCTTACGTTGTTGGTTGAGGAATATGCTGGAAGGTTTCTGGAAGTGAGGAGGAGAAATGAAGCCGCGGACCTACTTGCGAATTGCTTCTGTGCTCACGCTGGTGCATTCGGCGATGCACACCATTGGCGGCGTATTCGGCACGGCGCCGCCAGGTCCGGCGAGCGTGGCCGAGGCGGCCATGAAGGCAAACCAGTTTCAATTCATGGGAGTCACGCGGACGTTCTGGGAGTTCCATCGCGGGATGGGCTTGGCCCTGACCATCTTCCTTACGGCCGAGGGGCTGGTCTTCTGGCTTTTGGGTTCACTGGCCGAACGTGATGCGGCCGCTCTCCGCCCGGTCCTGGCGGTGTTCATGCTGGGATATCTCGCGTTCGCAGTGGTTTCGGTGGTGTACTTCTTCGCGCTGCCGGTTGTGTTTGAGGCGCTGATCGCGCTTTGTCTGGGGCTTGCGCTGGCTGGCGCTCGTTCGACTCCGCTGCGTTAGATTGGTCTTGTGAAGCTCGACGAACAAATGCTCGCCGTGGCCATTGAGGAGGCTCGCCTGGGACTTGCCGAGGGAGGCATTCCTATCGGCGCGGCGCTGTTTACGCGCGAGGGCGTGTTGGTGAGTCGAGGCCGCAACCGCCGCGTTCAGCAGGGCGATCCGAGCGTGCACGGCGAGACCGATGCCTTTCGCCGCGCCGGCCGCCAGCGCAGCTACCGCGACCTGGTGATGGTGACCACGCTGGCTCCGTGCTGGTACTGCAGCGGACTGGTGCGCCAGTTCCGCATCGGCAGGGTGGTGGTCGGCCAGAGCCGCACGTTTTCGGGCGGTTTGGACTGGTTGCGCGAAAACGGTGTCGAAGTGATCGACCTCGACAACGCCGAGTGCCGCGAGATGCTTGAGGGCTTCATCGCCAAGCATCCGGAGATCTGGAACGAAGACATTGGGGAAACAGGGACGTAGGGGCTAGGGAACAGGGAACAGGAGCTGGGGAGCAGGTCAACGATGTTGGGGGAGAGATTCACTGTCAAGCTAAGTGGCCATTCGATCGTTCACGGCGAGTCGCGGACGGGGAGCGGGGCTACGTTTCACGGCGTCGATCCTGCGACGGGCGCTCGCCTCGATCCCGTTTACCATTGCGCTTCGGTTGAGGATTTAAACCTCGCCGCCGATCTGGCCGAGGAGGCGTTCGATGTCTATGGCAAGCTTTCGGGCCGCGAGAAGGCCCACTTCCTGCGCTGCATCGCCGATGGCATCGAGGCCATCGTGCCGGAGCTGGTGGAGCGGGCCCACCACGAGACGGCTCTGCCGGAAGCGCGCCTCAAGGGCGAGTCGACGCGCACCATTCATCAGCTTCGCCTGTTCGCGCAGGTGGTCGAAGAAGGCTCGTGGGTGAATGCGCGCATCGATCCCGCGCAGCCCAGTCGCACGCCGTCGCCACGTCCCGACATCCGCTCCATGATGCGACCGCTCGGGCCGGTGGCCGTCTTTGGCGCCAGCAACTTTCCTCTTGCGTTTTCAGTGGCCGGTGGAGACACGGCCGCTGCCTTTGCCGCCGGAAATCCCGTCATTGTCAAAGCGCACCACGCGCATCCGGGCACGAGCGAGATGGTGGGCCAGGCGATCGCCCGAAGCGTGAAGGAGTGCGGTCTGCCGCCGGGCGTCTTTGCGCTGCTCTTCGGCGCGGGTGCGGAGATCGGTACGGCGCTTGTCGAGCACCCCAAGGTGAAGGCCGTCGGATTCACCGGCTCGCTTTCGGCGGGCAAGGCGCTCATGCAGCGGGCAGCGGCGCGGCCTGAGCCGATTCCGTGTTTCATGGAGATGAGCAGCGTGAATCCCGTGTTTGTGTTGCCTGAGGCACTGCACACTCGGACCGCGCAGATTGCCGGCGGGCTGTTCGGGTCGTTCACTCTGGGCGTGGGGCAGTTTTGCACCAAGCCGGGACTCGTGTTTCTGCCGCGCAATGCGGACGCTAACGCTTTGGTTGCGGAACTCAAGAGACAGGTGGAGAAAGCTGTCGCGTCACCGATGCTTACTGCCGGGATCTCAAAAAGCTACCGCTCGGGCGTGGCAGGTAGGCAGGCGCACGGCAGCGTGGAGACGGTTGCGCAGGCGGCGTTTGGCAGCTCCGACAGTAGCTATGCCGAGCCGCTTGTCTTTCAAATCGTTGGCGCAGATCTGCTCCGCGATCCCGAACTGGCGAGTGAGGTCTTCGGACCGAGCATACTGGTGATTCGCTACGATAGCCGCGAGGAACTGATGGCGCTGGCGCGCGCGCTCGAAGGCCAATTGACGGCAACCCTGCACGGAACGGAGGCCGATCTCGCCGCGTTTGGCGACCTGATTGCAGTTTTGGAGCGCAAGGCGGGAAGGCTCATTGTCAATGGTTTTCCCACCGGTGTGGAAGTTTGCCACGCCATGGTTCACGGCGGTCCCTATCCGGCAACCAGCGACAGCCGCGCAACCTCGGTGGGCACGTATTCGATTTACCGTTTCGTGCGCCCCGTCTGCTATCAGGATTTTCCGCAGGCGGCGCTGCCGGCCGAGCTGAAAGACGAGAATCCGCTCGGCATCTGGCGGCTGGTGGACGGGCAATTCACGCGCGATGCGATTCCTGGCCGAACTTAGGCGTCCGCAAACAAAGCGCGATCGCTCCGGCCAGCACCAGCGCGATCGACATGCTGAAATACCCGGCGCGCGAATTTCCCGTTTGCGCCTGCAGGCCTCCCACCAGCCACGAGCCCGCGAAGGCGCCCAGCGCTCCGAAGGTGTTGATCAACGCCATGACCTCGCCGGCCACGGTATTTGGCAGCATCTCCGGCACGATCGCGAAGAAGGGGCCATACGGCGCGTACATCGTCCCGCCGGCAACAATCAACGCGCCATACGCCAGCCAGAAGTTGTTTCCGGCGGCCGCATAGGAGCAGAACATCGCAACGCCGGAGAGGAGAAGGAGCGGCCATACGAAGATCTTGCGATGGAGCGAGCGGTCGGAATAATAGGCGGCTACCAGCATCAAAATCACTCCCAGCAAAAACGGAGCGGCGCTCAGCAGGCCAACCGTCTCGATTCCGCGAGACGATCCGGACCGGATCATCTCGGGGATCCACAACACCAGTCCGTAGACGCCGAAGCTCCAAAAGAAGTACTGCACGCACAAAAGAATCACGCTTGGGACGCGGAGCACAGCAGCCAGATTCCAGTATTGCGGAAGCGCGGTTTGCTCGAGCTCCAGCGCCGCTTCAAGCCGCTCGCTGTTTCCCGCGCTCAGCCACGATGCCTCGTGCGGCCGGTCGCGCGCGACGAGGACCCACACAAACGCCCACAATACCGACGGAATCCCTTCGAGGATGAACGTCATCTGCCAGCCGGCTGCCTTGATCAGATACCCGGTCACGGCGGCCATCCAGGTGACTGTCACCGGATTGCCAAGGATAAGAATGGCGTTGGCCCGCGAACGCTCGGCGCGCGTGAACCAATGCGTCAGCAGGATCAGCATGGAAGGGAAGATGAGGCTTTCCGCGACTCCCAGCAGCAGCCGGTCGATGACCAGAAGCCAATAGGCATGGATCACGCCCGTAAGCGCAGAAAACACGCCCCAACTGATGAGAGCAAGGAAAATCAGCCGCGTGGCGCTTTTGCGCCTGGCGTAGGTTGCGGCGGGAACCTGAAACAGAGAATAGCCGAGAAAGAAGACCGAACCGAGAAATGCCGCGCGGGATTCGGTGATGTTGAGCGACTTCGCCAGCCCGGCCGCTGCGCCGAAACCGAAGTTGGAGCGGCCGAGATAGGCGAGGCTGTACGTCACGAAAACTACCGGCATCAGAAACAGCCAGCGGCGGCGCAGGCCCGCCCCGCGCTGCGTCGTATGTTGCAACTGTTCGTCCGGCACATCAGCTTTATAGCATCCCGCTCGGCTCGGTGTTGAAAACCCTCGCAGCAAACTGCAAGGCCATCCCGATATGATGAACCCCGGGATGGAGGCGGAGGGCTATGACGATCTGCTCGCGCATTTCGCGGTTACCTCGGACGCCGCCGCCAATGCCGTGAAAATGCTTTTGAGAGGGAAAAAGAAATGAACATCGGCTTCATCGGACTGGGCATTATGGGCAAGCCCATGGCGAAGAACCTCCTCAAGGCGGGCCACAAGCTCGTCGTCTACGACATTCTCGATGCGCCGGTAAAGGAGCTGGTTGAAGCCGGCGCCACGGCGGGCGCGTCTCCGAAGGACGTGGCCTCGCGGAACGAGCTCATCATCACGATGCTGCCTAATTCGCCTCACGTGAAGCAGGCGGTATTGGGGAAGAACGGCGTGATCGAAGGGGCAAAGCCGGGAAGCGTGCTCGTCGACATGAGCTCCATAGCGCCCCTTGCGAGCCGCGAGGTGGCCGCCGAGCTCGCCAGTAAAGGAATCGAGATGCTCGACGCCCCGGTTTCCGGCGGTGAGCCCAAGGCCATCGACGGGACGCTGGCCATTATGGTGGGCGGCAAGGAAGCTGTTTTCGAGAAGGTGAAGGACATATTGCTGAAGATGGGAGCGAGCGCCGTCCTATGCGGAGACATCGGCGCAGGCAACGTGACCAAGCTCGCCAACCAGATCATCGTCGCGCTGAACATCGCCGCGATGTCTGAGGCTTTCGTCCTCGCGGCGAAGGCTGGAGTGGATCCCGAGCGGGTCTTCAATGCGGTTAAAGGAGGCCTCGCGGGAAGCACCGTCCTCAACGCGAAGGCCCCCATGGTCCTCGAGGGAAACTACAAGCCCGGATTCAGGATCGAGCTGCACATCAAGGACCTGCAGAACGCGCTGGATACGGCGCACGAGACCGGCGTTCCGATCCTACTCACCAGCCAGGTGATGGAAATGATGCAGGCCCTCAAAGTCGACGGGAAGCAGGCCGAAGACCACGGAGGCCTCATCCAGTTCTATGAAAGGCTCGCCGGGGTCAAGGTCCGCAAGGGAGGCGCGAAATGAGCGCAATGCGTCTTTCGGGCAAGACCGCCCTGATCACGGGCGCCGCGATTCCTATAGACGGAAGCCTCACGGCGGCGTAGGCCCTGACTCCGAGCCGAGTGTGAATCGTCGCCGGGCACATCAGTTTTGTAGCATCGCGTGCGGCGAGTGCCCCATCTGAAGGGCCGGCCTACGCCTTCTATACTGGTCTACGGAAAGGGCTTCCCCATCGGAGACATTCCACTGAGCTCGGTGCTGGAGACGGACGACGTCAATCTCCTTCGCGTGACCACGCACGCGCCCGGCCCGAGTGGAGTGCTGCCGCTCACGGCTGAGATGCTGCTCACCGAGCCGTCTGGCAACCTCTTCGGCCTGACGCAAAATGCAGGCATGGGCTGGGATCCCGCTCGCCTGCTCGACCCCGAATTTCTAATCCTGAGCACGCATGGCGGCCTGCGCGCTGAAAATGGCGAGGCCATCGCTCTGGGCTTTCATAGCGGCCACTGGGAAGTGGGCCTGCTGGTAGCCGAAGCTGCGCGCGAATTGAAGTTTCTGCGCGCTACGCCGTTCGCGGGGGCATGCACCGATCCCTGCGACGGCCGCACGCAGGGCACCACGGGCATGATGGACTCGTTGCCGTTCCGCAATGATGCAGCGATCGTGCTGCGGCGGCTGATGCGCTCGCTGCCCACGGGCAAGGGCGTCATCGGCGTAGCGACGTGCGACAAGGGGCTGCCCGCGATGATGATGGCGCTGGCATCGTCGGGCAGGAAGCCGGCGGTGCTGGTGCCGGGAGGCGTAACGCTTCTGCCGGAATCGGGGGAGGATGCGGCGAAGGTACAAACTATTGGCGCGCGCTTCGCGCAGAACCAAATCACGCTGGAGTACGCGGCCGAGGTCGGCTGCCGGGCCTGCGCGTCGCCGGGCGGAGGGTGCCAGTTTCTGGGCACCGCGGCAACGTCGCAAGTGGTCGGCGAAGCTTTGGGGCTGTCACTGCCGCACACCGCGCTTGCGCCCTCGGGACAACCGATCTGGCTCGACGCCGCACGCCGCTCGTCCCGCGCGATTCTGCGGCTCCATCAACTTGGCATCGGCGCCCGTGACATCCTCACGCCTGCGGCCGTGCGCAACGCCATGGTGCTGACGGCCGCCTTCGGCGGATCGACAAACCTTCTCATTCATCTTCCGGCCATTGCACACGCAGCGGGTTTAGCGCGGCCCACAGTGGCCGATTGGGTTGAGGTCAATCGCCAGGCGCCGCGCCTTGTTGATGCGCTACCCAACGGGCCGCGCAACTTCGCCACCGTGCAGGTGTTTCTGGCCGGCGGCGTGCCGGAGGTGATGCTGGAACTGCGAGCGGCCGGCCTTCTCGACACGAAAGTGAAGACCGTGTCGGGCGAAACGCTGGGCGCGTGCCTCGATTGGTGGCGCCAGAGCCCCCGCCGCGCTGCGCTGCGACGTCTCTTGCAGGAGAGAGATGGAATCGATCCCGGGGATGTGATTATGTCGCCCGATCGCTCGCGGTCGCGCGGGCTCACGCCGGCGGTTTGTTTTCCCATGGGAAATCTGGCGCCGGAGGGATCGGTCGTGAAGAGCACCGCGATCGACCCATCGCTCGTTGGCGAGGATCAAGTGTATCGTCATGTGGGTCCTGCACGGGTCTTTGTCACCGAAGCCGCGGCGATCCAGGCCATCAAATCCGGCCAGATTGCCGAGGGCCATGTGATTGTCCTCATCTGTGGAGGGCCCGCCGGTGCGGGCATGCAGGAGATCTACCAGATCACCGCGGCACTCAAGGAATTGCCTCACTGCAAGCATGTGGCTGTGTTAACCGATGGGCGCTTCAGCGGCGTCTCGACCGGAGCCTGCATCGGCCACATCTCTCCCGAGGCGCTTGCCGGCGGCCCCATTGGCAAGGTGCGCGACGGCGACCAGATTGAAATTGTCATCGACCGTGTGCGGCTGGAGGGGCGAGTGCATCTGGTTGGGGAAACGGACGAGGTTTTTGGTGCCGAAGAGGGCACGCGGCGGCTTGCCCAGCGCGCTCCCCGCGCGGATCTCGCGCCGCATCCTGAACTGCCTGCGGACACGCGCTTGTGGGCTGCACTGGTCACGGCGAGTGGCGGCGTTTGGGGCGGCTGCGTCTACGATGTGGATCAGATTGTGAGTCGTTTGGAGAGGAATGCGTGAAGCTTTACCGGACGAACGTGGGATGTTTCGCGGAAATGGATGGCCGCTATTATCGCGTGCCGGTAACCTCGCTGGATGCGCTCTTTGCGCATGAAGATTTGCAAGGTTATCTGCTTTCGATCATCGAAAAGAGCGAAGGCGTGGATTTCGCTGTCTCCAAACTCGATTTTTCGTCGGCGCAGATTCTGGCGCCGATCGGCAGCCAGGAAGTGTGGGCGGCCGGAGTGACCTACTATCGCAGCCGCAGCGCACGCATGGCGGAGGCGAAAGACGCAGGCGGAGGCAATTTCTACGACCGTGTCTACTCAGCAGAACGCCCGGAGCTGTTCTTCAAAGCCACGGCAAACCGCGTGGCCGGAACTGGGAGCCACGTGCGCATTCGCAGCGACGCCAGGTG
>Ga0326728_10018054_pt1 | contig 13997 bp, 9 predicted proteins | sample MB3enrmetagenome_FD_207602 | JGI IMG/M metagenome (GOLD analysis project Ga0326728, IMG submission 207602) | Lab enriched peat soil microbial communities from McLean, Ithaca, NY, United States - MB31MN | ecosystem: Environmental > Terrestrial > Soil > Wetlands > Peat | place: USA: New York...
CGCCGGTACCCGGCCACCATCGAGGAGCTGGAGAGCTTCAACAATCATCGCTATTTGCGCCGCCGGTATGTGGATCCCATGACCGGCAAGGATGAGTGGCGGCTGGTGCACATCAATGGCGGCGTGTTGACGGACTCGGTCACCACGCAGGCCAAGACCAACCTGGCATCCGGGTCGAGCACGTCGAGCCCGTCGACCCTCGTGTCCGAGCAGGCGTACATGGACGTGCCGACGGGCGACAATGCCGGCGTTGGAGGCGTGAATCGGGCGTTGAACCGGCGTCCCAGCGAAGGCGCAGGCGTCCCCAGCGATCCGAATAATCCCGGTGTCCCGGGGGCGATACCCGGGGACCCGAACGGCGCGGGTGCGGGTGCGTCCGGCGCCTTGCCTCCTGCCGGCGGCCCGGGGGGCCTGGGCGGTCCCGGTAGCGCTCCCGGGCAAAGCCCTCCCGGCATTCCTCCGATTCCCGGTCTGCCCGGGCAGGTCCCTACGTCGGGATTGCCGGCGACGGCTTCCGGGACCACTCCGGACCAGTCGGGGCAACAGCCGGGCGCCGGAACGGTACCGGGAATGCCGGCCGGCTTCGGGCAGGGATCCGGTATACCTGGTGTACCCGGGAACGGACAGGCGAGCACGCAAAGCGCCGCGGCGCAATTGATCGGCAACCTTCTCACCACTCCCCGTCCGGGCGGCATGCCGAGCAATATGCCGGGCGCGACGATTGGCGGCGGCATCGCCGGGGTGGCCAGCAAGTACCAGGCGGAAGGGATCATGGTGATCAATCAGCGCACCAAGATCAACGAGTGGGAATATATTTTCGATGCCTCCAAGTGGCGTGCTCCGCCGAACCCCGTGGGCGGTGCAGTTGGTAACCCGATACAGTCGATGGGCTCGGGGAATAACAACAGTCAGGGAACGACGCCGGGGTCCAGCCCGACTACGATCGGTGGACCGACGGTACATTAGGCGAGCTTCGCCCGCTTGGACAAGCTGAAGCATATCCCACGTGGGGTATGCTTTAGCTTGCCCCGCCGGGCGGCAGCCCGGCATGTTCTCCATTCTGCTTACCGCACGACCCTAGAACATGAACTTCAACGACATCTGAATCAGCCGCGGCGACCCGAACGCAGTGACCTCGCCGAAGGTCGAAGTGGTGGACAGGTTGCTCGTCGGGGCGTTCCAGTTGGCGTGATTCATGATGTTGAAGAACTCCGCCTTGTACTGCAACTTGAGGCGCTCCGAGAACTGGAAGATGCGGCTGGCCGACATATCCCATTGAATCGTGCCGGGGCCGTGGAAGATATCGCGCGCGGCGTCGCCAAAGGTTCCCAGCGGCACGCAATACGCGTTGTTGGCATAGACTGCGTTGTTGCAGCCACCCGCGAAGATCGCGGGATTGAACCATTCGCTGGTGGTGTGCGGGAAGGGATTGGCCACGTTGTTCACCACGTTCGGGCGATCTTCGCTTTCACCGGTGAGGGAAACATCCGACCCCGTGGTGACCGTGAAGGGTTGGCCGGTGTAGAGGCTGACGATGGGCGCGAGCTGCCAATCCTTGCTGATGGCCTTGAGGGCGCCGCTGCCGACGCCGGGGCTTTCGGCGACCAGCGAAGTGTTGAAAATCTGCCGGCGATCGAAGTTGCAATCGGCCTTTTCGGCGTCGCGGTTGAGCTGATTCTGATAATCGACGCCGGCGAGTTCGTTGCCGAAGTCCCAGGTGCTGATGCACTGCGACCAGGTGTAGTTCGAGAGCAAGGTGAAGTGGCCGGCGAAGCGGTGCTCCAACTTGAGGAGCAGGCCGTTGTAGCGAGAGGTTGCCCCGTCGTCGGACTGGACAATGGTGCTGTAGTAATTGCCTTGAGTCGCATTGATCAGGGACAGCGGCCGGCGGGCTTGCTCGTTCTTGGTGGTGGCGTTGGCGGCGGGCGTCGGCATGTTAATGTCGTTGGCGCCGTAAATGTGGTTCGTGCGGTTGCCGATGTAAGTGGCCGTAGCCAGCCAGTCTTTGGCGATTTGGCGGGAGTAGCTGAGGTTCCACTGCATCATATAAGTGGCGTGCAGGTTGGGCGGAACGCTCACGTACGCGCCCAAAGACGGGAAGATCGCCGCGCCGGGGAACGGGTCGCCGGCCACTCCGGTGGGCGATACGTAGCCGTTCCAGGGATTGGAGAAAGGCGCGGTGATGGGAGGATTGGTCAGGGTGATCTGGGAAGCGTACGGCGGATTGGTGGTCCAGCGCTCGGGATAGAAGATCTCGGCGGTATCGTGCAGTAAGCCGAAGGCGGCGCGGACGGTCTGCTTTCCTTGACCCGTGGGGTCCCATACCAGACCCAGGCGAGGGGAGGTGTCGAGCCAGTGAGAAGCGGTGAACGCACAGCCGTGGGTGTTGCCGGAGTCGTTGCCGAACAGCAATCCCGCGGGGGCGGCGGGATACTCGGTGCTGCGCACGCCGGCGATAAAGTCGGCCAGGTTGAACTGGTTGCCGCGGCAATACTTGTCCCTAACGGGTTGGTCCGGCTCCCAGCGGGCGCCGAGATTGAGCGTCAAATGGTCGGTGACGCGCCACGTATCTTGTATATAAGCCGCGAAGACGGTCTGGCGCAAATAATCGGACAAGGCGTTGCCTTGGTTCCAGCCGGAGAGGTGACCGAGCAGCAGGTCGGCCAAATTGTCGCCGGAGTAACCGCTGGTGGTGCCGCCGCTGAAGGTCCATTGGCCGTTGGACTGCTGGTTGGCCGTTTCGTTGAACTGGTTCTTGCGGCCGTCAACGCCGAAGCCGATCTGGTGCCTGCCCTTCATCATCGAAAAATCGTCGGAGACCTGATAATTATCGTTGGTGAAGTATCCCGGAGCGCAGGTTCCGCAAGCCACGTTAAAGTAATTGCCGACGGTTACCTGGATGTAGTTATCCGGCATGTTATCGGCAATGGGCCCGCCTTCAGTGTTTTTGATGCCGAGCGCTTGCGGGCCGAACAGATTGGGCGGGGCCCCGCGCTTGTCGGAACGCCGGTTGAACGTGGCGTGGAACGAGTTCACCTCGGTGGGGCTGAAGAGGTAAGTATCGCCAAACGTCGCGATCTGCGACATCTGCTTCAAACCGGGGTTGGGTCCGGTTGTGAGCGCGTTTTTCCCGTCGAAGAAGGTTTCGCCGGTGTAATTGTAAGCGTACCAACGTCCGTACAGAGTGTGCTTTTCGCTACGAACATAATCGACGCGGCCGATCACCTGCCAATCCGGATTGTCGGCCAGTTGTCCATATTCGTACGAGCCGCAAGGATTGGCGGAAACCGGAATGTAGCTCAGCAGTTTGATGGCCGCCGGATCGAAAAGCGTCGCCGGAATTATATTGCCTGGGAAGGGGGCCTGATTGTTATAAGGATTCTTCAGCGTGACGGCGTTCTTTTGGCAACCGCCCGCAGAGATCGCGGAATCATAGACGGAAAAATTTCCGGCGATGGTCGCGGCCGTGGGCACAACCGCACTGGTCGTCGCCGGGTTGCTCCGCTGGACGGTTTGCTGATATCCGCCGAAGAAGAAGAGCTTGTCCTTCTTGATCCTGCCGCCCGCGGTGCCGCCGAACTGGTTGCGTTTGAGAGAGTCCCGCGCCGGCTGATCCACCGCGCCGCCGGGCGTCACCAGGCCCTTGGTGCGGGCATTCAGCTCGTAATTGCGCAGGAAGTCGAACAGGTCCCCGTGAAAGCCATTGCTCCCCGACTTGGTCACGATATTGACCGCGCCGCCGGGATGCAGGCCGAACTGCGCCGGCATGGCGTTGGTCTGGACGCTGAATTCCTGGACGGCGTCCGGGAAAGGAATGGGCAGGTTCACATTGCTGAAAGCATCGTTATTATCGCCGCCGTCCAGCAGGTAACTGATGCCGTTTGCCTGGCCGCCGGCTACCGAGAACGTGCCGGAGCCATCGGATCCTGACATGTTCTTGCTGCCCGTCAAATCGCCGGACGGCGTGGAGGTGCCGCCGCCGGTCAGCGTCAATAACTGGGTCAGATTGCGGCCATTGAGCGGCAGGTCGACGAGCTTACGCTCTTCAATGACCTGTGCGATGGCGCTATCCTTGGTCTCCACCATGTTGGCGTTGGCGGTGACTTCCACCGTGTCGGTCGTCGCGCCGACCTGCAAGCTGACATTTTGCTCGACATTGTGCGCGACCTCCAGAATGATGCCGGTCTGGCGGTAGGCTTTGAAACCGGACGCGGAAACTTCCAACGTGTAAGCGCCGATCGGCAAGTTCGGGAAACGGAACGCCCCCCCGGAGTCGGTGGTGAAGGTGTGAACCTGGCGGGTTTCCACTTCCGTCATTTTTACCGCCGCGCCTGCCACAATGGCGCCGGTGGGATCGGTTACGTGGCCATCAACTTCGGCTACGTTCACTTCCTGCGCGCGGGCGCGAGGCGCCGCAACAAGTAGAAAAGCAGCGGCCGAGACAAGGCACGCGGCTAACTGGATGCGACATACTTGGTTCGCAAATACCTTCATTGCAAGTCCCTCCCGTAATCGGACATGGAATTACGCCGCGCCACACGCCGCGTGGCGGTTAACCTTGGACTGACGTGAGCCCCAACTACCTGTCTAAATCCCAAAACGGACAATTCGACCCTAACCGGCCAATAGTACGTCCGATTCGGCCCAAAATCAAACCAATTTGTTTGAACGATGGGTTTAGGAAAATTCAACGTTGGATGCCATCGCTTGCCGCGGCATGCGTGGATCCCAAAGACCTGCATCGCTCGCTACCTCCCCGTTGATCGGAGATGACAATCCTGGACCTGCCCGGCCTCGACGGCGGAGGCGTGTGGCGCCGGCTGAACCTCTGACTGAGAAAGATAAAAAAGACCTTTATATCGTAGGATGCTAAAGGTATATTGGCTGGAAGTCAAACCAGAAGGTTTGAACGATGCTTTTAGAAAAACTAAACTTTGAAGGCGCCTGCGGACGGTCAATCGCCCAGGAATTTGCCGATCGGGCGCAGTTCCTTGACGTTGTCGCAGACGGCCTTTAATCCGGCGGTCAAGGGGATGGCAAGCAGAAGTCCGGGAGCGTCCCACAAAAATCCCCATAACATCAACGAGAAGGTCACGACCAGGGGATTCAGATGGACGCGCGAACCCACCACCTTGGGATAGAGCAGATTCATGGCGATCAAATGGAGCAGCGACACCGACACGATCACCAGGACGTACGTGGGCACTCGATTGGGTCCAAGGGCGGCGAAAAGGGGCGGCACCATGGCCAGCGGCAACCCCACGTAAGGCACCAGGCTCAGCACTCCGCTCAGCGGTCCAACCAGGAACGGGTAGGGAAGCTGGATGAAATAAAACGTCGCCGAACTGAAAATCGCCAACAGGAAACCCAGCAGAAAATTGCCGACCACGAATCCCCGAACCATTTCGGCAATGCCTTCCAGACTGCGCGCGGCCACGCCTCGCGCTTCGCCGTGGAAGAGTTGCAGGAAGCTGCGATTGATGTGGTCGCGCCAGCTCAGCATGAAATACACCAGAAACGGAATGAACGAGGCCATCAGCAGGATCTGGTAAAAAGAGCTCAAGTGCGCCTCGATATAGCCGGAGATGGCCGAGCCGGCGGGCGGTGGGCTCTGAGCGGGAGCCGCGGTAACAGCAGGCGCCGGGGGAGGCGTTCGGACAGTGCGGTTCTTTTTGGCGGCTTGCCGCTGCCGCTCTTCCTCTTCCAGCCGCTGCCGTGTGGGCACCAGCATGCGATAAGTGTCCGACTCCAGTCCCTGAATCTTCTGCTGCACGCCGTCCACGATGTCGGCGATTCGCTGGCCGTACTTGGGAAGCTCGGCATAAATCCCGGTGAGCTGCGTGTAAGCGCCGAGCCCGATCACATACAGGAATAGCAACGCCAGGCCGCATACCACGAAGCTCGCCACGCTGCGCGGCAGGCGCAGCCGCATCAGTACGGTGACGAACGGCTCCAGAATAAACGCGATGGTAACGGCGGTCATGGCGGTGATCAGGAACACACGCCCGAAGTACAGAATCGCCACGATCACGCCCAAGGCGATTATCGGCAGGGACAGGTGATGCACTTCCCGCACTGCGGTTTGCGCGATGCCGGGAGGCTTAGTGAGAGACGCCACGGAGCGATTTCACCCTTGCCTCGAATGTAGCATGGCAGAGTCTATAATGAAATTGATTTGACGCCCGCCAAGTCTCGCATCCTCGCCTTAGACCTGGGTAAAAAGCGCATCGGGCTCGCGATCAGCGATCCGTTGGGAATTACCGCACAAGGATTGCCGAATTTGGTGCGCACCAACAAGCGCGCCGACCTGGCCGCGCTGGAACAACTCGCCACCGAGCGCGAAGTGGGCGCCATCCTGCTGGGCAATCCCATCAATATGCGCGGCACGGAAGGACGGCAATCGGTCTGGGTGCACGAATTCGCCACGGCGCTTGAAAAACAGACCGGTCTTCCCGTCAAACTGTGGGACGAGCGGCTCACCAGTGTGGAGGCTGGGCGCGTACTGCGCGCGAGCGGTATCAGCATCGAAAAGCGGGCCGCCGCGGTCGACCGTTTATCGGCGGTGATCCTGCTGCAGAGCTATCTGGACTCGCTATGAGGTTCCTGCGCGCGGTGGGTTTGGTGTTGTTGTTGGCGGCCGTCATCGGCGGATTCGCCTTCTACCGCGTCAAACGGCCTTACCGGGGGTTCAGCGGCACAATCTACGTCGAACTTCCACGCGGCACTTCCACCAACGGCATCGCGGTGGAACTGGCCAAGGCCGGCGTGATCGGCAGCCGGTGGGATTTCTGGCTGGCGCGGGTGGCCAATCGGGGACGCGCTTTGCAAGCCGGAGAATACGCTTTCGACCATCCGGCATCGGCCATGGAAGTGGTGAGCCGGATTGCCCGCGGCGATATTTTCTATCTCGAACTGGTGGTGCCCGAAGGCAGGAACATGTTCGATATCGGCGCCGCGGCGGAACAGCTCGGAGTCTTCAAGGCTGACGACTTCGTGAAAGCGGCGCAGGATCCAGCTGCCATCCGCGATCTCGATCCCAAGGCGCCGACGCTCGAAGGGTATCTCTTCCCCAGCACCTACAGGCTCGGCCATCGGACCACGCCGGCGCAGTTGTGCCGCATGATGACCGACCGCTTTCGCGCCGCGTGGCGGAGCCTCAACACGGACGCCAGTGTGCATGATACGGTCACGCTAGGTTCGCTGGTGGAGAAAGAGGGCAAACTGGAGGAAGAACGGCCGCTGATCGCCGCCGTTTTCGCCAACCGGCTGCGGCTCGGGATGAAACTGGAATGCGACCCGACCACCATCTACGCCGCGCAGCTGCTTGGAGTTTACCGGGGCACTATCTATCGATCCGATCTGGATCGCGATCATCCTTATAATACCTACAGCCGCGTGGGACTTCCTCCCGGGCCGATTGCCAATCCAGGTATCCCGTCGCTCACCGCGGCGCTCAATCCGGCCGATTCCGACGCGCTTTACTTCGTGCGGCGGCCGGACGATTCGGGCGGCCACCAGTTTTCCACCACCCTGGCGGCGCACACCAACGCCGTGGAGAAGTATCGCCGTGGCCTCCGGCAAGTCCGCTAAGCAGCAATTACGCGAATACCTGGCGGAGGAGCGGCCGGCGGCAATCACCGAAGCGGTGTGGCAGCATCTGTTGACGAAGCTCGCGCCGGTGTCCGAAAGCTATTTGCGCGGCCTGCTGCGCGAGACAGGGCTGCCGTTCGACCAGCCTTACGCGGGGATTCGCCAGCACACGTTGGAGGAGTTGGAACAATCGCTGCGGGAGATGCTGCTGGTATACTCCGAGGCCAAGGCGGCGGGTGATCGCGATCGTGCACGGTATTGCCGGAGGCAGGTGATCGGCGCTAAAGACCGGGCGAAATTCCTGGCGCGCAACAGCCGCACGCCGGACGAAAAGAAGGCTCTGAAAGAGGAGATGGTGGAATGGATGCTCGTCTGGCTGGATAATCCCGAGGTCTTTCCGGCCTGGGTAGAGGCGCGCAAGCGGGCGATCTCGAAAGCACCGTCCGAACAGGAGGAACATGACCATCGATGAGCGTATTGAGGCGCTAACCATGAACCTGGGACTGGTCAGCCGCGACATCCAGGACCTCAAGATCGCTGCCCAACACGACGGCGAAAACATCCGTGCGCTCGCTCGCATTGCCGAAATTCACCAACGCCGGCTCACCGAACTGGAAGGCGGGGAGTAGCTAACGTTTACATTTTAATGGGCTTGTAGTACTCTGAGGAAACGAGAGGGTCCTACTATGGCATCGAGCGTCTGGAAAGGCCACCTGACTTTCGGGCTGGTCTCTTTCCCCATCCGGCTCTTCAGCGCCGCGCGCAGTGAAACCATCAGTTTCAATCTGCTCCACAAAGAAGATCATTCGCGCATCCGGCAGGTGGTTTACTGCCAGGCGGAGGACAAACCCGTGCCGCGTAGCGAGCTCGTAAAAGGCTACGAGTACGAGAAGGACCACTACGTCGAGATCGAAGACGAAGACATCAAAAAAGTCGCGCCCAAGACCGCCAAGGTGATGGAGATTCTGGAATTCGTCAAGGCCGACGACGTGGATCCCGTCTACTTGGAGAGCTCTTACTATGTGGCGCCGGACGAAGGCGGCGAAAAGCCCTACGCGCTGCTCTTTCAGGCGTTGCGCGAGTCTAAGTACTTCGCGCTGGCGAAAGTGGCGATGCACAATCGCGAGCACATCATCGTGCTCCGCCCGGGCGCCAAGGGAATTCTCTCGCACACCATGTTTTACCAGGACGAGATCCGCCAGGTGGACGAGTTCCGCACCGACACCAGCCTGGTGAAAGATAAGGAACTGGCGATGGCGAAGATGCTGATCTCGTCGCTGGAGGCCGAGTTCGAGCCGCAGAAATATCACGATAATTACCGCGCCAATCTGCAGCAGATGATCGAGGCTAAGGTGGCCGGCCAGAAGGTAGTGGCGACGCCGGAAACTCACGTTGCGCCCGTGATCGACATCATGGAAGCCCTCAAGAAGAGCCTCGCCGAGAAGCGGAAACCCGCGAGCGTGGCGACGGCGGTGGCCGGAGCTCCCGCCGAAGAAGCGGTGGAAGCGGCCGCTCCGAAGAAGCGGGCGCGAAAGATGAGCTAAGACCGGACAAGCTGAAGAGGTACTTGAAGAATTCCACTGAATCGGCGAAAAGCACCGCTCCCTCGCGGTTGCGGCTCAGTAAGAGCTCCTGTTTCAACGCGGGAATAATGAGCCCCGCGCGGCAAGCAAGCGGTTTCGGCGAATTTTGCAAGTACCTCTGAAGCTTGTCCCCCTTGGGGCATGCTTTCAGCTTGCCCAGGCGAGCGAGCCTCGCCCTAGCGCAGTCCGTGCCGCAACATCTCCCGCGCGCAGTTGTACCCCGGCGCCCCCATCACGCCGCCGCCGGGATGGGCGCCTGAACCGCACAGGTACAACCCCTCGATCGGCGTCCGATACCGCGCCCAGCCGGCCACGGGACGCATCACGAACATCTGGTCGAGGCTCATCTCCCCGTGGAAAATGTTGCCGCCGGTGATGCCGAATCGCCGCTCGAGATCGAGCGGCGACAGCACCTGGCGATGCTCCACGATCTGCCTTATGTTAGGCGCATACTCCGCGATCAGCGACATCACGCGGTCGCCGAAGGGCTCGCGCAGCTCGTCCCAAGTGCCCTCGCGCAGCGTGTAGGGCGCGTACTGCAGGAAGATGCCCATGATGTGCTTTCCGGGCGGCGCGAGCGACGGATCGTACATCGTCGGCACGGTCAGTTCCAGCAGGGGGCGCTCCGAAGGCCGGCCGTATTTGGCATCGTCCCAGGCCCGCTCCACGTATTCCACGCTGGGGCAGATGTGCATGGTGGCCTTGTGCTGCGGACCGGGCGCGCCTGGACACGCGGTGAATTCCGGTAGCGCATTGAGCGCCAAATTGATCTTGCAGCTTGTACCCTCGATGCGGAATCGCCGGATGGCGGCCACGAACTCGCCGTCCAGGTGCTTTTCCTCCACCAGCTTCAGGAAAGTGATTTTGGGATCGAGATTCGAGGCGACCGTTGTGGACTCAATTTCCTCGCCGCTCTCGAGCACCACACCCTGCGCGCGTCCGCCGCGCACCAGCACCTGTGCCACGGGTGCATTCGTGCGGATGGACGCGCCGCTGGCGCGCGCCGCGGCGGCGATGGCTTCCGATACCGTACCCATGCCGCCGCGCACAAATCCCCAAAGTCCGCGATGCCCGGCCACCCCGCCCATGCAATGATGCAGCAGGATGTAAGCCGTACCCGGCGAGCGCGGGCCGCCATTGGCGCCGATCACGCCATCGGTCGCCAGCGTCACCTTCACCTGCTCGGATTCGAACCACTCGTCCAGCAGATCGGCGGCGCTTTGCGTGAAAATCTTGACCAGCGCGACGGTGTTCTTGGCGCTCAATCCGCGCAGGCGCGCCGCCAGCTTCAGGTAATCGACGAAATCGCCCAGGCCGGCCGGGGGAAACTGCGGAGGGGTGGTCAGCAGCAGACTTTCCACCACCTGCGAGATGCGCTCCAACTGATCTTCGTAAGCGGGGTATACTTCGGCATCGCGGCGGGAGAATCTGGCGATCTCGGCTAGCGTCTTCGCGCGGTCCTGCCACATGAAGAAGTGGCGGCCGTCCGGGAAGGCCGAGAAGAATGCCGGATCCTTGGCGTCCACCTGATATCCGTAGCGCGGCAGGTCGAGCTCGCGCACGATGCGCTCCTGCATCAGGCTGGTGAGATAGGCGCCGGTGGAGACGCGGTATCCGGGCCAGATCTCTTCGGTGACGGCGCACCCGCCCGGCAATTCACGGCGTTCCAGCACCAGCACCTTCCGGCCGGCGCGCGCCAGGTACGCTGCGGTGACCAGGCCATTGTGGCCGCCGCCGATGATAATCGTGTCGAACTTTGCCATTTAAAAGAGCTCGGCGAGGGGAAGCGCGATCTCGGGATTTTGGGTTCGCAGGACGCCGTCTTCCGGCGAGTGGGAATCGGTGGCGGTGTAGACAGTGGCCTTCCGTTTGCGAGGGTCGATCACCCAGACGTAAGGGACCCCGAAATTGAGGTAGTCGGAGACCTTAGCAAGCACCTTCCACATCGGTACGAATATGGATAGGATCTCAACGCAAAGAAGCGGCGGTTTCGTAAAGACCTGTTCGTCGGGTTCACCGATGGTGACACATATGTCCCCCGTTACGCGGCGAGAAGGTGACACCCGAATGTCCTGGCAAGGAAACACCTCGATGCCGAGCTCGTTGCGGCGCTGGTATAGCCAGACCATGAGCGCCGTTAGTAGCATGCTATTGTCCCGTTCCCTGCCGGGGCGTTCCTCGGCTGCGGGGTCGGGGAGGGCGCTTTCGAATTCCGTTACCGGCATCGACACCATGTTATTTCGCCCCGACTGCCAAGGTCAACGGTTTCCCGTCCTCCAGCACCACGTACGGCGCCGATGGACTCTCGGCGTTCAGCGCCTGCACCGTGTGCCACGGGTCGTTCCCTGCGTATATCAGGACCATGTGAGAGGCATCCGAGGGATTGCTCGCCGCCAGCACCAGTGCATTCCGTTCCGAGGCGAATGTCTCGCCGTTCATGTGCAACACCCCGCCGTTGTAATTCAAACCGAGTTTCCCGGCCCACTCCGCCAGCGCCGAATTGGTGGCCGGCCGGCCGATGAAGATGACGTCGCGATGAGTCAGTATGTCATCCGACACCTCGAAATCCTTGTAGATGGCGACATTCACCTGGCCGTAATCGCGGCACCGGGTCTGCAACTGCTCGGCGGCATAGCGGTTGGTTCCGGCTTCGGCCACCGTGCCATAAACAATCACGGCGCTAGCCAGCCGGCCCGCCATATCGTCCCTCAGGTACGCCGGACCGTCGCCCGGTTCGGCGAAGTCGAACGGCGTGCCGGCTTTATCGAGGAACGATTGCCCCGTGACGGTCTTCGTGGTATTAGCTGCGAAGTAATCCTCCATGAGTTTGAAGAACGCATCGTCGCCCATTTTCCGCCGCAATTGGTCGAAGAACAGGATGCCCCTCGTCTGCTCGTGCAGGAATCGCGTCTGCGCATTGTCCGCCGCCAGCTTCAATCCCCGATAGCGAATTCGCTGCGCCTCGATCGCCTGGTCGAAGTCCTTGGATTGGAGCAAGCGATAGTACGAACCCGACCCCGCCACGAACCACGTGTCGGCATCGGAGGCCGGCAATACCCACCCCTTCCACAGCCGGCCGGCGTAATCCGGCGCTGGTTTGGCCGGCTTCTTCTCCGCGACCTTCTCGGCCAGCCGCGACTCTTCGTTCTGCCGCAGCGCGGTGAGCAGGCTCTCCGAAGGCTGGGCGCTGAAGAGATGGTATCCGCCGGGGTAAAGTCCATGATTCGGCCCCGGGTTGGTCTGCGGAGCCTGCCACACGCTCTCATTGGGACGCCCGATTTCCGCCCACACCATCAAGGCTTTCGCCATATCCGCGGTGGCAATTTTGGAATCCACGGTGCTCGCCGAAATCAACGGCGCCGACCGGAAAGCCAGGAAGCCGAATTGTTCGTCGATCTCGCCCTTGTACTTGCGGTACAGATCCTGCCACGCGAGATCGCGAACCCCCGACACGTACGGTATGTACGAGGGGGCGCCCTGCGGATCGGGCTGCAATTCCAGATTCACCGTCAGGTCCTTGGCGTTGTTGTCGCCCCAATAGAAGCCCGGCGTGCCGCCGAACCAGTCGTTCTTCGAACTGCGCCACAGGCGGGTATGGTTCGTTCCCAGTTCGTACATGGCAATTTCGCTATTCTTGGCGTCGCCGATGAGCCACTCATTGGTGTACAGTCCGTTATTGCGCGTTCCCAGTTCGCGGACCACATCGTCGACATTGCCACCGTACTGGATCGCGCGGCGGGCGCGGAAAGCCACGGGAGTACCGTTCACATTGAACGGCGTTTGGGCGATGGTAGTTTCGGTCAGCACCATTCCGGCGTCATTCTGATACCAGTCGGTGCCGCTCTCGATTCCACCGGGGTAACTCTGGATCAGCATGCGATGGCCGGTGTCCGGCTGGATGTCGAGCATTACGTTGGTCTGCTCGGCCAATGTCTGCGACCACCAGGTGACGTGTCCGACGACCATTTTGCCGTCGCGCGTCGCCGGGCCGGTGGCCGCGAATGCGCTGCAATGGTCGGTCACGCCCTCTTTCTTCGGCTGCCGGGCATACCCCGGAAGATCGAACTTGAGGCCTTCCAGCCCCGTCGGCGTGGTGGACACAGCCCAACGCAGCTCGCCCAGTTCCACCGTGGTATTGGCCACTACGATATCCACCAGGTCGAGCTTGCGATTGAGCCACTTCGCGCCGTTGGCATTGGCGCCGTCGGCGATGCCGCGCATTTCCTCCAAAATCTCGCGGTCGAACCCGCGCAGGAAAAGGGCGTTGGCCGAGGTGCGGTATTGGTTCCAGGTCTGCTCGTCGGCCTTTCCTGCCAGGTCGAACGCGCAGCGCTCCAGGTACTCGGGAATTTCGCGCGCCATCAAATATCCATGCTGGTAGCCGCGGTCGTAGGGCTTGCCTTCGATGTGCAGGTAGATCCATCCGGCAGCCGGATAACGATAGGCGGGGCCGAAAGTCTGTACGGCCTCGCGCGCCGGCCATTCGCCCTGCGACGAAACTTCGTCCAGGCTCACGCCCTCAAACCAGGCTTTCCCGCCTAATTTCCCGCCGCTGCCGGCCGTCAGCAGGATCGAATCCTGCGCGCGGCTGGCGACGAACCGGAGGGTCAGCCGCGTCCATGCGCGCGTTCCGCCCACCGCCGCCGAATGCACATCGAACGGCATGGATGCCATGGTGAGTGCGGCGCCCAAGGCAATCGGGGAACGGTCCAGGTCGCTCACCGTGAGGTTTTCCGTGCGTACCCAGCCGCTCAATTCGTAGCGTTTCCCCAACGTCAGCGAGATGGGCGCCGACCGCACGCAGGCATCCGCGGAAGCGTTTCC
>Ga0326728_10018056_pt1 | contig 13995 bp, 11 predicted proteins | sample MB3enrmetagenome_FD_207602 | JGI IMG/M metagenome (GOLD analysis project Ga0326728, IMG submission 207602) | Lab enriched peat soil microbial communities from McLean, Ithaca, NY, United States - MB31MN | ecosystem: Environmental > Terrestrial > Soil > Wetlands > Peat | place: USA: New York...
GGCGGGCACGGTCAGCTCCGTCAACTTGATGATGGACAAATTCACCGGCAAATCGCGCGGATTTGCCTTCGTGGAAATGGCCTCGGCGGCCGAGGCGGCCAAGGCCATCGAAATGTTCCACGGCAAATCATTCCAGGACCGCGCCTTGACGGTCAACATCGCCCGCCCGCGCGAGGATCGCCCTCCCGGCCAGGGCGGGCGGGAGTCTCGCGGCCCGGGCCGGGAGTCCGGCGGTGGCGGCAGGGAGTCGGGCGGATACGGCCAGCGGTATTGAGTCCGCCTGGTTGAGACTGAAAAATGAGAGGCCTGCCGGGACCGGGATGGGGCATTTCGCTTTTTCGGCTGGCGGTTTCTTAATCTTAATCCTAATCTTAATCCTCATTATGAGGACTGGGACGCGATTAAGATTAAGATTAAGATTAAGATTAAGATTAAGATTAAGATTAAGAGGAGAACCCAAAAATGGGGAATGCACCTGGCCGGGATAATCGGTAAATTCCGATTTGACACCGGGCGGCGGCAACTCTAGTTTGTTGGCACAAAAGGAAACTATGCCAGAGAATATTCCAAATCTGCCTGGTGGCGCGACGCCGCCCAAACCGGCTGAAGCCTCCAAGGTTCAGCCCAAGAAGGAAACCGTCCGCATCAATTTGCCGCCCAAGCCGACTTCCGCCCCGACCATCAAATTGCCGACGCTGGCTCCGGGCGGCCCGCCCAGCTCGGCCGGGACCGCCGCGCCCGCCGCCGCGCCCGCCGCGCCGATGGCTCCGCGGGCGGCAACGCCTCCTCCTCCGGCTGCGCCGCCTCCGCCGACACGCGCGGCCGGTCCGGCGACGACCCGGCCAGCGGCTCCGGCGGCGCCCGCTCAACGTCCGGCGGCTTATGTGGCGCCGGCCGCCGGCATTGGCACGCTCGACAAGATCCTGGCCATTGTCGCCGTCGTCTTCGTGCTGGCGGCGGTTGGGTCCTCCTTGTTTCTCATTCTTGGCGGCATTCCCAATCTCGCGCCCAATTGACCTTTGATTTATGACTGCGCTTAATATCGTAAAGCTCAACAAGGCAAACTTTGAGCAGGAAGTGCTCAAGTCGCCGATGCCGGTCGTGGTGGATTTCTGGGCGGAGTGGTGCGGGCCCTGCAAGCAGGTCGCCCCCGTGCTGGACGAACTGGCCGGCGAGTACGACGGCCGCGTTCGCATTGGCAAGGTCAACATTGATGAGGATCAAGACCTGGCCGCCGGCTACGGCGTCCGCGCCATCCCCACCTTTCTCCTTTTCAAAGGCGGCGAAGTGGCCGGGCAGATTGTCGGAATGGTTTCCAAGCGCGATCTGAAGGCGCAGTTCGACAAGCTGATTGGGTGAAGGATGGCGTTCATTATCACGCCAGGGCAGTTGAAGCACCGCGGTGAATTGTATCATACACTCGGCGCCTTGCTGGCGGCAGGGTTGACCATGCCCAAGGCCCTGGAACAGCTTCAAAACAACCCCCCGTCCCGCTCCTTGCGCGCGCCCATCGCCCAATGGCTCCAGCATCTGCGCGAGGGGATGTCCGTCGGCGACTCCGTGGCGCAAATGGGGAACTGGATGCCGGCGTTCGATGTCGCCCTGGTCAACGCCGGCGACCACAGCGGGCGCCTGGACGCCTGCTTCAAATTGCTCGCCGGTTACTATGAGGAACGGGCGCAAATGGCGCGAAAAGTAATTTCGGATTTGCTCTATCCGGCGTTCCTGCTTCATTTCGCCGTGTTCGTTTTTGCCTTCATTGATTTTCTCAAGCCTGGACATGGTTTGGCGCGCTTTTTGTTCGTAGTCTTGGGGATTTTGGTCCCCATTTATGCAGTCGCCGGCTTCCTGATTTTTGCCGGACAGGGGCGGCACGGGGAAAAATGGCGCAGTGTGGTGGAAAGCATTCTCCGGCCAATTCCGGTGCTGGGCGCGGCGCTGCGCTGTCTGGCCCTGGCGCGGCTGGCGGCGGCATTGGAGGCGCTGCTCAACGCGGGGGTCATCATCACCAGCGCCTGGGAACTGGCGGTGGCGGCGAGCGGCTCGCCCGCCTTGGGCCGGGCGGTGCGCGGCTGGAAGGAGGCGGTCGAGTCCGGGTCCACGCCGGCCGAATTGATCAAGGCCTCGCCGCAGTTTCCCGAGATGTTCGCCAGCCTTTACGCGACCGGCGAAATCAGCGGGCAACTGGACGAGACACTGGGGCGGCTGCACCGGCATTACCAGGAGGAAGGCAGCCGCAAAATGAAAATCGTGGCCGATTGGTCGCCCAAATTGGTGTATTTCATCGTGATGCTGCTCATTGCCTGGCAGATTATTGCCGCGTGGAACAGAATGTACGGCCCGGGGAGCGACCTGGATGACGCCTTGAAAGGCTTTATTAAATAGAACGGAAGGCGCGGCGGGGAGCATGCCGCTTTTTTGGTTTTTCTTTCTTAATCTTAATCTTGCTCTTAATCCGAATGCGGGAGCGCGATGAGATTAAGATTAAGATTAGGATTAAGATTAAGGGGGGAACCGAAACCCCGCGCTGCGAAACATGACCATTGACGAACTGCACTCGAACGAAGAATTGCGCCGGCACGAATTTCCCGTGGCGCGCGCCAAGATTTTCCTGGCCCATTCCGCCAACAGCCCGCTCCCGCGCCGGGTGGCCGAGGCGGTGCGCGATTACGCCTTGCAATGCTCGCAAGGCTCCCAGGATGCGCCCTTCCCGCCTTCGCGCCTCGAGCAGACGCGCCAACTGGCGGCGCGCCTGATCGGGGCGCAAGCGGAGGAGATCTCGTTTCTTGGGCCGACGGCGCTGGCCTTGAGCGTGGCGGCGGCCGGGCTGCCACTGCGCAAGGGCGACAATATCCTGATCTACTTCGACGACTATCCCGCCAATGTCTATCCCTGGATGGCGCTGGCGGAAAAGGGCGTCCAGGTCCGTTTGATCAATGTCCGCGAATTGGGGAAAATCCGGCCGGTGGATGTCATGGGCCAGGTGGACGAGCAAACCCGGCTGGTCGCGCTGTCCAGCAACCACTTCCTGGCAGGCTTCCGCCCCGACCTGGAAGCCATCGGCAAGTATTTGCGCGACCGGCACATCCTCTTTGGTGTTGACGCCATCCAGACGCTCGGCGCTTTCCCCATTTCTGCCAAGAATCTGGATTTCCTGGCGGCCGGCTCGCAAAAATGGCTGCTCAGTCCCTGCGGCGCGGGCATTTTTTTTGTGCGCCGATCCTTGCAGGAGACACTCGTCCCGAAAATATACGGTTGTCACAATGTCCGCTCGCCGGGTTTTGTGGCGCAGGAAAAAATGGTTTTCCCGGCGGACGGGCGGCGTTACGAAGTGGGTACCCCCAATTGTCTGGGGCTGGCGGGGATGCAGGCCGCGCTGGAATTGTTGCTGGAAGTGGGCGTGGAAAACATCGCCGCCGAGTTGCTGCGCAAACGCGCCTGGCTCGTTCCGGCGCTCCAGCAGAAAGGCTGGACCGTCCTGCAGGCGGACGCTCCGCCGCTCAACGCCAGCGGCATCATCTCTTTTTACCGCGCGGGCGCGGAGCCGGCGGACCTGGCCGGCTTGTTCCAGAAATTGCGCGCGGCGGGGATTGAGATGTCGTTGCGGGGCGATCGCGCCGGACGCCAGTACCTGCGGATTTCGGCGCATTTTTACAACACGGACGACGAACTGCGGCGAACGCTCGAATTGCTCTGAACCCAGGCCTGGCAAATGATCTTGTCGGGAGTGCGTGATGCTGCCGGATAGCAATGCATCAGGGAACCGGCTGGAGCATGAGCTCGCCGGCATCTTTCGCACCATCGGAAACGCCTTGGGGAATGACTAAAGTTGTCTCGGCGCGGAAGAAGGGTTTATCGAGTGTCCCGACTGGTCCCCGGAGCGAAACGTTGGCGCCGACTGTGTAGTTACCCGGAGTGACGTCTTCGATCATCCATGTGCCGTCGTCGCCTTCCTTGAAAGTAAAAATAGCGGCGGATTGCTCCGTTGACGCCGGTCGCGACGCCCACATGTTCACCCACCAGTTGGTGTCGCGATTCACACCGGCGGGCCAGCGCAAATGGGCGGTCACGGTGCAACATTGGAACGATACTGTTGTTGTTTCACCCAAACGAACGGTAGTGGGGATTTCGATCCAGTTGCCCGCCCGGCGATAGCCCCCAAGATTCAGCGTTTCAATGTGCGTGAGACGAAACTGACCGGATGGAACTTGCGGGACAACGAAATGGCCGGACGCATCGGTTTCGACAAGAAAATCAGAACAAAGGACGCTCGGTTCGGAAGGAGTGACAGAGTAGAGGGTCAGCTTCCGTCCAGTGGCAGGTTTGCCGTTGGACAAATAGGTTCCTACAATCCGGCCCCAGGGCTGAAGGCGCATGGTTGGCTCCGCCACGAGGGCCGCCGGCGTCGCTTCCGCATAACCATCGGGACAAGCCGCAACGACGCGGGTGATCGAATCATCGGGCGGCAGAACAAAGCGGCCTCGTTCGTCTGTCAGGAAAACATTGGTGTAATTGCCCGGGTAAGCGTGCGTTAGCCCGCCCGGTTTCGGGGTCAGAGGCTCGTATGGCATTTCGAGCCCAATGTCGGCATTGGCGGCGGGCTGTCCATCCCGCGAGAGGACGGTGACGCTGGTGGAAGGGGCTGGCGACAAGGCGATGTCAAGTTGAACGTCGCTTTCATCAGGGACCACCTCGCGGGTGACGAACGGCGCGTAGCCGTCCGCCTCAATCTTGAACCGCACGCTGAACTTTTGCCCGGCGCCCACCCGCTGATCATACACGAATGTTCCTCCTTGGAAGCCCTTATTACTGATCCACCCGGGACGGAAATTCGCGTTTGTCGACGTGAAGCGGCCTGTGTGGACGAGGAAACGGCCGATGGGCTGGCCGGTCGCTGCATCCCGAACATTGCCCTTTACCGACAAATGAGTCGGCGCAGTTTGACCGGCGGATGCCAGCATCACCAGATGTTCCTGCCCATCCGCCGGCATAATCATGTTTGTTGACGGAATACCGAAGGCCAGAAGGTCAAGCCGCAGTTCGGAGTCGGGCGAGCTTTCCCAGACCACCCGGCCCTCTGCGTCCGGGCTAAGGCCGCGGAGTCCCCGGGAACCAAGCGGAACATAGCCAGAACCGCGGCCAAAGTTAGGGCCGCTGCCAAAACCGCGCACAGACCTGGCTGCTGTGAGGCCCCCGCCGCCGGGTTCCAAGGAGCTTGGCACGACCTGTAAATTATTGGTCACAGGAAGTCCGTTGGCGTCCAGAACGCGCAATCTGAGGACGTGTCCGCGGTTCAAGACGAGCCGCAGCGAAGCGGGATTGTTTGTGAGAGTGATTAGCTGGTTGACCAAGGCAAAACCGCGCGCCTCCGCGCGAAACAGGTTCGTTCCCGGCCTGCAGCCAGTCAGAACAAACGTGCCGTCGTGCAGGTTGGTCGTTCCGATCCGGTCCAGTCTATTAATGGTATATCCCTGACCCTTGGCCAGTTGCGGCCTGAGCGACTCCTGATCAATGTCGGCGAAGGCTTCCACCTTTACTCCCGGAACAGGATGGCCCTCTGTGTCCACCACTAGGCCCTGAGCGGTTATGCCGCGAGTCAACTTGAGAACATGGGTGCCGGCGACCAGTTGCTTCGCCGCCTCGGGGTTTCCGCCGCTATACGTGATGATAGGCTCGGTGAAATAGTCTGGATGAGTTGGCCAAATGAAAAGCGTCGAGATGGATTCGTTGGCGAACCGGTCAATGCGCCAGCGCCCATCAACGTCAGCCACACATTTTTCCCGGGTTATCAGGGAGAGGTGGGGAGTTTCAGAAGATCTTTGCTGACTGAGTTGTTCCTGAGTCACAATGGCGAGCTGGACCTGAACTTCCGCGCCGGACACGGGCTTGCCCTGCTCGTCCAGGACTTGCCCGCCGATCGGCACGGAACGGCCCAAGCGCCAGGTGTATTGCTGCGGAATGCTTTCCCCTCGATCAGGACTCCATACTGCGGACGTCTCCACGAAGCCATCGGTGCGGCTCTGGATCGCCAGCAAGCCAACCGTGGCGCGGGATACAGGAACCACGCATACTCCCTCTTCCGTCGCAGTCAATGGCGTTGACAGAGGTGATCTGCGGCCTCCTCTTTCCGCAACAGAATATTCAATCGCGGCGCCCGCCACAGGTTTTTCGGTGTCATCGGCGATTATTCGAAGGGTTATGCTGTCCGTTGTCCTCGCGGCGGCAACCCGCGCGGGATAGGCGGCTAGGGCTTGCCCTGGGCTGGACGGCGTGAGGGCGGCCGTCTTTTCCCGCGTGGAGGCGGCGCTGGCCGGAGCCGTCGCTGTCGTTGCGGTTGGCAACCATTTCGGCACAACGATGAAGCCGGCTACCAATACCGCCGCGCCCGTGGCCAACAGCGCGTTTCCCTTCATCAAACCTGCCAGTTTGAGCAAGGCCCAGGTTAATCCGCCGGTGGCAGCAGCGGCGGCCGTGGCGCTGCTGCTGGCGCGCGCCGCCAGTCCGGCGGGCGCTGTGCCCATCGCCCGCGCGTTGAGCAACCCGGCCAGCGCAGTGATGGTCGAAGTCACGCCGCGTTTGGCCAGGGCGGCGCGCAAGCGGTCAATGGCGCGGTCCACTTTCATGCGGGCGGCGTTTTCCTTCAAGCCGAGCCGCGCGCCGATTTCCGCCAGCGGCAGGCGCTCGAAGTAGCGCAGCAACACCGCCTCGCGGTCGGTCGCGCTCAGATCGTGCATGGCGTCGTCGAGCAGCGGGCGCAATTCCTGCCAGCGGGGATCGGGATCGGTGGATTGAAGGAGTTGGTTCATTTCGTGGGCCTCCCGTTCGTGGTTGCGGCGGCGTTGCTCGGCCCGGCGCGCATGGGCCGCGCGGTAACGCGTACTGGTGTAGAGCCAGCCGGTCAAGGAGGTATGCCGTGTCAGACCCGGCGCTTTGCGCGCCAGGTCCGTGAAGACCAACTGCGTCACATCCTCCGCGGCGGCGGTGTCGCCACCGACCTGTCTGAGAGCGGCGGAATAGACCAGGTCAATGTGTTGGCGCACCAATTCGGCGAAAGCCGCCTCCGAGCGGTCGCATACATAACGGCGGAGCAAGTCGTTAGTCATCATCCTGCCAATATAACACCCTCCCGCCAAATAAACCGCACACTGAGAGTGCGATTAGCGGTGCCGGTCAGTTTCCGGTAGGGCGGAGCTGCCGCTCCGCCCAAATACTTCTTTCCAAAAAGTTGGCCGTCAAACATCGGACGGATTCAGAGTTGAACATGGGGCGAATTGAGGAGGCAAAAAGTGGGCGGCGCGGCAGCGCCGCCCTACCATTGGCTGACCGACACTTTCACTCGGACCCGTCCCCGCGCTTCTTTGGGTGCCGTGCCGCGAGACAAGACACCTCGCCAGTTTCCGTGGAAACCTCCAGCTTATTTCAGTCTGGCGCCAGGCGGCCCGGCGGAGAATCAAAGCTTGGTATTTCCCGTTGCCTTGACTCTGGCCCACCTGGCTTTGGCTATGGCCGAAAGTTTGGCACGGGCGGCGGCGCTGACTTTGCGCTTTTTCTTCTTTGCAGGAGCGGCGGCCCTGGCGGCGGCTTTGCCGGCTCTCCTGGACTTGGCCCAGCGCGCCCTCTGGGCCGCGCCGATGCGGGCCCTGGCGGCGGCCGACATGTGGCGCCGCTTTTTCCGGCGGCCATTGCCCGCGGCCTCGGGGGCTTCGCCCTCCGCGCCGACAATGGAATCCGCCTTGCTTTGCAGGGCTTCGATTTTTTCTTTGATTGCCACTACTTTGCGCAGTTCGGCAACTGTCAAGTTATAAAGGTTAGTCATAGAGCGGCCAGTCTTCTATAGCAACAGGGGAGTGTCAAGGAAAGAATTTAGCCTTTTGTAATGCGTCAGTCTTTGGTGGTAGGGCGCGCACTCCGTGCGCGCCGCGGCGGGCAGGGGACTGCCCGCCCTACCTTCTTCTTTTGCCCACCCAAAACTCACCGGTTACGGCCTATTATCAATCTCATGACAGGCCACTTATGGCGCGGGCCTCTTACCTTTTTTGGCCTCCGCTCCTAATCCTAATCTTAATCCTAATCTTAATCCTAATCTTAATTCTAATCTTAATTCTAATCTTAATTCTTACTTTGTTTCCCGCTACGAATTAGTTGTGAGTCAGCCGAGGCGCAGCCAAACTGTCTTCAAGTAGGCCGGCTCCTGCCGATGCACCGGAAAATCCGGCGGCTGCGGGGCGTAATGTTGCCGGAGCACGCGGCGGCCGGCCCGGGCGACAGCCAGCGTCACCATTTCCAGGAAACGCTCCGGTGGCACGGTCGCCGCGTTGGTGGAGGCCAGCAGGACGCCGTCGCGCGCCAGCAAGGGCAGGGCCGCGGCGGCCAGCGTCGCGTAATCCTTTTCCGCTCGAAAAACGCCGTGTTCCCTGGAGCGCGAAAAGGTGGGCGGATCCAGAATGATCACGTCGAACAGACGCCCCTTTTTGGCCAGGCGCCGGAACCAGGCGAAGGCGTCGCCAAAAATGAAATCGTGGGCGGCGGGTTCCAGGCCGTTCAGGGCAAAATTGCGCTTTCCCCAGTCCAGGTTTTTTTTGGAAAGGTCCAGGCTGGTCGCGCGCCCGCCCGCCGCCGCCGCGCACACCGAAAAGCCGCAGGTGTAAGCAAACGCGTTCAGCACCCGGGCCGGCCGGGAAAAGGTGAAACCCGGCGCGATGTAACCTGTCAACAAACGCCGCCGGTTCTCCCGCTGATCGAGGAACAACCCCGCCGAGCCGCCTTCCCCCAGGCGCAGCGCGAAGCGCAGGCCGTTTTCCCGCGCCACAATTTCGTCCGGCGCTTTTTCCCCCGCCAGCCATTGCGGCGCGGTTTCCAGCGCCGGCCGGTCGCCGGCCTGACGCCGCAGGATTCTGTGATATAAACCGCGCGCGGAAAACCGCCGTCCTATCTCCTCCACCCAGGCGCGCTCCTCCCCGGTCAACGCTCCCGCCGATTGCGCGAGCAGGAACCCGCCCAGGCGGTCCGCATACATGCCGGGCCGTCCGTCCGCCGCGCCGTGGACGAGGCGGAAGGCGTCGGTCGCGGCCGGATCAATCACCGCCGCGCGCAGCGCCGCGCGCGGGTCGGCGGAAAAATCCGGCGGCGCGTCAAACAAAAGATTTTCCCCGGTCGCGGGATGGCGAAAGCCCAGTTGCGCCGCGTGCAGATAGACGCGCGCCGCCGGCGTCCCGCCGTAAAGCGTGTCGCCCAAAATCGGGAACCCATGCGCCGCGGCGTGGACGCGGATCTGATGGGTGCGTCCGGTGGCGGGTTCCGCCTCCCAGGCAAAACAGCCTTCCATTCCGGCGGGCATGGGCGGCGGAGGCTGGGCCAGGCGGAAGGCGGTCTCGGCGGCGCCGCCTTTTGGCCCGGCGGGCAGGCCCAGGTATTTTTCCCCCGCCCGCCGCAGCCACGACTGCGCGGTGAGGCGGGCAAAAGCGGTCTTCCGGTCGGTGAGTAAAACATATTTTTTCCGCACGGCGCGCTGCTCGAACTGCCGGGTGAGGGAGCGGTTGGCCGGGGTGGTTTTGCCGAAAACGATCAGGCCGGAGGTTTCCTTGTCGAGCCGGTGAATAATGGCCAGGGCGGCCCGGCGGGGGTTGCTGTTTCTCAGCCACTCATACAGACCCTCGCCGGCAAAAGGGGAGGGCGCATGGGTGTTCAGCCCGGCCGGCTTGTTGGCCACGAGCAGGTCTTCGTCTTCAAAAATAATCACGGCTAAACTTGTATCCTGGAGAACAGATAGCTGCTCAGGGCGAGGAGCAGCGCCGCGACGGCGGCGAGCACGATGAAATCAGTGGCCAGTCCGAAGTGAACCACGCCATTGAGTGAATAGCGCAGCCCGTCCACGCCATAGGAGAGCGGATCCAGCCTGGTAAAAAGGGCCAGGGCCTTGGGCAGGTTGTCGAGCGGATACATGGCGCCCGAAAGAAAAAAGAGCGGCATGATCAGGAAGCCGATGATGAACTGAAAACCTTGCGCATCGCTCAAGGCCGAACCAATGGCTGAACCCAGCGCGCTGAAGACGATCCCGATCAAGGCCATAAAAAGGAAAGCCACGGGCAGCGCGCCCAGGCTGTCCCAGCGAAATCCCGCCGCCAGGCAAACACAAAGGAAAATCAACCCTTGAATGAAGGCAATGGTGGCGCCTCCCAAAATCCGGCCCAGGATGATCCAAAGCCGCGGCACCGGCGCGACCAGGGTTTCCTTGAGGAAACCGAATTGCCGGTCCATAATCAATTCGATGCCCGAAAACACGGAGGTGAACAGGAGGGTCATGGCGATCAAACCGGGGGTGATGAAATCCCGATAGCTGCCCATCCCCGCCCGTTGAAAGATCGGGCCGAGGCCATAGCCCATGGCCAGCAGGTAGAGCAGCGGCTGGGCCAGCGAGCCCACCACCCGCGCCCGCGAGCGCACATAGCGTTTCAATTGCCGCAGCCACATAATATAGATGACGTTCATAAATTGATGTTACCGCCTCCATGCCTTGGCCATCCGGCGCAACTGGTCGGCGGCGCTGGCCTCTTCCTCGCGGATGGTGGTGCCGGTCAGGGCAAGAAAAGCCTGTTCCAGTGTTGCCGAGCCGGTCTGCGCTTTCAGTTCCCGCGGCGATCCCTGGGCGATAATGCGCCCCGCATCAATGATGACGACCCGATGCGCCACCCGTTCCGCCTCCTCCATGTTATGAGTGGTGAGGAAAACGGTGACCCGCTCCTCTTCGTTGAGCTTCTTGACCTGCAGCCAGAGTTGATTGCGCGTTTGCGGATCCAGTCCCAGCGTCGGTTCATCCAGAAACAGGATCGGGGGCGTGTGCAGCAGGCTGCGGGCGATTTCCAGCCGCCGGCGCATCCCGCCGGAAAAGCGTTTCACCGGTTCCCGCCGCCGCTCCCACAGCTCAAAAAGTCTGAGCAGCTTTTCCACCCGCCCGGCGCGGACCTGCCGGGGAACCTGGTAGAGGGCGCCGTGCATCTCCATGTTTTCCTGCGCCGTCAACTCCTCGTCCAAACTGGGGTCTTGAAAGACGATGCCAAAGCGTTTGCGGACTTCATTGGGCTGGCTGGCCGGGTCCAGGCCATCCACTTCGATTTGGCCGCTGGTCGGTTTGAGCAAGGTGGTGAGCATTTTGATGGTGGTCGTCTTGCCGGCCCCGTTGGGCCCGAGAAAGGCGACGATCTCGCCCCGCTTGATTTCAAAGGAAATGTCCCGCACGGCGGCCACCGCGCCGAAATTCCTGGTCAGATTCCGGGCGCGAATCATGCGGCGGTTATCAGCGGAGCCATCATCGTTTGGCAACATAGCCATTCCACGGAAAATCGAAAAAATTATAGGTTTGACCGTTGGCAGTGTCCTAACTGGTTGTAGCGTCGGCGCTACGCGCCGATTTCGAGCCACAGGCTCGACACTACAAATCAGGACACTGCCTGAGCGTTCTAACCTGCCCCACGGCAGGGATGAAAGAAGAAAGCGCTCAAACCAGTGCCACGCAAGTTCAACCGCCCGCGCCGGATTTGCAATCTTATTCCAGACAACCCACTGCGTCCGTCTTGGGTGGTAGGGCGCGCACTCCATGCGCGCCGCGGCGGGCAGGGTACTGCCCGCCCTGCCATCCTCGCCCACCGACGCCCGACTGGTTCCCGCGCCCCACATTCCCCCTTGCCGCGCGGTCTGGTGGAGCTAAACTGGATGCGGGCCGGCCCCATAGCTCAAACGGATAGAGCACGAGTTTCCTAAACTTGGGATCCAGGTTCAATTCCTGGTGGGGTCACCAAAACCACCCATTAAGAAAGGGAATTTTAAAGGTCAACGCCACTAATAGTTGCGCCCGGCTGTCGCAAATCGCCCCGCCGCAACACTAACCATTGACGATGAGAATTCAATGGAACAGGACGCTGCATGGACTTGACCGATAAAGAGTACGTGGAACGCTGCCGCGACGGCCATGCGGAGGACTTCGGTTTGCTGGTGGATCGCTACCAGAAATCGGTGTTTTCCTTTCTGGCCTGGCGGGTGGGCAACTTCTCCCAAGCGGAGGAAGCGGCCCAGGAATCGTTCGTGAGAGCTTTTCGGTCCCTGGCCAAGTTGCGCAAGCCGGAGTCGTTTTACTCCTGGCTGCTGGGGATCGCGGGGCGGGTGGCCCAGGAACAATTCCGGGCCGAACTTCGCCGCGGGCAGGATGGCGAAGCCGCGGAGGCCATGAGGACCAACGCCACCAGCGACCCCGCGGATTATCCGTTGGAAGAAGCCATGGCTGCCCTGCCTGAAAACCATCGTCAGGTGATTCTGCTGCGGTATTACGAGGGGCTTTCCTGTCAGGAAGTGGCCACACGCCTCGCCATGCCGCTGGGCACGGTCACCAAAACGCTGTCGCGCGCCTACCTCCTGCTTCGGCAGGAACTGGAAGCCCGTGATTTCCGTGGAAGTTAAGCCATCAACAAAATAGAACCACCATGAACTGCGCCGAATGCCGGGACAATTTTATCGCCTGCGTGGAAGGGTTGCTGGACCGCGACCAATCGCTGCAATGCCAGGCCCACCTGGAAACCTGCGCGCCATGCCGGGCTGAATACGAGAAGGTCGCGAAACTGCAACAATGCCTGGTCGCGCGCGGCCAGGCCGCCGCCGGGGTGCGGATTGTCGAATCGGTCATGCGGCGGGTTCGTCAGGAACAGTTCAAACCAGAAAGAGAAACAATTATGAGCAAATTATTCAGACATCGTTGGGGATTCGGATTGAGCGCCGCGGCGGGCGCGGCGGCCATTTTCACAGTCATCCTTTTGGCCATGCCAAACGCGCAAGCCCAGGCCGTGGCCATTATGACCAAAGGCGCGCAGGCCGCCGCCAAGCTCACCAGCATTCACCTGCGCGGCCAATTGCGCACTGCCCCGCAAGACAACTTTTCCGCCATCATGCCCGACCAGGACTTTGTCACCATCGAGCTATGGAAACAGTTCGAGCCGGAGCTTAAGTGGCGAGTGGACAAGCCCGGACGGATCGCCGTGATGGACGGCCACTCCACCATGCTTTTCATCAAGCCCGACTATGGCTACAAAGTGGCACAACGCTCCTCGAGCGCGTTCGACACGCAGTGGCTGCACGAGATGGCTGATCTCAACAAGACCCTGGAAAACGAACTCACCGCCATCAAAGCCCGCGGCTGGCCGGTCACGCTCACGCAGCAGCAAGGCGCGGACGGGAAAGCAAAATCGGTCGTCTCCGTCGAAGCCAAGTCGGGATTGGGGACGGGCGATTATCTGAACAATAAGTTTTTCTCCACCGCCAACACGCGCCGGGTCTATCAGTTCGACAATGCCAGCGAACTTCTGGAATCGGTGCAGATTTACCTGCACTCCGACGCCGGGGAGAAACTCGTCTTTAATCTGGAAGCCATTGACTGCAACCAGCCGATTGACCCCGCCATGTTTCAACTGCAACTGCCCGCCAACGTCAGTTGGGGCGGGGACATGCCGATGCTGCCGGACAACGAGAAATACGCGGCCATGACATCGGAGCAGGCCGCCCGCGCCATGTTCGAGGCATGCGGCCGGGAGGATTGGACTGAGGCGGCGAAGTTTTTCAACCCGCTTACGGGCAGCATGAAGCAGATTCTGGGCGGTCTCCAGGTCGTCAGCATCGGCACGCACTTCACCTCCGTCATGTCGCTCATTATGGGCGCGGAGTTCGTGCCCTATGAAATCAAACTCAAGAATGGCGAGACCGTGAAATTCAATCTGTCGCTTAAACGCGACGCCAGCACCCGCCGCTGGTTTGTGGATGGCGGCATCTGAGCGCGCGGCCCGGCGGCCTGGGGCGCCCGTCAACATCGCCACGGAACTCGAAAGCGTTCCGTGGCGTTGGCGTTGCCGGCCTTTTGAGCTTCTAAGTAACTCGCTCCGAACATGCTGGTCAGCAACGACTTGCAAAACCACGAAAAATGCGCTTTTGGGGGCGGAAATGGCCACAGTTACGTTC
>Ga0326728_10018057_pt1 | contig 13995 bp, 9 predicted proteins | sample MB3enrmetagenome_FD_207602 | JGI IMG/M metagenome (GOLD analysis project Ga0326728, IMG submission 207602) | Lab enriched peat soil microbial communities from McLean, Ithaca, NY, United States - MB31MN | ecosystem: Environmental > Terrestrial > Soil > Wetlands > Peat | place: USA: New York...
TCGAAAATGATCGCGCATCCCATCGTGCGCCGGTCGCGCTTCAGCCTCGATCTTCCGGGAAAAAGCTGGATGTGGATTTCGGGAGCGGTGCTCATTGCCGGGCTGGCGACCTTTGTTGGACGCACGCTATTGAATCGCACGGCAACGCCGCCGCCGGGCGAAATGGCGCAAGGCATCCCCTCGCTGCATCAGGGAAAGTACGTTGCCATTCTGCCGCTGAAACAGATCGGCGACCCGAAAGCCCTGGGCTACGTGGCCGACGGCATCGAGGAAGCGCTCGCCGCCAAGCTGTTTCAGTTGAAGGAAGTCCACCTGGCATCGTCCGACGCGGTGGAGAAAGCGGTGGGCAAGAATCTGCCTCCCGCCAAGCTCGCGCGCGAACTGGGCGTCAATCTGGTATTGCAGGGCAGTGTGCAGGGCAATAGTGACAAACTCCGCGTCACCCTCAGTCTCGACGATGAGACCAGCGGCAAGCGCGTATGGAGCCAGGAATTCCCGGGCGCTCCGGGCGATGTTCTCGCCCTCGAAGACCAGATCTACGGCACCGTAGCTACCGCCCTTGCGCTCAAGCCGAGCGGCGAAGAACAAGCCCGCCTCGGCGCCCACCCCACCGAGAACGTGAAAGCCTACGATCTCTATCTGCAAGGGCAGAACACGCTGCACAATGGTCACAGCCGGGGCGACTATCGCCAGGCCGTCGGGTTGTTCGAGCAGGCCATCGACAAGGACCCCAACTTCGCCCTCGCCTACACAGGGCTCGCCGATTCCAGCCTCCGCATGTACGGTGAAACCAAGGAGAGCATTTGGGCGCAGAAAGCCACTCTGTCGGCGCAGCAGGCCGAGCGGCTCTCGAACGATCTGCCCGAAGTTCATCTCTCGCTCGGCAGCGTCTATACCTCCACCGGAAAGTACACGCAAGCGGTGGCCGAGCTAAAACGCGCGCTGAAATTGGCGCCGAACTCGGATGAAGCCTATCGGACTCTGGGCGACGTCTACGAGCGCAGCGGTCAAAGTGGCGAAGCCATCGCCTCTTACCAAAAAGCGGCCGCCGCCAACCCATACTATTGGTTGAATCACAATTCCCTCGGCAATGCCTACTGGCGGCTCGGCGACAATGGAAAAGCGCTCCCGGAGTTTCAGAAAACGATCGAACTCGCTCCCGATAATCCTATGGGCTACGAAAACACCGGCTCGGTGTATCTGCGGCAAGGTAAGTGGAGCGAGGCGATTCCGCAATATCGGAAAGCTCTCACGCTCGCTCCCGACTCTGCGACTTACTCCAACCTGGGCACTGCATATTTCTTCATGAAGAACTACGACGAAGCCACGAAGATGTACGAACAAGCGGTCGCGATGACTCCGAACGACGAAGAGCTTCTGGGCAATCTCGGCGACTCTTACCGCTGGTCGGGGCACTCCGACCAGGCCGCCGCCGCCTACAGTAAAGCGATCTCGCTTGCCTTCCAGGAGCTTCAGGTGAACCCGCGATCGGCCGCGATCATGGGCGATCTTGGACTCCTCTATGCCAAGAAGGGCGATGCCGCGAATGCGCTGCAGTACACCAATCAAGCCCGCGCCATCCGTCCCGACGACCTGCAGTTGATCTATTCAGAAACCCAAGTGATGACGCTGATCGGCAAGCCGGAAGAAGCATTGAAGTCGCTGCGGCTGGCACTGGAGAAGGGTTACGCGCCGGAGGAGGCCTGGACCGATCCCGAGCTGCAGAAGCTCCAGGCCCTGCCGCAGTTTTCGCAATTGGTGAACCAGTTTTCGAAAAGAAACCGCTAGAGCGGATGCAGCGCCGCTCGTGTGGAAGCGTGGCTTGGCCCCGATTGGACGGGGCAAAACCCCGTCCCCACACGGCAATTCCCGATTCGCCGCTAAGCCTGCAATCGATTCCTCCAGCGCTTGCGCCGCGCAATGATCGCGCCCAATCCCGTCACCATGAATGCTACCGTGCCCGGTTCCGGGACGCTGCTAACGTTGGCATGCGCGTTGAAGTTCAACCCGCCCGGCCAGCAACTTGACCCGACACAGGCAAACTGAATGGAGAAGCTCTGCCCGTTCTTAATCCCTTGGCCGCACTTGGCGCCCGCTAGGAGAATCTCCACTGAACCGTTCTTCAGAGTCTCGGTTCTGCAACTCGAAAACAGCGACGAACCGCATGAGATGTCGATTGCCGGTACCTGGTTCTTTTGTTTTGGTTCGATCAGCATTAGCGAAGTCCAATTCACCCCGGAATTATTGGTGAAAAACAGCGAGCCGGAGCCGCTGCTTGGGACGCCAAAGCTGAAGTTCAATCCCACCTTCGTACAACCCGCTGGTGGGCAATGTGTAAACGCGGATGCCGCGTTCCCGTTCGCGCCGTGAATGATGATTTGCGGGTCGTTGATACCATTGGCAAAAGCCATCGCCGACCCCACCACCAACAGCAAAGCCAAAGCACAGATCTGAGAGATTTTCATTGAAGTTTTCCTGTTCATCCAAAGGAATTCAGCCGGGCCCCACTTTTCCCAGCTTTCGAGAAGTGGAGAGAGACTATCCTGTTCAGTAGTTCCGGTCAAGTGGAAATTGGCAAATCTCAAGAAAATATCCGCACGACATGCAAACCATTACACATTGCACACAAAAAAAGCCGGAGCCCGAAAGCCCCGGCTGTCCAGTTGGTTGTGTGCCCGGATAAAAACCAAAAAATTAATCGCGTGGGGACGGGCGATCTCGCCACTCCCCGTAGAGACGCGGATTAACGAGTCTTACTCGCCTACGCGCTGCGTCGCGGCCGCACCGTCAAGTCCCGCACCTGCGCCAGAATGCTCGACATCTGCATCCCGTTCAGCTGCGACACATACGGCAACACTTCGGCCACGAACTGATCTTCCATCAGCTCGCGCACTTCCTCTTGCCAGTTTCGTTCTCCACCGGAGAGCAAATCCGGCACGCCGACTTCGAGCGCCCGCGCCAGCCGCTCCAGCGACGACAAGGTTGGCGTGGCCTTCTCATTTTCGATTTTTGACACGTAAGTCCGCGGCACTGCCATGCGCAGTGCCAGTTGCCGTTGACTCAAGCCATTGCGCAGACGCAGCGAGCGAATCGATTGCGCCAGCTTTAGGTGTCCACGCCCGGTAGAATGTAGGTTGATGGCCACGACTTCCGCCACCGGAGTCATGGCAGCAAGCTCGGCCTCGTCCTCATCCAACGACAGATGGCAACGGCGGCAGAGACTATTGGATGTGCGGAATTGCACTAAGAAACAACGGTCGCATCTTACAACTTCCCGTGAGTCCACGGGCGCTAGTGTGGTAGCCATTGAGGGTTTGCGAGTGCCAGAGCGGGGGCTACTCTCAAAACCAACTACAGCGTAATCTGCTGGATTGGGCCTGTGGAAGTCAAGATAAAAGTGCGAGAAAACAAAGTATTTGCTTTAAGAAGCCATAAGCAATCGGCAAAAATCGGCAATAAACGGGTGCAAAATCATGAATCGACCGGACACGGCATGGTGTTTACTAACTGAGTTCACCCAATCGGAAAGTCTCCGCAAACATGCGCTCGCAGTCGAAGCCTGCATGCGCGCCTACGCCCGCAAAGCCGGAGCCGACGAGGAATTGTGGGGCGTGGTTGGCCTTCTTCACGACTTCGATTACGAAAAATATCCCAGCGCCGAAGACCACCCGGCGAAAGGCTGCGAGATTCTGAAAGAGCGCGGCTATTCCGAGGAAGTGCGCCGCGCCATCCTGTCGCACGCCCAGCACACCGGTGTGGCGCCACTCTCGCCCATGGAAAAGACCCTGTTCGCGTGCGACGAACTCGCCGGCTTCATTACCGCCTGCGCGCTGGTCAAGCCGGGAAAATCGCTGGCCGAAGTCGAAGCCAAGTCGGTCCGGAAAAAAATGAAAGACAAGGCTTTCGCCCGCAACGTGCATCGCGAAGACATCATAGAAGGCGCCGCCGGTCTCGGCGTGGATATTGAAGAGCACATCGCGTTCTGCATCGAGGCGATGAAGGAGATTGCCGGGGAATTAGGCCTTGCAGGTGGCGTGTAGAGCCTGACTAGTATCGCGACCACACGATGAGTTGCACGGTAGGGCGATGGACGTCTCGCGAGCTTGACTTGAGCGAAGTCGAAGGATCCAGCCGGGCGAGGACGCCCGGCGCTCCAAGAAAAAACCTGCCACCGGGAAGATGGCAGGGCAACTTTTGAGTATTCGCGAGCTATTATTTGTCGCGGAAGTAATCGGCGAACTTTTTCGCGTTCGGCACTCCCATGCCAGTCACGTTGTCCCAGCCCACTTGCGTGGACAAGGCATTAGGATCGTTGCACTGCGTCGCCGTGCCACCGAGTGCAATTTGGCAATCGGTGCCGAACGAATAGACGACCAGCGTGTCTGCCTCGTACGGATAATCCCACAGCGCGGTAAGTAAGTTGTAGTTTATCTCTGCGGGCCCAGCCAATACCTGGCTCGTGTTGTACTTGGTCGTGCCGGTGGCTTCCTGAATCGATGCGGTCACGTTGTGCTTCGATGTAGAAATCGGAACGATATCGTAGATCGTATTCGCTGGCATGGAATAAAGGTACTGCGCAGCCTGACCGGGCGCTGGTTTGACATTGAACTGAGCTTCCTGGTTGGCGATGGCCCACAAGGCGGAGAACATGGGAGTGGCGACGCTGGTGCCACCAACCACCTGCCACACCTGGGGAGGATCATAGCCGGGAACGCTGATCAGGATGGCAACTCCCATGGTTGGGTCCGCCAGCCAGGAGATGTCTGGGAGTTGACGGTAGATGCCCGGCAGTTGGTTTTGGAATGAAGGCTTGGGAAAACCACCGAGGCAGTTGAGATTCACATCTTCGTAAACACAATCGCTAGTGCCTCCGCCCGATCCATAAAGGAACGGTTGTACTGGCGAGTCCGGCGGATCGCTGACTTGTCCCGTTACAACGGGGTAATTCCAGTTAGTTCCCCAGCCTGCTTGCCAGGCAATTGTGTTATTGGCGTGCAATGCCAGACTTATGCCACCGACGGCCGTCGCCCAGGGAGAATCCGCCGGCGCGTTGACCGTCTGTGGTAAACCCCAATATGTCCAGTCACCGTCGTCGCCCGTAGCGTAGTTAGTCGAAATGCCTTCGGCAGCACCGATTTCCGCAATCAGACTCTCCGTTTCCAGTTCCGCGGTTGGAGTGTCCCATTCCGGCACCCCATAACTGCCCGAGAGTACGATGCCCAGCCCATCATGCACGACCAAGAACTCGGCTTCGTCCACATCCTGAAAATCGTTCGAGGGAGGAACCACGAGGTTAATGTTGGCGTAAGGCGCAACTGCATGGGCCCACTCGACGTCGAGGTTGATTTCGACGTTGTCCCAGGCTTCGCAGGTATTGGGCGCGGTATAGGTGATCTCGAGGAAAGGTTGCTGGTACTGGCTATACGGGATCAACTGTGGCAGCCCGAACTGCGCCGAAAACGCATTCACATCGGAAAGAATCGTAGGCGTACCGCACCAGTCGATGATGGCGATGGTTTGGTCGGAGCCGTCGTATTCATACTTCTCTTTGTACAATTCGTCGAGATGATACGCCGTCTGGATCATGGGTGGCGTGTAAGCGCAGCCCATACTGGTCTGACTCGCCAGATTCATCTTATTGCCCGAGTAAGTGCCGATGGGGAACGAGCCGTCATTGTTGTTAGAGAATGTCTCCGTCTCCGTGCCTGAGAAACACTGCGACGAAAAGAAATCGTCGTTACTCATCGCTGCCGGTTTCGCAATACCTGCCGCAGCCACCTGGGTACCGCCAATGCTCGTCGGCCGGAGGATGTACTGCTGCTCGAACCCGCCGCTATCCAGGCCCGAGACCGTTCTCACCAAATCGCCCGCCGCTCCCTCCACGTAAGGGTCGCTGTCATTGGCGCGGATGGTTTTGCCGCGAACTTCATAGTTGTTGAGCTGTACGTGAAATGCTTTCTCCACGTCGGCAACCGTGCCGCGCGCGCGCACATAGAAGTTGCTCGGACCCGTCTTTACCACCGTCAGGTTGTGATCGGTAAAAAACTTTTGCACCGTCTTGGCTTCGTCCGCCGTCGGCCCGAAGCGTGCGGCAATATCTTTCGACTTCAGCCAATGACGGTAGTTGGGAGAAGTGGAATCGTATAGCGACTCTGCCAGCGCATCGAATTGGCTGCGGTTGTGAAGCTGTAACCAGATACTCACTTCAATGACCTTGGATGGGTCCTCCGCGCCGAGGTTCTTCGCCGTCGCTACATAGCGCGGCGTGTTGCGCGCAACGACTTTGCCGCCCGCGGTGCTGGCCGATAAGAGCGCACAACTCATCGCAATTAACACTACGACATATAGCCATCTGAGCTTGCCGGTAACATATACTAACCGATTATTTCCGTTCATTACTCCCTCCTGGGAAAATTGCATGAAGTTCTAACTCAACGACCACAAACTAATAAACTGCCGGTGTTCCGTCAAGACTTCGGAAGTGTTGCGAGTTGGAACATGAACCCGATGGACCGCAGTGGAAAAGGCCCCTCTAACAACTTTGGCCCATTGAGCCAAACACCGCAATGGTAGCCCGTTTTCACGAGACTGGCAAGAAAACTTGCGCGTCTTTTTCTTGTATTATTGTGCGATAACTGTGCACAGTTTTGCGGCAGCACTGGGCTGAAGCTGGCCGGGCTGCTCAAAACCAACCAAGAAAAAACCCTGCCACCGGGAAGATGGCAGGGCAGCTTTCAATCATTCGCTAGCAGTTATTTTCCGTAGAAAGAATCGGCGAAGGCTTGCGCGTTCGGCGTTCCCACGCCGGTCACGTTGTCCCAGCCCTTCTTCGTATGCAAGGATGCAGGATCGTTGCACGAGGTCCCGTCATAGTCGGTCTCGGGCACATCCGCGCAATCGCTGCCGAACGTAATTACGAGCGCAGTGTATTCCAAGTACGGGTAGTCCCAGATCGCGCTGACAAAGCTCTTGGCTGCGGCGCCACCCGTTACTTCGTTCGCGTTGTAGTTATTCGTGCCGGTGGGTTCCTGAATCGAGGCGGTCACATTGTGCTTAGAATTGACCGGAACGATATCGTAGATGGTTCCCGCCGGCATGGAGTAAAGATAGGGCGCAGCCTGACCGAGTTCTGCTCCGCCGCCAGCCAGGGCTTCCTGGTTGGCAATGGCCCATAAGCCGGAGAACATCGGAGTGGCGAGGCTCGTGCCGCCATAAACCTGCCACACCTGTTCCGGAACCTGGCCGGGAATGCTAATCACAATCGCAGCACCCGTGAACGGGTCTGCCAGCCAGGAGATGTCCGGAAGTTGACGATATTTGCCCGGCAGCTTCTTTTGATACGACGGCTTGGGGAAGCCAGCGAGGCAGTCGCCGTAAGAATCCTGGACAGCGCAGTTGCTGGCGCCTCCGCCCCCACCAAAGTCAAAACCGAACGAGGCCGGCGGATCGAAAACGTACCCCGTCTCGGCCAGCAGGATTTCATTGGTTCCCCAACCCGCTTGCCAGGCGATCAAGTCATCGGCATTGAGCGCCAAGCTAATACCGCCGACTGCCGTAGCCCAAGGAGAATCCGCCGGCGCGTTGACCGTCGCAGGAATTCCATAGACGGTATAGTCGCCGGTATCGCCCGTGGCGTAGTTGGTGGAAATGCCCACGGCAGCGCCGATTTCCGAAATCAGGTTCTCCGTTTCCAATTCCGAGGTCGAGGTGTACGATTCGATCGAACCAAAGCTGCCCGAGAGGACGTTGCCGAGACCATAGTTCACGACATCGAACTCGGCCTCGTTGACATCGTCAAAGTACGCCGAAGGGGGAACCACGAGGTTGATGTTGGCGCCCGGTGCAACCGCATGCGACCATTCCACATCGAGGTTGATTTCGGGATTGTCGTAGCCCTCGCAAAGGCTTGGCGCGGTGTAGGTAATGGCAAAGTTCGACGCAGTTAGCTGCGGCAGCCCGAACTGCGCCGAAAATGCATTGGCATCGGATTGAATCGTGAACGAACCGCACCAGTCGACGATGGCAATGGTTTGGCCGGTGCCATCGTATCCCTCGCCGTACAAGCCGGTCAGATTGTAGGCGGTGGCGATCGACGGCGGCGTGTAGGCGCAGCCGTTGCTGGTCTGGGTCGCCATATTCAGCTTGTTGCCCGAGTACGTGCCGATCGGGAACGAGCCGTTATTGTTTTCGGAAAACGTCTCCGTCTCGGTGCCAATGAAACACTGCGACGAAAACAAGTCGGCTGGACTTACAGCGGCCGGTTTCGATGCGGCGGCCTTTGTGTTGCCGAAGCTTGTTGGCCGGGCGACCAACGGATGCTCGTACGCGCCCGTATCCAGTCCCGATACCGCTCTCACTAACGCCCCCGCCGCTCCCTCTACATAAGGGTCGCTAGCATTAGCGCGGATGGTTTTGTCGCCGACCTGATAGTTGTTGAGTTGCACGTGGAACGCTTTCTCCACGTCGGCCACCGTGCCTCGCGCTCTCACGTAAAAATTGTTGGGGCCCGTCTTGACGACCTTCAGATTGTGGGCCGCAAAAAACTGTTGCACCGTCGCCGCCTCTTGCGCGGTTGGCGCAAAGCGGGAGGCAATATCTTTCTGTGTAAGCCAGTGACGATAGTTAGGAGAAGTGGAATCGTAAAGCGACTGTGTCAACGCATCGAATTGGCTCCGGTTGTGAAGCTGCAGCCAGATGCTCACTTCGATCACTTTTGCCGGATCCTCCGCCCCAAGATTCTTCGCCGTCAGGACATAACTCGGCGTGTTGTGTGCAACCACTGTGCTGGCCTGTAACAGCGCGCAACTCATCGCCACCACCGCTACGACCAATAGCCATCGCAAACTGCCGCCTGCATTTGCTGTCTTGCTCTTTCTATTCATTACTTCCTCCTGGGAAATCGCGTGAAATCTGAACTGAAAAGCAAGGCGCTCACGAAGCGCCGACCGTCCTAATTCAAGACTTCAGAAGTGACGAAAGTTGAGATATGGGCCTGGAGTGTCGCGGTTAAAAGCGAACCCCGTAACGACTCCACCCCGTGGAGTGAAATGCGGCAATGCTAGCCCCTTCTCACACACTTTGCAATATGACTATAAGTTTTGTTGCTGTCGGCAAGTGGCGGACTGTGCATTATTTTGCAATATCGCTGGGAAGATACTCGCACGCCGCTCTGGGCAAGAGCGCGACTCGCCGGAGTATTGACACACTATCAATGTTGTCATCCTGACCCTGAGCTGGCCGGAGGCGAAGGAACTGCGCTCGGTCCTCCACTGCTCTTTTGTTCTTTACCGCACCGTCACGGCCAACTTTCCGCTGGCGATCAACTCCGCGATGCGCGCGAAATCGCGATACATCACGCGGTCCTTTTCCATGGTCGCGCACACCTCGCGGATGGCGGCGTGCGCCTGCTGCAATGGTTTGGAAGTTTTTAGCGGCGCGAGAAAATCGAGCGCCTGCGCCGCCGCCATGGCTTCGATGGCCAATGTGTTGCGCGTGTTCTCGACCACCCGCTTCAGCTTGTTGGCCGCCGTCATGCCCATGGAGACGAAGTCTTCCTTGTTGCCCGACGTGGTAATCGAGTCGACCGACGCGGGATGCGCCAGCACTTTATTTTCGCTCACCAGCGCGGCCGCGGTCACTTGCGGCATCATGAAGCCGGAGTTCATACCCGCGCCCGCCGCGAGAAATGGCGGCAATCCCTCGCTGAGCGCGGGGTTTACCATGCGCTCCAGCCGCCGCTCGCTGATGCCAGCCAGCGCGCTCAACGCAATCGCGAGAAAGTCGAGCGCAAAGGCGAGCGGCTCGCCATGAAAGTTTCCGCCGGAGATCACGTCGCCTTCGCCGTCGTCATTCATCGCCTTCGGATTTTTCACGAACACCAGCGGGTTATCGACCGCCGAGTTCATCTCCGTCTCAAACACGGCGCGGCAATGGGCGAGCGTGTCGCGCACGGCGCCATGCACCTGCGGCATGCAGCGCAGCGAATAAGCGTCCTGTACCCGCCCGCAGTCGGCATGGGAGTTGCGGATTTCGCTTGGCACAAGCAGCCGCCGCAGGTTCGCCGCGGTCTTAATTTGTCCTGCATGAGGGCGCGCCTGCTGAATGCGCTCGTCGAAGGCGACGATGGTCCCCTTGAGAGCATCGCACGTCATGGCGCCGATCACGTCGGCGGTATCGGCCAGCGTCTCGGCGGCGAGCAGCATCAGCGTGCCCACGGCGAGCATCGCTTGCGTGCCATTGATCATCGACACGGCCTCTTTCGCTTCCAGCTCCAGCGGCTTGATTTGCGCGCGCTGCAAGGCTTCGGCGCTCGGAATGCATCCGCCTTTTTCGGCTTCATTCAAGCATTCGCCTTCGCCGATCAAGGCCAGCGCCAGATGCGCAAGCGGCGCTAGATCGCCGCTCGCGCCCACGCTTCCCTGCGACGGCACCATAGGAGTCACACCGCGATTCAGCATCTCGCAGATGGTGTCGATAACGATGGCGCGGACACCAGAATTGCCCTTCGCGAGCGAGTTGGCGCGCAGCAGCATCATGGCGCGCACATCCGAGATCGCAAGCGGCGTGCCCACGCCGACGGCGTGCGAACGCACCAAGTTGACTTGCAACTCGTGGACCTGCTCTCCAACGATGTGCACATCGCTCAGCTTGCCGACGCCAGTTGTAATCGCGTAAGAAATTTTATTGTTGGCGACGAGCGTGTCGACGACGGCGCGGGCGCGGTTCACGGCCTCGCGCGCGTCGGGATCGAGCAGCACCGGCCGTTTTTCGATGGCGACTTCGCGCACCGCTTCAAGAGTCAGATCGTTTCCGTTAATGTGCAGAGCGTTCATGACAAGTTCCTGTCGTTGGTTGTTAGTCGTTGGTCATTGGTCATTGGTCGTTAGTCGTTCGCGGTTCTCAGTTTTCGTTCGCGTTCGGCTGCGCTAGATATCAGGGCAGCGCCTTAAAGGCTGCGGAAAAACTCTGGTTCTGACGTTGTCTTAAAAGGGCGCGGCTTCAGCCGCGCCGAAATCCCGCTATATCAATTGCCCCTTTAGGGGATGCCGACGGCGGCCCGGAACACCTTCAAATATTTCTCGGGCAGCGCGCGAGTTTTCATCTGCGCATTGGCGACGATGTGCGTGGTCTCGCCTTCGGCCAGCAGCTCGCCAGTTTCCGCCCTTCGCAGTTCGTATCCGAAGCGGAGCACTTTCTCCCGGACATGCTTCAGGTACGTGCGCACCACGACCTCATCGTCATAGTGTACCGGAGATTTATAGCGGCAGCGGGCATCGACCACGGCGATGAAGCAATCGTCCTCACGCTCCATATCTTTATAGCTGAAACTAAACTGGCGGAGGAGTTCCACGCGCCCCACCTCAAACCAGATGAAATGGTTGGCATGATAGACGACGCCCATCTGGTCGGTTTCGGCATAGCGGACGCGCAGGCGGGTTTCATTCACTGCCGCCGCGCGATTGATATTGATCGACATCGATGTATCGGACTTACTCATTGGCCCGTCCAATTTGGTTTGCGTTTTTCTAGGAACGATGCGATGCCCTCGCGAAAATCGGCGCTCCCGCGAATGTCGGCATTCTCGCGGATTGCAGCTTCAATTTGCGCATCGAGCGACGCGCGCGCGTAATCGGCCAACAGGCGCTTCGTATAAAAAAGCGAAAGCGGACTGTTCCCGGCTAACTGTGCGGCAAGCTCTCGGGCTCGGTCGAGTAGATTTTCTGGCGGAACAACTTCGTTGATTAGGCCCATTTCCAGCGCCTCCGAAGCATCGAAGATGCGTCCGGTAAGCAGAAGGCCGCGGACGATTTTTTCTCCGGCCTGTCGCAGCAAAAAAACCGAAACGATGGCGGGCACGAATCCGATGCGGACCTCGGTATAGCCAAACTTTGCGTCTGGCACGGCCAGCGTGAAGTCGCAGAGCAGGGCGAGTCCAGTGCCTCCGGCGATGGCAGCGCCGTTCACCGCGGCAATCGTCGGCTTGGGGAACTCATAGAGCGAGCGGAACAGGCTGGCCATGGTCCGCGAGTCTGCGAGATTTTGCTCGGACGTGCGGCCGGCCAGGGCTTTCAGGTTGTCGAGGTCCATCCCAGAACAGAAGGCCTTCCCTGCCCCGGTCAAGATCAGGATTTGTGCGGCCGAGTTACTCACCTCCTCCAGAGCGCGAGTTAGATCGTCGATAAGTTCATAGCTGACGGCGTTGCGTTTGTCGGGCCGGTTGAGCGTGACGGTGGCAATGGCGGAGTCGAAGTCGAGTTGGAGGGTTTTGTAGTTCATGACGTTTGTCATCTATTGCTCCGCGACCGATAAGGTTTTGTATCTTGCGCCGATCTCCGCGCTGGCGCGCACTAGCGCGTCCAACGGTTTGAGCGGCGGCAATTGCGCGGCTTGTTGGCGCAGGGTTGCGATTACGGTTTCGGTTGGAATATTTCCAACTAGATTATCCTGCGCGAAGGGGCAGCCGCCCAGGCCACCGATGGCGGAATCGAAGCGGCGACAGCCAGCTTCATAGGCGGCTGCGATTTTGGCGGCGGCTTCGCCGGGACGGCTGTGCAGATGAACTCCAATTTCAAGGTAATCGTATTTCGCCATCACGGCAGAAATCACTTCCTTGATTTTCTCGGGCGGCGCTGCGCCTACGGTATCGGCGAGCGAAATCGTGCGAATCTCCTGTAACTCGAGTAAGCCAACGGCCTCGACGACCTCGTCCACACTCCAAGGATCGCCATAAGGATTGCCGAAGGCCATCGAGATGTAAACGACAGTTTCGAGCGCGGCTTCGTAGGCCCGCTTCTCGATTTTTTCCAACTCTTCGATAGCATCTTCCAGAGTCTGCCGTTGATTATTCTGCAAGAAAGTTGGCGAGATGGAGTAGGGAAAGCCGAGCGTGTGCACCGCATCGGTCGCAATCGCCCGCTGCGCGCCTTTTTCGTTGACTACAATGCCAATGATTTCCACGTCGTCGGGCGGATCAAGCTCTTTCAAAACCGCTTCGGAGTCGGCCATCTGCGGAACGACGTTAGGAGAGACGAAGCTGACAGCGTCGATGTGCTTGAAGCCGGAGCTAATCAAGGCTTGCAGATAGCTTACTTTCAGATCGGACGGAATCTGGCCCTTGAGGCCTTGCCAGGCATCGCGGGGACATTCGATCAATTTTACGAATTCACTCATGCGGCTCCAGCAATCGGATCATCCGGTGATCGGGCCATCGGGTCAACAAAGGTTTTTCAGATCACCCGATGGCCCGATGATCCGATCACCCGATCTATGTTTGCAGAACCCCCACTTTGAACTCCGGTACATCCGGATTCAGCGATGCGGCTTCTAACGCCTGCGTAATAGCTTGCCTTGTTTCCATGGGGTCGATGATTTTGTCGATCCAGAGGCGGGCGGCGCCGTAGCGGGGATCGGTTTGTTCTTCGTAGGATTTGGTGACGGAATCGGAAAGCTCTTTTTTTTCTTCTTCGGTCAACTTTTTGCCGCTGCGCTCCAGTTGCTTGACTTTAATTTCGAGCAGCGTGCCGGCGGCGGAATCTCCACTCATGACCGCGAATTTCGCGGTGGGCCAAGCGAAAACGAAGCGGGGATCGAAGGCTTTGCCGCACATGGCGTAGTTTCCGGCGCCGAAAGAACCGCCAACGATCACGGTGATTTTGGGCACGACGGAGTTGGAAACGGCGTTCACCATTTTCGCTCCCGCCTTGATGATGCCGCTCCACTCGGCATCGCGTCCCACCATGAAACCGTTGACGTCGTGGAAAAAAACCAGCGGAATGAGGCCCTGGTTGCAGTCCATGATGAAGCGGGCGGCCTTTTCGGCGGACTCGGTGTAGACGACGCCGCCAAATTCGATGCGCTTGTGGCCTTCATGATCGGTCTGGTGGGCGTGGAGTTTCTGGTTGGCGACGATGCCGACGGCGAAGCCTCCGATGCGGGCGTAGCCGCAGATCAAGGTTTTGCCGTACTCGGGCTTGTACTCGTCGAAGCGGCTTTCAT
>Ga0326728_10018059_pt1 | contig 13993 bp, 10 predicted proteins | sample MB3enrmetagenome_FD_207602 | JGI IMG/M metagenome (GOLD analysis project Ga0326728, IMG submission 207602) | Lab enriched peat soil microbial communities from McLean, Ithaca, NY, United States - MB31MN | ecosystem: Environmental > Terrestrial > Soil > Wetlands > Peat | place: USA: New York...
TTGGGAATGTATAATTCCGCCGAGTAGTGCGAATGAGCACAGTTCCTGTTTCGCACACCATGACGGGTGAGTTTATCCCCGCGTCCGGGAGGCTTTTCGGTTCTGGATTGTGGCGAACAAGGGCCTCCAAGTCGTGCAGTCTGGCGAGCGGACCAACGCCGCAGGAAAGCCAGTCAGCAACAAAATACTATTGTCGATCTCCGATCGCGACTATAGCTCACTTCGTCCTCATCTAGAGCACGTCAGCTTGCCCAACCATCTGGTCATTCACGAGGCCGGTGGAAAGCTGGAGTTTGCCTATTTCCCGAATCGAGGTTTGATTTCTCTTGTCGTCGTAATGAAAAATGGAAAAACGGCCGAAGCTGGCATCGTTGGCAATGAGGGCTTTACAGGAACGCTGGCCGCTGTCGGCCTGAGCAGGAGCACGCTGCAAGCAGTGATACAAATCACGGGAGATGGGTTTCGAGTAGCGGTCGGAGCTTTGCAAAATACTCTTGAATCCGCTCCGCACCTGCAATTGATGTTGAGCCGTTATGCCGCAATTCGGGGTATGCAGGTTGCACAAACAGCCGCGTGTAATCGCCTCCACGGTATTGAGCAGCGCCTGGCGCGCTGGTTACTAATGACTCAGGACAGAATAAATTCAGGGTCGCTGCCCATCACCCATGATTTTCTCGCAACCATGCTAGGGACAGATAGACCTAGCGTGAGCTTGGCAGCTCGCGTTCTGCAGAAGAAGAAGCTCATCGAGTACATCCGTGGCGCAGTGAAGATCGTGAACCGCAAGGCGCTTGAAAAGTCCGCCTGCGAATGCTACGCGGTAATCCGGCAGTACGATGGCGAGCTTGGCTTGAGCTAACCCGGCAAGCGAAAACCTCCCCTGTTTCCATCGCCCACCGATCGCCAATAGAAACGACTGCGCGCCTCCTCTGTATCAGAGTTCCCTATAACCCCGGCCCCTCCGGATACGTCGGCAAATCGGGCGGCTGCGCCGGCAGTTTCTTGGGATTGACCTTGATCTGCTCCATCAGCATTTCGACCGCCTTTTCCAGTTGTGGATCTTGTCCCTTCAACACCAGGTCCGGCGGATTGTCCACCACCACATCGGGCGCCACCCCGCGGTTCTCGATCAGCCACTTGCTGTCAATCCCATACAGGGAGAATTCCGGGCGCGTGATGTATCCGCCGTCCATCAGCGGCATCATCCCGCGAATGCCGCGCACTCCGCCCCAGGTTCGCTCGCCGATGAGCGGTCCCAGCTTGTACTGCTTGAAGAAATAGCTGAAGAAATCTCCGTCGGACGCGGCGTAGTGATTGGTCACACAAGCCATGTATCCGTGGAAGACGTTGCCCGGAATCGTATTCGGCTCCCAGTTGCGCGCCGACTCCATCCCCCCCAGCACCCGCCGCAGCCGCTCAAAAATAATCTGGTCCACGAAGCCGCCGCCGTTGTAGCGGACGTCGAAGATGATTCCTTCCTTGCGAATTTGCGGGAAGTACTGCTTGACGAACTCGTTCAGTCCCTCGTCTTCCATATCGGGCAGGTAGACATAGCCGATGCGGCCCCCGCTGGCCGCGTCCACCTTCTTGCGATTGCTCTCGATCATTTTTAGCTGGCGCAAGTTATACTCGTCGCCGATCGGCTTCACCAATACCTTGCGCGCGCCGTCCGTCGCCGGTTGCGAGTTGACGGTAAGCGTGACCACCTCATTGGCCGTGTTCACCAGCAATTCGTCGGGCGTCTGCGGAGCGCGCAGCGCGCGTCCGTTGATGGCCAGCAGGTAATCGCCTTCTTTGACATTGACGCCCGGCTCGGTCAAGGGAGAGCGTGTGTGCGCGTCCCAATTCTCGCCGGTGAAGATTCTCTTGATTCGGTAGATGCCGTTGGCAGCATCAGCTTCATAGTCCGCGCCGAGCAAGCCGACGTTCACCGGATGCAGGTCCGGGTAATCGCCGCCACCCACATAGGTGTGCGAATTCGATAACTCCCCAATCATCTCGCCCATGATGTAAGTCAGCGAATATCGATCGGCCACGTAGGGGAGTAACTGAGCGTATTGGTCTTTGACCTTCTGCCAATCCACTCCATTCATCGAGGGCTCAAAGAAGTAATCGCGTTCCTGCCGCCAGACTTCGTTGAAAATTTCCTTCCATTCCTGCGGAGGATCAACCTCAACGCGCATGCCGTCGAGTTTGAGTGCGCCATCCCCAACCTTGTGGGGCGCGTCTGGCGCTTTGGCGTCGATGATCCCAATCGGGCCGTCACCCTCGGCGCGATACAATAGCTTCGAACCGTCATGCGAAAGCGCGAAATGATCCGCGCCGTCCAACAGCACTTTGTCTTTGCGTTCTTTCAGATCGTAGGCATGAATCGCCGGATTTTCTCCCGCGAGCGGTCCCGACAGCCCCCGAATCGGCGAAGTCGAGTAGTAGATCGCGTCCTTGGAAGCGTCAAAGCTGTGAATCACCGCAGGTGGAACGGCCAGCGCTACGATCCGGTCCTGGATTCCGTCGAGATCGATCTTAAAGACTTTCGGGGGCTCCTTGGTCTCGGTTTGCGCGGTTTTCTCTTCCGTCGCGGGCTTCTCTTCCTTCTTGTTCGGCTGTTGCTTTTGATTCTTCTTGTTCGACTCGGGTACGGGCGAGGCCGCCGCTGGCTCTTCGCTCTTCACCTTCACCTCGTCGCTCAAGGCCGGAAAGGGTGAAGGCTCGTCCGCCGTCAACGTGACCACGTAAACCCGCGTCGTTTTTGGATTCGCAAACTCGAAATCGATGTTACCCAGCACTTCGTTGTAGTCGCGGTCGGAAAGGAAGTATAAGTATCGCTTGTCGGGATCGAATACTGCGGAGTAACTATTGTCGAGAGTTGAAGTCACGGCGGTGATCTTACGGTCGGCTAAACCGTACAGATACACCACCGAGTAGCCGGACTCCAAGTTCTTATCGTAAGCCAGCCACTTACTATCTGGCGACCAGTTATAATTCTGAATCTCTCCGTACTTGCCGCGGTCCACTTCGACCGGTTTCTTCTCCTTGACGTCGACATACCAGAGTTTCAGGTCCTTATCGGCCCAGGCGATTTTCGTGCTGTCCGGGGACCACGCGGGCTGGAACATGAAGCCCTTGTGTCCGCTTGTGATTTGCTCTTCGGCGGCCAGCCCGTCTTGCGGAGCGACGTAAATCTCATCTTCTCCGGTGCGGTCGGAAACGTAGGCGATCCATTGCCCATTCGGCGACCACGCCACATGTTGCTCGCGAACCCCGGGAGAATGCGTCAGATTGCGGATGCTTCCATCCTTCGCCGGAATGGTGAAGACTTCTCCGCGCGCTGCCAGCACCGCTCGCTTGCCGTCGGGCGCGATGTCGAAGTCGGTGATTTGTCGGCTCGCGCTCTCCCAGTGCTTCATCGCCTGATCGCGCTCGCCGCTCACATAGATGGTCAGTTTTTTCGGCTGCCGCGTCTGCAGGTCGAAGCTATACAGGTAACCGCCATTTTCAAAAATAATCGCATCGGGGCCAAGGCTCGGCCACATGATATCGAATTGGTCGAACTTAGTAAGTTGCTCGACCTGCTTGCCGCCCAGATCGTAACTGTAAAGATTAAGCCGGTGCTCGGGGCCGCGATCGGAAGTGAAATAAATCGTGTTCCCGTGCCACATCGGAAATGTATCGGTGTGATCCGTGTGCGGGACGACCTGGTCAACGGCATTGTTCTTGATGTCGTAGATCGTGATGTCCTGCGCCATGCCCCCGGTGTATCGTTTCCACTGCCGGAAATTGCGGAAAATCCGGTTGTAAGCGACCTTTGTGCCGTCGGCTGAAAACGAAAGCAGGCCGCCCTCGTCCATGGGCATGGGCTGAGGGAGTCCACCGTCGATGCTTACCGTGAATGGGCGCTTGGTCCAGCCATTGGAAGCGTCGCGGCGGGAAAGGAAGACGATGCTCTTACTATCCGGCGTCCAGCCGATCACTTGATTGAGTATCCCCATGCGGTCGTTGAGCTGCTGCGCCTGTCCCTGGTAGTAGGTCAACTGCTTCGGTTGACCGCCCTCGGAGGGCATGACATAAACGTTAAAGTTGCCATCGTACTGGCCAGTGAATGCCAGCCATTTCCCATCCGGCGAAAACTTCGGAAACAGTTCCCGCCCCGGATGCGAAGTAATGCGCCGGGCCATGCCTCCGGAGCTTGACGCCAGCCAGAGATCGCCACCATACATGAATGCGATCTTGTCTTTATAGATATCGGGAAAACGCAGCAAGCGTCCTTCTTGCGCTTCCTGCGCTGAGGTCAGACAGGCACAACCGAGTACACAGCCAAGGACAACGAACGCGAAAAAACTTCGCATAGAGATAGTCATGAGAGATCCTCTTAGGAGATTCGTTTGCGGGAATAATCGACGGGAAACAAACCATTTCGACAGGCGATTGTAACAGCTTGCGCGCTGCCACATCGACCAAATATGCTTCACGGGCTCTGCGGGTTACCGGCCGCGCGCACCGCCTCCTGGCAAGCGCCCGCGGCGGTCAACACTTTGTCAAAAGCTGTATCTGTTCGGAGCTTTGCCAGCAGAGGATCATAAAGCAGATTCTCGTGCGCGCAATAGTTCTGCTCGACCGCGCTCTGGAGCAGATGGAGAGCCGCTTGTTTCTTGCCACAGTACGCGAAGAGTGCTCCCTGGTAATACCACGTCTCCGGGTCGGGCTCGGTGGGCAGGCTGGTTTCCGCTTCCTGCGCCATCCGGTCCAGATCGGCGGCGGGCCGCAACTGCAGGCAAGCCTCCCAAAGATCGCGGTGATAGCGCGGCGTGCCCGGCATGCGCTTCACCGCCTCGCGTGCTTCCTGAATCTTTCCCTCGCGCAGAAGGACGGATGGGGTCACATACGCGGCCCACTCCGAACCGGCATCCAGACGGATAAAATCCGCGGCCCGTTCGGTCTTACCCAGCTCCATAAACGCCCAGGCGCAAGAGCGAAAAGAATAGTTACCGGGATCGAGCGCTAGCGCCGTGTCGCATTCACTCGTCGATTGCTGCAGCATGCCCGCGTAACGATAGACGTAGCCCATCGCGAAATGGGCCTCAGCACTCTCGGGACGACGCTTGACCAACGCCTGCGCTGCCTGGAATGCCTTGCCGAGTTCACCTCGCTCCACGCGGTTGGCGATCAACTGCCTGGCGGCCACGACCCGATTCGGATCAAGCTCCATGGCGCGTTCGCAGGCTTGGTTGGAGCGCTGGAACATGGGCTCGCCGCCATCGGAATAGCCCTCGTCATAGTAGCAACGCACTCCCAGCTGTTCCCAGGCAGGCGCGTAGGTTGGGTCCACGGCGACCACATGCTCCAGCACCGCGATGGCATCCTTATTTGGCCCCGGATCGTGAGGCAGCGCGAGGCTATGCAGGTAGAGATCGTAGGCCTCCGGGTTTTTCGGGTGCGTGCCGGTATCGAGAAAGCCGCCGGCCGCACCGAGCGCCGGCAGCAACTCTTGACGTATCTGGGCAGCCATCTGCGCTTGCATTGCGATCAGGTCCTGAGCGGGCGCGGTCACGTTGGTCTGCCACAAGAGCCGGTTTCCCTGCACCTGGATCGCCTCGAGCGTTATCAGAAGGCGGTCGCCTTGCTTCAGGAAGTGTCCGGTAAGCACGTTGGCGACGTGCAATTCGCGCCCTGCCTGCTGCGGATCGACGTCATTGCCGACAAACTTTCGCGTGATCGCGGAGGGACGGACGTCAAGCGTCCGGGTGTAGGTGAGCGTGTTGGCGATTTCATCGGCCAGCGCGAAGCGAAGAAACTCCACGCTGATGTCGCCATTCATGTTCTGCAACGGCAGCACCGCAATGGTGTTCTTCGGCGCGCCAGCCGCCATCTTATGCTGTTTGAACCACCACGCTCCGACCGCAACTAGAACCGTGAGCAGCAGCGCGCTGACTCCCAGTAGAAGATAAGTTGAAAATTTGCTCGAGGCCTGGAATGTAGTCGTGGCAATGCGATATGGCAAGGCTGGCCGCCGCGCCCCGGTCCTGGTTAACCCCGATTCCGTTCCCCTCCTCAACGACTGCAGATCGCCCTTCATCGCCAGCGCGCTGGGGTAGCGGTGTCCCCGGTCTTTTTCCATGGCCCGGCCGATGATGCCTTCGAGATCCCGGGGCAGCGCGGGGTTGAGACTAAGAGGAGAGACCGGCTTTTGGTTCAGGACCGCGTCCAGCGTGGTGATCACATTGCCGGTGGCAAAAGGCTTCTTGCCGGTTGCCATTTCGTAAAGCACGACGCCGAGCGAGAACAGATCGCTCCGCGCATCCAGTTCTTCGCCGCGCGCCTGCTCCGGAGACATGTAAACCGCGGTTCCCGGAATTACACCCACCGCCGTCAGCGAGTCTTCCAGCGCCGCCTCGTTCGATCCCGGCTCGCGCGCCGACTTGGCCAATCCGAAATCGAGGATTTTTGTCTGGCCGCTCTGCGCCACAAATATATTGGCCGGTTTGATGTCGCGATGAATGATCCCCTTGGCATGCGAAGCCGCCAATGCATCCGCCACCTGGATGCCGATGTCGAGAATCTCGTCGACTTCCATCGGCTTCCCCCGCATCCGCTCCTTCAGGCTGATCCCTTCCAGTTTCTCCATCACAATGAAGGGATGCCCGCCGTTGTCCTCGATATCGTGGATGGTGCAGATGCCGGGATGATTCAACTGGGAGGCCGCGCGGGCCTCGCGCATGAACCGGTCGAGCGACTTGCGGTCGTGCACCAACTCCTCGGGAATGAACTTGAGGGCGACGTGCCGCGCCAGGCGCGTATCCTCCGCCTCAAACACCACGCCCATGCCCCCACCACCGAGTTTGCCAACAATGTGATAGTGGGAGACGGTCTGGCCGATCATTCCGAGGGCCTCAGTGCCTTCGGCGGTAATGTTAGGCTGCTGGCGAAGTCCCGGTCAACCCTCGGTTCCCGTTCCGAATGATTGGCAACATTCTGGGACCTATGAAAACCAGCATTTTCCCGATAGAAGCGGCAAGCATAGTGAGCAAGCATAGAGCTTGCCTCGACACCGTCGCTGGAGTAGGCTTTCGTTGCCTGAGGTGGGCTTCCACATCCGTCACCAGCCTGCTAAAGCATTGGGCTCCGTTTGCCGATCCCTCGAGACGTATCTCTGGATGCACGGGCCAGGCAATTGCCAGCCCTCCTCAAGCAACCTTTTGGTCTTATGATGGTGGGTCAGGCTTCATGGGGTACTGATCAGCCGGGGGGGTGTGCGTGAGCGGTCGTTCCTTGTTTGGCGCAGCGGAGATCGGAGGTTCCAGCCCCATGCAGGCCCTGGTGGTCGATGATTCCGCTGTCTATCGCAAATTGATCGGCGATCATTTGCGCAGCTGGAATTTTGCCGTTACCCTCGCCGAGACCGGCTCCGAGGCTTGGCGAATCCTGCAGCAACCGGGCGCTCCCAAGCTCGTGCTGCTCGATTGGGTGTTGCCCGATCTGGATGGCATTGAGCTTTGCCATCGCATCCGGCTAGCCGGAGCTTCCGGTCCTTACGTTTACGTCATCCTCCTGACCAGCAATGAGGGCCGCCAGAACATGCTCGACGCCATGCAAGCCGGGACGGACGACTATCTCGTCAAGCCCTTTGATGAGCTGGAATTGAAGGCGCGCCTGCTGGTCGGGAAGCGGATTCTCGACCTGCAGGAGGAACTGGTTTCCGCGCGCGAGTCCATGCGCCACGCCGCCACCCACGATAGCCTCACCGGATTGTTGAATCGCGGAGAGATCCTCGCCATGCTGCAGCGGGAATTGGAGCGCGCGCGCCGCGAGCGCAAGCCGGTGGGCGTGATTCTTGGCGACGTCGACCATTTCAAGAGCGTGAACGACACCCTCGGCCACCTTTTTGGCGATGAGGCCCTCCGCGAAATCGGCGGGCGGCTGCGTTCGCAACTCCGCGTCTACGACGGCGTCGGCCGCTATGGCGGAGAAGAGTTTCTTATGGTTCTGCCCAACTGCGATCTGCCCGACGCTCTGGTCCGCGCCAATGGGCTGCGCGAAATCGTTGGCAGTACGCCTGTGGTTTGTTCCGGCAAGGAGAGACTCATCACCATGAGTATGGGAGTCGCCGTCTCTGGCAGCGCTGGGAAAAACGAACTGGAAACATTGTTGAATCAAGCCGACGCCGGCCTTTATGCGGCCAAAGAAAAAGGCCGCAACCGGACCGAGCACTTCACCCCTGCCGGCAAGAAAACCGCGGCTGGGCGCGCGCAAAAGCTAAAGCCCGCTTACAACGAACCGAAGAGATAAGCTGCCGTGAACTCAATTACGTTCACGACTCAGTCCATGAGTACAGTGGCGATCCATCGCCAGCGGCACAGTTTCCGAGTTGCCGATGCCGTCCAGAATCCTAAAACGTTCGGAACGTCGCTAGCAACTGTCGTTCTAGCTTCTTAGTTTCCTCGGACGGATGGTTGTCGTTGATATAGGGGCCGTCGAACTCGATGTGCAGGATTTTACCCCGCAGGTTGAAGAGGTAATCGTCTGAGTAGTCGACTCCTCCACCTCCGGGACCGACGTAATAGAACGTGACACCGTTGATTTGAGTTGGCTCGGGGGGATTACCCGACCGGCTTATATCGCCCATTTGTTGCAGCTTGAACCGTTTATCTAACCAAACGTAAATTTGGGCTTGGGCTTCGGCTTCTAGCACGACAATGCTTCTTCGTTCGCTGGCATCCCGAATAGCCTTGTATATGGGCGGGTACTGGAAGCAGAACCTGTGTGTCCGGTCTACAAAGGTCCGCCAGCCCGCAGGCCCGCTTCTGGCCCTGCAAGGGAAATCAGCAGCGACTGATGTTTGGGCGAGGCAGACTATCGAGAGGAGAACAGCGACGTAAGCGGAGTTTCTCATCATTCGCAATCTTCTGCGCTTTCAGCCACAAATCATACCCAGCGCTCGCGAAATAGAGAATAACTATCTCTCAAGAGCAGTTGGCTAATGCAAACAGGCCGTTTCACTCAGAACCCCGCAACCTGCTAAATCGCCGCCTGCTAAATCATGGTTCCGCTCTTTCACCGGCGTGATAGCCTTTCGGAGGATATGAGTGCGTCCAGCGGCCGAACTGGCCCTGCCCACGTGTTTCCCGGCCTTCCAACCCGCATCGAGCTCGCTCACGTTTCGGCCCGTCGCAACCATCGGGAACTCTGCCCAGCAAAGGCTCGTATATAGAACCGGAGGATGTATGAGGAAGATTTTTCTGATTCTGGGGACACTGGCGATATCGATAGCTTCCTGGGCCCAAGCGGACGCACGCCCGGAGATTTTGGTGCTCGGGACGTATCACATGTCGAACCCGGGACGCGATGTCTACAACATGCAAGCCGACGATGTCCAATCGCCGAAACGCCAGCAAGAAATCGCGCAGGTGATCGAGGTTTTGAAGAAGTTTCATCCGACCAAGATTGCGATTGAAGCCGATGTCGGGAGCCAGCGGGTGGAGCGAGAGTACTCCGACTACGTCGCGGGAAAGTACACGCTGTCGCGTAACGAGATCGATCAGATCGGATACCGGCTGGCGAAGGAACTTGGCCATCACGCGGTCTACCCCGTCGATGAAGAAGGCGACTTCCCCTGGCAACGGGTGGTCGATTACGCGAAGGCCACTGGCCGCAAAGAGAAGTTCGACGCGATGGCGGCGACCATGGGCACGCTGGTGAAGGAGCAGGACGATTTCCTGCGATCGCACACTGTGCTCGAGACGTTGCAGTACATGAATTCCGATTCGACGGCGGCAAAAGGCGTGGCCTTCTACTACGCCATCGTGCCCTACGGAGAACCTGGCGACTATGCAGGACCTGACCTGCTGGCCCTCTGGTATCAGAGAAATATTCGCATTTATCACAATATCGTCACGCTGATCGAATCTCCGAACGAGAGGATTCTCGTGCTCTATGGGGCCGGTCATCTCGGATGGTTGCAGCAGGACGTCAACAATGACGCAACCGTTAAGTTACGGAAGCTGGCCGACTTGGCCGGGCAGCAATAACTGACGGTTCGGTCATTCGCGAATGATACCTGTCGGGAACAGGCCGTTTCACTCAGAACCCCGCAGCCTGCTAAATCATGGTTCCGCTCTTTCACCGGCGTGATAGCCTTTCGGAGGATGTGAGTGCATCCAGCGGCCGAACTGGCCCCGCGCCCTGCCCACGTGTTTCCCGACCTTCCAACCCGCATCAAGCGCTGCGCACGCGACGCCGGATTCGATCTCTGCGGCATTGCCCCGGTCCGTGACTTCGGCGAGTTGCGCGTCTTTCCCACATGGATCGCCGAGGGGAAGCACGGCGAAATGAAGTACATGGAAGCCCGCGATGCGACCGGAGAACTCAAGCGCGCGGCGCTGGCCCGAGTCGCTCCCTGGGCGCGCAGCGTGGTCGTCTGCGCCATCAACTACAATACCGCGCATCCCTACTCGACGCAGGCGCAGAAAGGAGATGCCGGCCGAGGCTGGATTTCGCGCTACGCGTGGTCTCGTGAGGATTACCACGACGCCGTCCTCCGCCGCCTGAAGCAGGTAGAAGACGGTTTGCGCGGACTCCTCGACTCCGCTGGCCACTGGCCACTGGCAACTGGCCACTGTCTTGTCGACACCGGCCCGCTCATCGAGCGCGTATTCGCCAAATACGCTGGCGTGGGATGGATCGGCAAAAACACTTGCGTCATCAATCAGCAGCTTGGCTCGTGGCTGTTTCTAGGCGTAATCCTCACCTCGCTTGAATTCGCCGACGATGACCTCACCGCCGGCCTGCCTGCGCCCGATCGCTGCGGCACTTGCACGCGCTGCATCGCCGCCTGTCCCACGCAGGCGATTGTTGCGCCCGGCGAATTGGACGCCCGACTGTGCATTTCCTACCTGACGATTGAAAAGCGCGGCGAGATTCCAGCCGAGTTGCGCTCGGGCATGGGACGGCACGTTTTCGGATGCGACATCTGTCAGGACGTTTGCCCGTGGAACCGCAAGGCCCCGACGACTTCCGCTCAGGAGTTTGAGGCGCGGGAAGGACTGGTCAATCCAGCGCTCGACTGGCTAGCCGAAATGGAACCGGAAGAATTTCGGAAAGTGTTTCGCGGATCTCCAGTGAGGCGCGCCAAGCTCTCCGGCCTGCGGCGGAATGCGGCGATTGCGATGGGGAACAGTGGCGACAAAAAATTTGTGCCGACGCTAAAGAAACTCTGCGAAGATTCCGACCCGGTAGTCGCAGAGCACGCGCGCTGGGCGCTGGCAAGACTCGGTCAAGGACCTTAGACAAGTACCCAGCGGCCGGTACCCGGTACCCAGTAAGAGCATCTTGCAAGGCTGCGGAAAGAATTTCGATTCGTATCAGGGTATCGCTTTAGCGATACCGAGAGTTTTCGAACATAAACGCCCCTTTAGGGGCTGCCTAGGAGGACCAATGTTCCAGAAAGATCTGCTTCAGGGCAAGCGCATTCTAATCACCGGCGGCGGCACCGGTTTGGGCAAAGCTACCGCCCAACGGTTTCTGGAGCTGGGCGCGGAGGTTTATATCTGCGGGCGCCGGCAGGAAATCCTGGCGGCGGCCGAGCAGGAGTTACGCGAGCGCACCGGCGGCAAGATCCACTCCCGTCCCTGCGACGTGCGCGACCCAGCGGCGGTCGAAGAGATGATCGGGATCATCTGGGCCGAAGGTCCCCTCGATGTGCTTATGAATAACGCGGCCGGAAATTTTCTGGCGCGCACGGAAGAACTTTCGCTGGGCGCGTTTCAGTCGGTGATTGGCATTGTCCTGATGGGCACGCTGCACACCACGATGGCTTGCGGACGGCGCTGGCTGGCGGCGAAGCGCGGAGGCGTGGTGCTAAACGTGACCACCACCTACACGACGACCGGCTCGGCGTATGTGGTGCCATCGGCGGTCGCGAAGGCAGGCGTGCAGGCGCTGACGCGAAGCCTGGCCGTCGAGTGGGGCGATCGCAAGATTCGGATGAACGCCATCGCGCCCGGGCCGATTCCGACCGAAGGCGCATTCTCCCGTCTGCTGCCGCGTCCGGAGCTGGCGGAGGCGGCGAAGAAACGAAATCCTCTGGGGCGCTTTGGCACGGCCGAAGAGTTCGCCAACCTGGCCGCATTCCTGATCAGCGATGGCGCAGCGTATATCAATGGAGAAGTCGTGACTATGGACGGCGGTGAGTGGCTGCAAGGGGCGGGCGAGTTCACAGCGCTCGGACGCGAACTGACGGAAAAAGAGTGGGCGATGATGAGACCAAAACCAAGACCAACGACGAGCGCGCCGAAGGCGTGAGGCAGAAACTAATGAATATCCGCAGGCTTACAGGGCGGAGTCAAATACGCTGCAAAAAACGAAAGCGCCCGGACTCCGTTTAGAGTCACGGGACGCTCGTCGAACAGCCCTCCCCCGAAGTCTGCTCACAACCACTCTACGTTGTAATCGCCGCCTCGGGAATGGCACGAAAGGGGGAGTCTTATGGCACAATCTGGTAGGCCCGGCAGGAGTCGAACCTGCAACCCTCGGATTAGAAATCCGATGCTCTATCCGCTTGAGCTACGGGCCCTCAACACGGGGATTCTAACTACCGATTATAGGGGAAGCGCGCCGCGCCTACATTGTGGAAAGTTGTCCAGCGCGCGGTTTCCGGGTTACTCCGGGTTCGTGGCTGCTGGTCGAAGCGGCCAGTCAAGAGGTCTGCCTAAATGCAGAGAGCCTAATCTTTCAGCGGGACCATGGTTCGATCGCCACGACAGAAAGTCGCAACTTTTAACAGCCGTCCTGGCGCCTGGGGCATGGTCATCACCGGTCCGTAGCAATACACGGCGTGCCCGGTTGCGGCGAAGTACCATCGCCCTCCCTTTCGCTTTGCCGATTGCTGGCTGGGGGTGGGGGAGAGCTGGGCGGGTGGCGCCAACCTGGGGACGGGAAGCGACAAAACCAGAGCTAGGGCTAGGGCCTTCATGATTGGGTCTCGCTTGCATCGCGGCCACCACATGAGGCCGCGTTTCACAGAACCGCTTTTCTCTCTTAAAGCTCGAATCGCTTTCGCCGATCCGTACTGCTCACGCTAATGCGATCGCTAGATCACGCGAGTGGAGCGCCGCACGTCCTCTAAATCCCCGGCAGGCTTCCCGGGAGCTTCCTTCATGGAGCGCGCCGACTTGCCGGGTCGTTTTGTGTCTTTGTCCGATCCTTTTACCCCTGCCGCCGGATGGCCGGAATCCGCGTCTTTGTGATCGGCTTGCGCTGACGCTTTGTCATGGAACCGCTTACTATCGTCTCGCGCCAGCTTGCCTTTCAGCGCGGCCAGTTGGGTGCTGTCCTTCAACATCTCGCGGATCAAAGTCCGCTGCGATTCGATGGTCTGCCCCTGCTCGAAAACCAGCATGGTCAGAATGCCGTAGGAGACAATGAACAAGATCACCAGCAGCGGCAGCATGGCCGCCGGCCGCGTCGTGGTTCGAGGAGCCGCGCCCTCAGTGCTGTAAATGACACTCACAGTTGCCCCCAACTCGCCCTCTACGCTCTGGGCTTCATGAAGGAATAGTGCACCCGTGAAACCATACAGAAGGGAGGGCGTAAGTGTTTGTTGCGAATGGAGTTAGTAAGAGGAAACGGGATCGGGCTGATACCGCGGGTGCAAGCCTCTGCACTTTATGAGTAACCAACCCAGCGTACTACTGTGAGCCGGGGCCCAGACAGTCGCCCGGAAACCCGCGCTGGCCGGGGCCTTTGCAGGCGTGTCCGCCGCCATCCCCGCCGCCCACGGACAACGTCCACGGAGAACGTGCGCGGAGAACTTCGTTTGACCGCAACATTCGGATAGTCCGCGCGCCGCAACTGCCCTATGTTATCCACATGGCCACCAATGCGATACTTTCAGAAGAAGAAGCGATGAAACGAACTTCACAACCAGCGCTGGAACAGATACCGAAGCAGATTAGAGACCGCCGCTGGCAAGCCGTCGTCGATCGCGACGGCTCACTCGACG
>Ga0326728_10018061_pt1 | contig 13993 bp, 7 predicted proteins | sample MB3enrmetagenome_FD_207602 | JGI IMG/M metagenome (GOLD analysis project Ga0326728, IMG submission 207602) | Lab enriched peat soil microbial communities from McLean, Ithaca, NY, United States - MB31MN | ecosystem: Environmental > Terrestrial > Soil > Wetlands > Peat | place: USA: New York...
CGGCGCAGCATCTTCTCGGGATCTTGACAGGCGTGCTGGCGGCTTTGTTGGGGGCGCGGCTCTTCCGGCATCGGCTCAGCGGTTTGGCGGGCGGGGTGTTGTACTTGCTCGCGCCCGTGCCGCTTTACTTCGAGGGCGAGTTGTTGATCGAATCCAGTTACATTTTTTTAATTTGTCTGGGGCTGCTGCTCATCCTCCATGCATCTGGCGTCGCGGGATGGAAGGGCGCCCTGCTTTGGCTGCTTTGTGGCGGCTTGACGGTGCTCACCGCGCAGGCGCGCCCGAATATTCTCGTTTTCATGGCGGTGTACCCGTTCTTTGCGGTCTGGCGTTGGTGGCGCTCGCGTCAATGCGCCGCGCTGTTGCCTTTGCTGGGGTTGATCGGAGGGATGGTCATGGGCATTCCGTGGGGGTTCGTCAATAAGATGCAATCGGGCCATTTCCAAGTCATACCTTCCACGGGCGGCGTGAACCTTTATCTGGGTAACAGGCGCGCGGCAGACGGAATAAAGATGGAACTCGACCGCCGCGTCAATTACAACGAGCGCTATGAGGACCCGGTGGAAGTGTGGGCGCGCGAGGGATATGAGGCGGCCATGCGCGCGCAGGGCCGCCAGCCTGACACAAATCCCAAGGCAGTCTCCCAATACTGGACCCGGCGCGCCATCGGCGAAATCAAGGCGGCCCCGGCCCACTGGCTCCGGTTGATGGCCAAAAAATGCTGGCTGACGCTGTGGAACGCCGAAGTGCCCACCTTGAAATCCTTCGCCTTTTTGCAAACAGATTACGTCTGGCTCCGCCTGTTGCCGGTGCGCTGGGCCGTCCTGCTCATGCTGGCTCCCGCCGGAATTTGGGCCGCCGTCAAATGGGGCAATCGCGACGCGCTTTTTGTTCTGCTGTTTTATGCCTCCATTTACTCCGCGGCCAATATCGCCTTCTTCATTGTCGATCGCTACCGTTATCCGGTCTGGCCGGTCATGGCGGCCATCGCCGGCGGCGGCTTGCTGGCTTTCGTTGAAACAATCCGCCGCCGCCGTTGGCGCAGCGGGCTTTGCCTCGCGGCAAGCATGGTTTTCATGGCCTCGATTTCCCTGCCCAACTGGTATGGGGCGCATCTTCCGTCCTTTGCGCTCGATTATCGCTTGCGTTCGATCGCCTGGTATGAAAAGGGGCATTTCCCGGAAGCCTTGAGCGACATTGATCGCAGCATCGCGTTGGATCCCGGGGACATGGCCGCGCTGCATCATCGCGGCAACGTTTTGCTGGCGCTCAACCGATTGGAGGAAGCCAGGCAGGATTACGAGCGGACATTGAAAATCAGCTCCGAGGATGCGGGGGTATGGAACAATTACGGAATCGCGCTGGACGGACTGGGGCGGACAAACGAGGCGTTCCAGGCGTTTCGTCGCGCCATGGAATGCAAGCCGCCCAGCGAAAGCGCCTTTCTTGGAATGGCGTTCCTTCAAATCAGATCGGGCCGCCTTGATGACGCCGCGGGCATATTGGATCAGCTTGATAAACTGGAGAAGGGTCCGAATGCGGTGGTCCTGGCCATTCGCTCGGTTCTGGCGCGGCAGCGTGGCGATGCCGCGCAGGCCAACGCGCTCGAGCGGCAAGCCCGTGCTCTGGACCCGGATGCCGCCGCGTGGGCCATTGGACGCGCCACCAACAAAGGCCGGGGAAAATGACAAATGACGAAACCTTCGGGAAGGACATTTCGTCCGGGGTTTTAAAAAATTATCTGGTTTACCTCTTTTTGTTGGGATTGATCGTGCGGTTGGGCTTCATGGTCGAGCACGCGCGGACGCCGTCATTTGGCGTGCCGACAATGGATCAGAAGTATTACGACACCGCAGCCAGAATGCTCCTGGCGGGCGAAGACCTTCACCAGCTTCGCGGATTAAGGCCGCTGCTTTACCCGATGTTCGTGGCGGTTTTGTACAAACTGGGCGGCGCGCACGGAATCGATCTCGTGGTGGCGGTGCAGCATCTTCTCGGGGTCTTGACGGGTGTGCTGGTGGCTTTGTTGGGGGCGCGGCTCTTCCGGCATCGGCTCAGCGGCCTGGCGGGCGGGGTGTTGTACTTGCTCGCGCCCATTCCGCTTTATTTCGAGGGCGAGTTGTTGATCGAATCCAGTTACATTTTTTTAATTTGTCTGGGGCTGCTGTTGCTGCTTCACGCAGCCGATGCCGCGGGGCGGAAAGCCGGCCTGCTTTGGCTGCTGTGCGGCGGCTTGACGGTGCTCACCGCGCAGGCGCGCTCGAATATTCTTGTTTTAATGGCGGTGTACCCGCTCCTGGCGGGCTGGCGTTGGTGGCGCTCGCGTCAAGGCGCCGCGCTGTTGCCTTTGTTGGGGTTGATCGGCGGGGTGGTCATGGGCATTCCGTGGGGCTTTGTCAACAAGATGCAATCGGACCACTTCCAAGTCATGCCGTCTGCCGGCGGCGTGAACCTTTATCTGGGCAACGAACGCGGGGGGGACGGGATAAAAGTGGCGCTGGACCGCTACGTCAATTACAACGAGGGCCGCGAGGAGCCGGCGGAAGTGTGGGCGCGCGAGGAATACGCGGCGGCCATGCGCGCGCAGGGCCGCCAGCCTGACACAAATCCCATGGCCGTCTCCCAATACTGGACCCGGCGCGCCATCGGCGAAATCAAGGCCGCCCCGGCCTCCTGGCTCCGGTTGATGGCCAAAAAATCCTGGTTGATGCTTTGGAATGCCGAAGTGCCCCACCTGAAATCTCTGGCTTTTCTGCAAACGGAATTCGTCTGGCTGCGTCTGCTGCCCGTGCGCTGGTTCGTGTTGCTCATCCTGGCTCCCGCCGGAATTTGGGCCGCCGCCAAACGCGGGAATCGCAACGCGCTTTTTATTTTGCTGGTTTATGCCTCCCTTTATTTCGCAGCCGATATCGCGTTCTTCGTCAGCGATCGTTTCCGTTATCCGCTCTGGCCGGTCATGGCGTCCATCGCCGGCGGCGGCTTGCTGGCTTTCGTTGAAACAATCCGCCTCTGCCGTTGGCGCGGGGCGTTTTGCCTCGCGGCAGGCATGGCTTTGATGGCCTCGATTTCCCTGCCCAACTGGTATGGGGTAAAACTTCCGTCCTTTGCAATCGATTATCGCTTGCGTTCGATCGCGTGGTACGAAAAGGGGCATTTCCCGGAAGCCTTGAGCGACATTGATCGCAGCGTCGCTTTGGATCCCGGGGACATGGCCGCGCTGCATCATCGCGGCAATGTATTGCTGGCGCTCAACCGATTCGAGGAAGCGCGGCAGGAGTACGAAAGGACATTCAAATTCACTTCCGAGGACGCGGGGGTGTGGAACAATTACGGAGTCGCGCTGGACGGACTGGGCCGGACGAACGAGGCGCTCCAGGCGTTTCGTCGCGCCATCGAATGCCATCCGCCCAGCCAAAGCGCCTTTTTCGGATTGGCGTTCGAGCAAATCCGATTCGGCCGCCTCGATGATGCCGCGGACATATTGGATCGGTTTGAGAAACAGGAGAAAGGTCCCAATGCGGTGGTCTTGGGCATCCGCTCGGTTCTGGCGCGGCAGCGTGGCGATGCCGCGCAGGCCGGCGCGCTCGAACGGCAAGCCCGCGCTCTGGACCCGGATGCCGCCGCGTGGGCCATTGAACGCGCCACCAACAAAGGCCGGGAAAAATGACAAATGACGAAACCTTCGGGAAGGATATTTCGGCCGGGGTTTTCAAAGATTTCCTGGTTTACCTCTTTTTGTTGGGATTGATCGTGCGGTTGGGCTTCATGGTCGAGCACGCGCGGACGCCGTCGTTTGGCGTGTTGACAATGGATCAGAAGTATTACGACACCGCGGCCAGAATGCTCCTGGCGGGCGAAGACCTTCATCTTCTCCATGGTTTGAGGCCGCTGCTCTACCCGATGTTCGTGGCGGTTTTGTACAAGCTGGGCGGCGCGCACGGAATCGATCTCGTGGTGGCGGCGCAGCATCTTCTCGGGATCTTGACAGGCGTGCTGGCGGCTTTGTTGGGGGCGCGGCTCTTCCGGCATCGGCTGAGCGGCCTGGCGGGCGGGGTGTTGTACTTGCTCGCGCCCATTCCGCTTTGCTTTGAGGGAGAGTTGTTGGTCGAATCCAGTTACACGTTTTTGATCTGTCTGGGGCTGCTGTTGCTCCTCCGGGCAGATGGCGCCGCGGGATGGAAGGCCGCCCTGCTTTGGCTGCTGTGCGGCGCCTTGACGGCGCTCGCCGCGCAGGAGCGCTCAAACATTTTCGTTTTCATGGCGGTGTATCCGCTTTTGGCGGGCTGGCATTGGTGGCGCTCGCGTCAATGCGGCGCGCTGTTGCCTTTGTTGGGGTTGATCGGCGGTGTGGCAATGGCCGTTCCGTGGGGTTTTGTCAATAAGATGCAATCGGACCATTTCATGGTCATGCCGTCTGAAGGCGGCGTGAACCTTTATCTGGGCAACCAGCGCGCGACAGACGGGATAAAGAGGGGTCTGAACCGCTTTGTCAATTACAACGAGCGCTATGACGATCCGGGGGAAGTATGGGCGCGCGAGGAATACGCGGCGGCCATGCGCGCGCAGGGCCGCCAGCCCGACACAAATCCCATGGCCGTCTCCCAATACTGGACTCAGCGGACCATCGGCGAAATCAAGGCCGCTCCGGCCTCCTGGCTCCGGTTGATGGCCAAAAAATCCTGGTTGATGCTTTGGAATGCCGAAGTGCCCAACAACAAATCTTTCGCCTTTCTGCAAACGGAATTCGTCTGGCTGCGCCTGCTGCCGGTGCGCTGGGTCGTGCTGCTCATGCTGGCCCCCGCCGGAATTTGGGCCGCCGCCAAATGGGGCAATCGCAACGCGCTTTTTGTTCTGCTGTTTTATGCCTCTCTTTATTCCGCGGTCAATGTCGCCTTCTTCATTGCTGATCGCTACCGCTATCCCATCTGGCCGGTCATGGCGGCCATTGCCGGCGGCGGCTTGCTGGCCTTCGTCGAAACGATCCGCCGCCGCCGCTGGCGCGGGGCGCTTTGCCTCGCGGCAGGCATGGCTTTGATGGCCTCGATTTCCCTGCCCAATTGGTTCGGGGCAAAGCTTCCATCCTTTGCGCTCGATTATCGCTTGCGTTCGATCGCGTGGTACGAAAAGGGGCGTTTCCCGGAAGCCTTGAGCGACATTGATCGCAGTGTCGCGTTGGATCCCATGGACACGGCCACGCTGCATCATCGCGGCAACGTATTGCTGGCGCTCAACCGGTTTGAGGAAGCGCGGCAGGAGTACGAACGGACATTGAAAATCATTTCCGGGGATGGGGGGTTATGGAACAATTACGGAATCGCGCTGGACGGACTGGGCCGGACGAACGAGGCGCTTCAGGCGTTTCGTCGCGCCATGGAATGCAAGCCGCCCAGCGAAAGCGCCTTTCTTGGAATGGCGTTCGAGCAAATCCGATTCGGCCGCTTCGATGATGCCGCGGTCACATTAGATCGGTTTGAGAAACAGAAGAAGGAACCTAATGCGGTGGTCCTGGCCATCCGCTCGGTTCTGGCGCGACAGCGTGGCGATGCCGCGCAGGCCGGCGCATTCGAGCGGCAAGCCCGCGCTCTGGACCCGGATGCGGCGGCGTGGGCCATCGAACGCGCCACCAACAAAGGCCAAAGAAAATGACAAATGACGAAGCTTTCGGGAAGGACATTTCGTCCGGGGCTTTCAAAAAGTGTCTGGTCTGCCTCTTTTTGTTGGGATTGATCGTGCGGCTGGGGTTCCTGGTCGAGCACGCGCGGACGCCGTCGTTTGGCGTGCTGACGTTGGATCAGAAGTATTACGACACCGCAGCCAGAATGCTCATGGCGGGTGAAGACCTTCATCCGCTTCGCGGCAACAGGCCGCTGCTCTACCCGATGTTCCTGGCGGTTTTGTACAAGCTGGGCGGCGCGCACGGAATCGATCTTGTGATGGCGGCGCAGCATCTTCTCGGGATCTTGACAGGCGTGCTGGCGGCTTTGTTGGGGGCGCGGCTCTTCCGGCATCGGCTCAGCGGTTTGGCGGGCGGGGTGTTGTACTTGCTCGCGCCCGTGCCGCTTTATTTCGAGGGCGAGTTGTTGGTCGAATCCAGTTACACGTTTTTGATCTGTCTGGGACTGCTGTTGCTCCTCCGCGCAGCCGATGCCGCGGGATGGAAAGCCGCCCTGCTTTGGCTGCTGTGCGGCGGCTTGACGGTGCTCGCCGCGCAGGAGCGCTCAAACTTTTTCATTTTCATGGCGGTGTATCCGCTCCTGGCGGGCTGGAGCTGGTGGCGCTCGCGTCAACGCGGCGCGCTGTTGCCTTTGTTGGGGTTGATCGGCGGTGCTGCAATGGCCGTTCCGTGGGGCTTTGTCAATAAGATGCAATCGGACCATTTCATGGTCATGCCGTCTGAAGGCGGCGTGAACCTTTATCTGGGCAACAAGCGCGCGGCGGATGGCATGGTTCCTGAACAGGAACGCCGCGTCACTTACGGCGGGCGCTATGAGGATTCGGTGGAAATATGGGCGCGCGAGGAATACGCGGCGGCCATGCGCGCGCAGGGCCTCCAGCCTGAAAAAAATCCCATGGCCATTTCCAAATACTGGACCGGGCGGGCCATCGGCGAAATCAAGGCGGCTCCGGACGCCTGGCTCCGGTTGATGGCCAGGAAATGCTGGCTGATGCTGTGGAACGCCGAAATACCCAACAACAAAGCCTTCGCCTTTTTGCAAACAGAATATCAATTGCTACGCTTGTTGCCGGTGCGCTGGTTCGTCTTGCTCATGCTGGCCCCCGCCGGAATTTGGGCCGCCGCCAAATGGGGCAATCGCAACGCGCTTTTTGTTCTGCTCTTTTACGCCTCTCTTTATTCCGCGGCCAATGTCGCCTTCTTCATCTGCGATCGCTACCGCTATCCGATCTGGCCGGTCATGGCGGCCATCGCCGGCGGCGGCTTGCTGGCCTTCGTCGAAACGATCCGCCGCCGCCGCTGGCGCGGGGCGCTTTGCCTCGCGGCAAGCATGGCTTTGATGGCCTCGATTTCCCTGCCCAACTGGTTCGGGGCAAGGCTTCCGTCCTTTGCGCGCGATTATCTCTTTCGTTCGATCGCCTGGTACGAAAAGGGGCATTTCCCGGAAGCCTTGAGCGACATTGATCGCAGTGTCGCGTTGGATTCCGGGGACGTGACCGCGCTGCATCATCGCGGCAACGTATTGCTGGCGCTGAACCGGTTGGAGGAAGCGCGGCAGGAGTACGAACGAACATTGAAAATCAATTCCGAGGATGCGGGGATATGGAACAATTACGGAATCGCGCTGGACGGACTGGGCCGGACGAACGAGGCGCTTCAGGCATTTCGTCGCGCCATGGAATGCAAGCCGCCCAGTGAAAGCGCCTTTCTTGGAATGGCGTTCCTTCAAATCAGATCGGGCCGCCTCGATGACGCCGCGGGCATATTGGATCAGCTTGAGAAACTGGAGAAGGGTCCGAATGCGGTGGTCCTGGCCATTCGCTCGGTTCTGGCGCGAGATCGTGGCAACGCCGCGCAGGCTGGCGCGCTCGAGCGGCAAGCCCGCGCTCTGGACCCGGATGCGGCGGCGTGGGCCATCGAACGCGCCACCAACACAGGCCAAAAGAAATGATCAATGTCCGGCCTTTTGCTGTAAACAAAATCTTTAATTTTTGAACCTTAATCCTTATTGTTGTCCAAGACGAAGACTTATGAAGATCACTGACATCAAGGCAACCACGGTGACCGTTCCGCTGGATGCCCCTCTGCGCCATGCCAACGGTTGTCATTGGGGACGATTCGTCCGCACGATTATCGAAGTGGAAACCGACGAGGGCATCACCGGCCTCGGCGAAATGGGCGGCGGCGGTGAATCGGCCGAGGCGGCGTTTATCGCGCTGAAATCGTATCTGCTGGGACACGATCCGGCGCGCCTCGAAGAGATGCGTTTCCGCATCAGCAATCCCACCGCTTCCCTTTACAACAACCGCACGCAGATGGCCGCCGCGCTCGAGTTCGCCTGCCTGGACATCCTGGGCCAGAAATGGGGCGTGCCGGTTTATGACATTTTGGGCGGCAAATTGCAGGACCGCGTGCCCTTCGCCTCTTATTTGTTCTTCGGCTACCCCAATCCCAAAACCGGCTACGGCGAAGTGCGCACCCCGGACCAATTGCTGGCCGCCGCCGCCGACCTCAAAAAACGCCACGGCTTCACCACCCATAAATTGAAGGGCGGCGTTTTCCCGCCCGACTACGAATTGGAATGCTACCGCGCCCTGGCCGAGTCCTTCAAAGGGGACCGTTTTCGATTCGATCCCAACGGCGTTTTCTCCACCGAACAGGCCATGCGTTTCGCCCAGGCCATTTTTGGTTTGAACAACGATTACCTGGAAGACCCGGTCTTCGGCCTGAACGGGATGCGGCGCGCGCGGCAAATGATCCGCGTGCCGCTGGCCACCAACACAGTGGTGGTGAATTTCGAGCAACTGGCCGCCAACGCGCTGGACACGGCCGTGGATGTCATTCTTCTTGACACCACGTTCTGGGGCGGCATCCGGCCCTGCCTCAAGGCGGCCGGCGTCTGCGAGACCTTCCAGTTTGGGGTGGCGGTCCATTCCTCCGGCGAGCTGGGCATCCAATTGGCCACCATACTCCATTTGGGCGCCGTCCTGCCCAACCTGACCTTCGCCGCCGACGCCCATTATCATCATTTGACGGATGACATCATCGAGGGGGGCAAGATGCGCTACGAAAACGGGGCCATCCGCGTGCCGACGGGTCCCGGCCTGGGCGTCCGCCTCAATCGCGCCAAGCTGGCCGAGTACAGCGAACTTTACAAACGGCTTGGCGGCTATCCCTACGATCAGGACCCGTTGCGGCCCGGATGGTGTCCCACCATTCCCAACAACCGTTGGGCCGATCCGACGGACCGGCGTTTCCCAAAAATCCCATTCTAAATGGGCGCGAACAATGAGAAGAAATTGTCTCTGCTGTCGTTGCGATGGCCGAGGCGCGGCTTTCTCCTGACGCTGGGCTTGGTGCTGGCTTTGGGCGCGGGCGTGGTGCTCGACCGCAGCCTGTTGCTCAACGGCATCCCCCGGGACGCAGAGGACGACTTTCGCTTGATGGCCCAGGCGTGGAATCTGATTGACCATTTCTATGTCGATCACTCTTCCGTCCGGCACACGGCCATGACCCACGCCGCCATCAGCGCCATGCTCGATTCTTTGGGAGACACCAACCACAGCGCGTTCCTGAGCCGTTCGCAGGCCAAAAGGGCAGGCTCGGCCATGCAGGGCAAATTGATCGGCATCGGCATTGAGATACAGGCCAGGGACCATCAAGCCGTGGTCGTGGCGCCCATTGACGGTTCCCCCGCCCAACAAGCCGGAGTGCGCCCGGGCGATGTCATTTTGCAAGTCAACGGACAGTCTGTGTCCGGGTTGTCGCTGGCCCAGATTTCATCGCGGATTTCCGGCGAAGCCGGCCAGCCGGTCGCGTTGACAGTGATGAACCCGCGCGACAAACGGAAACGCAAACTCAACATTGCGCGCGCTTCGATCAAGCTCAACAACGTCAGTTGGCGGCGCCTGCCCGGCACGGACATTGCCCATGTGCGCATTGCCCTGTTCAGCGATGGAGAGGCTGGCGACCTGCGCAAGGCTTTGCTCGAAATCAAGCGGCAGGGAATCCACAGCATTATACTTGACCTCCGCAACAACCCGGGCGGGGCGCTCGATGAAGCCATCGGCACCGCCAGCCAGTTCCTGGCCTCCGGCAACGTTCTTTGGGAAAAAGACGGCGGGGGAAAATTCACGCCCATCCCGGTCCAACCCGGCGGGGCCGCGCCCGATCTTCCCATGGCCGTCCTCATCAACGGCGGTTCGGCCAGTGATTCCGAGATCGTGGCCGGCGCGCTCCACGACACGCGCCGGGCCGTCCTGATCGGCGAAAGGACTTATGGCACCGGCACCGTCCTGAGCGAATTCCCACTCGCCGATGGTTCGACATTACTCTTGGCCGTCGAAGAATGGCTCACGCCCAGCAAGCGCTCCTTCTGGCACAGAGGCATCGAACCGGACATCCGGGTCGCCCAGCCGCCGGAAACGCCGATATTGCGTCCCGCGACCGAACGCGAACTGACCGGGTCAGAACTCCGCGCCTCGAGCGACGCCCAACTATTGCGCGCCATCGCCTGCCTCACCGAAAAAAAGGCGAAAGAATAGCTCATTCCAACCAGAACAAAGGCCAGGCAGCGAGGGATGCCAGCGAATGGGAAATATCGCACAGGCGCAAAAAGAAGGCGCCGGTTGTCCGGCGCCTTCGTGAATTCTGTCGTTCCGGCCAAATCAATTAGCCGGAGCCGGGTTTACAAGTGCGAAGTAGGCGTTGTTATCCCCGGGAAAATCACTTGGATCATACGAAGGCAGACAAGTGTTCGGCAGCAACATCCAATTCTTGACGCCAGCCACAGGGACCGTAACCGGCAGATCGTTATAATAATTAAACTGTTGCGGCAGCACCCAACTACCGATACTGGTGGGGCCGCTGCCATAGTACATATAGCCCGCTGCCTGGGTGATGGGCAGGTATGGGCTTTCGGCCACGGCGTAGCCAACGGCCGTCATCGGCCATGTGATCCACAGCGGTGTGCCGCTGGTGACCAGTTGAACGCCGGCTGGCACCTCCGAATCGCTGGTGTCCCAATACCCCGAGGTGGTGATGGTGTTTGCCGCGGGTTCGGTGGTGAAGTCCTCGCTAATGGGGGTCGCAGTGCCGCTGATGTTGATGTTGGCGTAGTCGATCCATGTCCCTTCACCGCCTGAGGAGTTGGGTTGCAGTCCAAAGACGGCCACCACCGGTCCGGCGAAGTCGGTCGCCACGTTCGAGTCTGCTATGGTGAAGGGCAGAGGGTTGACACCAGGCGGAGTCAGCGTGCCAGACGAATTGTTGTTGAAAGTCAGCGTCCAAGTGCCCACGGGACTCTGGACGCCTGTGTTGGTATAGATTCCACCGGGAATGGTAAGCGCCTCGTTGGTCGGATTGGCGCCCACATCATTTGTCTTCCACTCAACCTGGCATGTGTAACCAGACGAACCATCCGCATTGGCTCCACCGCCAGTGATTATCATCCAGACTATGTTGGTGGCGTTCCAATCCGCATATTCGTTATTGATCACATTAGCAGCCCCACCCTGCTCGGTGTTTTCCGGGATAAGGAAGATTTGGCATTGCATCCCGGGCGCCACCGGGAAGTCCTGCAGCGTGAATGAATAGCTCACCGTACCCCGGTTGATCCAGCCTTCATCCCCGGCAGGATAGGTGTCCACCTCTGAGCGGTCCCAGGTGTTGGCCGCGGAAGCGGCGAAGATCCGCAATCCCGGCTTGGCCGGCTGGATGCTCAACGCCGGCGGCGCCTTCGGAGCAACCGTCCCAAAGGAACCGGTCGATAGCTCGACATTATTCAGGTAATAGTAACTAGGGGCGCCGCCGCCATCGTTGGCCTGAAAGGTCATCTGGAGATAGCTCTCGCCGCCGGCAATAATTGCAGGCAGAACACTTGCATAGTTCACTGAGACCTGTTGAGTTTCAAACGGGCTCCCGTTCCAGAAGTAGAAGAGGGGCTCGTCTCCGGCAGCATCCCAAGTGGTGACGCCTGTCTCCAGCGCATTCGCCCAAGACAGCGCGCTATATCCATAACCCGGGGCATTGAGGTCAAGTTCGGCAATCTGTGAATACCCGCCCGTCGTCCAAGCTGGGACGGAGTACGTAAACGTGATCCATGAATTGCTGTTAAAAGCATCTATTTGGGCGGGGCTGAAGCTAAATTGGAGATTGGTTGTTCCATAACCTGCTCCCGCATTGAATTCGAGACTTTGAGTATAGCCGGGCACACCGACGGTCACAAAGCTGGCTGAGGGGTCACTCGTAATCGGGTTGCTCGTGGCGGCATCGATCCATCCTGCATCCGTGGGGTCGCTGGCGCCTTGAAAACTGCCGAGAGTATTAATAGCGGGCCCGGCATCCACCCCAAAGGGCCCAGTCGATAGCACCACATCATTCAAATAAATATAATCAGGTGCGCCGCCGCCTTGGTTGCCCTGTAGAGTCATCTGGAGATAACCTTCCCCGCCGTTTGAAATTGCAGCCAGAACATTTGTATAACATAATGTGACAACTTGCGTCTGCAGCGGGGAACCGTTGTAGAAGTAGAAGTTGGGGTCTGACCCGGCGGTGGTGGCGCCGTTGTTGCCGCTCGTTTGCGAATTCGCCCAGGATTGGTTATGATACCCATAACCCGGGGCATTGAGCGCCAGATTGGCAATCTGTGAATACCCGCCGGTCGTCCAGGCGGGGACAGAGAAGGTGAACGTGATATAGGCGTTGGCGTTGAAAGCCGCTATTTGGGCGGGGCTAAACTGCAGCTCAACAGAGTCCGAGCCAAAGACACCGGCTGTTCCAGTGATTTGGAGACTTTCAGAGTAATTGGCCACACCGGCGGCCACAAAGCTGTATGCGGGATCCGTTGTAATCGGGTTGCCGTTGGCCGGATTAACCCATCCCGCATCGGTGGGATCGCCAGCGCCTTGAAAGCTTCCAAGAACAACCTGGGCTGGAGAACTGGCTGCGCTCAGGGCGAGCATGGCCAGGCTTAATGAGATTTTATACATGTTTTTCATAGGGGTCTTGTTTGTTATCAGGGGTTTTTGCGTTATTTTGTGCCATTAATTTGGCTGTTGTTGAAAGAGCCGCCCGGCACACGCCGGCGCCCGTTTGGTGATTTGACATGTTGACTGATTTATTTGTCCTTTCATTGGGGTTTTTCTCTGCTGTTTCTGTGTTTTTAATAAAAATATGTTACCTCGCCTTGATTCCCTTCCATGTGCCACCTCATTTTCGCCGGCGGGTGCGTCTCGACGTGGCCGTCGGCAAAGCCGACGTTGACGGAAACCAGCTTGTTGTTATAGCTGTGGCCCGTGCTTGGGTCTATGGCGGAGACGTTGGTGTTGACGCCATCGGCGAAGCAATAGTCGCTGACCACGGGTTGCTTGGATGCCGCCTGGTCGCTCGTTTTCAGCGGCCAGCCGCCATTGGTGATATCCATTGGATTGTAGCAGCTTTCCGGATCGTACATGTTGTTCGGGTCCGATAGTCCGGTACGCCACGGAAAATAGTTGTTATCATTTGGTGAAGCCGCGGCGCGCGGCACCCAAATGAGAACATTATCCAGAATAATGTAATCCCCGTACTTGTTTTCCGCCTTGTTAGTATAAAACTGACTCAGATCGGCCGTGTTCAGAATATGGTGGTGGGTGTTTTCCAGCCCTCCATAATAGTTTGCATCGTCGGCGTTAAAGCAGTGGGGTCCGTCATTCCTGGCCGGGCAAAAATACATCGGCACAGTCATTCCATACGGAAACATGTTGTTGATAAATTCGGCGGCAACGTCGGTCACGTTCTCCCCGGGCTGGGCCCCTACCGTGAATGAAGGGTAGCATCCCTGCCGGTTATCCGTGGCATAAACGTTGCAGGCGTAGCCCCACTGCTTGTAATTGCCCGAGCAGGAGGTCACCTGGGCGGAGAACTTCGCCTTGGACAAGGCGGGCAGGAGCATGGCCGCCAAAATGGCAATGATGGCGATGACCACCAGCAATTCAATCAACGTGAAGGCATCGGTCGTCCTTTTCCCGGATGGGTCATGTGGTTGATTCATGGGGGTTGTCCTGCTTTGGGTCATGCTGGCCTCACTTTATTGAATGGTCTCCTTCAGCGGAATGGAGAATGCTATGTTTTTCATGGAGTATCCTCTCGTTTCCGCCATTGTTTTCGAGCTGTTCCGAGACCGGAAATGGCGGCAACACCCCGTTGTTTTCCGATCCCCGCATCCCTCCATGGGTTTCACTTTGTTCCGATTCTTCCATCATCAGGCGATAGTCGCTGGGCGCGGTCCCGTGGACCGATTTGAACACGCGCGAGAAATAAAAAGGATCGTCGTAGCCC
>Ga0326728_10018062_pt1 | contig 13992 bp, 14 predicted proteins | sample MB3enrmetagenome_FD_207602 | JGI IMG/M metagenome (GOLD analysis project Ga0326728, IMG submission 207602) | Lab enriched peat soil microbial communities from McLean, Ithaca, NY, United States - MB31MN | ecosystem: Environmental > Terrestrial > Soil > Wetlands > Peat | place: USA: New York...
ATGTCCCTGCTTCTCATCACGAGCCGGCAGCCGCCGCAGCGCCCTTATCCCTTGACCGCCCCACCGGCCAGACCTGCCACGAGCCGCTTCTCGATCAAGTAGAACAGCACGAGCACCGGAATGATTGCTAGGAAGGCGGCCAGCGTGAGGTACTGCCACTGTGTGGTCCAACGGCCCACGAAGTTGTACAGCGCGATCGTCAACGGCATCTTGTCCTTGGAGGAGATGAAGGAAAGGGCGAAGAGAAACTCGTTCCAGGAGAAGATGAACGCGTAGATCATGACCGTGACGAGGCCGGGGACCGCAATGGGGAGCATGATTCGCGTCATTGTCTGCACGCGCGTGCAGCCGTCTATGAGCGCGGCCTCCTCGATGTCCTTGGGAATTGTGCGAAAGTACCCGTTCATCATCCAGGTGTTGAACGCCACCGTGAAAAGCGCGTCCAGAATGATGAGGGCAGCGTAGCTGTCCAGAAGGCCGATCTGCGCGACAATCTTGAACAGGGAAATGATCACGATGACCGGAGAGAACATCTCGATCATGAGGAGCAGGTAAAGGGCGAACTTGCGGCCGACAAACCGCAGACGGGCTACCGCGTACGCGGCGGGCACGCACAGGGCCGTGTTCAGAAGCGTGGCGCCAACGGCAATAATAAGGCTGGCAAGAAAGTAGGTCGCCAGACGGTACTGCGTCCAGACCATGACGAAGTTGCTCCACTCGATGTGGGTCGGGATCCAGAACGGGGGACTGGAGTATACGTCCTGGCCGGACTTCAGCATGGTGGAGACCATCACGAAAAAGGGAAACAACAGTAACAAAAGGATGATGACGGTGAGAGGGATGGCGATGAACCGGGGCCTGTTCTCCCACCTCATCAATCTGTCTCCCTGCGGAAGTAGAACTGCGCGTAGATCACGCTTACGATGGTGAGCACGAAGAACGTCACCACAGCCTGCACCGCGGCCCAGTCGAACCGCAGGTCGATAAAGCCGTTCATGTAGACCGAGGTAATCAGGATGTTCGTCGAAAGGGCGGGTCCTCCCCGCGTAAGTATGAAGATCACGTTGAAATCATTGAACGTCCAGATGGCCGAAAGGAGCGTGGAAATAAGGATCAGGTCACGCAGCCCGGGCAGCGTGATGGAGAAATAGCCGCGCCATCCCCCCGCGCCGTCCATATGCGCGGATTCGTACAGCTCCTGGGGAATGGCCTGCATTCCCGCCAGGAACACGAGAGCGAAGAACGGGATCCCGATCCAGATGTCCACCCACATGCACGCGACGAAGGCTGAGGTCGGGTAGCCCAGCCAGGCCGGCGGATTGGTCCAGAGCCCGGTGGCCTTCAGCGTGTGGTTCAGCAATCCGAACTCGGGGTGGTACACCCACTGCCAAAGGAGCGTGCTGATAGGCACGGAGGACGCCCAGGGGATGATGAACAGGAGCCTCGCCGCCTTGCGCCCGCGGTATTTGACGTTCAGAAGTACGGCAATCACCATCCCGAAGAGAAACTTCACGCCGACCCCGCAAGCGGTCCAGATGACAGAACGCATCGCGGCCATCCAGAACTCGTGGTCCGTGAGCCTGTCCACGAAGTTTGCCAGACCGACAAACTTCGTGAGCTCGCTGAGCTGGTTGGTGCGGTAGAGCGACATCACAAACACGTAGATAATGGGATAAAACATGAAGAAGGCCAGGAATACGATAGTGGGAGCCAGGAGCGCGTAGGCAAGACGCGCTTCGGGATTCCACAGCCTCTGCTTCAGGGAGAGGGTTGTCGCTGCCATTGTGCTCCCTATGCGGCGAGGGGGGCTTAAGCCCCCCTCGTGGAAAGACTACATTCCGCGCGCCTTGTCAACGGCCGCGGCTGCTTCATCAAGGGCTTGCTTCGGCGTTGCCTGGCCCTGGAACACCTTTTCGCACGCCGTCCAGACAAGCGTGTTCATGGTGTCGAAATGGTCAACGAGAGGCCACGGCTTCGCGGACATCGAAGCGTCTACGAGCGCCTTGTACAAGGGGGTTTGCCAGTAGGTGTCCTTTGCCGCGCTCAGGGTCACGGGCGGGAACCCGACAAGCTGGTCGAACTTGCCCTTCCACTCGTCCTTGTAGAAGAAATCGATGAACTTGCCGGCCGCCTTCAAGTTCTTGGCCTTGGAGAAGAACGCGATCGAATCAGTGATAACGAGGCCCGACTGTTTCTCCCCTTTGAACGGCGGGATTAGGGCGTAGGTAACCGGGAAGGTGGCATTGGCCTGTTTCATGGCAGACTCTACCCACGCGCCGATAAACACGTAGCCCGCCTTGCCCGCATAGAATACGGGATGGGCATCCGTACGGACCTGAGACGTGAAGCCGTCCTGCACGACCTTGTCCTTGAGCGCGAGCTTGGCCATGAACGTAAGAGCCTTCACGCCAGCGTCGGAGTTCACCGTGCACTTGCCGAGGGAGCCGTCAGGGTTCACGGCGAAGAAGTCCCCGCCGGCAGAGTAGAAGTAATACGCGAAGTCCGTCAGCTCGGTATATGTCTTGCCGGGCATAATGAGCCCGTAAATCTTGCCTGGCTTGGTGATCTTCTTTGCGTCGACCTCCAGCTCCTCCATCGTCGTGGGAACGGCTTTGGTGAGGCTGTTGTTGATGGCCATTATTCGGGCGCCTGCGGCGATCGGAAGACCCATGAGCTTGCCTTTGATCTTGGCTTCCATGTCAGCCGGGTTGATGTTGGAAATGGTGTCGGGGCTGACGTACTGAGTCACTTCATCGATCGAGTTGGTCCCCATGTAATCAAGGATCCAGCGCGTTCCGACCACGGAGATGTCAGGCGGCTTGCCGCCGGCCAGAGCGGTGGTGAGCTTGTTCTGCAGGTCGGTCCAGCTGATGGGCACGATCTGTATCTGCGCGTCAGGCGATGCCTTGTTGAAGGCCGTCTCGAGGCTGGCTCGGAAATCTTCTGTAAGCCCGTCATACGTTGCCCAGAAGAACGTTGCTTTCGGTTTGCTTCCTCCGCAGCCGACGAACGAGACAACGACGACGGCCATGAGCAGAAGGATAGCAAGCCGCGAAATGAACGATCTCTTCATAATTCCTCCCTTTGGATATCATGCAAACCTGTGTCCGACGGACACTCCTTCGGATTCTATGTTTGGGCCAATGGGGTGTCAAGTAAGGAGAAGCGCGCAGTGAGAAAGGCTGCCCCGCCCGGCGGACAAAGCCCGAAGCGCTTCCCTTGTGATTTCCCTGTTGATGGCATCCGGCGAGGTAACCGCGGCGCCGGCGAGGAGTGTGCCCAGGCCCTGCGCATCTGCAAGGGAAAGCCCCGCGGCTAGCCCACACAGGGTCCCGGCAAGGTGCGCGTCTCCCGCTCCTGCGGTCCCGCGGACTTCCACGCTGAGAGCGGGACAGTGGCGCAGGACTTTCGTGTCCCAGGACCAGCTCCCGGCTGCCCCCGCCGTCACAGAAAGCAAAAGGCGCGGATACGCGACAGAGAGCGCTTCCACCGCGATCTCGATGGACCGCGCGTCGACCGCTGCCGATGGCCTTCCCGCTGCTGCGAACGCCTCCTCCGCGTTGACCGCCAGCAGATCGACCGTGTCGAGGATTCCCAGGGCGCGGACCTCCTCCATTTCCCCTCGAGCAAAACTGGCCGCCCGAAGCAACCCATGTTCGGAAGCGAGACGAAGCAACGCAGATCGGACCGATAGGGGGACCTCGGGAAGGGCAACGGCAATGCCTTCGCGCCCGAGCCCGCTCATGAGGTCTACCGCTTCTTCCAGGTCCCCTGGACCCAGCCGGCTGCTCGCGGAGTCCTCCGTGGTAAGGTTCCCTCCCGAGCCGTCAGGGTATAGGAGGCAGAAAGAAAAAAGTGTGGATGCGCCGGGAATGGCGCGGACATATCGCAAGTCCAGGCCGGCGTCTCTCATTTCGAGCAGGAGACCGGCGCCCGCTTGGTCCTCCCCCACCCGCCCGATGGGGAAGACGCCCATCGCATCGCCCAGAAGGGCTTTCACGTAATGGCTGACGATATGCAGCTTGCAGGAGTCCTTGCGAGCAAGGAAGCGTCCCGCCCTGCTTTCTTCCCGCCCTAGCGTCTCGTTGCCCGCAAGAAGAAAGAAACTCCCGCTTCCAATTCCGCCGGTTCCTACCATCCCTCGGTAGCGAGCCGTCCCGGTCCGCAGGATTGCCTTCACCGATCGTCCAAGCTCAGGTCCCATTCGGGATGAAGGCTGATGGGATGGTTGGCCGTTTCCTCGGTGGCCGTGATCAGCGCGTCCGGATGCGTTTGGAGGAGCGTCATAGGGTATTCCGGGGTTGGAGGGGAGAACAGCGCCACACGGAGGGCGGTCTGCTTCCATGCCCCGGTATCCGAGAAGAGCCTCACCCGCGAAGCGCACAGACACTCCTTCATTCCGAGCGTCACGGACATGGGCGGAACGAACTGCCACGCGGCCCCGAAAGTCCTGTGGGCAAGCGCAATGACGGTGTCCCAGTTGTTCTCCTGGATGCGAATCGAAGACGCGCTCAGCTCCTCCAGCGTGACTGCGTTGTAGGGATGCCGGCGGGACTGGTTGTACGCCACGTGGCCGTCCTGGCCCCAGCCACCATAAGTGAGTTGGATAGGCGCCGCGCTGATCTCTGCGCCAACAGAGACCGCCGTTGCGGGCGAGAGCCAGTGCCTGTTCTGTTCTGGAACGGAAAGCTCGGGTAGGACCGGGCCGTAGAAATGCTTCTCCATGAACCCACGGAAGCTGTACGGGTGCCTTCGGGGGAGCTCGCGCCCCTGCCAGTCGAGGCATTCGTCCATATGAAAAACGACAAACCTCCGCAACGAAACCCCGCGGGCGTTCACGAGATCCGTGAAAGGCTTGTACCACGAGCTCGGACCACAGGGGATGATGGCACGAAACTCCCGGCGTGCGGAGTTCGCCTTCCCGATCTCGTCCACCAGCTCGCGAGCCATCAATTCGCCCATGGTCGCTGAATCCTTCACGAGCCGGAAAGGCACGCGCAGCCCGCGATGGCCGGAAAGCTCAGAACTGGGAACTTTGCACCACTCGTAGAGCTCTCGCCGGTCTATTGGGCTCATCGCGCGATCTCCTGGAGTCCCGGAATGATGCGTTGGGCGTTTTTGCGGTAGATCTTTTCCAGCACGCCGTCGGGAAGGCCCAACCCATAGATCTTCCATCGAACGAAGTTCGTGTCTTCCCCGAGGTACCCGGGGTAGTCGAAGTATTCGTCCTTCGTCTCCAGGAACCGGAAGTAGGATCTGTACATCCGTTCGGACAAGGGCATGTCCGCAGCAAATACGACCCTGTCCTGCCAGCGGATGAGGAAGTCGCGAGCGGAGTAGGGCTGCCGTCCCAACTCGTCCATACGGGCGGAGAAATCGATGCAGACATTGGGGAGCTTTTCCAGCAAGTCGCACACCCAGTCCAGGTCCTCAGGCATGTTGGCGACATGCGGACAGATGAACGTGGTGTCGGGATTGTCCGCCATCATTCGCGTCCGCTGAGCAAGGAGCTCATCCTTGGAAAAGCGGGAGCCATAGAAGCTCCAGCCAGGGTGCTTGAGAAGCGAAGGGAAATGCTCGTTGGTCGGATCCGCGGGAGAAAAAAAACCCACGGGATCAGAGGTATGGATCAACACAGGCAAGCCAAGCTTTCCCGCTTCGCGCCAGATCGGCGTGAGCCGTGCGTCATCGATCCTTACCATGCTTCCGTCGGGCTCGACGAAGCGCAGTCCCAGCTCTTTTGTCACCTTTAGGCCCAGGGCTCCACGGCGTGCGTCCTCCCGCAAGCCGGCCACACAGGCGTCAGTGAATCCCCCCGCGAAGTCGATTGTAAAATCTTCCCACTTCGCGAACTCGGACATCGTAAAAGCCACGAATCGCCCAGGGGCCTGCTGCATCCAGTGCTTTCGATACACGTCGAAGTCTCTGCGGCGGATTGTGTACCCCTTGCTGTCGAAAGGAAAGGCGCAGTTGCCGGTCACGTTGTTAAAGACCAGAACCCCAACGGCATTCATAATAGAAAGCATCTCGGGCGCCGACATGTCAGCAAATAGGTGGTTATGCGCATCGATGACGGGAAACCGCGCTTTTTCGGGAACGTGAGAGGGCCGCTTCAGGAGTGGCTTCGGCCGGTACTCCAGGAAAGACGGAAGCGCGCCTGTCGTTGCATGGTAGACTGTGGATCCTTTGGGTTCCATCTGCTCTGGTATAGAAGAAAACCCGAGCAGGCGCAAGAATCCACAGGTCGCGAGCTATCCGCACTTATGCTCATAAGATCAAGCCTGTTCACAGGAACAGGCTGACTTCCATGTCTGGGAACGGCCGGCCTCCGTGTCTGTGTTCCCCCAGGCGTTCATAAGGGAGGCGTTGCGCGAGCTACTTCAGCAGATACGCGCACAAGGCATCGTCGGTTGCGTCGATGATGCGCCGGCGATCGATGATCTGCGGCTCTCCTGTCGCTGGTGGCCACAAGCAGGTAGCCGCCAACCAAGGCATACATCTCCAGGGAACCTCTAAGAACTCCTTGTATTTTAGGTGCTCCTCCCTCCAGGTATCCTTGAACAGTTCTTGTTTCTGATTTTCTTTGGATTCAGCGCTGCTTTTTGGCCTCGCACTGTCAGCATGCAGTTCAGTGCCAGCATCCGCCTTTTCCAGCAGAGCCACCGCAACCTGCGAATCATGGACGCTGGCGTCAGTCACCTCGTAGGTCTTGATCAGTTTGCTGTCTGTGTCGACTTTCACGTGATCCTTGTATCCGTTAGAAGGTCTCTTCATTCTTTTTCGTCCACCGAGCGTCCGTGTCCCTTCTGTCGCAGTTTGGCAGCACCATATTGCCAGTCCTCAGGTATCCCACCCTCTTTGATCTTCGCGTTTTCTTCTCGACTGTTCCGCTGTCGTGGTACTTCCACAAAACTGGCGTCGATAATGCTGCCGTTGTTGGTAATCAGTTCTTTCTTCTCCAAATGTGCCCGGTAACGGGCAAACAGCTTCTCAATCATTCCCCTCCAGTCAGAACTTCACGGAACAACCAGATTGGCTTCTCGTCGGGAACATCGCTGTGCAGTCCTTGCCCCAGAAACCTCTGAAAGCTCAAGCGGTCCAGGATTTGATGTTGCATCTGCTCTTCGGACGGCGGACGGCCTCCCTTCGACTACGTGATGATGTTCAAAATCCTGATCCTCCAACGTCTGTACAATCTGGACGGTAGATTTCCCAGTCGATAATGGCGTCGAGCTTTTCCAGCGGATCACCCTGGCGGCAGACGGTCCTGTTTATCAAAGAAACCACGTTGCTGATTCATTGCCGAACACCCCGTTGCATGTTAGCAAGCGGCCCTCGTCGGATTCAGTGAAAAATGCGGTAGAAATTGGTAAGCAGCCTATTATTCCCCGCTTCACGGCAATGCGAACTCACAGCCAATCTGTTGTTGTTGCTTGCCACTGCCGGCGATTTCAACAGACGGCATCTGATCTGTTGGAAAAGTCTTGCCAAGTGTCATCCACTTTCCTATGAAAGGTGCCCTCAAATCTTTTTCATCCCATAGCGTTTCAGGGATGTTAACAATGTGGAACATCTGTTCCAGCGAACTGGAACACAAACACCAATACGAAACAGCTCAACAGTTGGTTCTCATGTAAGACAACTTGAGATCGCGCATGCACTTAGCCAGCAACACAGCTTTGGTGGCTTCTTGGCACGCTTTTTGAAGGCTATCTATCACCATGCCGAAACCGAATGAGAGTACCGCAGGCTTTCAGACCAAAAGATCAATCTCGACGAGGATCATCCTCGTAGAGATGATCATCGTGCTGCTGGCGATGGGAGGGTTTGGACTCGCCTCCTACATGCAATCATCGAAGCAACTCAACCAATCCATCCAGAGGCGAGAAAAACAAACAGGGCGGCGACTGCCTGCCAGTCTGGCAATCCCGCTTTGGAATATGGACGCCTCCTCCGTCGACATGCTCATAGGCCTTGAAATGATGGACCCCGACGTGCAGGCCATTGTCCTCACCTCAGATTCAGGAGTCAGCGGCAAGATCCGGGATAACAAGTCGAACCCCGTTGACTATACGGAGGCGGGCGCAAAGAGCCTCGCGGCGCCGACGCTGCAGAAACTCCAGGCAAAAGTGCTCTACCAGGACAAGACGATAGGAAGCGTCGACATCTATTATTCGGACGCCTCGATCAAGGCGCAGTTAAGATCGGAGCTCTTCACGACAACAGCCCTGACCCTGGCGGTCATTGTCGTGCTTGCTCTGGCCACCCTGCTGATTACGCGGTTACTGGTGAGCAAGCCCCTCGCCCTCGTGGATTCCACTGTCGAGCGCGTTGCTCGGGGAGACTTGAGCGATACCGTGCACTTCACGTCCCAGGACGAACTGGGGAAGCTAGCGGCGGGTATCAATGAGATGATCCTGCAGCTTCGGAAAATGGTGGAGCAGATCCGCGGGACGGCCGATCTGTTGGCAGGATCGAGCACTCAATTCTCCTCCAATTCAAAACAACTCGCCTCCAGCGCCCAGAACCAGGCTGCAACCCTGGAAGAAACAAGCGCGGCGGTCGAGGAATTGACTGCGAGCGTCGAGCAGGTTGCCTCCCATGCGCAGAACCAGGCTGAATCAGTCGAGCGGTCGTCGACTTCCATGAAGGAAATGAAGACCTCCGCGGAGAGCGTCTCCGGCAAGCTGAACGAAGTGTCCGTTTCCGCGCAGGAATCTGTGCGCATGGCGCATTCCGGGGTCGAGGCGGTAAATTCCACGGTGGAGGCCATTCAGTCCATCTCGGAAAAGTCGGAACAGATCGCCAGCATCGTAACGGTCATCTCCGATATCGCAGACCAGACCAATCTGCTCTCCCTCAACGCCTCCATCGAGGCTGCTCGAGCTGGAGAACACGGCAGAGGTTTCGCTGTGGTAGCTCAGGAGGTGAGCAAACTCGCCGAGCGGAGCGCCTCATCCACCCATGAGATCAGGAAGCTGATCGGCGACACCGAGCAGAACGTGAACAACGGCGTCAAGGTTGCCCAGGGAGCTCTCGGTGCCATGGATGCGATCATTGCCGGTGCCCAGAATACCAACCAGGCCATCATGGCGTTTGCCGGCCACATTCAGGCTCAGATGAAATCGATCGCAACAGTGGCTTCCGCCATCGAATCGATCACCGAAATGTCCCAAAGCATTTCGGCAGCTACTGAAGAGCAGACTACCAATGCGCGACAGGTCGCCTCCGCGGTGGAAAACGTGAATGACTTGACGCAGCAGGCGGCCGCAGCGGCGGGCGAGATGTCGGATGGGACCGTTGAGTTGACGGGTCTTGCGCAGCAGCTGAAGGCGCTCGTCGAGCAGTTCGCCCTCGAAGATGGGGGAGAGGGGACCATAGGAGGAATCGGATCGCAGAGTACCCTCAAAGGGGTACATTCATCCAAGCCCGTGCTCGCGCTCTCGGGAGCAGCTAGGAATCAGGTAACAAGGAAAGCATCCGCTTAGGTTGGCGGCAGCAGCATTTACTCTTAGGACACCTGCCCTGAGAAAGGGGCAGAAATATCGCAAGGAGGCTATTCATGCTCAAGAGGTATCTAATTCTTTCTCTCGTTTTCCTGGCGGCGGTCTCGATGACCGTGGGCGCTCAAACTCAGATCAAGGCGGTCGTTGGAATGAGCTTGCCCCCCTACATCATGCAGGGGGCCGACAACGGGGTCGACGCCGACATCGTGCGGGGGGCTTTGGCCGCAGAGAACTACGCGCTGAAGCTCGAGTACGTCCCGTTTGCCCGTATCGCGGTCAGTATGGCCAACAAGACGGCAGATGCTGCATTCCCGATCAACGAATCTTCTGGAGTGACAGGCGTCTACTACAGCGATTCCCACATCAGTTACCAGAACGTCGTGGTGGCACTGAAGTCCAAGGGACTGAAGATAGCCTCGCCGGCAGATCTCATTGGCCTGAGGGTCGTGGCTTTCGGCCAGGCGCCGAACTACCTTGGTCCAGATTTTGCCGCAATGGCGAAAGCAAACAAGAACTATTCCGAGATTGCTGACCAGCAGTCCCAGGTCAAGATGCTCTTCAAGGACAGGGCGGATGCGCTCGTCATGGACATCAACATCTTCAAATACTTTCGGCAGAACATCAAAGACATGGATGTGAGCCAGGATGTGGCTTTTTATGAAATCTTCCCGCCCACCGCATACAAGGTCGCGTTCACCAGCAAGGAAGTCTGCGACAAGTTCAACGCAGGTCTGAAAGCTCTCAAGGCATCGGGAAAGTACGCTCAGATTTTCAAGACCTATATCAATCAGTAATACCAATCAGCAGGAGAAAGGAACTTCCGCTCTGGAGACTGCATGCCAGAGCGGAAGTTTCCCCCTCGACGGGGTACCTTGCGGCTGCACGTTACCAGGAGGCGGAGGCCCAACTTGACGCGCGGCTCCACGCATTGCGATTTCTCTCCCTCCAGGCCAGTCCAAAAAGCGGCGGGAAGGCGTAACCAGCCGGAAGATTGAATTGAAAGTATTCGCAACAAGAGAAAAATATGAGTGAGAGACTTGGAGGAACAAAAGATTACACTTGGTATACTTATAGAGAGCGATTGAGCGGTGTCTTTTCCACGCTAGGGAATTTTTGTTCGATTGCCTTCGGAGATAAAGATTGATGACAATACTTGGGACAACGATTGGAATGAAGGTTGGATACGATTGGCAAGACCGCTTGAGATAGAACTTTTTTGCCGGGTGCTTCGATCAGATCAAAATGTATTTGGCTATTTGTTTGACCTGCATGGAGGATAAATACAAAGGCAAGAAAGTCATCTATTCAAATACTGATGGGCCGGATAGCGCTTTTTTCATAGTGTGTGGGGATAAAGTTCCGAAAGCCTTTCAGGCTTATCCAGTCAAGATTGGACACAATTCATCTTTCAACGGAGGTTACCACATCTTCTGCCGAGCTAAGAAATAGCCGGTTAGAAATAGGTGACTGCTTTATATTGGCCCGTCGCGTTGCCTCCCAATCAGTTTTCCTTACCATATCCAAGGAATCAGCTTGTTCGTCTCCTTCTGATACTCTTTGTAGTCCGGTCCCAAAGAGAAAATCAACTCCGCTTCTTCTACATGAATCCGATAGAGCAAGGCTATAAGAGGCAGCACGACTGCAAAGAGAAGCGAAAGCCAATTTTGCACGGCAATGCCATATCCAAGGCAAGTAAAAAGCAAACCCGTATAGGAAGGATGCCTCACCAGCTTATAAGGGCCCTTCCTAACAACCTTTTGATTCTGATGTGTCTCTACTGTTGTTCTGAAGGACGAACCCAAGGTTGCGATTGCCCAAATACGCAGACAGAGAGAAAGCAGCATGATCGCAAATCCGACCCAGAAAACAGAATGGCTTCTTCCCCAAGGAAAGAAAAAAGCCGATTTTCCACTCAGAACTCCCGCAATAGTCAGGCCGACAGCAATTGCGATAAAATTATAGTACCTTGTTCCTCGATCCTTTGCAGTTTTTCCCTTTCCCTCTGCCTTGTCTCTGACCATAAGCCATAGTTCAAAAGCAACCCAAATCGCAGTTAAGGCCGTCAGCAGAATGAAATATAGCGACATAGCTCAAACCCTCCTAATCTAAGAGATGGCAGCACAACTCTTCTGCTTTTCTTAATCAATAAACGAGCCGATACACTCGCAACCGCTTCTACTTAACACCGAAACGATAAATGCTGTCACACCAAATGTGCAAGTTGAACTCACCCGGGGCAAGTCGCCGGAATGCCTTTCCTGATAGCGCTCCCCGCATGTCCATTACGATGCTTTACTGGACGTGCTCGTTAGGCGAGATTCGTAACATCGTATCGTCGCTGGTGCTTAGCAACCGCTACCGCTTTGTCCCCTGAAGTGTTATGCCAATTACGATCGATCCTATCTTACAACCTTCGATCTTCGTACCCTTCACAAGATCCACTATTTCAGCAGGGGTATAGGACGAATTGATCGACGATTCAAGGCCCGGACGCATTTCCTTGGGCTTGGCTCGGAGTCGCATGAGCCAGTGTAGCAAAGCTGGCATATCTCGTCGTAGGTCCGAGATAAAGTATCTCCCGCCCTGGCGAAGCATTCGCCAGATTTCGTCAAAGGTGACCCTTGGATCAAGCCACTCATGGAGAGAGCCGTTGGTGAATACGGCATCGAAGCTTTCCTTTTCGAAGGGCATCTTGTCACCACTACCCCTCGCATAGTGGGCACGGTCCCCAAGTCCATATTCTCTTGCATTCTTCTGTGCAAGGGTAATCATGTCCGGGCTGATATCTAGTCCCGTAAGAGACGTACCTTGAGTACTCTTTAGCCATTCTAGACCGAGATAGCCAGGGCCACTTCCGACTTCAAGTGCATGGCCGTGGCTAATGCCTGAGCCTAAGACCCCTTTCGTCTCGATCCATCCCCTGTCTCTCAAGTTTCGTTGCAGGCGATCATACATGGAGACGGTGTATTCTCCGACGATTCCCTGGTCTGTCTCTGTCCGTTCTGGAACTCTTGGTCTGACCATGGATTTTCCCTTTCCCCGTTCTCTCTATAAATGCAGACGCAACCAGAGGGCACTTATTGCTGATGGCTCAGAATATCTCTAATTCGTCAAAGCCAAATTTGCCCTGCTCAGCATCTTCGGGTGTTAGCCCTTCAGGTGCCTCTAATATGTCTCCTCTACTCGCTACTCCAAGCTTTCCAAGTGCAACGGATACCTCCCTCCTGAACTCTTCAGTTCATTGATTCTCATAGAAAGCTTCGAGAAGCTCTTTGCGACGAGCACTCCAAGTGCGCTGCAAACGGCTTGCCACCGCATTGAATCGTGTTTTTCGAGAAACGGCCTTCACTGATACTTCTTACAGGACAGTCCTGTCCGCTCTGGGCCAGCCCGCGCCCCACTTCGCTCACACCGCCAAACAGATGTTTCGCCTGTTGCCCCAAACAACCAAAAAACAGGTAGTCTGCATCGATAACGCCCAAGAGGCACGCGAGGGGGCACTGCTGGCTCTAACTCCACGTGCAATTTCGATTCCGGTTCCCGCTCTCGTCTCACGTTCGTTTTCTGCGGCCGACCGGGCTGAAAGCCATACTGAAGCTTGCCCCGTTTCTCCCCGTACGTCACCGCGTCCGCCTGTTCTTCCACATTGAGGCCAGGGCGTTGGAAGAAATCCGCCAGTACATCGATCATCACACCAAAATCGCCGGCAAGCCAACGTCGCTTTTCGCTGACGGGGCAAAGATATTCCGTCACACCGAAGGCATCGTGCGACAGGTAAACTTCATTTTGTTTCCGCTCGATTCCCAATGCGGCGACGAACGGAATCCAAGCTGTTGATTTCAAGAACTTGGTGCTAGACGAACTTTCCGATTGACCGAGAACCGCGGGCGGGAAAGCAAGCACCTGCGGGCAGACTGCTGAATTATGAGTTGACGAAGAGAGGAAAGTCTTTTTGGCAGAGGGGAAAAAAACCTTAGCTGGCGGAAAACACGCAGCAATCCAAGCCCTACCTCCGCTTCCATAGAGAACGATCCATGGGGAATCAATCGAACCTTTTAGATGCCAAACAGAAAGGAGAGATACACCTGACACGCGATGCTTTTGCCACTTGCGATGTCTTCATATTCTCGATAATCTACGTTTGATTTTCGCAAAAGCTGTGCCATTCTTGTGCAGATCTACAATCTAGCGGTTGTCTTTTTGGGTAACTGTTGAGACCCTGCGATATCCCCAACATGAAGGGGATATTAGCATTCATAAGAGTTTTTGTGGAGGCTTTCATGAACGAACAGATCCGGCAGATCGCGGACAGAATCCGGGGACTGCGCGACATCGCGAAGCTTTCGGCTGAGACATGCGCCCGGGACCTTGGCATTCCTGCCGAAACATATCGCGGCTACGAGAGCGGCCAGGCGGATATCCCTGCGAGCTTCCTTTATCAGGTCGCCCAGAAGTTCCACGTGGATCTCACCTCACTCCTCACTGG